>Ga0172376_10008504_pt1 | contig 10715 bp, 10 predicted proteins | sample Lak35m_FD_121114 | JGI IMG/M metagenome (GOLD analysis project Ga0172376, IMG submission 121114) | Freshwater microbial communities from Kabuno Bay, South-Kivu, Congo - kab_092012_35m | ecosystem: Environmental > Aquatic > Freshwater > Lake | place: Democratic Republic of the Congo: South-Kivu... | reverse complement strand
CTGTTTGTTACTCGTCGGAGCACCGCCGTTTAGCTCGTTCACGAGCAAGGTCTTGGGGTATCATGCAGCGGCGCAGGCTGGACCGGCCTACGTAGTACTCTTGACCGTCGGGTTGTTGTTGATGATCGCAGCCATGGCGCGGTTGTTCCACGAGCGCCTACTTGGCGCCGCTGAAGAACTCCCCACCGAAGAGATGCCCATTTTGTTGGCCACCCAAGAAATCGAGCGGCAGAGCGATCGTCGGCTCTTGCGGGAACCGACAGGCTTAGTGGCGGTCATGTTTGTGTTAATCGGGCTGAGCGTGGTCATCGGGTTGTACCCACAACCGTTGCTCAGCGTCGTCGACGATGTGGTACGTGGCTTGACGTTCGTCAAGGTGTCTTCGTAAACAGGAGCCGGTCATGAGCACTCCTATTCGCGTGTTCCGGGTCAACACAGGGTCGTGTGGCGGGTGTGATGCCCAGATTGTCATGATGGTGCATCAAGCGCCCACACTCACCATGGTCGAAGTCCCCAATGATGCGGATATCTGGTTGTTGACCGGCATCATGACGTCGTTTGCACATACCACGTTGGTCCAGCTCTACGCATTGATGCCCGTCAAACCGCTGATTCTCGCAATCGGGCAATGTGCCATCAACGGAGCACCATTCGGCATGGGGGGCATCGAGAATGCTCCGGAGTTACCGGTGGTACGCACGCTTGCGGGTTGCCCGCCCACCATGGCTGCCATGTTGGAGTGCATCGAGGCGAGTATTTTTGCATAAACGATGGGGCTTTTTGGTTCATTTCATGAGGAGTCACGGTGGATATTTTATTCGCATACATCATTTATCCCGGTCTTGTTCCTACCGCCATCTTGGCCGTACTCTTTGGCTTGCTGGTCACCAAACGGCGTCCAGTCATGCCGCCAGACGGTCTACGGACGTTGTTCATGACCGTTGACGGTTTTGCAGCGCTCCTAAGCATCCTCTTGGCGGTCAGCGCCATGATGTACATGCCGTGGCCGTACAATCCCGCTTACACGTCGGTAGCCGGCCCACTCTTGATGTGGGCTGCCATGGAGGCCGCCTACCTCATCCCCTCACTGGTGGCCCAAACATCGCCCTCGCCACTGATTGTGCGTGGGGCCGCCCGGTCCTTGCAAATCGGCTTGGCAGGCCGGATTGTCATCTGGTGTGCCGTCGGCGCATTGTACTGGTCCGATCAAAACTGGAGCATCAGCCACATTCCGGCGCTGGTGCTAGCGCTGGTGGCAGCGCTGTTGGCCTTCCCGGCCGCCATCGGCTTGGGCATGTTCCGCAACGATACTGCGCTCACGGGCGTCATGACGACGGGTCTCGATCTCTCCACTGTGGCCATGATGCAAATCGCCGCCGATGTGCGTGCAACCGTGTTGATTGCGGCAGTTACCACGCGGATCATCCCCGAACAGCTCATCAGCAACGGCTATGTGGCCATTGTGGCCACGATTGCGGTGACGGTGCTTTGCATGGGCATCATGCGCTTCTTGATTCGGAATCAGCCATTTGCAACATTATCGGCTGCGCTCCGTTGGTGTTGGTGGCGCGCGTTGCCACCGGCCATTTTGGCGCTGTTGTATTTGCAATTCGTAGTGAGCTAGTGGCATGACCGCCGTATCAACCTCCCATCTGCATATTGCTGAAACGCCCATCCGCGATGTCACGCTCACCATTCCCGCACACAGTTGTTATGGGATTGTCGGGGGGCGTGATAGTGGCAAGAGCATGCTCATCAACGTTTTGGCGGGGTGTCACGGCGTGGCGTCACAGCAGGTCCGCATTGGCACGCAAACCGCACTCGCTGCCATGCCCACCGTTGGCGTAATGTCGCCGACGCTCGACCTGCCCAAGCAGATGAGTCCGTTCCAACTGCTCCGTGATACGGCGCTACTCCGAGGCATCGAGGGACCCAATCTCGTAGCCCACTGCCAGCGAGCATTGCGCTGGTGTGCCATGGAGCCCTATGCCAATCGTCCATTGGGCACTTTGTCGTTGTTCAATCGTCTACGGACCACCTTGGCACTCGCGGTGTTGCACCGCCCGGTGCTCTTGTTGCTCGATGAACCAACGGCCGGTCTGCTGGCGCAAGAACAACAAGCAATGATTGACGTCATCGAAAATCTGCGTGATCGCAACATGACGATTGTGATCGCGACCCGCGGCGCAGCCCCTCTCGAGTCGCTCTTTGATGCGGTCGGCGTGCTCGCCCAAGGTCAGATTGTGGCCGAACTCAGTGGTCAACAGGTACGTGACTTGCCCCGCACCATCGTCATCCGCACCAACGACATCCCCACGGCCGCTGATGAGCATATTCAAGCCCTCGATGAGGGTATCATTGTGACGCGGCGCAACATCGTGCTGACGGGCAACGGCATCCAGTCATTGGCGCAAATCTTACAGGTACTCCTGCACTACAACGTGCATATCTTTCGGATTGAGCCACGCAATCACCCACTCGCCGACCTGGTATCTCAGGCCCGCCAACCACAGGTCCTGCAATCACGCTATCCAGCTCGCATCGTCACATCACCATTTGATGAAAACGGCGCAACGCCAAAGGAACGTTCATCATGACACGTCTCTTTCGCATGGTGGTCATTGATTATATACAGTCGTTGCGCATCGGCATCGAATGGGCAATTGCCATTGCGGTGCCCTACTTCGTGCTCCGTGACACCATGTCGAGTGCCACCATACTGGCCACCTGGGCATTGCTCACCTTGGTGTTGACCGGCTACAGCACCTCGGTCATCTGTGATCTCGCCGAGCAACCGCACCAACTCTGGCGCTTCACTGCCCTCCGCGATCGCACGACCTATTTAGCCGCCTACGTACTGGCTGGTTTGGCCGTTGGTGGCTCTAGTTATGTCGTTATGGTCGGTGCCACGGCCATCTTTAATCCCCTCGCCATGCCAGCACTCCTCACCGTCATTGCCACACTCCCCACGCTGATTACCTTGATGATCAGCGTCGTATTCGGCGTGGCCCTAGTCTCGCCCCTGATTAGTACTACCGGCCAACGCCTCGTAGTGTTGGTGCTCGTGACCATCCCACTGGCGTGGAATCTGGTCGTCACCATGGTCCAGCATCGCTTCAACATCATGGAATCAGCCCTCCTCGACAGCGTCACTGCGCTGTTCGGCGTCATCATCTGGCCCACACTCCACCTCTACGCAATCAGTATTGCTCCCACCTATAGTTGGCTGACTGTGCTGTTTTTGGGCGTGCAGCTCCTCTTCAACGGAGCAGTCGCATTCCTCGGCATCGCCCTGTTTCGCCGCAAACTCATCCGTATTTGTCAATAAAAACTCCGCTCCGTTGTTGCCAACAGAGCGGAGCCTGTGGCGGCACACGCCGCCCTGTGGTGTTATGCCGGCTGAGCCGCGGGCTCCGGTCGTGCATAGGCGTATGCCAACAACGCCACAAATGCGAACCAGATGAGATCGGACAACAGCAGGTGGATGAGTTGCATCGGGATGGGCGCCAACAACACCATGTTGAGCGTGCCAAAGGCGAGTTGCCCGGCATACAACCCCAACAACCATCGGCTCGCCGTCCGCACTTCACGCATGGGGCGCATCGACTCCACCAGCCGAGCCACAACCACCATGACCATGCCCGTTACCACTGCAATCGCAGGGTGCGCCACCCGCAAGCGCAAGAGCAAGTTGGATGTGGGGTCGAGATCTTGGAGCAGACCGTCACGGAACGTGGTCGTCGGGAAGAGTGTATCGCCGAGAGCTGCAATGCCACCGCTCGCACCCAGCAACATGGTCATCACGATGCCAATCAGCGCCCACGTGTTGAGTCGCCCTTGATTGCGCAACTGCGGCGCAGGTACACCACGGCTCCACAGCCCCGTCAAAATAATCGCTGCCAACAACAGGAGTGTGTTGACCAGATGCGCTGCCATGGAGAATGCACGCGTAAGCGACGCATTGTGCGCCACCAACTCGAACAACACCAATAACGCACCAATCAACGCCTCAATAATCACAAACACGAGGACGGCGACCCCACCTTTGCGCACGATGTGCCCTTTGGGGAACAACCGGAACGACTGAAACGTGAGCACACCCACCAAAATCAACAAAAACCCGCTCGTTATGCGGTGCGAAACTTCGATGAGGGTTTCGATGGCCGGCTCCCGCGGGACCACCTCACCGTTGCACAACGGCCAATGACTGCCACATCCGGCGCCAGAACCGGTAGCGCGTACAAATGCTCCCCACATGATGACAATCAATGTATAGGCGAGCACAATCCAGATAAAGCGCTGAAATGTTTTGTGTGTCATGATTGTTACTCCCATCACAAGCGCATGCCGCCGCCATTGTAGCCGAGAGTCTGATTTTGTGCAACTCCCCAGCATGGCTGTCAGCAACCCCACATCAAGGGGAGCCGAGAAATGGTAGAATACCCTGCATGGAATACGAGATATCGTTTGATGTGGTCAGCTCATCGGTAACCCAGACGATTGCGTGGGGACGAGCGCTTGGAGCCTTGCTCACGCGCGGCGACCTTGTGCTGTTGTACGGAGAGGTGGGGGCCGGCAAAACCCACTTTAGCAAGGGTCTGGTAGCGGGTGCCGGCAGTCACGACACCGTGACGAGTCCGACATTTGTGTTTATCAACGAATACCGAGCCACCCCCGCGTTGCCCATTTTTCATGTTGACCTCTACCGCGTCGAATCACACTACGAACTCGACACGATTGGGCTCGACGACGCTACGAGTGGGGCTGGCATCTGCATCATCGAATGGCCGGAACGCGACCCACGCCTCGTGGAAATTCCCCACGTAGCCGTGCACTTCAGTCATCTCACACCACAGCAACGACGAATTCAGGTGCAAGCCAGCGCTGGCCGCCCACACCTGATTGCCACGGCACTCCACCACCAACTACCCTTTCTCAGCAACGAGTAACACGCCATGCTTGCAGTCATCGACACCAGTAGCCCGTATAGCGGCATCGCTCTCTGCCACGCTGGCACACTCCTCGGCGAACAACAGTGGCTGGGGGGGCGGCGCCATAGTCAGCAGGTGCTCAGTCAACTGGATGCGTTGTGCACGCTTGTGGGCGTGAAACCCGCAGACATCACCACGATTGCAGTGACCCTCGGACCGGGCAGTTGGAGCGGTATCAGGGTGGGGGTAAGTATTGCCAAGGGCATTGCGATTGCCAATCAAGCGCGTGTCGTGGGAGTGGGGAGCCTCGATCAACTGGCCTGGCCACACCGTGGGCACCGGGCCGTGACGGCCTGTATTGCGCTCGGGCGGGGGCGCATCGCTGTGGCCGATTATCCCAGCATATGGGAGCCAGGTCACATTCCCGCCCACAACCGCGCCAGCGGCGACGTCGTGCTCAGCCACTCGGTGGTTTGTGACGATGCCACCTGGCAACAACTGGGCACACCAGCTCAGCGCTTTGCGAGCGGCGCACGCCCACTCGACGTGGCCCAGATTGCCGAGGTGCTCTTGCAACGGCCACCGGCGAGTGACCCCATCATCGAGCCCTTGTACCTCGGTGACCCCGTGTCACGTGCACCATGAAATCACTGTTGCTGTTTGTAATCGGCGCCTGCGTCATTGGCGCATGTGCGTCGACCACGGCAGTACCCACGCCATTACGCCCTCCCCCCACACCAGTGGCAACTGCAACGCCCACCGCACGACCAGTGGCAACAACCGCATCTCCGTGGTACACGGCAGCCATTCACTTACCGGCCGTGTTGCCTCATCTCACGCGGCCCGTGCTCATTGCGGTCGTTGACACCGGCATTGATGGCTCGCATCCCGCGTTACGAAGCCAAATCAACCTGCGCATGACCGTCGTGGAAGCCGAAATTGGCGATCCGCAAGGGCACGGCACACATACCGCGGGTCTCATCGCCTCGCGCGACCCACGCGCACCGGGCATCTGCCCGTCCTGCCGGCTCATCGACATCCAAGCAATTCACGCCTCCGGCTACGGGAGCGACAGCACGGTGGCCCACGGCATCACCGGTGCGATTGCAGCGGGTGCGCAGATTATCAACTTGAGCGTGGGCGGGAGTGATGCGAGTACTCCCATACACAACGCCGTCGCCCACGCCCGGCAGCGCGACGTGTTGGTCATCGCAGCCGCCGGAAACTCTCCCCACCGCATGACTTACCCGGCCGCCTACCCGGATGTCCTCTCGGTCAGCGCCGTTGACCGGCATCACCGGCTGGCCTTGTTTGCACAACACGGCGACATCGTGGCCCCGGGGGTCGACATCATCAACGCTTCGCCCTTTGGGACGGGACTCAGCGCGCAATCAGGCACAAGTGCAGCGGCGGCCCAAGTCAGTGCGGCAGCCGGTCTCGTGCGCTCATTGCGCCCTGATTTGAGCGCTACCCAGACCCGTGAGCTACTCCTGCGCACGGCCACCGACCTCGGGCAACCGGGACCTGATGCGCAATTCGGCTACGGCATGCTCAACGTGCGTGCACTCATTGATGCGCTCGGCGACCCTCTGCTGACCCACCGTGGTTGCATTCGCGGGCAGATTCAAGCCACGCAACCGTCACGCATCCGCGTTGAGCTCGTCAACGGCGCTGCCGTGTATCCCGATGCCAACGGCTTTTTTCAGTTCACTGGGCTCAGCGCTGGCACCTACCAGCTCCAAGTCATCGGGAGCGACCACGCCATTCACATGCAGGCACTCACGATTCCAGTCAGCGGCATCGGTCTCACCGACACGCTTGTCAGCGTGACCGTCAACGCACATCATGCGACTGCAAAGGTGATTCGACCATAGCCCGCCCATCCCGCAGGAGTGCCCGAGCCGCTTTTTCACCACTAATCATGGCCGCATTGATGCTACTAGCCTCCGTAAATTCGCCGGCCACGTACAACCCCGGGTACACCGTCCGGTTGGATGGCAGGGTGGGATGAATTCCCGGTGGTTGCGCAAATTGGGCATAGGGAATGCGGTACATGCGCAAGCGGCGGTAGTGTTGCACCGCTGGCCCACACAACTCCAGCAGGTCGTTTTCGGCACGTGCAAACAGCTCTGCATCGCTCAAATCGGGCACACCGAGCACCGTGGCGCTCAACAGGTGCCGCCCAGCCGGCGCATAACTCGGTGCGACAACGGTCAACGGGGCGGCGTTGTTCACAAACGCATCATCGTTGGCGTTGAGCCACAGCTTGCGTTGCGTGGTCAGTGCGTAATCACCCTCCCAGTAGAGCGTGACCGTGCCCATCGCAGTCGTTGGCACTGGCAACCCAGCAATCTGCGCAACTTCTGGGGCTGCCGTCGCCAAGATGACCGCATCGGCCAACACCGTTTCACCGTCTGCACGACGAATTCCCACCACGCGGTCACCTTCGCGGACCAGTCCGGCGATGCGCTGTTGCAGATGAATCGTCACGCCGTCACCAAGGCCACTCGCCAACTGTTGACTCATCGCGCCCATGCCCATCGCCGGCACAACGGTGCGCCCCATGGCCAGCATTTTGAAGTCAAATAAAAAACACTTCGCACTGGTATGGAGGCCCCGATCAAGAAAAATACCGCCATAAAATGGTCGAAAAAACCGATCAATGCTCTGATCGCTGAATCCAAACCGGCGCAAATAGGCCACCGTGGTGTCGTCAGTGCCAGCACGAATATCCGCAATGGAACGCTGGCGGCACTGCAAACTCAGCAACAGAACGCGCAATTTATCGGGCAGTGTCGCAGCGTCCGAACGGAGCGCCGGCCACACGTGACGCCAATCACGCAACGGATCGGTCAACACGCTTGATCGCCCACCGCGCACAATCACCGCTCCCGGGTCAAAGGCGGCGAGGTCGAGTTGTGCCAAATCAAGCCACCGTTGCACCGCTGGATATGCATCAAACAACACTTGGAAGCCACGATCGAGTCGAAATCCATCGACCACGTCGGTGCGCACCCGCCCGCCGACTCCGTCGCTGGCCTCGTACACACTGATTCGGATGCCCTGCCGCTGTAATGCACGTGCAGCAGTCAAGCCCGCCACCCCAGCGCCGACGATGACAACATGCATGTTTCACCCCTCCCCACACGGTTTTGTTCTCTCTAGCATCATACCGGAATTTGCTCCCAAGCGACCAGCTATCGTTCATGTGCAGACATTGGCGTTGTAGAGTATGATAGGGGGAGTGTGACCGATGTTGATACCAAACCAAAGGAGTACCGCCCCATGTCACAGCCGATTTGTGTGCAACTCTACACCGTACGTGACGCCTTTGCTACTGATTGGAAAGCCACCCTCAAACGCGTAGCCGATATCGGGTATGCCGGGGTTGAGCTGGTCTACACCGACCAAATTCCCGCTGCCGACTTCAAAGCGGAGCTGACCCGCAACAACTTGATCGCTTCAGGCGCACACGTGGGCATCGAGTTCATGCGGGCCAACCTCGACCAGGTCATCAGCGACCTCAAGAGCTTCGGCGCCCGCTACGTCATCTGTCCTTGGATTGCACCCGATCAGCGTGGTGATGCGGCCAAATGGCGCGAATTCAAGGCTGAATTCGAGCAGATTGCGGCCCGTTGCCAAGCGCAGGGCATGCAGTTTCTCTATCACCACCATGAATTCGAGCTCGAATCCCTCGGCGACACCAATGCGCTGACCATTCTGCTCGACGAAAGCAAGCCGGGTCTTATCGACCTCGAAATCGACATCTTCTGGGTGGCCTTTGCAGGTATGGACCCCGTCGCCATGATCCACAAGTACGGCACCCGTGTCCCGTGTGTGCACCTCAAAGACATGACCGCCGATCGCGACTTCGCCGAAGTCGGCCATGGCACCCTCGACATCGCCAGCGTGCTCACGGCCGCTGATGCGGTGGGAGCCCAGTTCCTCATCGTTGAGCAGGACAGCTGCCAGCGTGACCCATTTGAGAGCATCACCATGAGCTATCAGTGGCTCAAGCAACAGGGCCGCTAATCACGCCCGCGACTCCGCTTGATGCACACCCTCCGAATGCTGTTGCATTCGGGGGGTGTCTTAAGCAAATTCTCACACTCTGTTAGCACCACACATCTACAAAACTCGGTATAGTACTTTGTAGGTACAAACCAATGCAGGTAGACGGGCATCACCCGTTTAGGTGATTGCTGCTTCATGCGCATGCTTGAAGCACATACCCGGCAGCAACCTGTATATTTTGTGTGTGTGCACAATGTGAAAATCATCACGTAGGATGAAGGAGTCGAACTGCATGGCAACAGGCAATAAGCGTGAACAGCTCAATGGGATGCCCATTTCGGACACTTCCATTCGGCAGCCAGTTTTTATCACCATGCTTATGCTGTTGGCGGTAACCTTTGGGTTGCTTTCGTTCAATACGATGCCGGTCAACTTGTTGCCCGACATCAACTTGCCCATCGTCGCAGTCACGGTGTCGTACCCTGGAGCAGGGCCCACCAGCGTCGTTGAGCAGGTGACCAAACCGATTGAGCAGAGCATCAACACCATCAACGGCATCAAACACATTACATCGACCTCGAGCGACGGTCAGGCCTTGTTCGTCTTGGAGTTCCAAGAAGGCACCGACGTCAATCAAGCCGAGCAGGATATCCGTGGCAAAATCAACCTCATTCGCAATTCGTTGCCACGTGACATCCGCGAACCCATTTATCAGCGCTTCGACCCCAATCAAGCGCCCATCATGACGGTGGCGATTTCGCCCAAGACAGCCATTGATCCGCTGGCGTTGCGCACCATCATCGAAGACGACATTGCGCCACGCCTGCAACGCGCCACCGGCGTCGGTTCGGTGACCATCCAAGGTGGTTTGACGCGCCAAATCAACGTTTTCATGCAACTCGACAAACTGCAAGCGTACGGGCTCATCCCCGCACAGTTGATCGCTTCGTTGCAATCAGCCAACGCCAATCTTGGTCTCGGCTCTATCGATGCTGGCACCCAGTCAATTAGTCTGCGCGCACCCAGCATGCTCAACTCCATCAACGACATTGCCAATACGCCGATTACTGGCACCAGTTACACCATCGGTGATGTGGCCACCGTCGAGGAGGGTATTGCGGATCAGACCAGCTACACGCGCCTCGACGGCATTGACGCGATTTTGTTGGATGTGCGCAAGCAATCGGGCACCAACACGGTCGCCGTCGCAGACGCGGTGAAAGTCGAGTTGGACAACGTCTTCGGCAGTCGCACCGACTTGAGCTACATCATCCCGCGCGACCAATCGGTGTCGGTACGGGAATCGGTGATTAGTTCGCTCGAAGAGCTGATTTTCGCTTCGATTGCGGCCCTCATCGTCGTGTTCCTCTTTTTCCGCGATATTCGCAACACGCTCATCACCATGGCCGGGTTGCCCATCATTTTGATTGCCACCTTCGCCTTCATGCCACTCTTTGGGCTCACCATCAACCTCATCACGTTGTTGGCGCTTTCGCTGGTCGTCGGTCTGGTCATCGACGACGCCATCGTCGTGCGTGAAAACATTTTCCGGCACACGCTCCGCGGAGAAACGCCGCGCGTAGCGTCGAGTCGCGGCACCGCCGAAGTCTCGTTGTCGGTCATTGCCATGACCCTCACGGTCGTCGCCGTATTCGTGCCGGTAACGTTCACGAGTGGCACGACTGGGATTATTTTTAAATCGTTCGGTATCACCGTCGCAGTGTCGATTTTGTTGTCGCTGGTTGAGGCCTTCACGTTTGCACCGATGCT
>Ga0172376_10008500_pt1 | contig 10717 bp, 18 predicted proteins | sample Lak35m_FD_121114 | JGI IMG/M metagenome (GOLD analysis project Ga0172376, IMG submission 121114) | Freshwater microbial communities from Kabuno Bay, South-Kivu, Congo - kab_092012_35m | ecosystem: Environmental > Aquatic > Freshwater > Lake | place: Democratic Republic of the Congo: South-Kivu... | reverse complement strand
TCGTTGGTCACCACCGCTCCGCCGGGGGCCTGGAAGGGGCGAAAGCCAGCCACGCCGGGTGGTGCCCCGGCCGCAGCCTGGCCCGTGGTGGCTGCGCCGCTGAGCGCAGCCCTCAACAGGCGCGACACCATCTGCCCCGCCGTCGTGCCCTGGCGGCGTGCCAGTTCCCGGGCGGCGGCCAGCACATCGTCTTCGATGTCGAGCGTGGTGCGCATGACTAGCATGCTACATCACTGCATCAGCGCATCACTGCATCCATTCGCTCCGGGCATTGGGGATGCGCCGACTGCTGCCTCTCAGCCCCGAGCCGTCTCCGAACTGAAGGGCGAGCGCTCCACCAGAGCGGTGATACCCAGCTGCTCGCGCCAGTGGGCCAGGGGCCGCTCCCAGCCCTCCTCCCAGCGCTGGGCCAGCAGCGCCGCGCAGAGCCGGCCCAGCTCCAGCCCGTAGGCCACCGCCTGCCCCACGTCGACCACACCGGCGGTCGGGCCCTCGAGGCAGCGATGCAGCAGATCGGCCTCCAGCAGCATGGCGCTGCCAGGCCAGCGCAGCTGCATCACGGTCACCGCGTTCATCGCCGCCTCGCCAGCCGCGGTGGGCGGGCAGCCGCACACCACATGCCAGAGGTCGTGGCTGTGGCGCACGCGCTGGTGCAGCCAGGTGTCGTCGCCCTCGCTGCCGGCCTGCAGCACCGGATCGGGCAGCGGCTGGCCGCCCGCATCGGCGAACCAGCTGGCGTAGGCATGGCCGAGGCTCTGCGGCGGCAGCGCCAGCAGCTCAGGCTGGCTGGGCCAGGGCCCCCAGTAGCGCTCGCGGATCAGCGGCGCGATCGCCGGGTCGCTGCGCAGGGCGGCGCGGGCGGCATCGGCCACCGGTGTGGCATAGCTGCGGGTGAGCAGATCGAAGCCGTGGCCCAGGTCGTCGGGATGGGCCGCCAGGGCCGAGAGATCGGTGGCCAGGTGCAGCAGCTGGCGGCGCAGGGAGGAACGCATGGGTGTAACGGCTCAGCGCTGTGAGCCGTGAGCAACAAATGGATCGAGGAGCGGCACGTCGAATCGGCGGAAGTCGCTGACGTTGCGCGTCACCACCGTGAGCTGATGGACCTTCGCAATGGCGGCGATCATCGCGTCTTCATAAAGCGTGTTGGACTGGCGATGCATCAACCGGGCCCAGCAGCGGAAGGCGGGGCCATCCATGGGAAGGATGCTGAAGGTGTCGCACACCCGGTTCAGCCACTGCTCGATCTCCGCAGCCTTGCTGGCGTCCTGCTCGCGACTGAGCTCAATGCCGGCCTGAATTTCGCCGATGGTCACACTGGCGAGGTGCAGATCGGCATCGTCAACGGTTACAAGCCAGGCCAGCACGCCGCCGTGAGGCCGAGGCCTGCGCAGTTCAGACACCACGTTGGTATCGAGCAGAAAGGCCATGGGCTACAGGGCCTCGATGGCACGGCGGCGGGCTCTGCCTCGTTCTGGCACAAGCGTTTCAGTGCGAGCCTCTGGGGCGAGCAAGAGCTCCTTGAGGCTGGGGCGGGCGGCGGCTTGCAGGTGCCGCCATTGCGCGATCGGCACCAGCACCGCCGTCTCCGTACCCCGACGCGACACCACTTGGGGCCCATCGCGCTGACAGGCGTCCAACAGCTCGCTGAAGCGGGCCTTGGCATCTTGAACAGGCCAGATCGTCATGGGCGCGCGCGCAGCAGGGATGACTGGTTATCTGACTAGTCTAAAGGGACGCGCCTGGCACTCCGGCGGGGTGCCGAGATCGGTCCGTTGCGATCGGGGCTGATCCCCGCGTGCGGCCGCTCAGGCCCGTGACAACCGATAGAGATCGTGCCGGCGCTGCTGGCCGGTGGGAATCGCCCGGCGGGCCAGGGCCACCTGCGCCAGATCCAGCTGGGCGTGAAGCACCTGCTCACCGCTGCCGGCCTCAGCCAACACCGTGCCCCAGGGATCCACCACCAGGGAATGGCCGTAGCTGGGATAGCCCTCGCCGCCCTCGGGCCGGGCGCTGGAGCAGGCCAGCACAAAGCACTGGGTGTCCACGGCACGGGCCCGCAGCAGCAGGTGCCAGTGGCGGGGACCGGTGGTGGTGTTGAAGGCGGCGGGGCAAGCGATCACGGTGGCCCCCAGCTGCTGCTGCATCAGCAGCGCCAGCTCCGGGAAGCGGATGTCGTAACAAATCAGCAGCCCCAGATTCGGCGGCTCGGCCAGCCCTGTGGCCAGCGGGTCGCCGGCCCCAGCCAGCACCGTCAGCCGCTCGCCGCCCGTGAGGCTGTCGGATTCGCGGAAGCGGATGCCGCCGGGCACATCCACATCGAAGAGATGCAGCTTGCGGTGCTTGGCGCGCAGGCGGCCGTCGGCATCGATCACGGTGGCGGTGTTGTAGAGCCGCCCATCGGCGCCGCGCTCGGGGATCGAGCCGGCGATCACGCTGACGCCATGGCGCCGCGCCAACCGCGCCACCATCTCCAGCGCAGGCGAGGGCCCCTCGGCCAGCAGGTGGCCGGGCTCGGGCACCGGCTCCGCGTAGGCCGCGAAGCGCTCTGCCGCATAGGGGGCGTTCCAGATCTCCGGCAGCATCAGCAGCCTGGGCCTGGGGGTGCCGGCCGGGGGGTCCAGCGCCCGCTCCAGCCAGGCTTCCGCGGCGCGCTGGTTGCTCGCCGCGTCCTCGCCGGGCTGCAGCTGCACGAGGGCCACGGGCAGCGTGGTGGCCATCGGCAACGGCCTGCTGGGCTGTTCAGCCACCATCGCCCCCCTGCGCTGGCCGTTGCGCGCCGAGCTGCCCCCAATCGCGCATCACCCACAGGCCGGCCCCCACCAGCAGCGCCGGCAGCAGACCCATGCACAGGCGGATCATCAGCAGGGCCTGGGGCGGCTGGGCCAAACCGAGGCTGGCCTGGTAGCCGCTCCAGCTGAGCAGCCAGCCCAGCACGAACACCGACAGGGCGCTGCCCAGTTTCTGGATCTGCACCAGGAAGGCCGTGATCAGGCCGGCCGGATGGTTGGCCTCCGCATCGATGGCATCGGGCAGGAACGACCAGGGCAGCAGGTAGGCGGTGGCGGCGCTGATGCCCAGACCCATCAGGCTCACCAGCAGCACCAGCAGCGGCCCGCGGTTGGCGGCGGCCAGGGCCTCAGCGCTGATGGGCATCACCGGCAGCAGGATTGCCAGCAGACACAGCAGGATCCAGGCGCTGCCGCCGATCTGCAGGGCCAGCAGACGGCTGCGCCGGGCAGCCAGCTTGTCCCAGATCCAGATGCCCAGCAGGGCACTGATCTGAAAGGGAATCAGCAGGCCCTTGCTCCAGGCCGCAGGCAGATGCAGGGCATCGGCGAGGTAGAGGATCGCCACGGGCTGCATCAGCTGCAAGGCACTCCAGAGCAGCAGATACAGCGCCACCACCCGCAGGAACCAGGGGTTGCGGCCCAGGCTGCGCAGCTGCGGCAGCAGGCGGCTCTGCTGCGGGCTGGGGCGGCTGCAGGTGGCGGCAGCCGGGGCCAGGCCGATGGCGCTCACCAGGCTGCCCAGGCTGAGCACCAGGCCGGCCACCAGCCCCAGTCGCCCGTAGCCGGTTGCGCCCTGGCCGGTGAGGGAAGCCCCCAGCAGCAGGCCCACCAGGCTGGCGAACACCGAACCGCTGAAGCGTGCGCTCACCAGCCGCGTGCGCAGCGGCACGTTGGCGGTGAGTTCGGCTGGCAAGGCCGAATAGGGCAGATTCACCAGCGTGTAGCTCATCTGGAACAGCGCCGCGATCAGCACGAACCACGCCAGGCGCCAGGGCCCCGTGAACGGCGGCACCCACCACATCAGGGCCATCGACACCCCCAGGGGCAGGGCACCCCAGAGCATCCAGGGAACCCTGGGGCCCAGCCGATGGCGGGTGCGATCGCCCAGCCAGCCGATCAACTGATCGCTGAACACATCCCAGAGGCGCACCACCATCAGCACCGTGCCCGCCAGCCAGGCCGGCAGACCCGCCACGGCTGTGTAGAAGACGAACAGGTAAAAGCCCACCAGGGCCGAGGCCATGCCGGTGCCCGCATCGCCCACGCCATAGGCCAGCAGCACCCGGCGCTGCAGCGGCGCTGGGGCGGTGTGGAGGTCGCGCCCGGTGTCGGTCATCAGCTCCTGGGGTAGTGCAACGTCACCGGCTCAGGGTTGTCGATGTCGTAATCGAGCAGATCGGCCGGCAGCCCCACCTGCGACTCGCGCGGGTAGACGCTGAAATCCTCGATCCGCTTGAACAGCGGCAGCAGCACCCGCGCCAGGGCGTTGGGGGCGCCATAGAAAAGGGAGTGATGCCCCAGCAGGAATTCGGTAGTGCCGGCGCCCTCCGCCTCCTGCTGCCGCTGCAGGAAGGCGCGCAGCTGCTGCCGCTCCTCGGGGGACAGCTGCGGGTGGGCGACCACCGGGAAGTCGCGGCCCGCGGCTACCAGCCCGGCGCGGCGCCAGTCGAGGCTGGAGAGCGCAGCAGTCAGGGCCTGACGTTCGGGGCCGAAATCCACGCAGGTGAGTTGCTGCTCCTCGATCGCCATCACCTGCTCCACGTCGCGGTGCTGCAGCAGCTTCCACTTGTGGCGCGCGTCGTCGTGGACGACGATCGCCGCCAGCCTCACCCGCGTGTAGCGCTGCAGCAGTTCGCGGTTGGCAGCATTGCGGGCCACAAACGTGAACAGGAACTGGGAGCCGGTGCCGATGTAGTCGTCGAGGATCACCAGGGCCCGGCGTTGATCGGGTGGCGGGGGTGAGGCCTGCAGGCCTTCGATGTTGTGAAAGCAGGTCACCGGCAGGCGGTTGGCCTTGCGGTAGAGGTAGGAGATCAGATCGCCGCTCTTGCACACGAAGGCGCGCGTGAAGTCGATGTCGCTGCAGCGCTTCACATCGAAGCCGTCCTCGGCCAGATCGACGCACAGGCGCTGATGCAGCAGCCGGCACTCGCGGATCAGCCGCGCCCAGCCGTGCATCTGCATGCACTCCAGCAGCCGCAGGGCGATCGGCTGATCGGCGGCGTCGAACTGCTCGAGCCAGCGGCCCAGGGATGGCCGGGCGATCTCAGCCTCGTTCCAGGCTTCGGCCAGCTCATCCAGACGGCTGGCGAGGGGGTCGCGCATCGGCTGTGTGTGCTGCCGCCAGTCTGATGGGTGTCCCGGGGAACAGGGCACGCTGCATCGCGCGCCGGTGCTCCCACTGACCCGTCAGTTCGGCGATGCGGTCCCCGTCGGGCACCATCTCCAGCTCCGGCACTGTGGCCAGGTGGGGCGGTTCTCGCACCGCTCGAAGCGGCCTGGAGAAGCTCAGCGGCTTCCAGAGGGGCAGCAAAACCCTTGCGGCAAGGGGCCCGCAGCATTCGCGTCAGGACTTAAGCATTTATACTTATTTTTCTCTGCGGCTGCTGTTGCATGGAGGCGTGCCCTTCACGGCCAACGACCATGCAGCTCCAACCCGGCGCCCTGGTGCGTACCTGCACTAGCCCCGACGCCACCTATCAGGTGGTCAACGTGGACGGCCTCAGCGACTGCGTCTGGCTGCGTCGCTTTCCCCTGCGCCAGCACCGCCTGCCCACCTTCGCTGTTCCGCTGCACCAGGTGCGGCCCATCACCAGCCAGCTGAGCTGATGATTCCCCCTTCCTTTCTGGCCCTGCGGCTGGGCATGGCAGGCCTGGGTCTCGACCTGCTGTTGCACGGGGCTGGACTGGCCTGATCCGACGTGATCACGGTGCGGGGGTGGCCTCTATCTGCAGCGGTGCCATGACGCGGACGGTGTTGGACTCGCCCGCCTGAGCCACGCCCTCAGCAGCATGGGGCTGCAGCGCTGCTGCTTCAGAAAGTCTGTTTCCACGTCTGAGAGCTCCTCCAGTCCTCCGGTCTGCGCCAGACTGTTCTGTGAGTTGTTGAGGACTGCGCAGATGTTTCTCAAGATGCACAGTGGGGAGGATGACAGCCTGGTTGAAGTGCTCAATCTGCAGCAGCTCTTCGATCCGTTCGCTGGTCAGGTGCTGGGGCGACTGCATGCCGGCGAGGAGTTGCAGGAGCCCTCGGATGTCGACAAGGACCAGTTGGTTTTTCCTTCCGGTGAGGCCCTGCCACGCTGCTGGAGGGATCCCCAGTACGGCGCGCAGGGATAGGGGGAACTCGGGAGCAGGGCAGGGTTCACTGCGATTTGGCTGAGAGCAGCGCAGGCGATTGCTTGATGTGCTGGCGGAGCTGTCGCCCGGGGCAGCGCTGATCGACCGCTCCGATCGCGATGGGCCGATCCGGTCGGGACGTGGTCAGCGCAACCACACCTGAGCCGCCGCATCCAGGGCTTTTCCACAGCCTTTCCACAGGTTTGGGCGCCATGGCGCTCGCGTTGGGGTGCCCCGCTGCCGATCCCGTCAGGATTCCCGCACGCTGCTGATCTGGAGAGCACTTCCGGCTTAGCTATTGACGCTGTTTGCGAAGGCCGGCGATGGACACCCTTCCCCTGGAACGCCCCAGCGACCTGGACGCACCGGTTGAGGCTGCGCTCGAGGCCACCCCTTTTCCCCAGGAGCCGGTCAGGGTCTCCCCGTTGAAGCTGGGGACCCTCCGGTCAACGCTGGAGACCCTCGCCGCGCTCAGGCCCCAGTCGCTGGAGCAGCTGCTGCCGGCACTGGGCATCCTCGGCCTGGCGGTGGTGGCCGGAGTCGGCCTCAAGCTCACCGCTGCTGTGCTGGGCAGCATCGATGAGCTGCCGCTGCTGGGTCGGCTGCTGCAGCTGGTGGGCCTGGTCACGGCGATTCGGTTCCTCACCCGCAACGCCCTGCAGCAGCAACAGCGCGCGGCACTGCTCGCCAGGATCCAGAAGCTCAGGCTGGACGTGTTGGGCTGATCGTCTCGGGTCAGCAGCTGCTGGCGGCTGTGAGCTGATCGCGCTTGAGGTGCAGATAGAGCTGCTCGGGGTCGCGGTACTGGCGCGGCAGGCAGTGATGGAGGATCTCCAGCTTCTGCCAGCAGACGGTGCGGCGGGCCTGGGTGATCGTGATGCCATCGCGCACCAGGATGCGCATTGCTTTGCAATAGAGCGGGTACTGGGCTTCCAGCTCACCAACACTCAGACGTGCAGCGGCCATCCCATCTCCGGGAGCGGTGCGCACCTATCCAACCTGTCGCGAGTTCTGGATCACGGCCCGTCCTTACAGGCGTTCACAGAGCGGTGGCCAGCGGCCGCCCCCCGACGCTGGCTGTGTTTGTGTCCGCAGACCTGTGGCCGCACCCCTGGGACGAACTGGACGGAGCCCCTCCGCCATGCCTTGCTACCCAGGCTGGCTCAGACCGCCTGCCGCAGCAGTGAAGGGAGCGGCCCTGGCGAGGGCAGGGTTGATCCCAGCGGCATCCCCGTCTGCTGACAGAATGGGCCTCGGCAGCGACGCGGCTGCGATCATTGCGAACTATGAATCAATCGAGCGCCATGGCCTCCTCTCCCTCCAGCGGCTCCCTGCTCGCTAAGACGGTGGCTCAGCTGCGTGAGCTGGCCCGCGGCCTTGGCGTTCGGAGCTATGCCCGCCTCGCCAGGGAGGAGTTGCTGGAGGTGTTGTCGCAGGCCCAACCCGAGGAGAGCGCCCCGCAGCAGGCCGCATTGCTCAGCAGTGCGGAGGCGGCCGCAGAGGCCCCCAGCCAGGTGACCTTCCTGCCCCGCGATCCCCAGTGGGCCTACGTGTTCTGGTCGATCAGCGGCGCCGATCAGGATCGGGCTGCCGCCGCCGGAGCCCAGCAGCTCTGCCTGCGGGTGGAGGACGTCACCGGTCTGCCCCTCGGTGCAGCCCACCCCCACACCCTGCAGGAGCTGGTGGTGCAGGCCAGCGCCACCGAGTGGTACCTGCCGGTACCGCTCTGTGACCGCGACTACCGCGTCGAACTGGGCTACCGCCTCGGAGCTGGCGGCTGGCTGCCGCTGGCGGTGTCGTCGGTGGCGCGGGTGCCGGCCGATGGCCCCAGCGCCGTGGTGGCCGATGCGTTTGTGCCCTTCTCCCTCGAGGGACCGATCGGGGTGGTCAGCCAGCCGGTGGTTCACAGCAGCGGCGTGGAGCATGAACGGCTGTATCAGCTGGCCAGCGCCGGCAGCCCCCGCAGCCGCCGCATCGGCTCGGAGGTGCTGCATGAGCACGACTTCGACAGCGATCAGGCCGGCCTGCTCAACGCCTCCGGTGCCGGCCTGTGGGCAAGCGGCCGCAGCGAATCGGGCAGAGGCTATGTGCGCCAGCGCTCCTTCTGGCTGGTGGCCGATGCCGAGCTGATCGTCTATGGCGCCACCGAACCCAGCGCCAGCTTGTTCATCGGCGATCAGCAGATCCCCCTTGAGGCCGATGACACGTTCCGGGTGCAGGTGCCGTTCCGCGATGGCGAGCAGCTCTATCCGATCCGCGCCATCGCCGCCGACGGGGAGCAGGAGCGCTCGATCCGGATGGAGTTCGAGCGCCGCACGCCCGAGGCGCACGTGAACAGCCGCGAGGAGGCGCAGCTGGCCTGGTTCTGACCCTGGAGACACCATGGATTCGGCCCGCTCGCGCCGTCAGGGCGGGCTCATTTGAAGAACCATCACAACCGCCCGCCTGGGGCGCAGAACCGTCAGGAAATGCTCACAACGGGAGTAGACCGGAATCAGCTCTTAGGCCAGCCATGTGCCAACAGTTGATTGCTGTCACTGTCGAAGGCTGCTCCATCCACCGGCATGACCGGCTCGGATATGTCGTGACATGTGGCCAGCAGCAAACACAACCGCTCCATGTGGCCACCCTGGCCGCGGCCTATGCCCTCTGTCAGCAGTTGGTGCCGCGGCGCTGGAGGCTCCAGCCATGACCGCTGCTGTGCAGGAATCCTTCCAGACGCTGAAGGAACGGCATCTGCTGGCCTTGCTGGTGCATCAGCTTGCGCACGCCCAGTTCGATCAGGCCAATCAGCAACTGACGCACAGGCTCTGGGAGGAGGTGGCCGCCCTGGATCTCGATCCCGATCGCGTCATGCATCTGCTCTACAGCGGTGAGGACGTCGACAACGACGCAGCCCTCTGCGCTGAGGATGTGCGGCACGAGCTGGCGCTGGCCCAGCAGCGCGTGCAGCAGCGGGGCGGCTGGCAGCACAGCGGCCTGTTGGGCCATGTGCAGGACTGGATCCGGCAGCGCTCTCGCTGAACCCCCAGATCGGCACAGATTGCCCCCTACTGGGGGCATCACCAGCGCATCCGCAGGAGCAAAATCAACCCACTCCCAACCACGGAGGTCCGCCATGCCGGACTCCACCCATCTCCCCAGGGCCAATGGGCCCAGGGGCCTCGATCCCACAAGCCGCACCTGCCTGGGGCGCACCTGTTTGAAATGGAGCGCTGACGGCGAACTCAGTGCCCTCGATCTCGGCTTGGTGCTCGAGCGCCTGGCCAAGGTGGATGCGGAGCTGACGGGCCTTCGCCATGACAACCGCGATCGCCAGCCATGTCCCACGATCAGCTGAAGGCCTTTCTGGGCCAAATGCAGGATGAGCCTGGATTGCGGCAGGCCGTGCAGGCCGCCGCAACCGCCGACGATGTCGCCCTGCTCGGCGCTTCTGTTGGCTACGTGTTTTCCGGTGACGAGCTGCTGCGCCTCTCAGGCCAGAAGGTGGGCCGGGTCACGGTGACCAAGCAGGACATTCCAGGTGAATACAACTGAGCCGCATCGGGTCCAGCCGCTCTTATCGTGGTATTGATCTGAGAAGGAGGTTCCATGGCCACCTGTGATCTGCCGGCTCCCGGGGTTGAGAATGCCTCGGCAGCGGCGTTGCATCAGCTCAAGGAGATGCTGCAGGCCGATTCGGCCTTTGCCCAGGCCCTGCGTGCCACGGAGAGCACGGAGGCGGCGGCTCGGCTGGCCGCTGAGCACGGCGTTTCGGTGTCGCCAGAAGCGCTGTGGCGGCATCGCGGCACCTTGGTGAGCGGTGGGCTGCCCACCTGGCGGGGCTGAAGCTGAATCGACGGCGGCCCGGCCAGCGAAGCCGCGCCCGCATTGAGCTGGGCATCCGCCAGGCTGTGATGGTGCCCTTCGCCGCCGTCAGCCGCCTGGCCGGCCAGGCCTTTGTGCCCGTGGTGGGCAGCCTGGCGGAGTTGGAGCGCCGGCCCGGCCAGGTGCAACGGGAACCGCTGTGCCTGCCCCCCGGCACCCGCTTCGCCGTGCAGGCCCCGTGCAGCTCGGGCCGCTGCAGGCCAACCGCTATCCGGTGCTGCGGGGCCTGGAGCCGGGCGCGCTGGTGATCACTACCGGCGCGCTGACCCTGCGCCACGGCAGCCCTGTTAAACCGGAACGCTCCCGGTAAGGCCCCCGCATGGGTTGGGTGGCTCGCTCCATCGCCGCTGTGCCCCTGCTGGGGGCCACCGTGCTGTCGCTGGGCGTGGTGCCGCCCATCTATGTGGCGATCAAGAACATGGAGGCCCGCTGGTTGCCTGAACCGCAGCAGGAGCCGGCCGGCTGATCAGTGCTGGCGGCGGATGTGGCCGTTGTGCCAGCTCCAGCGCCACGGCTCCACGGCCCGCACGGCCTGCAGATCGGCCCGCTCGCGCAGGCTCACCGGCAGGAATTCGGTGGCGTAGTTGAAGGCCGGATCGCGGATCGACTGGTTGAGCACCAGGCTGCCCTGCTCGCCGGAGATCGAGCGGTGGTAGGTGCCCACGGGTATCTCCAGCGCCCCCATGGCGCGTTCCAGCTCCACCACGTGATGGGGTTGCTCC
>Ga0172376_10008497_pt1 | contig 10719 bp, 7 predicted proteins | sample Lak35m_FD_121114 | JGI IMG/M metagenome (GOLD analysis project Ga0172376, IMG submission 121114) | Freshwater microbial communities from Kabuno Bay, South-Kivu, Congo - kab_092012_35m | ecosystem: Environmental > Aquatic > Freshwater > Lake | place: Democratic Republic of the Congo: South-Kivu... | reverse complement strand
CGTAAAACTTTCAACGGTTGTATTGGGTAAATTCAGTAACCTGTCAAGATATATGTCCATACCTGCCACCACATGTGTTTGTAGCTAATTGTACATTAATCCCCTCAAACCCAGAAGAGCCAATTTTTTTATAAACAAACCTTGCATAATTTAATAATTATTTCAAATTATGAGTACTCAGAATAGCTACGTTTGAGGTTCTTTATAAAATGAGTTGATGAGTCTCTAATGGCTATTTTTTCATCATTGGTTTTGTTTTCATAAGCATGAATCATTAGCGACACCCTTCCATTTTCAATAAAGCTATCTCGATGCTGATCGACAAAATGCCAGTATAGGTAATTAAAAGGACAAGCAGAGCTGCCTGTTTTTTGCTTTACATCATAGGTGCATTGAGAACAGCAATTACTCATTTTGTTAATGTAATTCCCCCCTGATACATAGGGTTTAGATGCAAGTACACCACCATCAGCGAAGGTAGACATGCCTAGAACGTTAGGAAGTTCAACCCATTCGTAGGCATCGACATAAGCAAGCCAAAACCAGTGATTTAGCTGGCGCGGATCTGTATTGGTGAGATTGCTAAAGTTACTTAAGACCATTAGTCTTTGAATATGATGTGAATAGCCGTAATTTAGAACATTAGTGACGGCATCTTTTAGGCAAGTTAAATCAGTATTAGCATCCCAATAAAGTTGTGGCAAATTATTAAAAAATTCAAAATAATTGCTCTCTCGCGCCTGTGGCATTTGTGCTTCATAGTAAACACGAACATATTCACGCCACCCTAAAATTTGACGAATAAAACCTTCAACAGAGTTAAGAGGAGCCATGTTCTGTTCATAGGCAGCGATCGCCATTGTGCAGAGTTCCTGTGGTAACAACAAGCCATTGTTAAGATAGATCGACAGCACAGAATGAAATAAAAAGGGTGCGCCAACTTTGATAGCATCTTCATAAGCACCAAAATTTGCCAAGCGGGTTTCGATGAATAGTTGAGCTAGTTCTAGGGCGCGATCGCGGGATACGGCATAGCCAAATTTGTCCAATCTTCCAAAGCTATCAGGTAAATAGTTTTTGACTAACTCGATTACTTCCTGAGTAACTGCATCAGGTTCTACTTCAGGAACTGTAGGAATCACCGTATTTTTTGGTAGAGCTTTACGGTTTTCTTTGTCATAGTTCCAATTACCGCCGACAGGTTTACCATCTGCCATCAAGTAGCCAGTTTGTTTACGCAATTCACGATAGAAAGTTTCTAAGCGGTATCCTTTTTTAATTTTCTTCTTAAGCTTTTCAGCATCTGCAATGAAAAAGCGATTGGGAATTATTTCGAGACGATCGCTAAATTGATTATTTAACGCCAACATCTGCGATCGCGTATCCCACTCTGATGGCTGCATATGAGTAAGCTTAAGCTGAGGATATTGCAACAAAAAATCAGAAATTGCCTCAGCATGAAATCCTTCAGTAAACAAATTTAGTACAGGAAATCCTTGTTGATGACAGGCGATCGCAAAGTGTCTCTGCGAACTGAGGATATAAACTAATTTTTGCTTATGGTGAGGGATAAATGTGGCATATTTCAGAGATTCCACAAAGATTAGTAATGGCTTTTGTGCGAGTAGTTCTTTGGGAAATACATCCAGATTTAGCTGATCATGAAGGATAAATAGGACGCGATCGCTATTTCTTAATTGCTGTTCTATCTTTTCTGAAATCGGATAATTTTCGATTTGCGAGAGAAATTCGCGGGCAGTTTCTAACATAAATATCGGCTTGCATACAATAGAGGCGTTGCAATGCAACGCCTCTATTATAGATTAGGCTTTGACTAAACCGCTATGGCGGAGTAGAGGCGCAGTGCTAGGTTCACGTCCTCGGAAGGTTTTGAATACTTCCATCGGATGTTTGCTACCACCGAGAGCCAAAACTGTATCACGGTAGAGTCTACCCGTTGAAGCGATCGCCTGTTCATTTTCCAGTCCTGCTTCTTCAAAAGCAGCAAAGGCATCAGCACTGAGGACTTCTGCCCACTTGTAGCTGTAATAACCTGCGGCATAACCTCCAGCGAAAATATGTCCAAAAGAACAGAGGAAATTATCTTCTGGCAAAGGAGGAATTACCATTGTGGTTTCCGCAAGACGCGATCGCAATTGCATTGGTGTTTCCGAGCCGCCGACTTCATGGCGATGGTGCAACTCGATATCCACAAGGCTGAAATGCAACTGACGCAGCATTCCTGAGCCACTCATGTAGTTTTTGGAGTCAACCAGCTTTTGGAAGTAGCTTTCAGGGAGAGTTTCACCCGTCTCATAATGCTTTGCCATGCCAAACAAGGTAGCGCGATCGTAGCACCAGTTTTCCATGAATTGGCTTGGCAATTCCACTGCATCCCATTCGACGTTATTAATACCTGATGCGCCTGAATAGTCAACCTTGGTTAACATATGCTGCAAGCCATGTCCAAACTCATGGAAGAGGGTTTCCACTTCACCAAAGGTCATTAGGCTCGGCTTACCATCAACAGGGGGAGACTGGTTACAAATCAGGTAGGCAACAGGTAAACGGGTAATCGTCTTGCCTTCTTCGGTCACCTTGGCACGTCCGATGCAATCATTCATCCATGCGCCACCACGCTTTTCCGCAGGACGACTATAGGGATCGAGGTAGAAATAAGCGATCGATTGATTCTGCTCATCTTGAATTTCAAAGAAGCGGACACTTTCATGCCAAATTGGAGCCTTGCCATCGGCAGGTACTACGGTAACTCCAAACAGACGCTTAACGAGTGCAAATAAACCTTCAAGAACTTGAGGTAATGGGAAGTAAGGACGCAATTCTTCCACGGTGAAGTTAAACTTAGCTTCACGTTGACGTTCTGCCCAGTAAGACGTATCCCAATGCTTCAGTTCTTCTGTTTCGCCTTGAGATTTAGCAAATTCCTTTAATTCTGCAAATTCTGCAATGGCGGCAGTGTAACTTGATTGGCGCAATTCTTCCAGCAATTTCTCAACGGCATCGACATTGGGAGCCATCTTCCGAGCAAGGCTCAATTCTGCATAGGTAGAGTAGCCAAGTAAATTTGCCTTTTGTTTTCGCAATTCGAGAATGCGATCGATTAATTGAGAATTATCAAATTCACCACTGGCGGCACGACTAACAAAGGCGCGATAGAGCTTTTCTTGCAAATCACGACGACGGCTATGTTGCATAAATGGTACATAGCTGGGATAGTCGAGGGTGATACACCAAGGGCCATCTTCAGGGGTGGCTTTATCATCGCCATCTAGACGAGATGCTTGAGCAGCTTGGGCTAATAGACTTGGAGGCAAACCTTCGATCTCTTCAGCTTTATTCAGCGTCATGCTAAATTCTTTGGTGGCATCAAGCACATGATTAGAGAAGTTAGTGGAAAGTTCAGCAAGTTCCATTTGGATCGCATTAAACTTTTCTTTAGCTTCACCTTCCAAGCCAACGCCTGATAGTTCGGCATCACGGATCGCCGCTTCAACGATACGTTTTTGAGCAGGTTCGAGGTTGTCCCACTCTGATGATCCATAAATTGCTTTATAAGCCCTATAAACTGGCTGGCTCTGACTAAAGCGGTTAAAAAATTCGATCACCTTAGGCTGCACGACTTTGTGTGCTTCCCGTAAGGCTGCACTATTTTTTACACTCAATAAATGCTCGATCGCACCCCATGCCCAACCAATGCGCTCAGTCAAGCGCTCTAGCGGTTCGACTAGTCCTGACCATGTAGGTTGGAGGTTTGCTTCTAGGTCAGTCAATCCTGCGCTAGTTTCTTCAAGCAATTGGGTGATGGCAGGAATCACATGATCAGAGTTGATGTCTGGAAATGGTGGTAAACCTTTGCCAATCAAGAGCGGATTAATAACATCACTCATAGATTAATTTTAAGAATTGTAAACAACTATATTGATTATATATCAATGCATAGTCATGACTAGTGGTGACTGATGCATTAATTTAGGGCGGATATTCCTACAGTTAGTCCTTGACAAACTTGAGTAAGAAAATCTAAATCAAGGGTTTCTAGCTGATCGCTACTTTTATGATAGTGCGGATTCCGCATGTTAGCAGTATCAGTAACCATCAGAGCCTTATAGCCAGCATCCCAAAAAGGAGCATGATCGCTGCGGCGAGTATCGGGTATTGCTAAGCCACGCCAACCTACGGGAAGCCATTCGCAAGGTAGATGGGATTTCATATGCTTTTTCAAATGGATGAGGTCAGGAATTGTGGGAATGCTCCCAATAAGTCCAATAAAGTCACCTGTATTGGGATAGAACTTATCTAAACCTGCGGGATAATGTTGCGAATTAGGAGTGCGATCGCAGTAGCCCAACATCTCCAAAGAAATCATCAGACGTATTTTTTGCTGATCATGTTTGAGCTTATCTGCATAGGCAGTACTACCTAATAATCCATATTCTTCCATATCAAAGGCAATTAATTGAATAGGATATTTAATAGGATTTGTCGAGAAATATTCAGCGAGTTCAAGAAGTACCGCTACACCTGAACCATTATCATCTGCACCCACACAGCCCGCTACCGTGTCATAATGTGCTCCAATGATTAAAGGTGATCGTTTTTTAGCAGAATTAGACTCTATTTGCAAAATCAAGTTCTGATGAATATTGCCATTGACTTCAAACTCATGGATGAGAACTTCACCAAATTTAGCAAAATGCGATCGGATATATTCTCGAGCAAATAAATGTCCAGCCGATGCATAGTATGGATTACGCTCTATCACCAATCTTTCTAGATGTTGAATTAATCGAAGTTGTAGGGTTTGCATCATTAATTACGAATAACTTACTGCACTTTGCGCTGACTTAGAACCCAGAAATATGTTTAAAAGTGGCACTAAGCAACGCTTTCAAAATCATTTCTGTACTATTTAAAACATCAGGAAAACATTCTCTTTAAGGAATTATAAAATCATCATTGGGTAGCATTTTTACATTTACAATTTACATTTACAAAAACAACATAAGAAGTTGATAATTATTGTATTAGTCATTGTGGTAATCATGATATGGGAATAATGAAGGCTAAGGTTGCAACTAAACTGAAAGTACGACCAGTGGATTCAGCACAACTCACAAAACCCAACGAAACGATTGATGTACCCGTAGGTAAAACCTATGGATTCGATAAATTTGAACCTGCTGACAATGGACATCTAAAAGTTATATTGGCGGCTAACAGTGGAACTTTTTTCGTTTTTCCTCCGCATTGGGATGGGTTAGTCCCTGACACTCCTCAAATTGTTAGTAAAAAGCAAGCTGATACCTTCTTTGGTAGGCAAATTAGTGAAGTCCAACTTCAAGATTTAAATTCTTGCCTTGTTCGTTACAAAATTACTACTGCAACTAGATTGCGACATTTTCTTAGTCAAATTGCCCATGAGTCAGGTGGATTGAGATATACACAAGAAATTGCTAGTGGTGCAGACTATGAAGGTCGAGAGGATTTGGGTAACGTGAATCCAGGAGATGGCCCTAAGTATAAAGGGGCTGGGGTGATTCAGCTTACGGGACGTGCTAATTACCAAGCGTTTAGTAAAGCGATCGGCGATCCTAAAGTGATGGATGGAGTTGCCTATGTTGCGTCGAAGTATCCATTTACTAGTGCTGGTTTTTGGTGGGACAACAATAAAATGAATGCTTTGTGCGATCGCGGGGCAACGGTCAAAGAGGTAACTTTGCGGGTTAATGGTGGCTATAACGGACTAGCGGATCGCCAGCAATATTACGACAAAGCTTGTGGCATCTTTGCCTAATTGTTGCTTAAATCTCGCATAAAAAAGCACTGCATAGCAGTGCTTTTTTATGCAAACCTAAGCTGGGGACGAGACTCGAACTCGTGACCTACTGATTACAAATCAGTTGCTCTACCAACTGAGCTACACCAGCAAATTTAATCCTTTGGTAGGATAACAGAATAGCGCTCGCTTTAGCAACATTTATTTTAAAAGTAGAAGCCGTAATTAGTGATGACTCTACTTTTGCCTGTCAAGTGGTTGACGTTCTCAGAATATCCCTACAAAATGCTTAGTAGGAAAAGTTTTGCTCTGCTTAGAAATAATATTTCGACAACATCGAAATCCTCAAATATTCGGCATGAAAAACAAAAAATATCACCGCAAACGTAGATTAATCACAAGGACATGGCTAGGACAAGCGATCGCACCCAACAAGCAAATCATTATAAAACCCTAAGAATTAGCTATAGCGCTGATCCTGCTGAAGTCAAAAGTGCTTACCGTGGTCTGGTCAAAGAATTTCACCCCGATTGCAATCATCATCTGGACAATCATGATGATATAGCCTCAATCAATCTCGCTTACGAAGTCCTTAGTAACCCCCAATCTCGCGCCCATTATGATCGCAGTCTTGGCATTAAACACTCGCCTAATGGTGGATCTCAACGTGGATCTCAACATGGCTCTCAACAGGGAGTAAAGCGATCGCCACCCAAGCGAGACACTCACCTCAACGAAGATCAGAAGCTTGAACGTTGGTTTAAGCAAGTTTACGAACCGATTATTGAGATGCTCGAAGTGATTTTGGATAGTCTAGACGAGCAGATCGACGATCTGGCGGCTGATCCCTACGATGATGGATTGATGGAAGATTTTGAGGACTATATTGACGAATGCCGTGGTTCCTATGCTAAAGCGCAGATTTTCTTTCGGGCTTTTCCCAATCCTGCTTCGGCAGCAGGGGTTGCTAGCTATCTATATCACTGTCTCAATGCGATCAGTGATGGAATTGAAGAATTAAATTACTTCACTCTCAATTTTGACGATCATCATTTGCACACAGGGCAAGAACTATGGCGCAGGGCTGACGAGATGCGTTATTGCGCTCAAATGGCGGTGGAAAATTTGCAAACAGTTTAAATTAGACTTTAACCCGTTTTTAGGTAGTGCTAAATAGGATGGGCGGCGCGAAGCGCCGCCCATCCTATTTAGCACTACACGTTTGTATGGTGCATTGCAGCAGGATAATCTCTTTAACTACTTGGCAATGTGAATTAAGCCATACAAGAGATATTTGGGTAATATTGCCAGATTCTAAGGTAACGATGGAAAAGTTACGGTACTCTTCGTTATTGCTTTTGAGAATTCTTGGTGTACAGGCTGCATTAAGAAAAACTGTTCCCTTGTCGTTAGTTACTAATACTTCACGAGTACGTTTAGAATTAAGCCGTAAGTGGTGATGCATATGCCCAAAGGTAACTAGAGAGACAGTTTTGAGCATTTGATAGGATTTAGAAATAGCTTCTGTAAAATCTGGATCGCCATAGTCACCACCACCAGCTTTCCAATCTTTACCAGAAATGGAATGCTCTTCATTCCCTAATCCAAAAGGCCCATTATGTCCCAGAAAAATTATATTGTCATGGGCAGTGTTGGCAACTGATTTAACAATCCGTTGTGTTGATTCAGCAAAACTTTTAACATTAAAGCGATCGCTATAAAATGCTTCTTTTTTCCATCTAGAACCTCCCCAACTAAAGGGACGCGCACCAACTACGGAAAGATTTAATGCAGGAAAGTCTAGCCAACTATAACCAACATGAATCTTGCCTAGAATATCTAATTGTTGCTGTACGCGATCTTCTTTGGTGCGATCGTAAGGACATTTCTTATTGTTCGGCTTCTTGGGATTATCTGAGGCACTGTACCAAGCATCATGATTGCCCAAAATCACCGCTTTTGGCATATCAAGATTGGCGATCGCCCTTACAACTTCCACTGATTCATTGCCAATATCACCAACAAATAGAACTAGATCGACACCTAAAGCCTGAAGAGCTAAGCGGTCAGCAACGGGCTGCCATAAATCATGAACATCTCCAACTACAGCTATTTTGACCGATGACTTGGGCATGATTGACAGATACTTAGGGGTAATAGGTAAGTATGAGCGGCGCTTCGCGTCGCCCATACTTACTATGATAAATCCTTAGTTCGATATAGCCATTTGCGCCGCACGAAGTGCGGCGCAAATGGAGCAAAATGGTAAAAATCACAGAGCGATTTTTACCATTTTGCGCGTTCGTCGAATTGACGTTAGATTAGCAGTATATGGCGTTCATTAGTCCAGTGAAGTACGGTTTGGGTTCCCCGCCGAAGGCGGGGAACCCAATCGTTATGGCTACGCCACTTTGTGTTTAGTTACAGCTATGCACCGACTATACTAAACTTAAAATTTGATCCAGATTGGGAGTGCTGTGAGCCATGTCCGCAAGTAATGAGAGCTTCATGACAAGTTTACAAACTAATTTCAAAAGAAATTTCTGGAATTGGCGCACGATCGCTCAATTAATTTTTTTAGCGATCGTAATTACTTGCAGTATTTTGGCGTGGAATACCCTAGCTAGAAATATGCGAAATTCTGGGCTAGCGATTAGTTTTGACTTTCTCAGCGATCCTGCTTCCTTTGATATTGCCGACACTCCTTTTCCATATAAAGCTTCGGATAGCTATACCAAAGCCCTACAGGTGGGGTTAATTAACTCTCTAAAGGCGATCGCCGTTAGCATCATTTCCGCAACTGTCGTTGGTGTCACAGCTGGCGTATCAAGGCTATCAAATAACTGGCTGCTCAAGCAACTAGCGCGTATTTATGTAGAATTCCTCCGCAATACGCCCCTACTGTTACAGTTATTTTTCTGGTATTCGGCAATCTTTTTAACACTTCCATCCGCTAGCGATCGCATCTCCCTTGGGTTCGCCACTCTAGCCAAAGATGGCATCACCATCGCCGCTTTAAAAATGACCTTGAGTTCTGAGTTTTGTGCTCTAGTCTTAGGGTTGACGATGTTTTCTAGTGCCTTTATCGCGGAAATTGTCCGTGGGGGGATTCTCTCAGTTCCCAAAGGACAAACGGAAGCCGCTAAAGCACTGGGATTGACAAGTTTCCAAACGATGCGAAAAATTGTATTGCCCCAAGCATTACGGGTCATCATTCCGTCACTGACTAGTCAGTATGTGAATATCGCTAAAAATTCTAGCCTAGCGATCGCGATCGGCTATACCGATATTTATCGTGTCGCTTCAACCACAATTAATCAGACAGGAAGACCTGTAAATGTAATTTTGATTATCATGGGCGTATATCTAGCTATGAGTCTGACAATTTCCACAAGTATGAATTTACTAAACCGCCAGTTTCAAATTGTTGAACGTTAAAAATGACAGAGGAAGCGCAAAGCGCTTCCTCTGTCATTTTAGGCAAAGCTTTTGTAGCTATAGTAGTAATATGAACAATCAAAATATTTTAGTTTGGTTTCGCAATGACTTGCGATCGCATGATTGCGAAACTTTATATCGAGCATCCCAAGATGCCCAAAGGACAGGCGCACAGATATTTCCTGTCTATTGCTTTGACCATGCCCACTTTGATAAAACTTACTTTGGCTTTGAGAAAACTGGCACATTTCGCGCCAAATTTCTAATCGAGAGTGTGGCAAACTTACGGGAAAATTTGCGATCGCTTAATTCTAATCTCATTGTCCGCATCGGTAATCCTGCACAGATTTTACCTGAATTAACGCAGCAATTGGGAATTAGCTCAATCTACTACCACGCAGAAGTCACTACTGAAGAGAAAAATCTAGAAGCTCAATTGCGTTCTATTCTCAAAAAGCAAAACGTAAATTTTAAAAGTTATTGGGGAAGTACGTTATTACATCGACAAGATTTACCCTTTGAGATTGTTAATCTTCCTGATCTCTTTACCAACTTCCGCAAACGGGTTGAAGCGAACCTCACAATTCGAGAAACTTTTCCCACACCTGATCACCTTTCAGTCTTACCAGAAGGCGTTGATATTGGTGAAATTCCTACTTTAGAAAATTTAGGACTGCAAGAACCGCTACCTTGCGATCGCGCAGTATTACAATTTAAAGGCGGCGAAACTGAAGCCCTCAAACGGCTTGAGCATTATTTTTGGAAGAGCGATCGCCTCCAATTTTATAAGCAAACTCGCAATGGAATGCTCTATGCTGATGACTCTTCCAAATTCTCGCCTTGGCTGGCATTGGGTTGTCTCAGTCCACGATATATCTACGAACAGGTTCAAAAATATGAGAGCGATCGCCTTGCTAATGACTCAACTTATTGGCTAATCTTTGAGTTGCTATGGCGCGATTATTTTCGCTTTGTGGCTGCAAAATACGGAAACAAGTTATTCCATCGCGTCGGTTTACATGGCATAGACATACCTTGGAAGCAAGACTGGAAGCGCTTTGAACTTTGGCAAACAGGAAACACGGGCTTTCCTTTGGTCGATGCCAATATGCGCGAACTTGCAGGCACTGGATTTATGTCCAATCGTGGTCGTCAGAATGTAGCCAGTTTTCTTACCAAAAATCTTGGTATTGATTGGCGAATGGGAGCCGAATGGTTTGAATCTCGGCTGATCGATTACGATCCTTGCAGTAACTGGGGAAATTGGAACTATACCGCAGGAATTGGAAATGACGCTAGGGGATTTCGTTTTTTTAATATCAATAAGCAGTCGCAGGACTACGATCCACAAGGGGAATATATCAAACATTGGTTGCCAGAGCTTGCAGATCTTCCTGCCAGTAAAGTGCATCAACCTTGGAAACTTTTACCAATTGAGCAAAAACGTTTTCAAGTTCGTTTAGGTGTTGACTATCCCCATCCTG
>Ga0172376_10008495_pt1 | contig 10720 bp, 8 predicted proteins | sample Lak35m_FD_121114 | JGI IMG/M metagenome (GOLD analysis project Ga0172376, IMG submission 121114) | Freshwater microbial communities from Kabuno Bay, South-Kivu, Congo - kab_092012_35m | ecosystem: Environmental > Aquatic > Freshwater > Lake | place: Democratic Republic of the Congo: South-Kivu... | reverse complement strand
TCCTGGACCCAGGCCTCGAGCTGGATGGCGAGCGTCGTGATCATTGCAGCGGCTCCTGCGCGGCCTCGAGGGCCTTCTCCTTGGCCTGCAGCGAGGTCTTGACCATGCCCGACAGACCCAGCGTGTCCCGCTCGGCCAGGGCCTTGCCGAGGTGCTCGTCGAACCAGCCCTCGAACACGTCCGCCCCCGGGCCCTTGCCGAACAGGCCCTGCGGCAGCGCGCGGCGCAGCTCGCGCACGAGCATCACGCCGAAGACGGACTCCATCTCGCGCCCGGCCTTGTCGTGCTCGCCGGCGCGCTCGAGGCGCTGCGCCTCGGCCGCGAAGCCTTCGGTCGACGAGGCCAGCAGCGGACGTCCGATCGGTGCGAGTTCGCCACCCATCACATCACCAGGATCTCGGCGTGCAGCATGCCCGACTGGGCCATGAGCTGCAGGATCTGGATCATGTCGCGCGGCGTGACGCCGAGCACGTTCAGCACCTCGACCACCTCGGCCAGGGTGACCGCGCCGTTCACGATCGTGAGCGGGCGATCCTCCTCGTCGATCAGGAGCGAGGTGCGCGGCAGGACCTCGGTCTTGCCGTTCGAGAGCGGACCGGGCTGGCTGGCCTCGGGCGTCTCGGCGATCGTGACCGTCAGGTTGCCCTTGGTGATCGCGCCGCGGCTGATGCGGACACCTTCACCCATCACGATCACGCCGGTGCGCTCGTTCACGACCACGCGCGCGAAGGCGGCGGGTTCGATCTCCTGCGTCAGCAGCGAGGAGATGAACGAGACCGTCGACTCGCGCGGCAGGTCACCCGGCACGCGCACCGCGATCGTCATCGGGTCCTGCGCGACGGCCATGCTCGGATAGAGCGTGTTGATCGCGGTGGCGATGCGCGTCGCGTTCTCGAACGAGCCCTTGAGCGCGCGCAGGTCGAGGTACACGAAGCCGTGGTCCGAGACCATCTGCGTCGGCACCTCGCGCTCGACCTTGCCGCCCAGCGGGATCGTGCCGACCGTGGTGTGGTTGCGCGTGGCCGAGGCGCCCTCGCCCGCGGCCGAGAACGCTCCGGTCGTGATCGGGCCGGCCGCGGTCGCGTAGACCTTCGTGCCGGTCACGTCGGTCAGCTCGCTCGCCAGCAGGATCCCGCCCACCAGGCTCTCGCAGTCGTAGAGCGACGAGACGCGCACGTCGATCTGGCGTCCGGGCTTGATGCCGGGCTCGAGCGTCGCCTGCACCAGCACCACGGCCGTGTTGGCCGAGGCGACGGCCTGCAGGTCGAGCACGATGTTCTGCGTCTTGAGCAGGTTGATGATCGCCTGGCGCGCCGCGGTCGTCGCGTCGCCGGTGCCGGCCAGGCCGGTCACGAGGCCGAGGCCCTGGATCTGGTTCTCCTCCTGGCCGCGCACTGCCGCGAGATCGCCCACGCGCACCGTGACGCGCCCGCTGGTACCGGCGGCCGGATCTACAGCGAGTCGTGCGCCGCGCGTGACGCTCGAGGTCGAGACGCCCTGCGGCTGCACCGGCGCCTCGACCGCGCCGGTGTAGAGCCCGAGCTCGGCCGCGGGCCGCTCGGGTCTCTGCGTCGTCTGCAGCAGCGAAAGAAGGAGGATCGCGAGCATCGTGAGCTTCCCTAGAAGGGCCAGAGCCAGATGAGGGCCCGGTGGATGACGTTGCCGAGGCCGCGCCGGCTGGTGGTGTCGGTCAGCTGGCCATCGCCCGAGTACGACACGCGCGCCTCGGCCACGAGCTCGCTCTGGATCGTGTTGTCGGCCTTGATGTCGAAGCGCCGGATCACGCCCGAGAACTCGATCACCTTGACCTCGTAGTCGACCTGGATCTCGCGCCGACCCTTGATGATCATGTTCCCGTTGGGGAGCACGTCCATCACGATCGCCGTGATGCGCGCGTTGAATTCGCCGTTCTTCTCGACGTTGGCCGTGCCGTTGAAGTCGTCCTGCGAGCTCGCGCCGATGCGGGGCAGCGGGTTGAAGGCGTTCGGCTTGATGTCGAAGTTCTCGAGCGCGTAGTCGAGCGTCGTCGCGCGACGCAGCTGGCTCGTCTCCTCGTTCTTGACGGCCTGGTTCTCGACGATCAGCACGGTGATGAGGTCACCGGACTTGCGCGCGGTCTTGTCCGCGATCGGGCTGATCGGCCCGAGCGTGGCGTCGTAGATGGAGCCCGGGCGTCCCTGGGCGGAGGCAAGGCCGCCGAGGAGGATCAGGGCCGAGAGGAGGGCGGGGAACTTCATGTCGCTGGGGAGGGGAAGACGGGGAGCGCGGCTCAGAGCTTGATCTCGCACGCGTCGCGACCGGTGACGGTCGCGGTGAGCACCTGACGCGATTCGACGGCCTGGACCTGGATCTTCTGACCGACCGTGCCGGTGTCGAGCGCGACCGCCGCGACGCGCGCCTCGATCGCGCCCTTCTTGACGCGCAGGTAGAGCGTGGTGCCCTTCGTCACCGCCGCGGGGCGGTGCAGGTCGAACGAGCTGACGGTCGTGCCGGCCGCGAGGTCGTGCTTCGCGACCGCGCCGACGGCCTGCCCGGGCGGGACGCGCGGCAGCTCGGACTCGCCCTCGAGCTTCACGCGGCGCGTCTCGAACAGCCCGGGCGCGAGCTCCTCGCCCGCGCGCACCGGACGCTTCAGGACGTCACGCGTCTCCCAGACCTCGACGCGCCACGAGGTCCAGACCGTGCGGTAGCGGATGCCGTCGACCATCAGCTCGACGGGCACGCCCACGATGCCGCTGCGCAGCTCGCCGGTGTGCTTGCGGCCGAGGATCGCGCGCGTGCGGTCGCCGACCGGCAGCTTGACCTCGCCGATCGGCTCCTTGAGCGTGAAGGTCGCCTCGAAGTCGGCGAAAGCGAGCTCGAGCTGCACGCGCGCCGCGTCCTCGATCTCCTTGGCCGGGATGTCCTCGACCGTCGGCCACACGCGGCAGGCACGCTCGCCCGCCACGCGCACCTCGACGCCCGGCAGGGCGCGCGCGAGGTCGGCGCGGATGCGCTCGGCCGTCAGCAGCCGGCTGAAGCCCGGAGCCGGCGCGTAGCCGAGCTCGAAGGCGCGCACCTTCGAGACGAGCTCGCCATCGAGGCCGGTGACCTGCGCCACCTCGCCGAGCTCGATCTCGGTGCCCTTGATCTTGGCCTCGACCGGCACCGTCACCGTGACGCTGCCGCCGCCGAAGAATGTCGCGAGGAGTGCGAGGATCATGGCTAGATGAGGTTGGAGACCTGCTGGAGCATCTCGTCGGAGACCTGGATCGTGCGGCTGTTGACCTCGTAGTTGCGCTGGGCCTGGATCAGCGCGATGAGCTCGTCGACGACCGACACGTTCGAGCGCTCGAGGAACGCCTGGCGCAGGAAGCCCGTGCCCGCGTCGCCCGGCGTCGAGTCGGTCGGCGCGCCCGAGGCGTCCGTTTCGCGGAAGAGGTTTGCGCCCTCGGCGCGCAGACCGGCCGGGTTCGGGAAGCGCGCGAGTGTGATCTGGCCGCGCGCCGACAGCCCGTCCTGGCCACCGCTGCGCACCTGGACCGTGCCGTTCTGGCCGACGACGAACTCGATGGAGTCGGGCGGGATCGAGATGCCCGGCTCGAGCTTGAAGCCGTCGACTGTGACGATGTCGCCGTTGCCGTCCTTGCGGAAGGCGCCGTCGCGCGTGTAGCGGAACTCGCCGTTGCCGAGCGAGATGCGAAAGAAGCCCTCGCCCTGGATGCCGAGGTCCAAGGGGTTTCCGGTCTGCTCGAGGTCGCCCTGCATGTGCAGCTTGATCGAGCTCGAGACCTCGGTGCCGGTGCCGATCTGCAGGCCGGTCGGCACCTGCTGACTGCCGGTCGTCCGGGCGCCCGGCTCGCGCAGCGTCGTGTAGAGCAGCGAGCGGAAGTTGACCCGGTTCTTCTTGAACGAGGCCGTGTTCACGTTCGCGATGTTGTTCGCGATCGTGTCGACCTGGGTCTGCTGCGCCATCATGCCGGACGCAGCGGTTCGCATGGCTCGGATCATCGGTGTCTGGTTCCTTTCGGCACTTTCTTCCCGGAGCTAGAACGGCCCCCCGGAGGGCCTAGAACGGGCGGGTCAACCGCTCGTAGGTCTTGTCGATGGCCTCGAAGGCCCGCGCCACCACCTCGAAGGAGCGCTGGACGCCGATCATGGCGACCATCTCCTCGACGCTGTTGGCGTTGGAATCCTCGAGCGCGTACTGGGTCACGCGCGCCTCGGACGGCCCCGGACGCAGCCCCTCGGGCGCGACCCAGTGGCCGCGCGAATCCAGGCGCAGCGCGTGGTTGTCCTCGAAGGCGACGACGCGCAGGCGACCCACGTCCTGGATGCCCTGGCGCACGTTGCCTTCCTCGTCGATCTTGAGCGGCAGTCCGACCGGATCGATCGAGCCCTGCAGCGTGTCCCACGAGACCGGGAAGCCGTCCTCGGTGACGAGCACGCCGGCCTCCGTCAGATGGAACGAGCCGTCGCGCGTGTAGACCTCGCCCTCGGGCGACTCGATCGAGAAGAAGCCGTCGCCGAAGAGCCCGAGGTCGTGCTCGCGACCGGTGCGCTGCAGGTTGCCCTGCGCGAAGTCGACCTCGGCCAGGGTCGTGACGCCGCGCACCTTGCCGCGCGGGCGCTCGACCTCGACCTCGTGGGCCGCGGTGACGCCGCGCTTGAAGCCGACCGTGCCGATGTTGGCCAGGTTGGCGGCGATGGAATCGAGCCGCCGCTGCTGCGACGACATGGCGACCGCGCTGCGATAGAGACCGACGTTCACGCCGCACCAAGGGCAAGCGCGGTGCCAGCGGAAGAAGTGCCCGGACGGGGTCGAGAAGGCCGATGCGAACCGGCCGGGGGCAGGGCCGGTGGAAGCCTTTTCGTCCGGGTGCGGAAGGAGCTTCGCGCTGCGCAGCGGCTATGCTCGCGCGGCGATGAGCGCTCCGACCGCGAAGATCCTGCCCCTTCCGCGCGAGCTACTGATCGAGCTGGCGCGCGCCCACGGCACCCCGCTCTACGTGCACGACGCGGCCACGATCCGCGCGCGCTACCGCGAGCTCGCCGCGCGCTTCGACGTCGTGCGCTACGCGCAGAAGGCCTGCGGCAACCCGGGCGTCCTGGCGCTGCTCCGCGCCGAGGGTTGCCGCATCGACGCCGTCAGCGCGGGCGAGGTCGAGCGCGCCCTGGCGGCCGGCTTCAGCCCGCAGGACATCGTCTTCACGAGCGATCTCTTCGATCGCGCGGCGCTCGCCCTGCTCGCGCGCCGGCCCGTCGCGGTCAACCTGGGCTCGCGCGACATGCTGGCGCAGTACGCGGCCCTCGGGGTCGGGCGCGAGGTCACGCTGCGCGTGAATCCGGGCTTCGGCTCGGGCCACGCGCCGGGAGTCACGACCGGCGGCGTGCACTCGAAGCACGGCATCTGGCACGAGGAGCTCGAGCTCGCCGTGCGCGAGGCGCGCGCGCTCGGGCTCGCGGTGACCGGCCTGCACCTGCACATCGGTTCGGGAGCGAGCGCCGCGGGCCTCACGGCCGCGGCCGCGGCCCTGCGCCGCCTGGCTCCGCGCGTCGGGCCCTCGCTCGCCCGCCTCTCGGCCGGCGGAGGCCTTCCGGTCCCCTACCGCGCCGGCGAGGCACGCGCCGATCTCGAGGCCCTCGCGCGCACCTGGCGCGGCGTGCAGCGCGAGCTCGAAGGGCTCCTCGACCGGCGCCTCGAGCTCGAGGTCGAGCCCGGGCGCTACCTCGTGGCCGAGAGCGGTGTCCTGATCGCCGAGGTGTGCGCCACGAAGCGCGCCGGTCCGTTCACCTTCGCCCTGCTCGACGCGGGCTTCCACAACCTCGTGCGCCCCGCCTTCTACGGCGCCTGGCACGAGCTCGAGGCGCTGACGCACGCGCCCGGTGCGCCGCTCGAGCCGCAGGTCGTGGCCGGTCCGCTGTGCGAGTCGGGGGACGTCTTCACGCAGGATGCCGAGGGGCGCCTCGAGCCGCGCCTGCTGCCGCGCCTCGCGGCGGGCGATCTGGTCGCGTTCCACGACGCCGGCGCCTACGGCGCGAGCATGGCCTCGCACTACAACGCGCAGCCGCTCGCGCCCGAGGTGCTGGTCGAGGACGGCGTCGCGACGCTGGTCGTGCCGCGACGCGCTGCCCCCTGACTCACTCGCGCCGCCAGGCCAGCGCCAGCGCGTCGAGCGTCGGCACGAAGCCCGTCGCCGTGTTGCCGATGAACGTCACGCGCACCTGGACGTGGCGCAGACCGTCGAGTGCATCGAGGTCGGTGAACCAGGCGCGTCCGCTGTCCGGGAAGAGCGCGAAACCGTCCTCGGTCTCGCCGTAGGCGTCGATGCGCGCCGCGTCGCGCTCGGAACCGTCGGTGCCCTGGAAGCCGCTCGCGCCGCGGAACTCGACCCGCAGCGTGGTTCCGGCCGGCTGCTCGGCCGGCGGTGGCACGATCACGACGCCGGAGAAGTCGGGCGCGTCGCTGTGCGTGTCGAACCAGACCGAGTGCACGCGCGTCACGCGCGTGACCGTGTCGAGCTGGCCCAGGTAGAAGGCCGGATCGTTGGGACGGGTGGGACGTCCGGGCGGAGTCGAGGTGGGGTTGAAACCGCCGCTCGGCGACTCGGCGCGGTCGGGATCGACGCGCACGATGCTCGCTCCCGTGCCGACGCCGCCGGTCGAGTGCACGCGGAAGGTCGGGAAGAGCTGGCCGAGCACGGGGATCGCGACCTGGAACTGGTTGATGCCGAGGGCCGTGTCGCTCGGGAAGCAGCGCACCTCGGTCAGGAGCGGCAGGCCGACGCTCGGCACCAGACCCGCGGGAGCGAAGGACCCGGCCTCGATCCCCGGATCGATGCGCTGCTGCTCGACCACGAGCGGCACGCCGAAGCCGTCGTAGCCGGCCGTGCCCTCGAGCGCCGTGTCGCGCCACACGAAGGGTTGCGTGCGGCCGCCGCGGTCGAGAGGCAGCGGCAGCATGCGCACGCCGGCCGAGCTCGCGAAGAGGTCGGCCGGACGCACGCGATAGCCCAGATCGCGCGGGTGGATGGTGCGCGCACCGCCGGCCTCGAGCACGTTCGCGTCGAAGGTCGTCTGGTCGAACTGCAGGCCGGCGGTCGGAAACATCAGCACGCCGTTCTCGACGGCCTCGTCGGGCAGCTCGGTCGAGTGCCCGAGGCGCACCTCGAAGCGCTCGAAGAAGTCGGCGCTGGCCGAGCCGCTGAAGGTGGCGAAGCCGATGCCCTCGACGTCAAGGTCGTACTGACGCTCGTCCTCGACGCGCCAGCCGAAGTCGGCGTAACGCCACAGCGTCTGGAAGCGGCTGCCGAAGGGCACGAGCGGTTCGCGCACGCCGACCGGCAGGGCGAACATGCCGGACGTCAGGCCGCGGGTGCCGTCGGCGCTCCAGGCGCCGCGCGCCACCGGGCGGCCGCGCAGCACGCCCTCGGCGTCGCGCGTGAAGAGGCCGCGCAGATCGCGCTTCCCCTCACCCGGCAAGTACTCGTCGTCGCTCGCGAAGCGCAGCGCCAGGCCGCCGCTGGCGCTGCTCGCGGCCGCCGCGCGCAGGGACAGCGCGAGCGGAGCCGGCACGCTCGCGAGCGCATTGCCGGCGAGGTCGGTGGCGCCCTGTGGACCGCCCACGAGCTCGAGGGTGTAGACCTCGCTGACGCCTTCGACGTGCTCGAGCGGCAGGAGCGGCGCGAGTTCGAAGGTCAGTCCGTCGCTACCCGTGATCGTCGCCACGACGCTGCCGGTGGCGTCCGCCGCGTCGCGGTAGAGGCGCAGACTCTCCAGCGGATCGAGCGAGCCCGGCTCGAGCGGCTCGCTGAAGCGCACGCGGACGGTGGCCTCGGGCTCGAGCCCGCCACCGGCACCGACGCGGCCGTCGAGCTCGAACCAGCAGCTCGGATCGAGGCCGAGAGCGGCGTCATGGCTGGCATGGACGCGCGCCGTGCCGAGCAGGTCGGCCGCCGCCGGTGTGCCCGTGAGCACGCGCACCGTGACGTCGGCCAGGGAACCGTCGCCCGCCGGCGCGGGCGTGTCCGCGCGCACCTCGAGGAAGCCTTCCGACCACTCGACCAGCTCGCCCGCGCGCAACGCCTTGGCGCAGGCGCTCGTGAAGCGCAGATCGAGCACGAACTCGCCTGCGTTGCCGCCGACGCGCGCCGCCTCGACCGCGAGCGGCCAGGCCGCCACGAGCCGCGGCGGCAGCGGATCGGCCAGGAAGCCGCGCGCGCTCTCGGTCGCGTTGCCCGAGCGCAGGGCGCGCACGAGGTCGCGCGCGGGAGCGTTGGCGTCGTAGGGCGGACTCTGCTCGGGCGCGAGCGGCTTGCCGCGCAGGTTGCGCAGCACGCCGAACTGGCTCGTCCCGAAGTCCTCGCGCGTCGGCACGCGCAGCTCGACGTTGGCCTGCTGCGAGCTCGCGCTGCTGGCCGGCAAGCCGACCGGGTTCAGGGGCGGAGCGCCGGTGTCGGTCTCGAGCTCGACCGGGCTGATCGTGAAGTCGAGCACGACGCGCGTGGGGTGGAACTCGCCCTCGCGCGTGTCGCCGTGCGTGTCGTCGAAGAAGACGCGCGGGCGCAGGGCCTGCAGCGGCGGATAGCCGGTGGAGAGGCGCACGTACTCGGCCACCTCGCGGCGCTCCTCGCTGCCATCGGCGAGCAGGTCGTCGAATCGCAGCACCAGGGCCGCATTGCGCGCGACGGTCGTGAAGGGCGGCGGCGAGCCGGCGTGCTTGGTCGCGACGCGCGGCAAGAGCTGCAACGCGTCGGCGAGCACCGCCTCGAACTGGGGCGAGCCGGGCTCGTGCAGCACGACCAGGGCCTCGCGCCCGAGGGCGTCGCTCTCGAGGCGCACCTCGAGTCCGTCCCCCAGCACGTCGGGACGGATCGGCGCACGGCGCATGATCGGCGTCGAGCTGCGCTCGCCACCCTGCAAGCCGTAGACATCGACCAGGCGCGCCCAGGCGACCTCCAGCAGACGCAGCTCGGAGGCCTGACCGCCCTGGTTCGGATCCACGAGGAACAGCGTGCCGTCGGCGCGCGCCTCGAGCGTGCCGACCGTGTCGTCGAAGGGGATGCTCGCGCTCGAACCGCCACAGGCGGCGAACAGCAGTGCGAGGACGGACGCGAGGTGCGGACGGACGGGTAGCCTGGAGCCCTTCGGCATGGGAGTTCGAGCGCTGGGCTCCGCGCGATCGGAGCCGGGGTTTCGGAGGACGCCGGCCGCGATGCAAAGACCTCGCCAGGGCCGATGAAACGGCGCTCCGGGCCCGCTGGAGCGCTGCCGACGCTCGGCCCGTGACGGATCCGCTCACCCGCACCTCGGACGGGTGTGCAACTACGCTCTGTCCTTGGCTTGTTCTCCGCCTCCGGCCACGTCCGCCCCTGCGCACGCAGCTCGCCGCGCCGTTCGGTCGTCCTCCTCCCGCGCGGAGGGGAAATAGAAGCGGCCCGGCGTTGGCCCGGGCCGCCCCATCAGCTCTAGGCTGATCGCTGAGGCCGTTCGTTCACGGCGCGGGTCGTCGGTGTGCATGCCGCCGACCCATCTGACATGGGATCTCGAGTCGTCATGGAGGCTCGAGCTCGCTACGGGATATCTCCTCCCGATCCGTCACCTATCGACGGTATCGGGCGATCGCTAAACCACGTTCACCACCTCGGCCAGGAGCTCGTCCTGGACCGTGATCACGCGCGCGTTGGCCTGGAAGCCGCGCTGCGCCTGGATCAGATATACGAACTCCTCGGCCGTGTCGACGTTGGAACCCTCGAGGTTGCCGCCCAGGATCTTGCCGGCGCCGGAGGCGTCGGCCGCGCCGAGCACGCGCACGCCCGAGTTGACCGACGAGCGGTAGTAGCTGTCGCCCACCTCCTCGAGGCCGCTCTCGTTCGCGAACGTGGCCACGCCGAACGAACCGACCACCTGGGTCTGCCCGTTCGAGTAGAAGCCCTCGATCGAGCCGTCCTGCTGGACCTCGAGGCTGGAGAGCTCACCGGCGCCATAGCCGTCCTGCTCGTCCGAGACGACGCTGGCCGGGTTGCCGAACTGCGTCAGTCCGTCGAAGTCACCCGAGGTGCCGAGATCGAGGTCGAGCGTCTGCGTGCCGAGGCCGTTGAACTGGACCTGCACCTCGGCCGAGCCCGGCGTCAGGATCGAGCCGTCCTCGTTGAAGGTGATGCCCGTGATCGGGTCGGAGAGCACCGTGCCCTCGTCCTCGGGCGCGCTGACCTCGAGCGTCCACGAGCCGTCGTCCTGGCGCACGTAGTCGAAGGTCAGGACGTGGGCCGCGCCGCTCGAGTCGAAGACCTCGACCGAGGTGGTGACCGTGTCCGGGCCGGTGCCGTTGGTGGTCACCTCGAAGAAGCTCGTCGACCAGGACGAGCGCCCGGCCTGGTTCTGGCCGTCGGTCAGCGAGAGCGCGAGCTCGGCCTCGCCGGTCGTGTCGCTCGTCACGCTGATCTCGCCGGTGGCGGCGTCGAAGGCGACGCTCGACTGCGTGAAGCGCGCGTCGAGGAAGGCCACCAGGTCGCCCAGCGTGTTGCCGTCGGTGCCGTACACGAAGGAGGCGACCACCGGCGTGCCGTCGGTGTCCGTCCCGGAGACCTGGATCAGATCACCGTCGGCGTAGTCCGAGAGGTTCGTGGTCAGGTCGTTGAGGTCGGTCGCGGTCGTGGCCACCGTCTCGGTGCCCTGCACGAAGTCCGACAGGCCGAGCAGGCCCTTGAGGTCGCGGCCGGCCGTGCCGGGCACGACCTTG
>Ga0172376_10008492_pt1 | contig 10723 bp, 14 predicted proteins | sample Lak35m_FD_121114 | JGI IMG/M metagenome (GOLD analysis project Ga0172376, IMG submission 121114) | Freshwater microbial communities from Kabuno Bay, South-Kivu, Congo - kab_092012_35m | ecosystem: Environmental > Aquatic > Freshwater > Lake | place: Democratic Republic of the Congo: South-Kivu... | reverse complement strand
TTTTTAACAATCATCGACAGACACAGTTTATGCATTATTTAAATCCTTAATTTTTAGAAAAAACAGCATCCCAATTACTTTCATCTCTACATCCATTATATGTATACCCGAAACTCTCCAGATGTTTTTTCGCCTGTTCAAATTTTATTCCCGTAGTAAATGGTCCATCTGTGTGTAATTTTTCAAAGCAAATATTTTTTATTATTAAATTTGAAAAATCTGTGCTTAATAAAATATCACAATCATGCCCTTCAACATCTATAAAAAGATGATTCAATTCTTTCTTATCTAATCCATATTTTTCTAAAAGTGTTATTAATGTAAAACAATCAACCACAGCTTCTGTTATATTTTCTTGGGCATTACCGTGCATCAGAACGTGATTTAGATTTACAGAAGTATGTGCAGAATCTGATTTAATACCATCAATATCATTAAAATATAAAGTAACTACACCATTTTTTGTTGTAATAGCTTTATTTTCTATAAAAACATTTGGTACATTTTTATAACAATTTTTTAATTTTTTAACCAAATATGGATTTGGTTCGACTAATAAACAAAACCAATTATTTGGATCTTGCTTAACAATATCATATACATGATCTTCGCCTTTTCCTGCACCTATTTGTACCAGATATTTCATTTTTTAAGTTCCTTTAACCAATACTCGATCATTTCATCCATCATACTTTCAAAGGTATATTTGGGGTTCCAGCCTAATAGTTGTTTAGCTTTGGTTGGATCTCCTCTAAGATAATCTAATTCTTCGGGTCTTTCAAACTTTTTATCTGTTTGAACGTATTCTTCCCAATTCATGTCTAATTTAGAAAACACATATTCTACCATTTCCTTTACAGAACGAGTTTCGCCAGTAGCAACAACAAAGTCATTTGGTTTATCTTGTTGTAGCATTAACCACATAGCCTCTATATAATCTTTTGCATGTCCCCAATCTCGTTTGGAATGTAGATTTCCCAGTACTAGTTTTTTAGACATACCCAGTTTAATTTTTACAGCTTCTAGCACTGTTTTGTTTGTTACGAAGTTTATTCCACGTCGAGGCGATTCGTGATTAAATAAGATACCAGAACAAATAAACATCTTATAAGAATTTCTATAATTATGGCAAAGACTATGGGCATATAGTTTAGAACATCCATAAGGACTAACAGGAATCAATGGTGTAGTCTCTCGTTGAAATCCGTCAGCATCACATGAATTGCCAAACATTTCTGATGTTGCCGCATGATATACTTTAGAGTGTGGTGAAAATCTACGAGCAGCTTCAAGAATGGCTAAAGTTCCTCCAGAGTTAACATCCAGAGTATATTTTGGTAATTCAAATGATACTTGAACGTGTGATTGTGCTGCTAGGTGATAGATTTCATCAGCCTGTGTTTCTTTGACTATAGAATCAACGCTAATTGTGTCTGTAAGATCCATATAATGGAGATCTATTAGACCAGCTTCTCTGATGCTTTCTATTCGAGTTGTTTGTGATTCTGGAACTGAATTTCTACGTATAGTTCCATGTACTTTATATCCTTTTTTAATTAAAAATTCTGCTAAGTATGAAGCGTCTTGTCCGTTTGCTCCGACTATTAATGCACTTTTATTCATTATTCTATACTCCTATTTACTATACCACTAACATAATCTACTTCTTCCATAGTCATATCTGGATTATTTGGAAGATATAATCCAAAATCGTGAATAATATCAGAAAAACTGTAGATCTTTTCTCCGTATCTTTCGTAATAAAATGGTTGGCGAGACATGCTTCCACAAACTAAGGGACGACATTCTACTCCACCATCTTGAAGATTCTTAACTATTATATCTTTTTTGGGATGTATAATAGGATAGGCAAAATTGCTATTAAATTCTAAAAATTTTATTTTCCAATAATTATTTTTTATTCTTTGATCGTATCTTAATAGATTTCTATATCGAGTTTCGTTTTTTCTGTCTAGTGTTTTTAGTTGAGATAATCCTAAAAATGCTTGCAAATCAGTAGATCTTAGATTGAATCCCGGATAATAAAATGTGTATAAATTTCTAAAATCATCTACATTGTATTTTTGTTTTAATTGTTCTTGAGTTTCTTTGGAAAGATCCCGACTCCATCCATGAGAACGTATAGATTTTAAGATTTCATATAATTCAAAATCATCAGTAGATATAAATCCACCTTCTATGGTAGAAAAGTGATGCCCAAAGTATGTTGAAAAAGAAGACATTAAACCGAATGTTCCTGTTTTTTGGCCTTGATATACTGAACCAACACTCTCACATGAATCTTCTATTATTAGAACATTGTAACGATTACAGATCTCTCGTATCTCTTCCATCTTGTTTGGTATGCCTAAAACGTGCACAAGTATTAAACAAGCAGGTTTTTCTGTTTTGCAAATTTCTTCTAAATTTTTGGGATCTAATCCCAGAGAATCTTTATCAGTATCGCATAAAATAACATCCAATCCTAATTGGATTATTGGACTTATTGTTGTAACCCAAGATACGCACGGAGCTACAATTTTATTATTTCGTAATCTGTTAGAGAGTTTTAGGGCATAAATCATTGCCAAATTTGCAGAAGAACCAGAATTAACAAATACAGAGTATTTAACTCCTAACCATTTACTCCATTCTTCTTCAAATTGTTGTGTCAGCTTTCCTTTTGTTAATTGAGGATATGTTGCTAACCAATCTCGTAGAGAATCTATTTCTTGGTGAGATATTGTATCTTTAACTAACTTTATTGGTAGATTCATCATTTATACCTTTATACACTTTCACAGAATCTTCAACAAGACTTTTTTCTGTCTTAATGCATTGATCTATCATTCTATTTATAGCTTGAATATATGCTGGTCGTTTTTGTTTAAAACAAATATCTATTTTTCTTTTTATGGCAGCAAGTTCAGTATCTGATTTTGCAATTCCTGCCATGTCTTCTAGAAACCAAGTTCGAATATGAAGAATGCATAATTTTTCTATTACTTCTGCAAGTGTATCTGTGTAATTAAGGTCTGCTGGTAGTTCTGGGAGTAGACCTAGTGCTAGTTCTTCTTTAACAGTTTCTGATATAACTTGTTCAATTGCGTTTGCTATTTTCATAGATCATTTCCTTTATTTCATCGATCATTATTTGTTTTAAATCTTGTTCCGAGAATGAACATCTAGTGTCATTATAAAATATATTTTTTCTATAAATGGAGTGTTGTTGTAGATCTTCTTGAACATATTCGTTATAATTCATTCCAAAAGCAAAATATAAAGATCTTATAAAATCATTTATAAAAACTAATTTTCCTGTTCCTATTATTTGATCGTTGTTTTGCTTTAAACTTTCATTAACAATAAAACTAGGATGAAGCAATTCTCTATAATAGTATGTATCTCCTAATATAATTTTTTTCCGTTCTACTATAGAATTTATTACTTTACCAAATAAAAATGGTGGCATTCTATACTTAGAATTAAAATTAAATGGATAAGCTATTTTTACGTTTTCGTGATTTGTTTTAAGATAATTTGTTATATTAAATTTAGAATTCATATAATCTGTTGGATAATAATTAAATGGCAATTTTAGTGATATTTCTCCAACATAATTATTCCAAAGCTCTGCTGTTGAATAATAAATTATAGTTTTTGCATTTAATAATTTAATTATATTTTTAGTGTATTCAAAATTAACTTGATTAAAGAGAACATCTTCTTTTTTAAATGTTTTTTGTTCTGCAAAACAGATATAAACTCGATTCCAAGTTTGAGAAAAAATATCTTTATCTATATTTCTAGAAGATATTTTGTACACATCTTTTGGAAAGTAATGTGCTAACTGTGCTGTATTTCCTATTAGTAGATCTTTCATATTCACGTCCATGTGTGTATACTCAAAGCATATACCTCTGGATTATTTATTTTAATATATTCAAGATTACTTTCTATAATTTTTTCTTCTATTATTTCTGGATAATGACAACCAGTTTTGAGAGTTAAGACATTTTTAACATTAATAAAATCTTCATTGAAATAATTACACATAAGATTACCAAATATTTCTTGATCTGCTGGATATTTTAATTCGTCCATCTCATTATAGATTCTTTCAATGAAATTTTCTTTTGAACTGTAAGATTCATACAGCTTATTTAAATGTGATTTACTGTACATCATAAATTCTATTATATAAGTGTCTGGATTACATTTTTTCATATTAAAAAAATATTCATTAAATTTAAAATAAGGAGCATGGTGTTGATTATAATTTACTGGTTGAAACAATTTTGGTTTATTATCTTGAAATAAATCTATCTGTTTTGTGAAAAAATTATCAGCCTGAACATCAAAATAATAATTATTTTTTGTAAAATCTTGTGTTATAGAAACTAAATTTGCATAAGACCAACCAGGTCTATATTTTAATTTTATTTTATCTATTTTAGGAACAACTTGATCGTCCAGAATGGGTATTAAAATATCATCATAATTAGTATTCTGTGGTAAAAATCCATCATCAGTTATAACGTATATATTTTCTGGCTGTGGATTTAAATATTGTAAAGAGTTTACTACTAATTTTAATTTATAATAATCTTTTTTGTGTGCTTTTATTGTAACATCATATATCATGCATAAATTCCTATATCAACTTTGAATCAATTATATTAAAAATATTATCATAAGTATACACATCTGACCATATTTTATTAGATCTTCCTTTTGTGCTAAAAAAAGAATCTTTTACTACATTATTAAAAGCTATAAATGTTTTATTTGTATCGTCTAATGTTGTTTTAGTTTGAGCAAACATAAAAGGGCCTGAAGCTCTTCCAACAATCACATCACATAATGTAGAAATACATGCAATTTCATTTAAATCAGAACCACCAACATCTCCTATAATATTACTAGAAAATAAAATATTATCGATATTGTATAATTCAGTATCTTGCTGTGTTAGTATAAAATTATATGTTTTATGTTTTTGGGCTAAATTTTTTATTATTTCACTAAACAAAAAATTAGGACATTGACCTGACAATACTGGACCATTACAAATTAAAATATTTTTATTTTTGTTTGAATTAAAAAATAATTTTATATTTTCATTTAAAAAATAATTATAATTGATTTCTGGAACTAAATTCCATTCATCATTTTCTATCACATTTATTTGTAGTTTTCTGTAAATGCAATTTAAAAGATTTATATTACCTAGTGTGTTACAACCGAAACCACAAAAAGGATTTCCTATTTCATCTTTACACCCTATGTGAGTATTAATAAATACATCGTCATTTGTTTTAAAAACGAGCTCATTAGAAGCAATAGGATGGTTAATATAAGATATTTGATTAATATCTGCTAACAATTTTGGTCCATTAATATGATTATAAAAATAATTGTTAGATTCTCCTAATGTTTTCATAATATGAGTTATAACTCCTCTACTATTATGAATATCTCCTTTATGAAAAATATTATAAAAAATTACATTCATAAAATACCTTGTTCTTTTAACCAATTATTACAATCAAGTAAATCGTATCTCCAAGTTTTTTTATTCATCTCTTCATATTTTTTTAATAAAAAATCTTCATTTATATCATACCATCGATCTACTAATAACATTGGAAAATATTGAGCAAAGAATCTATTCATTACACTATCTTCTACTATTGGTATTGCCCCCAAGTATAATGATTCCCAAGCTCTATGAGTATCTTTTCCATTTCCTGGTGGACAAAGAATAAATTTGTGTTGTTGAATGTTGGCGTAATATTCAATTATTTCTGATTTATCTAAATACCTTTCTGCAAATGTGCAATTTTTTAATTGTTTTGTGTTTTCATAAACTACATTATATATTTCTGATCTTTGAAAATTATTAGTATTATTGCTAAAATTTAAATATAGTAATTTATTTCTTTCTATATCCAAAACAACGTTTTGTAATTGTTTAGCATTGCAGACTCCTCTAGCCCATGGTGGGCATAGTCCTATCGGAAGAGGAGTAATAAAATTATTATTTACTTCTGCATTCTGTGCGTGCCATTTTATAATATTTGGAGGAGGTATATATTGTTCTTTATTGCCGTTTGAATTTTGTGAATTATCTTCATCACCAGAAAATAAAATAATATCACGGACATTACTGGTTTTTAATTGTTTAAAAATTGAATTTATTGTAGCTCCCCATACGTATAATTTAGAACCATTTTTAATTTCTATTTTTGTGTTTGTCATTCCATGGGTATATGCATCAGGTCTCATAAGAATTGCATCGCAAATATTTGCATATGCAAATGCAGATAAACATTCATTTGGAATAATTTTCTGTAACATTATTTTCTTCGCTCTACTCCCCAACCCCCGGGACTTATTCCTATAAGAATTTTTGATCCCCTATCGTTGGATGAAGCAGTTGATGGTGAAAACAATGCGTATGTCAAGTCTGTTCTATTATTAAAAGTTTCTATTAGTTTGCAATGATCACCACCATCATATTTTCCTGTTTTTACATTTTCTATTTCTGATTCACATTTTTCTATCCATTCTTTGATGAATGATAGAACTTTATCATTATATTTAAAATAAATTATTGCACTATGAGGAGTTTTCATATCATGAGTACGGATAACTAATCCAATATCTTCTTTAATAGAATCCATTTCGGTAGGAAGACTGTTCATATAACAATCTGCATCAATCCAGATTATATCGTGCTTTAATTCTTGCAAAACATTGAAAATGAATCTGGGTTTTTGTAAACAATTAATATTATAACTTTCGGATAGTTGTGGATTGTATACTAATAATTCTCCACCTAGATTTTCTATCTGTTGTTTTAGGTTATTTGCGGCATTTTCATAATATTTTGATTCATTATAATCATAATAATAAGTTACAAATTTCATCATAAAATTATCCAATCTTTACAGTATATATCTTGCCAATCTTGAGGTCCCTCAGAACCAAACCACATTTTTGGCGCAATAGTTTTGCCGGTTCCTAACCAAGCTGCCCACCAACTAAAAGAACTGTTTGCAATAATATGTCCAGAACATTTACTCATTGCGTACATATCTTCTCCCTCGTTATTAAAAGGAGAAAAGGCATGTTCTGAAAAATTTTGTTTACACCACTCTAAATCATCACTAAAGAATAAAAATTTATTATCAGGAAACATACTCATTGCATTTTTATACCATTCTATATCTGGCATAGGATGTATGTGTTTTATTCCTAGATAATCCCCTCTTCTTATGTGAACTGAGACATAGTTATTGTCTGCAAACCAATCATCCACAACTGATTTAATTTCAGGCTTAAATGTAAATTCTTTTTTAATAAAATCAGAGCAATGATCAAAATATTTTTCTGTTTGAAAATAGCCAGAATAATCGATATTATCTGGCATATCAAAAACTCTGGGTTCAAATGAAAATTTTTCAAGATGTGCACGTTGACATCTAAACGAAGAGTCTTTAGCTGTTATATTAAACCATTTAGGAATAGTAGATTTTGATAAAGGAAAACAATAATCATATCCTTTTTTCTTTGCTATTCCTATAATTGAAGCATATTGAAACATTTGATTACCAAGTCGTCCATAATTTCCTAAAAAAGAAAAAGTTATCATTTAATAATTTCCTCAAATAAATAATCATCTGCAATTTTTAAATTATTTAATGCATTTAAATTATTTTTAATTGCTGTTAATTTTGATTGATAAAGATTTAAATTTAAAGAAGCTAATATATTACTTTCATCTCCCTCTTTCAACCAAATAACTCCATCTAAATCAAATTGTGCTGGTAATTTTTTTGTTCCCCAATATACAGGTATTGTTCCTGCTGCAAAACAATCTAATATTTTTTCTGTATAATATGAATCATAGTTTCCATTTTCTACTACTACACTAAACATATAATAACCGATACCTTCTAATTTAGTATCCCATGGATTTCTTGGATCTATAACAGTTCTTGCAGTGTCATGAGCTCCACCAAACACATCAAATTCATTATCTAAAGCTAATTTTGCTATTTTATGGCGATACACATGTCCTTCAGTAAATTGTTTGGCAGAAGCAAACATAGAACATAATTTTGTTTTTTGATAAAGCCCCCAATCCTTTTTTCGTACCCACGGATAATTGCTTCCATTAGGACAGTATTTAAATCTAGAGTCCAAATCTAATAACGATTGATCGCATGTATAAATTGCTGTATAAAAATTTTCAAATAAAACTTTATGATTATTAATTAAAAAATTAATTACATTAGGAACTACAGAACTAGACTCGCACACCCATCCGTATCTTTTTTGTTTTAAAACGGTATGATCTGGTTGTACTAATAGTCCATTGTCTATATGGATATCATAATCGCCTTTCTCTAGAGACCAATCAAATTTTTCAGTTTTGATATTAGAACAAGACGAATATTGCGCATCAAACGGTAAACCAATCCCTCTTATTTTGTACCGGGACTCTGCCATGCTATTAATTCCTCACTCATTCCTAGCCCTTTAAGAGCTTCTTTCTTTGAATCGGCATCTGCCAAACCCATCACTATAATACTGTTTTCGTTTTCATGACCGGGCCACACGCAATACTCTGGGCCAATAAACTTCATCCGAAATCCTTCTTTCTGATAGAAAGAATGAAGTATACCAATTAAAGCTTCATGATCAAACCATTGACCATTTTTTGCCATCTGTCGAGCCATAAATGACCAGTGTTGTAAAAACTCTAAAGCTTTAGAATTAAAATCAAAGTATATGGGAGAAGCTTTAGCTGCGTGCAGCTTGTTTGTAGAACAAGACACGGCTATATCAGTGTTTCCTTTAAACATATCAAATACGTTCAAAGGTTTGCGTACATCAGAATCTATATCCAACCATACCACTGGTTGTTGTTTTTCTACAAGTAGTTGGTAGATAAACTGAGGCTTACTTAAACAATTCTTCTGATATGAGCCTAAAGATTGTTTCTCACGTATATCATGAGGAACACCTAAACGAGTTAACTGCTCTATTAAACGTTTAGCGTGGTCACTGTAATATGTTTTACCGTCTATGTCACTATAAAAAGAAATCACTTGTGTCTGCATAATTAAGAGTTTCCTATATGATATTTAGGTACAAGTACCCAGTCTCCTTTTTCTTTATGGGGTATTATTTTTAATTGAGCTAAACTAATCATAGGATCAGAATATTCTTCAGGATCCACAGCTTCTACCAGTCCCCAATCAACCAAAAGCTTTACAATAATATTTCTTCTACCAAGATCGTTATCTGAGATATCTGTTTCTAGTCCGTCTAGCTCCAACATTTCTTTAAAATGCATGATGGCATACCGTCCTCGCTTGTGAAGGATATGGCAACTTTGATACAGCTTCTTTTCTTTTTTAGAAGAAACTCCCATTCTGGTTAGGGTTTCCCGCACTTTTAAGAAATCGTCCTTGGTTTTCAGACGTACTTCTACGCCTAATCCTTCAAAAATATCTTCTGTTTCTTCCATAATAACCGACTTTCTGATGTATATTTCCGCAACACTCAGTTATTTATGAATTCCAGAATTTACGCCACCCTCAGAAATACGATCAAAAATAAGGTTCCAGTCACCTTCTTTAATCAGATCCACCACTTGTCTGGCCTTGCTCTCAGAATAGCCGTATAACGTCTTTAAAGCTTCTATACGGGCATTCTCTTGAGGCTTGTGCCACTTGGCAAACCGTTTGCGAGATCTTACTGTGGCTCGTAGATACTCAAATTGAATCTTTTTATCTAACCAATGTGCTTGATTCATCTGATTGGCTAAAACTACCGTGTCAACAAAATATGAAAGGCCCCGGTTGATAAGAAATGGAATATATTCTCGTTCACATAACGGATCTTCATCCATTAAAGGAGTTTTATTTTGATTAATAGAATTTAAAAACTTGAAAGGATCCATCATTTAAACTCGCAAGACATCATTAGTTCTGTAAAGAACGCGCAAAGATTAATCTCTTGATCAGCTACAAATGATGTCTTGTATTGGTATTCTGCAATAACCAGAACTGCTGAAGGAATACTCTCGGATTTCAGATAATCGTTAAGATTGTCAAATATCTTTCGAAAAATGTCTTGAGGAGCATTATCCATATTATTGGCCACCCATTTACGAACTTCTCCGTAATTCTTGGCTTTCATCCAGTCCATCAATTGTTTGATGTCTAGTTCTCCTGCAGTGCTAAGAATTCCAATATCAATAACTCCAGCAGCAGAGTATCGTTGAAGTTCATTCAGAGTACGACGAAAATCCGGAAAATACTTTACTACAACTCTGGAAAGAACTTTTAGATCGTATTCAATACCTTCTTCGTCTAGGATAGCCTGACAACGAGCCAAGAATTGTTTGGCTAGTTCTGGACGTTCTTTGGGGGGAAAGTTAAAATCAATAACCGTACAACGAGAATGAATAGGCTCAATAATACGATTCTTGTAGTTACAGGTCAGGATAAACCGACATGTCTTGGCAAACTCTTCAATAGCACCTCGAAGAGCAGGCTGAATGCTTTGAGCATTAGAGTAGTCAAACTCATCCAAGATAACAATCTTTTGCTTGGCGTCTTCAGACAGAGATACGGTGCTGGCAAACTGTCTGATCTTGGTTCGTAGGGTATCGATGTTTCCGTCTTCAGAACAATTAATAATGATA
>Ga0172376_10008491_pt1 | contig 10723 bp, 12 predicted proteins | sample Lak35m_FD_121114 | JGI IMG/M metagenome (GOLD analysis project Ga0172376, IMG submission 121114) | Freshwater microbial communities from Kabuno Bay, South-Kivu, Congo - kab_092012_35m | ecosystem: Environmental > Aquatic > Freshwater > Lake | place: Democratic Republic of the Congo: South-Kivu... | reverse complement strand
TCGGGATCGCGCCGGTAGGTGCCCGAGCGGCCCCCGGTCTTCTCCCACAGGGCGACGTCGCCGATCACCATCGACCGGTCCGAGGACTTGCACATGTCGTAGATGGTCAGCGCCGCCACCGAACAGGCGGTGAGGGCCTCCATCTCCACGCCGGTGCGGTCCACCGTCTCCACCTGGGCCTCGATCTCGATGAAGTCGTGGCCGATGTGGAAGTTCACGTGCACCGACCCCACCAGTAGCGGGTGGCACAGCGGGATGAGGTCCGGGGTGCGCTTGGCTGCCTGGATCCCGGCCACCCGGGCCACGGCCAGCACGTCGCCCTTGGTGATCGCGCCCCGGGCCACCAGCGAGGCGGTCTCGGAGTCCATGTGCACCCGACCCTTGGCGATGGCCCGGCGGTGGGTGGCGTCCTTGGGGGTGACGTCGACCATCCGCGCCCGGCCCAGAGGATCGAGGTGGCTGAGGCCGCGATCGGTCATCACCCGAGTCTACGACCCGACCGCAGCCGGAGCCGGGTGACGAGGGCGCCACGACGATCGGCGCCGTCCGTCGCCGTCGGTCATCGTCCGACAGACTGGGACCATGACCACCACCGAGAAGGCAACGGTCGAACTGGTGATGGGCGGCATCGCCGTCGACATCGACGACGACGACTGGTCGGGTGAGGCCCGCTACTTCGAGTACTCGCGCGCCGCCAACCCCGTCGGCTCCGGACGCATCCCGCCGCTGCCCATGGAACGGTTCCCCGCCGAACGCCACCGGGCCGTGACCACCGGCATCCTCCCGTTCGATCTCTCCGAGGCTCTGGGCACGTCGACGCCGGCCACATCGCCAGCGTTGCTGGTCTCGTTCATCCGCATCGCGCCCGGCGACTCCGTCGAGACCGCGCCGTTGGCCACCTCCGAGCTGTACTGCGTGATCGACGGAGAGGGCACCTCCACCGTCGACGGGCGCGAACTGCGCTGGGCGGCCGGGGACTTCTTCGTGCTCCCCGCCAACTGCCGCACCGTCCATCGGGCCACGGCCGACACGACGCTGTACTGGGTGACCGACGAGCCGCTGCTGCACCACTTGGGCGTGGCGCCCACCGAACAGCGCTTCGCGCCCACCCGGTTCCCGGCCGAAAGGCTGCGGGCGGAGTTGGCCGACGTCGAACACTCGCCACGGGCCACCGACCGCAACCGACTGTCGGTGCTGCTCAACACGGCGCCCAACGACATGACCCAGACCGTGACCCACGTGCTGTGGGCCATGTACGGATTGGTGCCGGTCGGCACCGTGCAACGACCGCATCGTCACCAGTCGGTCGCTCTCGATCTCGTGGGTCAGTGCGCACCGGGATGCTTCACACTCGTGGGTCGTTCGATCGACGAGGACGGTGAGATCATCGATCCCATCCGCGTCGACTGGGAGCCCCACAGTGCCTTCGTCACGCCGCCGGGACTGTGGCACGCCCATCACAACGAGTCGGGTGAACCGGCGTGGATCATCCCCATCCAGGACGCCGGGCTGCACAGCTACCTGCGCACGCTGGACATCAGATTCGCCCCACCCCGCCGGAGCTGATCACGGGTCGAACGCGGGAACTGAACCGGGTCGTCGAGCGACTCTCTCAGAGCGTGCGCAGCCGCGCATGTGGTTCCGACCCAGGAGGTTTCCCCGATGTCCGCCCCGACCCCCCGTCCACGGGCCGGCCGACGACCCGTCGTCGCCGTGGCGATCGCCGCTGCACTGCTCGTGATCGCGGCCGTCCCGGCCGGCGCCCACGCCGGCTTCAAGGCCTACTCCGCGTTCGGCTTCGCGCCGAATCCGAGCGGAGGATCGAACGCCGCCTCGGGCGATCAGGCCACCCCTCCGTATGAGGCGGGAACCTCGGTGCAGATGGCGATGCGCGCCGCGATCGAGGTCCCGGCGGGCGAGACCTGGGATCCGGCGCTGCACAGCAATGTCGACATGAAGGTCACGGTTCCCGACGGGTGGACCGACGCCACCTGCGGCAGCGCCAATCTCCAGGTCAACGACGGTTCGACGAACAGCACCAACCAACCCGGCCCCGCAGTGGCCGGTTGGCAATGCGAGACCTACTCGAGCATGGGGCGGACCGTCATCCACTTCTGGGGTCCCCCGGTGGCGGCCGGTGGCAGCCAGTCCGACGCGGCGCAGTACTTCGTGTTCTCGGTGACCACGCCGACGCCCTCGGTGCAGACGACGTACGGCGAAGGCGGGACCGAAGGCTTCACCGCCGACCAGCAGTACGCCAACGGACGCATCTCGCACTGGTACCCGAGCGCCGACTGGGTGGGGATGTATCCGCCGGGAGCGGAGCCGACCACACCAGCCGGGGGGCTGCGACGCACCGTCGCCGCATTCGTGCCGGCACCACCCGGACCGGCACCCGAACCCACTCCTCCGCACTTCACCGGTTGAGGCGCTGACGATGACTCGATGGTCCAGGCGAGCGGCGACTGCGGCGGCCACGGTCGCCGTCGCCTGGATCGCCATCGGTGGCGCGACGGGCGTGGCCTCGGCCCACGCCGAGTTCCAGGAGTCGACGGTGATCGCCGGTTCGACGACGACGCTCACGCTCGACGTTCCCAATGAGCGACCCGCACCCCGCTACACCACGACGGTCCGGATCCAGATCGCCGAGGGTTGGACGGCGGTGGGCTGCACCCAGCCCGCAGGCTGGACCTGCACGACGGGAGGCGGAGAGATCGCCTTCCAGTTCGCTGGAGGACCGCAACAGGAGGCGTTCTCCTTCACCCTCCGCGCCCCCGACACCGCACGCACGTCGACCTTCCCAGTTGTGCAGATCTACGACAACGCAGAGAACGTGCTGTGGTCCGATACCGCAGTCCTGCGCGTGGGGGTCGATCCATCACCCTCACCATCGACGTCGGCGCCGGCACCCAGCCCGCCGACCTCCGTGGCTCCCGGGCCCACTCGACCGGCCGACGCCGGCAACGCCGGCGCTTCGCAAACGGGTGAGTCGCCGACCACATGGTCGGCGACGGCGACTCCTGATGGCGCCGTCACCTCCGATGGGGGTGGCGAGGTGACCAGCTCGCGAGCTACCGACTCGAACGGCGGATCGCCGATCGTCCCCGTGATCCTCGGTGTGCTCGCGGTACTGGTCATCGGCGGCGTGATCGTGATCGTCCGTCGGCGCACCTAGACGGACCGGAGCGGCTCCGTCGTCGGGCCACGACCACGAAGACCGGCGCGGGTCAGGACCCACACCGCGGCGGCGCTGACCAGTTCCGGCACATGGACGGCCTCGTGCACCAGTGGCACGTGGCCCTCCACCACATCGATGGTGGCGGTGATCGCCAGCGCACAACTCACCACGATCGCCACCGGCAGGACGGTGCGCGCTCGGGCCGGGCGAACCACGACGACGACCAGCGCCGCGCCGTAGGCGAGGGTGAATGCGCCGAGATGCCTCGCATCGTGCACGTCACCGACGCCGATACCGAGGAGGTCGGAGACCGAGGATGCGACCACCCACAGCGCACAGATGGCCAGGACGACCCGAGCCAGGCTCCATGTCCACATGCCGTCGAGAGATCGCGAACGACGCACGACCTTCGCGGACACGTCCACGCTCTCGCCGGCCACGCCGATCGAGCCTCGACGAAGTCGATGGACGAAGTCAGAGTGTGACGCGCAGTCCGGGCACTGCCGGAGATGCTCCCTTATCTCCGCGTCGTCGAGTCCGGCGTCCTCTCCGTCGGCCTGCGCGCTGATCGCCTGCTGGACCGAGGAGCACGTCACCGGCGCCACGGTCCCGCTCCCTCGTTCGTCTGTCGGGCGACCATCCGGTAATGATAGGGAAGTGTCCACCGACGACCCCCTCCTGCCCCTGCTGCTGGCGGCCCGAGAGGGGAACGACGTCGCGCTGACGGAACTCGTTCGACGCACCCAGCCCGTTCTGTGGCGAGTGTGCCGTGATCTCGGCACCGATGGCGATGCCGCCGACCTCGTGCAAGAGACCTACGAACGGATGTTGCGGGCGATGCACCGCTATGAGGGACGGGCCCTTGTCCGGCCCTGGTTGCTGAGGATCGCCCGCAACGTGTGCGCCGACGCAGTGCGTCGGAACCAACGACGCCGTCGGCTGATCGAGCGAGCAGCGGCGTCGCTCGAACCGGAGGCTCGCGACAACGCAGATCGATCGATCGCGCCGCTGGTGGCCGCACTGGATCGAGACCGCTTCGAGGCGTTCGTGCTCACCCAGCACGTCGGTCTGAGCTACGAGGAGGCCGCACAGGTGTTGAACTGCCCTGTGGGCACGATCAGGTCTCGGGTGGCGCGGGCGCGAACCGACCTACGAGCGGCGCTGAGGGCGGCGGACTCGGCCTGAGACTCAGTCCCCGCCGAACACCTCGAACGAACCGAGCACCGCGCGCGAGTCCTTGTGGCGGTGCACGATGAGCCACTGCCCGTCGATGCGTCGCCATGTGTCGTGGTACTCCCCCAACGTGGAGAACGTGGTCGTGGCGTGCGCGCCGGAGCCGAGGTGCATGTCGCTCACGTACGCATGACTCAGCGCGGTGTCGCCATAGACGTCGACCACGATGTTGCCGAGCAGGTGCTGGGTGGGACCGCACACGTCGAGGAACTCGCGGATCGACTCGACGATCCGGTCGGCGCCGACCTCGGGCCCTCGACCGAACTCGGCCTCGGCGTCGTCGGCCAGCAACGAGCGCACCGCGGCCCAGTCACGGGCGTCCATGCCCCGGGCGAAGGCCATCAGCCGACGAGCGATGTCGCGCTCGTCGAGCAACTGGGTCAGCAGCGCGGTGAGATCGTCGCCGGGTCGTTCGTGAGCCATCCCCCATCATCGCCCGCCGATCGGCGGTCCGCCGCCTTCAGCGTGGGCGATCGCCGCGCAACGACACCCGTTGGATGACTCGGTGGGCGTCGCCGTAGTCCCCCACCACCGAGTGCTGGGTGACGCGGTTGTCCCAGAAGGCCACATCGCCGGTCGTCCAGTGATGGCGGATCACGAACTCGGGTCGCACGGAGTGGGCGTGAAGGAAGCCCAGCAACGCCGCGCTCTCGTCCGGACGCAGTCCGTCGATGTGCGAGGTGAACCCGGGGTTCACGAACAGGGCGCGCTCGCCGGTCTCGGGATGGGTGCGCACCACCGGGTGACGTACCGGCTCGAGTGACCGCAGCACCTCACCGTCCCATTCGCCCACGCCCCGATCCTCGAGTTGGGCCCCGAACGCGTCGCGTCCGTCGTGCACGGCCGACAGGGTCGAGAGGTAGCCCTGGAGCGACGGGCTGAGCGCAGCGAAGGCGGCCACCTGGTCCGACCACATGGTGTCGCCACCGGCCGCCGGAACGACGGTGGCGCTGAGCACAGATCCGGCGGGAGGGCATTCGACGAAGGTGACGTCGGTGTGCCAGTCGAGGCCGGCACTGCGCGTGGCCACGTCGCCGTAGTGGGCGTAGACCTCGCGAGAGGCGGAGTAGTCGATCTCGAAGATCTCCGGATGTCCGTCGAGCCCAGCGATGACGGGATGGCCGGGAGTGAGTTCACCGAAGCGGGCGGCGAACGACTTCTGCTGGTCCGGGGTAATCGACTGGGAGCGGAAGAACACGACCCGGCGCTCCAGCCACACGGCGCGGATGGAGGCGATGGTGGCGTCGTCGAGGTCGGCCGAGAGGTCGAGGCCCTCGATCTCGGCTCCGATGGAACCCGACAGGAGACGGACCCCGAACCGCAGGCCGGCGGTCGGCTCGGTGGCGGTCGGCTCGGCGACGAGGCTCACAGCAGACCGACGGCGCGCAAGATCACGACCACCACGGCCGGGATCAGCGACAGCCCGAGGATGGCCAGCGAGGGCCGGGGCGCGTCACCGGTGCTCAGCAGATCGTCATCGCCAAAGTCGTGAAAGTTGACCGTCACGGTCGGGATTCTGTCCGGCTTCGAGCCCATTGTCAACTGATTCGGTGGAAATTGTCGTGAGGGGCCCTCAGCCGCCGATCTGACTCATGGACCGGGCCGGACGGATGAAGTGCACCTGCCCGATCTGATGGCCCGCCCACTTGGCCCCCACCTCGGCGGTGATGGCGGCGGCGATCTCGTCGTCGGAGGCCCCACCGCGCAGCAACGCCCGCAGGTCGAGTTCGCGGGTGGCGAACAGACAGTGACGCAGCATCCCGTCGGCGGTGAGGCGCACCCGGTCGCACGACTCGCAGAAGGCCTCGGTGACACTGGGGATCACACCGAACTCACCGCGCCCGTCGAGGTAGCGGAAACGCGCCGCCGGTTCGGTGCCGCGACCGGGCACCGGCTCGACGGGGTGCACGGCGGCGATGGTGTCGACGATCTCGGCCTTGGACAGGACCTGGCTGCGATCCCACTCCCCCTGCGCGTCGAGCGGCATGAACTCGATGAAGCGCACGGTGACGCCGCGCTCGCGACCGAAGTCGGCGAAATCGACGATCTCGTCGTCGTTCACGCCGCGCATGGCCACGCAGTTGATCTTCACGGGGTCGAGACCGGCGGCCAGCGCGGCGTCGATGCCGGCCAGCACGGCATCGAGTTCGTCGCGTCGGGTGATTTCGGCGAAGCGATCGGCGCGCAACGAGTCGAGCGAGATGTTGATGCGACGGAGTCCGGCCGTCACCAGCGCCGGAGCCAGTTCGGTGAGCCGGGTGCCGTTGGTGGTGAGGGCCAGATCGACGTCGAGGTCGGCCAGTTGCCCGACGAGGACCTCCAGTCCGGCGCGGACGGTGGGTTCACCGCCGGTGAGACGGATGCCGTCGAACCCGAAGCGCTCGACGCAGAGGCGCGCCACGCGGGTCAGTTCCTCGTAGGTGAGCAGCTCGTCGCGCGACGTCCACGGAAGTCCCTCGGCCGGCATGCAGTAGGTGCACCGGAAGTTGCAGCGGTCGGTCACCGAGATGCGCAGGTCGCGATGCACGCGGCCGTACCCGTCGACCAGCGGGGCGGCATCGGTGCGACGGACGTCGGCCATGGCGGCAGGCTACGGGCGCAGCAGGCGCACCCGCACGACGGCGCCGGCCTCGAGAGTGTCGCCGTCGGGCAGTTCGGCCAGCGCATCGGCCGAGGCCATGGCCGCCATGTGGTGCGAGCCCTGGGCTCCGGCCGACCGCACCCGGTACGTGTGCGTGGCGTGGTCCCACGCGCATCGCACGCGGGCGAAGTGCGTCTTGCCGTCGGAGCGCCGGCGCAAGGGCTCGTCGAGGATCCCGTCGACGATCGGCCCGTCGAGATCGGCGGTCGCGTGGCCGCCCATGCGACGCAGGCCGGGCCGGCAGAACAGTTCGAAGCTGACCATCGACGACACCGGATTGCCCGGCAACCCGAACACCGGCACCCGGGTTCCGTCACGGCGAGCGATGGTGCCGAAGGCCAACGGTTTGGCCGGCCTGATGGCCACCTGCATCCACCGCATGTCACCGATGCGATCGAGCACGACCTTGACGAAGTCGAAGTCACCCATGCTGACGCCACCGGTGGTCACCAGCGCATCGGCTCGCTCGGCACCGTCGCGCAACACCGCGTCGATGGCGACCTCGTCGTCGGCCACCAATCCGAGATCGACGGTCTCGTACCCGTAGGTGCGCAACAGCGCCAGCAGTCCGAGTCGGTTCGAGTCGCGGATCTGCCCCGGACCGAGCGGACGACCGTCACCCACGAGTTCGTCACCGGTGGACACGACCGCCACCCGCGGTCGGGGCACGACGTCGAGTTCGGTCACCCCGACCGTGGCCAGCACCCCGAGATGGGCGGGGCCGAGCAGCGTGCCCGCCGCCACCACCTCGTCGCCGGGCACGATGTCGTCGCCGGCGGGACGGATGTGCTGGCCGGCGGTCGGTGCTGCCGTGATCGTCACTTCGCTCGCGTCGGGGGTGCCGTCGGTGTCCTCCACCATGACGACGGCCTCAGTGCCGGGCGGCACCGGCGCGCCCGTCATGATGCGCACCGCCGTGCCCGGTTGCACCGGGTGATCGAGACCGGACATGCCGGCCCGCACGGTGCCGGTCACGGGAAGACGCACCGGCACCGAGGCCGCGTCGGCGACGCGCACGGCGTACCCGTCGACCGCGCTGTTGGCGAACGGCGGCACCGCTTCGGTGGCCGTGACCGACGCAGCGGTGACGCAGCCGAGCGCGGCGGCCAACGGTCGGCGCTCGGGCGATGACGGCGCGCAGCCGGAGAGGACGTAGGCGCGCGCCTCGTCGAGGGAGATCACGTCAGTCGCTTGGCGACCAGTTCGACGAGGAAGGCCCGGAACTCGGGGCCGAGATCGTCGCGCTCGATCGCCAACTCGACGGTGGCGCGCAGGTAATCGAGCTTGTTGCCGATGTCGTAGCGACCGTGCTCGAAGCGCCAGCCGAACACCGACTCGGTCTCGACCAGACGGGCGATCGCATCGGTGAGCTGGATCTCTCCCCCGACACCGGGCTTCGTCTCGGCGAGGGCGTCGAAGATCGCCGGCGAGAACACGTACCGACCCATCACGGCCAGGTTCGACGGGGCGACGGCCGGATCGGGCTTCTCCACGATGCCGAGCACGCGCAGCAGGTTGGGCCCGAGGAACTCGGGATCGATCGACCCGTAGGACGAGATCTCGGACGACTCGACCTCCGAGACGGCGATGACGGCGTCACCGTGCTCGTCGTGCACAGCGATCATGTCGGTCAGCACGGTGGACGACTCGTCCATGATGTCGTCGCCGAGCATCACCACGAACGAACTGTCACCGACGTGCTTGCGGGCGACGGACACGGCATGACCGAGACCGAGGGGCTCGCCCTGACGCACGAAGTGGATCTCGGCCATCTCGGCCAGGCTGCGCACCTCGGCGAGGTCCTCGGACTTGCCCTTCTGGGCCAGGAACGACTCGAGTTCGACATTGCGGTCGAAGTGGTCCTCCAGGGAGCGCTTGCCCCGCCCGGTGATGATGAGGATGTCGTCGATCCCGCTGCGCACGGCCTCCTCCACCACGTACTGGATGGCCGGCTTGTCGACCACCGGCAGCATCTCCTTGGGCTGCGCCTTGGTGGCGGGCAGGAAGCGGGTGCCCAGCCCGGCGGCGGGGATCACGGCTTTGGTCACTCGGGACACGGGCACTCCAGCGGGCGAGGGACTCCCATCGTAGGGCGACCGCCGGCGCCGGACCGGCGCCGGACCGGTGGCCGGACCGGTGGCCGGACCGGTGGCCGGACCGGTGGCCGGACCGGTGGCCGGACCGGTGGCCCGACCGGTGAACAGTCCGACAGCGGTACGCTGGCACTCGACCACCGAGAGTGCCAGTTCCCCCGGAGCGACCATGCCCACCTACGACTACCGCTGCGCCGACTGCGGCCACGAGTTCGAGGCCCAGCAGGCGTTCACCGACGACCCGCTGACCGAGTGCCCCAGTTGCGGGGGCACGGTCAAGAAGCGCTTCAGCGCCGTGGGCATCGCCTTCAAGGGCAGCGGCTTCTACAAGAACGACGCCCGAGGATCGGGCTCCTCGGGTTCGTCGTCTTCGGGTTCGACCGGGGGGTCATCGACCTCCGAGAGCTCGTCATCGTCGTCGACCTCGTCGCCCTCGACCACCCAGACGGCGACCAGCTCGACCTCGGCGAGTTCCTCGGGCGACTGACGTCGCCGGCTCGCCGGTACATCGCGGGTACATCGCGGGTACATCGCCCGCTCGTCGACCGAGGTTCGGGACCGACGCACCATGTCCCGGGGGTTCCGCGCCTCCTAGCGTTCGACTCTCGCCCCCTCGGGCCGTGAACCCCTCGATCGGGAGTCGGTGTGCGAGGACCATCGCTCGAATCGTGGCGACGACGGGTCCGCCGTCGACCGGTCCGGTGGGCGGCGGTCGCCGCCGTGGCTGCGATCGCCGGGCTGTCCACGTCGGCGATCGTCGGCGACGCGGGCCGGACACGCGCCCAGTGGGGCGCGTCGACACCGGTGGCCGTGGCCACCCGCGACCTCGCTGCGGGAACGGTCATCGGCATCGACGACGTGACCGTCGCACCCCGACCGCGGACGATAGTCCCCGACGACGCAACGACCGATGCGGTCGGACGCGTCGTGTCCTCACCCATCGCGCCGGGCGAAGTGGTGCTCGAACGTCGACTGGCGGGCAGCACCGGACCGCTCGCGCTGCTCGACCCCGGCGCGGTGGCCTTCGCCGTCCCCGTCGACACCGGCACTCCCCCGCTGCGAACCGGAGACCGGGTCGACGTGTTCGCACCGGTCGTCAGCAGCTCTCGCACCTCCGTGGGCGCCACACGGATTGCTCGACGCGCCGTGGTGCTCGCCGTCGACGACCGCCGGGTGCTGCTGGGCGTCGACGGGCCTTCGGCCTCCGTCGTGGCCCGAGCGCTGCTCGACACCGCAGTGGTTCTGGCCGTCGTGGCCTGAGGTGGCGCGCCAGCACCCACGACTAGCGTCCGTTCGTGCTCACCGTTCGGGGGAATCGACTGCGCCGCGTGCTCGGCGGCGCGCTCCTCGCCGGCGCGATCCTCGCTGTCGGATGGTCGCTGGCCGCCCCGGTCGGCGCCTCGACCACCACTCCCGATCCGCAGGCGGCCGGTGCCGAGATGAGCGTGTGGAAGGCGGTCGTCCTCGGCGCGGTGGAGGGCGTCACCGAGTACCTGCCCATCAGTTCCACCGGCCACCTGGTGGTGACCGAACGCCTCCTCGGCATCGGCGAGGACGACGCCACCAAGGACGCCGCCG
>Ga0172376_10008486_pt1 | contig 10726 bp, 8 predicted proteins | sample Lak35m_FD_121114 | JGI IMG/M metagenome (GOLD analysis project Ga0172376, IMG submission 121114) | Freshwater microbial communities from Kabuno Bay, South-Kivu, Congo - kab_092012_35m | ecosystem: Environmental > Aquatic > Freshwater > Lake | place: Democratic Republic of the Congo: South-Kivu... | reverse complement strand
TGGCCGTCGACCGCCCGCTACCGGTCATCTCGCCGCGCGGCGTGTCCACCTTGGCGCTCGCCTCGAGCCGACGCGTGCTCTCCTCGAGCGCACGCACATCGGCCTTGAGCTTCTCGATGCGCTCGCGCTTGGCGAGCGTGGTGGCGTCGTAGATGGACGCCTCCTCACGGCGCTGCTGCAGCTCCTCGATGAGCCGCGTCGCACGCGAAGCCGCCGACACGGTCTCGCTGTCGGTGCGCTGCAGAGCGTTGCGCAGCAGCACGAGGTTCTTGGCGCCGCGCACCACCTCCTCCTCGAGCTTGGACACCTGCGCCGCGAGGTCCTCGGCGCGGCGCGTCCGCTCGATGCCGCTCTGCGCGCTGATGATGGTGTAGAAGAGGATGACCGCACCGAAGCCGCAGCAGATCACGTCCAGGAAGGACATGCTGAAGACCTCGACGCGACGGCGCTTCATCAGCCCGTCCCGGCGTCCGCCGCAGCGCCCGACCCCACCGCGATCAGCGCGAGCTCGACACCGGGATCGCCGATGCGCAGCCGATCACCGGCGGCGAGCCGCGCGCGGCCGGCGATGCGACGACCGTTGAGCCAGGTGCCGTAAGCGGCGTGGTCGATCACCTGGACGCCGTCCGGACCGTGGCGCAGCGTGCAATGCAGCCGCGACACGCCGGCCAGCCCCTCGTCGAGCCGGATGCCGTCCGCCGCCGGTGCGCGGCCGACCTCGAGGGCGATCCCCGGCACGAGCGGGATGGCCGAACCGCGCCACAGCACATGGGTCGGTGCCGTCCGAGCGGCCTCAGGCGCGATCTCGACGGGCCGGGCATCGCCGAGCGGCGCGCTGTACGCTGCGCCACGGCGCAGCGGCACCTCCGCCGCCGTCGGCTCGGCGGCGGCATCGGTCGTGAGCGTAGGCGCGGATGCGGCGCGCGCGACCAGATCGGCGTCCATCGCATGGAGACGCACGCCAGGCAGCGCGGACAGCGCCTCCACGACGCCAGGCAGATCGAGCAGCGTCTCCGGGAGCAACAAGGTGGGCGGCGCGCCGTCCGACCGCAGCGCGTCGACCGATGCCGCGAGCGCGCGCGTGAGCGGGCGCGCGGCGGCGGCGAACTGGTCCCGGCTCAGCGTCACCGTGCAGCTCGCCGCGCCTGCGGGCAGGTCGATGGTCACCGACCCTTCGCTCGCGGCCTGCGCCGCGGCAGCCGGCAACAGGTCGTAGAGCCGCTGCTCGCTCGCGGCTTCATGCAGCGGATCGAAGCGTGAGCGCAGCACCATCGCCTCGGCGATCATCTCGAGCCAACGTTGCTGCACCGCGAGCAGACCGGCATCGCGCGATATGCGGACGGCACGCCGCCGCGCCTCGCCCTCTCCGACCACGACCCGCGTCGCCGAGGTCTGCGTCAGACCGACGGCGGGGACGATGACCTCACCCTCGAGGCCGAGTGCTGCGACCGCGAGCGCCGCGGCATCATGGAAACCCTCGACCGGCAGCGCCGCCTCCCGGCAAGCGGCGAGCACCCAACCGAGCGCGTCGGTGTCGAGGGCCGGCGGCACGGCGATCCGCAGCCGATCGCCCGGTGCGACATGTGGGGCGACCCGCTGACGCAGCTCGGCGCAAGCGACCGCGAAGGCGGCGCGGGCCGCGGCGCCATCGGACAGGCCGGGCTTGCCGGCAGCGCCGGTACCCACGCCGAACGCAGCCCAGTGGCCATAGGACACACGGTGCGGCGTGCGGCGTGCGGTGTCCGCGGCGGGGGTGCCGTAGTGCGCCTTATCCACGGGGTCGGCATGCACGATCGACGGCGCGACGACGCCGAGCGGCGCGCCGTCGCGCGCCACGGCGAACGCCGCATCGTCGAGCTGCAGGCCGACGATGCTCACCCCAGGACCTGCAGGTTGCGGATCACGCGCTGGTCGAGCCAGGTCTCGGCGTCGAGCACGAACCGTTCCTGTGCCTGCTGCAGCTGCTGCATGAGGAACATCAGAAGGATCGACAGCAACAGCGCGATCAGCGTCGAGTTGAAGGCGACGCCGAGGCCCTCGGTGACCCCCGAGATGTCGCCGGTGACCGCCTTGTGCGCCTGCGACAGCGCATCGCCGATGCCGCGCACCGTGCCGATGAAGCCGATCGCGGGGATCGCCCACGCGATGTAACGCAGCATCGAGAGGTCGGAGTCGAGCCGCTCGGCCTCGGACTGGCAGACGCCGTGCGCGACCGTCGAGGCGTCCTGCACGCTGCGCGTCGCGCCGAAGCGCGCGAGCGCCGCGAGCAGCGCGCGCGGCACCAGACGGTCGCGCGTATCCGCCGGCAGCTCCTCCAGCTGCCGCATGTATTCGCGGGTGTCCTCCGGCAGGATCCGCGCGCCCTCAGGCAGACGCAGCAGCCCGGCGCGCAACGCCTGCGCCTCGCGCCGGTAGGCGAGCGCCTTGTAGCCGAGGATCGCCACGGCCCACAGCATCAGGATGATCTCGGCCTCCTGCTCGTAGTCCTTGATGACCACGTAGATGGAGCGCTGCTGCACGTACTCCGGGTCCTTGGCCATGGCCTCGCGGTCGGCGCGCATCTGCGCCTCGGCGACGGGGCGCACATGCAGCACATACGCGGCGTGCACCAGGATCACCGACAGCAGCAGCGCCACCACGGTGAAGATGAATTCGTTGGGGAGCTTTCTGTTCATATGTCGACCGGCAGGGTGATGTTGTTGTCGGCGGAATCGCGGAACTCGGGCAGCTCGTCGAGCGTCACCGGCGCACGGGCGCGATCGCTCGCCGCCTCCTCGTTGGTGTCGCCGTCGTCGACGACCGGACCGCCGACGATGGTAGGCGGCGACGTCGCAGCATCCGGCGCCGGCGCAGCCGATGGCGGAGCCTCCGTGAGCGCGTCGGGCGACGCCGTGCGGGGCGGCCCGCTCTCCTGCGCGACGGCGCGCACCATCGACAGCGTCGCGCCCCAGCAGAGCAACGCCGCGGCCGCCGTCCATGCGATCATCTTCGCCGCGCTCGGTGCGGCCCTGTCGCCCGTTCTCATGTTCACTCCGCGTATCGTGCGATACGGAAACCGATGTCCTGTGAGGCGTTGGAAGGGGCTACACCCTCGCGCCATGCCGGCCGCAGCTCGGAGAGCACGGCGGTGCGCCAATTGGCGCCCTTCACCACACGCCGTGCGCCGGTCGCCGGTCCGGTCGGATCGTCGCCGCCCGCCGCCGGGTCGAACGAAGCATACGCGTCGTGCACCCACTCCGAGACGTTGCCCGTCATGTCATGCAGGCCGAGGCCGTTGGCCGGGTACTTGCCGGGCGGCGCGACGGATGGATGCTCGTCCTGCCAGCCTTCGAGCAGCGGCTGCACGACCCCCTCCGCCTCGCTGCCCGCGAGGTTGGCGGACCCGGCGGGCGGCGGCAGATCGTCGCCCCACTCGTAGCGCCGCGCGCGACCGGCGAGCGGCACCTGCCGCGCGGCGTACTCCCATTCGGCCTCGGTCGGCAGACGATAGCCCGTGGTGACGGGTCGGCGCAGCGCCCAACCGTCGCCGACCTTTTCGTAGGCCGGCGGCAGCCCTTCCTGCGCGGACAGCCAGTTGCAGTACTCCACCGCATCGACCCACGACACGCCGGACGCCGCCTGCGCGTCGAGGTCGACGGTCCGCCGCTGCACGAAACCCGCCGCGTGCGACGGTCGGAACCTGCGGAACTCGCCGTTGGTGACCTCGCGCAGCGCGATGTAGACGGGACGGACCAGCGTCACGCGCCGCGTGAATTCATTGGCACGCCGCCCCTGTTCGCGGCGGTCGCTGCCCATCGTGTAGCCGCCGGGCGGCAACAGCCGCAGCGCGCGACCCGCGGGCGTGACGAGCGACGCCGGCGCGGGCTTCCAGCCGGCGGGCCTGCCCTCGGGCAGCAGCGAGTAGTCGACGGTGCGCGCCACCGCCGACGAGAGGTCGATGTCCAGCGACTGCGGCTGCGAACCGGCGCGCCGCACCTCGATGCGCTGCGGCCGCGCCGGTAGCTGCAGCGTCAGCGGCGCACGGCCGCGCTGTTGGTCACCGATCCACACCTCCGCATCGGCCGGTTCGCCCTGGACGGTGAGCGCCACCAGCACCGGCTGCAGCGTCACCGCGAGCGTGGTGCGCTCACCCGCCCGAGCCGGCACCCGTCGTATCGCGGCGGAGTACCCCTGCAGCGCCAGACCGAGGTCGTGGTCGACGCCGGGGGAGAGCGTCACATCGAGCGGCGTACGGCCGCGGAACACGCCCCCGACCGTGACCTCGGCGCCCGCCGGTTGCGAGCGTACGCTGACCACCGCGTCCGGCGCGCCGAGTTCGATCGGACCGATGCGCAAGGTCTTGCCGGGCTCGATCAGCACCGCGCTGCGCCACGCGCGGGCGCCCGGTGCGCTCATCTCCAGGCGGCGCAAGCCGGCGGGCAGATCGAGCGCGGCAGGCAGCGGCGTCGCTGCGGCGCCGTCGACCGACAGCGTCGCCGCAGGCGAGACCGCGCTCGCCTCGAGCCTTCCCCAGCTCGGTCGCATCGCGATGCTGAGGGATTGCCGCACGCCACGCCCCTCCACGGTCACGCGCTGGACGGCGTCGAGATGCCGCGCCGCACGCAGCGTGAGCGTCCGCTCACCGGCGGCGACCTCGATCGCACCCGGCACACTGCCGACCTCCGCACCGTCGACGAATACTTTGGCCGCGACTCCACCGGTGTCGAGGTCGAGCGTGCCGGGCAGCGGCTCGAGCCGCACCTCGAGCCGCTGCGGCTCGCCGGCGCGCACCTGCAGCCGTCGCGTGGCGTCGCGGTGACCGGGCGCCCGCACCGTCACCACCTGCGGTCCAGGCATGAGGAACAGCGACGGACCCGAGCGCCAACTGATGCCGGAGCCGCGGACCGTCGCATCTGCGGGGAAGGTGGCTACGGTCACCGGCTGCAAGGGGCGCAGCACAGCCCACAGCAGCGCCGCCACGGCGGCGGCGGACGCGAGCGCGATCCACGGCCAGAGGCTTCGGCGTGCCGACGGGCCGTGACCGTCGGCGTCGGACGCCGCACCCGACACCGCGACCGCGGCGACCATCCCGTCCGCGGATCCGCCATCGTCGTCCGGCGGCGCCGCGGCGCGCAACGGCGGTACGGTGTCGTTGCCCTGCAGGTGTCGTACGACGAGCGAAGGTCGATCGCCGACCGTCTCCACCGAAACCCGGGTGCCGCCCACCGCAAGCATGTCGCCGGGTGCGAGCCTGCGGAATCCGTCGGGCGGCAGCCTGCGACCGTTGAGCCGCACCGGCACCGCCGCGGTGGCGCGGAAGCCGAACTCGCGGTCCTGGATCTCGAAGACCCCTGTCGTCGCGCCCGCCGCATCAGGGATGCGCAGCGGTTCCTGCGGGGAACCGCCGACGGCGCAAGGCAGCGCGACATCACGCGTCCCGCCCGGCTCGACCACATGCAGCGACGGCATGCTCATGTCGGCGCCCTCACGACACCGCCTCCGTGCAACGCACATCGACGGTCACCGCAGCGCCGCCCGGCGTCAGCGTGAACTCGCGGCGCACGTCGCGGTAACCGGGCCGGCTGCCGATGGCGACATAGCGGCCGGGCTTCAGTTGCAGTTCCTTGCGCGTGAACATGCCGACCGCGCCCCAGCGCTGCAGCGTGACCTGGGTCAGGCCATCCGACTGCAGAACCGCGGCCACCGGTCGGTCGTACAGCTCGAGCGTGTCACGCAGCCGCGTCGTCTGCGAACGCAGCACCGGCGCGCTACCGCGCACCGCATCGGCGCGCGCCAGCAACTGGTCGGCTTCGCGCCTGACCTCCGGCGCCGTCAGCCGCGCCGGATCGCCGACCATCGCATCGAGCCGACGCGCGAGCTCCGCGCGCGGCGCGGCGCGCGACCGACCGCTGCGCGCGAACTCGAGCGTCGGGTCACGCGCCAGCCACCGCTCGTAACCGGCGAGCGCCTCGCCCCAACGCTCCGCCGACTCGAGGGCGGCGAGCGACTCGCGGGTCGCCGTGAGTTCGCGCCGCGCACCGACCGCGCTCGACTGCGCCTCGACGGCCGCGATCTCCACACCGCCGGGACGCAGCGAACGGGCGCGCGCGAGCGCGGCGCGCGCGTCCTTGTCGCGACCTTCGCGCAGCGCGGCCAGCGCGTCGCCGATGGCGCGCGCGTAGGCATCCGAGCCGAGCGCCGCACGGGCGCGCGCCAGTCCCGCGCGGGCGCCCGGATGCGCGGGGTCCTCGCGCAGCACCTGCTCGTAGAGCGTCACGGCCTCGAGCGGGCGCTCGCCGAGCGCCGCCGCCTCCGCCTCGGCGAGCCGCGGCAGGACCATGCCGAGGACCTCGGCGCGTCGCAGCCCCTCCACCGCGCGCGCGTCATCCGGTGCGATGAGCTTCGCGAGTTCGAACGCCTGTCGCGCCGCCTCCGGTTGACCGACCTCGAGCGCCTCGCCGCCGGCGCGCAGCTGCGTCTCCAGAGCCGCGGGCGCCGCGGCGGCGACCTTATCGAGCAGCGCCGACGCCGCGTTGAATAGGTCGACGGTACGCGTCGGGTCCTCCGCATCGAGCGCCTGTGCGGCGGCCTGTGCGGCGGCATGCCCCTGAGCGCGCGCCGCAGCGAAGTCGGCGCCGCCCCAGATGCCGGCGCCGCGCGCCTCGAGCTCCCTTACGGTCGTCGAGTACCTGGCGGTGGCCGCCACCACCGCGGCGAGCTGCTGTTTGCGGAGCTCTGCGGCGGCGGACTGCGCGGCACCGTGCGACCTACCCTCAGCGGTCGCCGGCGAAGCGGCAGGCGGTCCCGCACCCGCCGCCGTCACCGCAGGCGGCGCCAGCCGCGGCAACCAAAGAAATACGCCGGCCAGCAGCGCCAGCAGCGCGAGCGCGGCTGCGATGCGCACGAGGCGTCCTCGACCGCGCCCGTCGGTCGCAGCGCCGCCCGTCGCATGGTCCGTCGCAGCGGCGCCGGGCGCACGGATCCGTACGGTCTCCGGCACCGCAGGCGCCACGGCACGGATGCCGCGCAATGCGGCCACCACCGCGGCCATATCCGCAGGTGGCGGCACGGCAGAAGGCGTTGACGGAACCGGCCGCGTCGATGCATCTCCATCGAGCAGCGCCATCACGAGCCGCCGCAGTTCGTCGGGCACGGGGTGCGCCGGCACCAACGGCGCCACGGGCGGCAGTTCCGTGCCCGACCCCGGCTCAGCGGGGAAACGAGGCGGATAACCACCGAGCAGTTCGTAGGCGAGCGCGCCGAATCCGTGCAGGTCGTCCTCCACCGACGCCGGCGCGCCACGGCGCTGCGCCGCGCTCGCGGTGTAGGGCGAAAGCGGCGCGTCCGCACCGCCCTCCCCGATGCGCGCGGCGCTGCCGAAATCGGCGAGGCGCGCGCGACCGTCCGCATCGAGCAGGATGTTGCCGGGCTTGAGGTCGCGGTGGACGATGCCGGCGGCGTGCAGAGCCGCCACGGCCTCGGCGACCGAGCGCAGCACGGGCAACACGCGGGCCGCCGGCGCACCGCGCAGACTGCGCGCGTCGTCCTCGAAGAAAGGCATGGGCAGCCCGAGCAGCGCGCCGTCCCGCAGCGGCTCGGCGGGCCGCAGCACACCGGGGTGGTCGACGGCCGCCGACAGATCGCTCTGCCGTCGCAACGCCGCCCACGCGCGGTCGACCTCGGTCTCGGGGCGCCCGGTCAGATCGATGATCTTCAGCGCGATGACATCGGCGCCGTCACGGGCCTGCCACACATCGGCTTCGCCGCCGCCGCCCACGCGCGCGAGCAGTTCGTAACGGTCGAAGACCCGTTGTCCCGGCATCGCCACGGCGGGCGCTCAGGGTGCGGGCGCGGCGCCCGCAGGGGTCGCGGCCGGGACGCCGTTCTCCTCCTGGTAGATCGACGCCAGCAGCCGCCGCCACTCGCGGTACTGCTCCTCGGCGGTGCCCGTCAGCTTGAGCGTGCGACCCTCGACCTCGACGGTCTGGCCCGCCGCCTCGCTGCCGAAGCTGTCGGCGAGTTCTTTGACCTCCTGCGCGGCGGTCTTGGCATCGGCGTACTTCTGGATGCCCGAGAGCACCGCCGCCACACCGCCCATGGATGCCGTGGTGCGCAGCGCGCTGTCGACGCGCTGGCAGTTGTAGTCGCCGCCCGCGCAGTTGCTGGGCACGAAGATGCTCGCCAGCACCGCGGCCGCGCCGAGCGCGGTGCGGGTCAGCGCCTGGTTGCGCGTGCGCTGCTCTTTCTCGATGGCATCGCGGCTGGTGCGGCGCCAACCGCCGTAGGGCTCGAACAGCTGCTCGGCGAAGTCGCCGCTGAAACCGTCCACGGTGTCGATGACCGCGGCGTCGCGCTCACGGATCTTGGCGATGCGCGCGAGCGCAGGGTCATCGGCTGCCGGCAACCGCGCCACCCGCAAAGTGCCGCCGGGGTCGCGCTGCAGATAGCCCTGGAAGCGCCGCGGATCGAGGTCCTGCGCGAAGCGCAGTTCGGCGACCTGCCGGATCTCGCGGCGCTGCGCCGCCGCCAACGCATCGCGCGCGGCGACGAGGTCGTTGGCGATCTGCGAGTGCACGTTCTGGAACGGGTCGCGGGCGCGCAGCGCGGCATCGGTCTTGTACGAGCCGAGATCGGCGTCGCCGGCGTAGGAGCGGTCCTTGATCCAGACGCGACCGGTGGCGTCGACCGCATCGACGCGCAGCTCGAGACGCGCGCCGGTCGACTCGACGATGCGCGCGCTGACGATCAGGTCGAGGTGCTCGATGCCCGGCGGCACCACGCGCACCGCGCCCCACTGCCCGGAGGACTCGAGCGTCGAGCGCAGGCGCACCGCGAGCAGACGCGACTCGGCCTCGCGGATATCCGGATAGATGCGCCGCTTGTCGAGCGCCTCCTCGTCGTCGACGAGCGCGGCGGGGATGTTCGGATCGAACTCGCGGATGCCGATGTCGAGCAGCTCCGCGGCCGGGATCTGCTGCTTCGCCTGTCGCGCCTCGACCTTGGCGATGGGCTTCGTCTCATGGACCACGCAGCCGCCGAGCGCCAACGCCGCCACCGCCAGCAGACCCATGGACAGCCGCCGACCGCGGTATCCCTTGTTCATCGTCGTCATGCTCAACCACGCCCCTGCGCGTTGCGCTTGTAGTCCGCGTACTCCTTCCAGAGCTTCTCGCGCAGCTCCGGATCGGTCTCCTGTTCGGCCGCACGGCGCAGCCGACGGGCGACGATGTCGTCGTCGTCGCCGGACGGGATGCCGCGGTCGCCGCCGCCGCCGCCCGAACCGGCGCCGGACTGCTGCGAGCCGCCGTCGGTGGACGACGACGCACCACCGGCCCGCGCCGAGCGCAGGTCGCCCTCGCGCGCACCATCACCCGAACCCGCCGCTGCACCGCCTTCACCGGCGGCATCGCCGCCGTCCGCCGAACCGTCGGAAGTGCGGCGCGCCGTCGAAGCCTCGCGCTCGTCGCGCGAGCGCGCGGTGCGCGCCTGCTCCTCGCCCAGGGTCTTGTCGAACTCGCCCAGCGTGTCGTCGAGACGCTTGTCCAGCACCGCGCGGCGCTCATCGGCGGTGCTGGCACCGCCCTCGCCGACGCTGCGTCCCTCGGAACCTCGGCTGTCGGCGCCGCGGCCATCGGCACCGCGGCGGTCGGACCCGCTGCCCGAGGATCCCATGTCCGGCAGGCCGGGCATGCCGCCCGATGGCGCACCGCCGGTCCCGCCGGGGATCGCACCCGGCAGGCCACCGGGCATGCCGCCGGGCAGACCACCCGGCATGCCACCCGTCGAGGTCCCGCCACCGGTGGCGGCGCAGCCGGTCAGCACAGCGACCCCGACCGCCGCCACGAACCCACGCCACTGCCGAACGATGTCCATGCCTGCGGTCTCCAAAGAATTCAAGGCGCCGGAGCGCCGCCCTGGAAGAAGGACTGCAGCTGACCGGCGAGCCGCTTGCAAGCGGTGTTCTCGACGCGCGCGATGAAGGGCAACGGGACGACAGCACCGACGATCGCCGAAGTGCCGGTGACATTGGTGCCGATCGAGCCGGCGGACTTCGCGCTCTTGAGGTCCCAGATCACCGCCTCGAAATCGGACTCGTTCTCCCACCAGCCGAAGCCCACGCAACCCGCGGCGCCCGGGGCCGCACCGCAGGCCAGGCTGCCGCCGCCATCGGTCTTGCGGGTCGCGCCGTCGAGCCATACGAGATAGCGCACACCGGTGGCCGCGATGCGCTCGCTGACGCCGGGCCGCGCCAAGACCTCGGTCACCGCCTCGGCGCGCGCCGGCGCGGTGGCGGGCTCGAACCATGGGAACAGGCTGTCGACGAAGGCGTCGTTGTCGCGCACCGGTACCGGGCGCTCGCCGGAGGCCAGCCCGCGACCGACGCAGTCCATGAAGTCGTCCGCGGCGGCCGCGCCCTCGATCTGGGGCTTGGCGAGGATCACCACGGCCTCGCCCGCCGCGATCTGCGTCGGCAGCTCGCGCGATTCCTCGACGCGCGCGCTCATGCAACCGGCGCTGCCGAGGGCGAGCGCGGCCACGAGGGCGTTACGCAGCGTGATGATGGCCATATCGGGCTCCCGCAGGAGGCGCACTGACGGATGCGACCGGTGCGGTCGAGTATGCCACGCGTCCCCCCAAGCGAAAGACCGCGGCGGACGGGGACGGTTCCCTCGGACACCGGGCGGTGACCTGTCCGGATATACAGCGTTCGTCCGGGATCAGTCCCGCGCCGGGGCGGGGAACCGGT
>Ga0172376_10008485_pt1 | contig 10726 bp, 11 predicted proteins | sample Lak35m_FD_121114 | JGI IMG/M metagenome (GOLD analysis project Ga0172376, IMG submission 121114) | Freshwater microbial communities from Kabuno Bay, South-Kivu, Congo - kab_092012_35m | ecosystem: Environmental > Aquatic > Freshwater > Lake | place: Democratic Republic of the Congo: South-Kivu... | reverse complement strand
CGCTCGATGGGCCCAGACCACGGGGATCGAGGTCGGCGCGCACCCGCGACTGCTTGATCAGGTTGCAATAGCTCAGAGGGCTGGCTTACTGTCCTTTGAGGCGGGACGGTTTAAGGCGACGCCCCGCGGCTATGAACTCCTAAACGATCTTCAATCCCTATTTCTCTAGATGCACCTAATTAGTGCATAATTGAGGTTAAAATAGAATATGCACCAATTAAAAGCGTTTTTTGCACTAGAAATGTGCATAATTTCCTATAAACCCGCACCATTTCACCGCAAGTTATTGATTTGTGGAGAGATAAACCTCGGCACGGTTTTCGCTAGTTCTGCCCTGACCCAGAGGCCTAACGAGTCGATCTGGCCGGCCGAGGATCAGTTTAAAACAACATTTTTTAAGGAGAAGTCCGGATGCCCACGCCCCAAGACGTTATGAAGATGGTGACCGATAACGATGTCAAGTTCGTTGATTTTCGGTTTACCGATACCCGCGGTAAAGAGCAGCATGTCTCTGTGCCGATCAGCCACTTTGATGAGGACAAGTTCGAATCGGGGCACGCATTTGACGGCTCCTCAATCGCGGGATGGAAGGGTATTGAGGCGTCTGATATGTTGCTGATGCCTGATCCGAACACTGCCGTGCTTGACCCGTTTCGGGAAGAGGCGACTCTAAATCTGACGTGTGACGTTGTCGAGCCTTCCGATGGTAAAGGCTACGACCGGGATCCGCGTTCAATCGCCAAGCGTGCAGAGGCTTATCTCAAATCAAGCGGGGTGGGTGATGCAGCGTACTTTGGGCCAGAACCCGAGTTCTTTATTTTCGATGGGGTCACCTGGTCGGTCGATATGTCGGGCTGCGGTGTGAAAATTAAATCCGAGGAGGCCAGTTGGTCGACTGGAATCGAATATGACGGCGGTAATCTTGGCCATCGGCCCGCCGTGAAGGGCGGTTATTTCCCGGTGCCCCCGGTCGACTCTTTTCAGGATATTCGCTCTGAGATGTGTCTCATTCTCGAGCAAATGGGTGTTCCGGTGGAGGTCCATCACCATGAGGTTGCGGGAGCAGGGCAGTGTGAAATTGGAACAAAGTTCTCAACACTCACGCAGCGCGCAGACTGGACTCAGATTCTGAAGTATGTCGTTCACAATGTCTCCGCAAGCTATGGCAAAACGGCAACCTTTATGCCGAAGCCGGTTGTCGGAGATAACGGCTCTGGGATGCACGTTCACCAGTCAATCTGGAAAGACGGCACCAACCTATTCGCGGGCAATGGCTATTCGGGCCTATCGGAATTTGCCTTGTTCTACATTGGCGGGGTCATTAAGCATGCAAAGGCACTCAATGCCATTACCAACCCCGGAACCAACAGCTACAAGCGTCTTGTGCCGGGGTTTGAGGCGCCGGTGAAACTGGCCTATTCCGCGCGTAACCGTTCGGCGTCGATTCGCATTCCCTACGTGAGCAACCCGAAAGGTCGTCGCATTGAGGTGCGTTTCCCCGACCCCACAGCGAACCCCTATCTCGCCTTCTCGGCGCTAATGATGGCAGGGCTCGATGGGGTGATGAATAAGATTCACCCTGGTGAGGCGGCCGACAAGAATCTTTATGACTTACCGCCAGAGGAAGACAAGAAGATTCCAACCGTGTGCTCTTCATTAGATCAGGCACTCGAGTGCCTTGATAAAGATCGTGAGTTCTTGACCCGTGGTGGGGTTTTCAGTAACGAAATGATTGACGCTTACATCGACCTCAAGATGGAGGAGGTCACGCGGTTCCGCATGACAACTCACCCGGTTGAGTTTGATATGTATTACTCGATGTAAGGAATGATTTATTCTGATTTGAATAGTTCAATGTGAGTACAAGAGACTTTCGCAACTTTGATCTTCTAACAACCTCCGTGGTGTTACTTGATCAGAGTCTGCGGGTGGTCTTTTGTAATCAATCAGCCGAAGTGTTGTTTGGTGTCTCAAGCCGCCAGCTGGAGGGTTCGCCTTTATCGGAATCAATTGGGTCTGTTGAGGAGGTTGAGAAGATGTTAGGAGAGGCGTTGGACAACCAGTTTGACGTCAAGCGTCAACACCTCAGTTGGCAGCTTCCCATGCGCGGCGTGACGCAGCTTGACACTACGGTCACGGCGCAGCGGGAGACGGAAGTGCGGCTGATCTGTATTGAGTTGCGTGAGATTGATCAGCAGCGTCGGCTCGACCGTGAGGAGCGTCAGGCGGATCTCACCCAGGCCAATAAAGAATTAATGAGAAATTTAGCCCACGAGATTAAGAATCCCTTAGGGGGTGTTCGTGGTGCGGCACAGCTTCTCGATGCTGAGTTACCAAGCGATGATCTTCGGGAATATACCCAGGTCATTATTAAGGAAGCTGATCGTCTCCAAGGGCTCGTCGACCAGATGCTAGCTCCCCATCGACGGGCGCGTGTGATGGAGCCTGTCAATATCCACGAAGTCTGTGAGCGGGTGCGCAGTCTTATGCTCGCGGAGTTTCCTTCGGGATTACGCATCGCACGAGATTACGACACGAGTCTTCCCCCAATCCATGGTGATCGGGAGCAGTTAATTCAGGTGGTTCTCAACGTTGTTCGCAATGCAGCCCAGGCATTAGGGGGTCAGGGGGCCATTATTCTGCAGTCGCGTGTTGCGCGACAGGTAACGATCGCTAAAACCCGGCATAAGTTGGCACTAGATTTGCATGTCATTGACGATGGGCCCGGAATTCCAGAGGAAATTCGTGAGCGCGTGTTTTATCCCTTGGTGTCGGGGCATCCTCAGGGGCATGGTCTGGGCCTTACCTTGGCCCAATCCTTCGTGCATCAGCATGGAGGAATTATTGATGTAGCGAGTCGCCCTGGTTGCACTGATTTTTTAATTCGTCTTCCGATTGATTTGAAATGGAGCCAGCAATGAAGCCGGTCTGGATTGTCGATGATGATCAGTCAATTCGTTGGGTACTTGAGAAAGCGCTCACGAAACAGCAGATGCCATGCCGTGTTTTTGGCGATGCGTCTGCCGTACTGCGCGCCTTATCCTCGGATGTTCCTCAGGTTCTTGTCTCAGACATTAGGATGCCTGGGGATAGTGGACTCGAGCTGCTGGAGCAGGTGAAGAGCCGCTATCCCAGTGTCCCGGTGATTGTGATGACAGCCTACTCGGATCTGGATAGCGCAGTGTCCGCTTTTCAGGGTGGGGCATTTGAATACCTTCCAAAGCCTTTTGATGTTGATGCTGCGATTGCACTGATCCGGCGTGCTGTTCAGGAGAGCTCGCCAGGCTCTCAGTTGGTGGATTCCCAGACTCAGACCCTTCCCGAGTTATTGGGACAGGCGCCCGTGATGCAGGATGTATTTCGGGCGATCGGCCGACTGAGCCAATCAAGTGCAACCGTGCTCATTACTGGTGAATCAGGCACCGGAAAAGAGCTCGTCGCCAGTGCCTTACACCGTCACAGTCCTCGCTCGAAGATGCCGTTTGTGGCGCTGAATACGGCGGCGATTCCACGAGATCTCCTGGAGTCGGAACTCTTTGGCCATGAGCGCGGATCATTTACGGGCGCACAGTCGACCCGTCATGGTCGATTCGAGCAGGCTGAGGGAGGAACCCTATTTCTTGATGAGATTGGTGACATGCCTCTCGATCTTCAGACGCGACTATTACGGGTCTTATCTGATGGTCACTATTATCGTGTTGGGGGTCATCAGCCCTTGCGGGCTGATGTTCGCGTCATCGCTGCGACCCACCAAGATCTTGAGGCCCGTGTTCGGGCGGGCCAGTTTCGCGAGGATCTGTTTCATCGGCTCAACGTGATTCGATTAAAAATACCGGCACTGCGTGAGCGGCCCGAGGATATCGCGTTGCTGGCAAAGCACTTCCTTCAGAAGAGCGCTCAGGATCTAAAGGTCGAAACGAAGCAGTTATCAACCGCGGCGATGGAGGTATTGGTAAGACTCCCATTTCCTGGAAATGTTCGGCAGTTAGAAAACCTCTGCCATTGGATGACCGTGATGGCGCCGAGTCAGACGGTTCAGCTCGAAGATCTCCCGGCTGAGCTTCGCCTGCCGAGTGCGAGCGCAGACCACAGTCATAATGGCCCAACCCCGCATCAGGCCCAGGCGTCACATACCCCGGGCTCTGAGCCGCATTGGGGTGGAGAGGTCATCACGGAGACTCTGGAGTCGGAATCATCCCAGCGGAACCCGTCATGGCAAGAATTGCTTCGACAGGAGGTCTCGAGGAGTCTTGCCGGCGAGAGCCCTCAGCCTGATCAGGGTCGGATGAACCACTGGGCCAGGGAGTTTGAGTCAGCGGTTCTTGGTATCGCGCTCAAACACACCCGGGGTCGTCGTATGGAAGCCGCGCAGCTGCTTGGAATCGGCCGTAACACCATGACGCGTAAGATCGCTGACTTGCAGCTTGAGAATGACAGGTAGGTTTTTTTTGATTATTCTCATGATTCAAAACTCTGAATCATGGAATAACAGAGATGCAGGATACATTTTCGGAGCTCACCACCAGATCCCCGATCTCGATCGCTAGGCTCAAAAGTAGTTGCGCCGAGTGCTCGATGCAAGAGCTCTGTCTACCAGCTGCCATCACAGATGATGACCTCGAGCGCCTTGAGCGGATTATGTCCAAGCGGCTTCGGGTGGAGCGTGGGGAGCCGCTCTATCGGGCTGGTGATTTGTTCTCAAATCTCTATGCGGTGCGCCTGGGGCATTTTAAGACTGTCTATTCGCAAGATTTATCCACGAAGCAGATCATTGGGTTTCAGATGTCGGGGGAAATTCTTGGTATGGAGGGAATTGGGGCTGAACAGCATCAGTGCAGTGCGATAGCGATAGAAGAAAGCGAAGTCTGCGAGATACCCTACGACCGTCTCGAGACATTGCTCTCAGAAATGCCAAGTCTTCAGTCGCATTTTCACCGGCTGTTAAGCCGTGAGATCAATCGAGAGCAAAAGGTTATGCTGCTTTTGGGGTCGATGAGTGCCGATCAGCGTGTTGCTTCTTTTCTGCTGAATCTCTCCCGCCGATACGAGGCACGGGGGCAGTCGGCCCATCATTTTGTATTGCGCATGACCCGCGAGGATATCGGCAATTATCTTGGATTGACGATTGAAAGTGTAAGCCGCGTGTTGAGCCGATTTAAGAAAAACGGGTGGATTGAGGGTATGCTGCGTGATATCAAGATACTTGATCGATTCGCGCTTGAGACGCTATGCGCCGCTCATTAGAGCGAGTAGGGTGATCTTCGTTCAATAGGTGCGGAACGTGCGGGTCTCATGAGTGACCAAGTCATGAAGCTTGAAAGCGCAGAAAATACAAAGCAGATTCCGAAGCCAATCCCATAGACGGTCAGGTTGTCGAACTCAATTGGTAGTCCGTGAATGAGAAGGTCGCTTGGATCAACGAGAGAAAAGATTAATGCATTAAGGGCTGCGGCAGCCAAAAAGGCGGGCCATAGAATGACCATGGCCGTCTTTGCTCCCGACGATGGGATGTGGACGGGCGGTGGTGGAGTGTAGTCGGTTCCTGTCATTGCCTACTCCAAGGTCCAGGTTGTTTTGACTCGCCAAGATGACTGATCATCTTCCAAATGAACGTGCCAACGACCTGCGCTGATCTTAGGAATCTCGGTCTGATAGTGTCCATTTTTCGATCTGATCAGGGTTGCGGTGATGTCCCGCCGGTCTAGCGTCGGATGGCTCAATCGGATGCGGATTGAATCCGGTACGCGTGTCGTGGGATTCGCCTTAAACTGAACCAGGATTTGTCGCTGTTCAGCGTGTCGTGCGGCCTTATCTACATCAAATGAGGCTAAGAGCTGTACGCCAAGCCGCACGGCTTGTTGGTCCTTCTCTAATCGCTGATTTATAGCACGGCCTTCTTTGTAGTAATCATCCGCAACCAGACTATCGGCGTTACTGATTGAAATCCAGAGCATAGCGACTCCCGCAACGATCGAACTTGTAGGAATTCCGACCAGGAACCAGACCCAGCCATATCGATACCAGGGCCGGACTCTCACCTCCGGAGACGATCGGTGCGCTGGCGTGTGGGTCGAGGAGGGACGAGTCTGCATGATTACCGAGGGTTGAAAAAGACTGCTTTTTCTACGACGCTAATGGTGGGCTCGGTTAGCGAGTCCACTCTCATGCTTAGCCGGTGAGCCCCTTTCTCGAGCCGTTCGAGGTCCGTGATTGGAGACTGAAGCCGGACAACAAAGAGCTGTGTGCTAGTTGCGGGAACATTAAGCAGATCCTGACTCGCAACACGGAGATTTGGGAGTCCGGAGACGGTGATCTTATACGTGTGGGGTCTCTCATCAAGGTTGATCACTTGAACCTGATAGGTATTCTCGATAAAGGTACCCTCAACCTCGCGGGCGAGGGCGCCTCGATCTCGCATAATGTCGACCTTCAGAGGCTCGCGCAGAATTAGCGTTCCAAATACGGCAGCCGTGATCATCGAGAGAATCACGGCATAGATTAGGACGCGTGGCCGTAGAATATGGGCGCGAAGCTGTGTCGTTGTGTAGCGGTTTGTAATTGCATTCTGAGTAGAATAGCGAATTAAGCCGCGGGGATAGCCCATCTTGTCCATCATCATGTTGCAGCCATCTGCACATAAGCCGCAGCCGATGCACTCATATTGCAGTCCTAACCGGATATCGATCCCGGTTGGACAGACATCGACACAGACTCCGCAGTCAACACAGTCACCATGCCCTGCAGCCCGATGGTCTATTTTTCTGGATCTCGATCCGCGTGGCTCGCCACGTTCATCATCGTAGGTCACAATCAGCGTATCACGATCAAACATAACGCTTTGGAAACGCGCATATGGGCACATGTACTTGCAGACTTGTTCCCGCATAAAACCTGCTTGTAATAATGTAAAGCCTGAATAAAAGAGCACCCAGAAGGTCTGCCAGGGGCCGAGTGAATTCGTGAGAATAAGATCGCTCAGGTCTCGGATGGGGGTAAAGTAGCCGGCGAAGGTCGTACCCGTCCACAGTGCAATCAGCGCCCAGATAAGAAATTTGATTGTCTTGCGAAGTCCTCGTTCGGCCCTTGACCCATGGGTATCAAGTCGCATCCGCTTGGCCCGATCTCCTTCAATCCAGCGCTCAACCTGCATAAAAATTGCGGTGTACACCGTCTGTGGGCAGGCGTAACCGCAGAAGAGACGACCTGCGATTGCGGTAAATAGAAATAGGCTAAAGGCACAAAGAACAAGTATGAGTGTGAGGTAGATAAAATCTTGAGGCCAGAGAACGAGGCTGAAAATATAGAACTTCCGCTCAACAAGATTGAAAAGGACTGCAGGCCTGTCTCCCCATTGAACCCAGGGGAGACCGTAATAGAGCAGCTGCGTGAGCCCAACGAAAATCCATCGCCAGGTGTTGAAGTGCCCTTTTATGGAGCGAGGATAGAGTTTTTTACTCGCCGCGTACAACAGTACGGTCTGCTCCTGGCTTGTCTCAGCGTTGACCCTCATTCCTCACGGCGCGGACTTAATGCGAGCATCGCGGGTCTCACTTCTGTTGCGACAGGCTGTAGACATAGCCTGCAACAATATGTGACTTCTCCTCGCCTAGGAATTCTTGCCAAGCGGGCATCACCCCGTGTCGGCCCTTGTTAATCGTCTCGGTAATCCCTGCGACCGTACCGCTTACTAACCAGATTCGATCGTTCAGTCGCGGCGCTCCCATGGCTGAATTGCCATCTCCCCCCTCGCCATGACAGCCTGCACAGGCCGCAAATGCTGGCTTACCGAGAGCAGCTTTTGCAGCATCATGAGGCGATCCCGATAGGCTCAAGACATAATTCGCAACCTGATCAACCGCGTCGGGGCTACCCAGAGCGGGCCCCATCGGGGGCATCATGCCCTGACGGCCCGCCAGAATACTGGTCTTGATAGCCTCGGGGCTATTTCCCCAGAGCCAGTCGTTATCGGCGAGATTTGGAAAGCCCTTGGCACCCCGCCCGTCGGATCCATGACACTGCGCACAGTTGTTGAGGAAGATTCTCTGTCCGATGGCAAGCGCCGCAGGATCCTTTGAGAGCGCGGGAATCGGGATCGCTGCGTACTTGGCATAGAGCGGGCCGAACTCCTTGTCGGCCCGCTCGATTTCTCGAATGTGCTGCCCGGAAGAGGACCATCCCAGCAGCCCGGTCGTGCGCCCCAGGCCGGGATAGAGTACGAGATAAATCACTGCAAAGATGATGGTGATGTAGAAAAGCATCATCCACCAACGCGGCAAGGGATTATTGAACTCCTGAAGGGTCTCATCCCAAATATGGCCGGTGGTCTCAATCTCCTGTCCCGCTTTCACTCTGTGCCGCGAGAGCACAATCAGAAGAACCGCACAGGCCGCGATTGAGATAACCGTTAGGATAATGACATAGAGGTTCCAGAATTCACTCGAAAAGTCAGCCATAGTTTCTCTCTTTTAGCGAGTTAAGCGTTGGGGTTTTGTTGTTGAGGGGTCTTTTCAACAGGATGGTCGTCTTCGAGTGGAATTCTCGCGTGCGCATCCATTGCAGATTTCTGGCCTTTGCTAAAGGCCCAAACAACCAGCGCAATAAATGCGGTGATCCCAGCGACGGTGAGAATTGAATGAAAATTGACAATAGTCATAAACACCCTCCTAGGTTCAACTCCGCTTTTCTTTTAATGCCAATCCGAGAGACTGGAGATAGGCAATTAGCGCTTCAAGCTCTGTTTTTCCTTTCACATCGTCAGCTGCTGATTTGATCTGATCTTCCGTGTAGGGATGGCCGAGGGTTCGCAGGACGGATAGTTTCTTGGAGGTGTCTTTTCCTGACAATACGTTCTCGGCTAACCAGGGATAGGCGGGCATATTAGACTCTGGGACCACGTCGCGAGGATTCATGAGATGAACACGGTGCCACTCATCGCTGTAGCGTCCACCAACGCGATGAAGATCGGGACCCGTGCGCTTTGATCCCCACTGGAATGGCCGATCATAGACAAACTCTCCTGCGACGGAGTAATGCCCATATCGTTCGGTCTCCGCACGAAATGGGCGAATCATCTGCGAATGGCAGTTGTAGCAACCCTCTCGAACGTACACATCACGGCCCTCAAGTTGAAGCGCAGTGTAGGGTTCTAGGCCCTTCACGGGCTCTGTCGTTGACTTCTGAAAGAAGAGTGGCACGATCTCAACAAGGCCTCCAATGGCAACGGTAAGCAGTATCAAAACAATCAATAAGCCAGGTCTTTTCTCGATCACTTCGTGGCGAAAGGCCATGTTTTCTCCCTGAATAGTCTATTGATTGAGCCCACTAGGCATGTGCAACTTCGGGAATTCTCGCGTCAACGGGCTTTGATTCCCGAATGGTCATCCACATGTTCCAGGCCATGATTAACATTCCGCCGAGATAGAGCATACCGCCGACCAAGCGGATCACGTAGTAGGGATAGGTAGCTTTAACGCTCTCGACAAATGAGTAGGTGAGTGACCCGTCAGGATTAACGGCACGCCACATCAATCCCTGCATAACACCCGCGATCCACATCGCGGCGATATAGAACACAATTCCGAGTGTTGCGATCCAGAAGTGGATTTCGATTGCTTTGATACTAAACATTTCACGCTTGCCTGACAGGCGTGGCAGAAGGTAGTACATGGCGCCCATTGAGATCATGCCCACCCAGCCCAGAGCGCCCGAGTGAACATGGCCGACAGTCCAGTCGGTGTAATGCGATAAGGCATTTACGGTTTTAATTGACATCATTGGGCCTTCGAAGGTGGACATGCCATAAAAAGATATCGAAGTAATTAGAAATTTTAGGATCGGATCGCCACGCAATTTGTGCCAGGCGCCCGACAGCGTCATAACGCCATTGATCATCCCTCCCCAAGAGGGAGCGAGCAGAATGAGAGAAAACACCATCCCAATGGACTGCGTCCAATCGGGGAGGGCGGTAAAGTGCAGGTGATGAGGTCCCGCCCACATATACGTGAAGATTAGTGCCCAGAAATGAACAATGGATAGGCGGTATGAGTAAACCGGGCGCTCAGCCTGCTTTGGCATGAAGTAATACATCATGCCGAGAAATCCTGCAGTCAAGAAAAAGCCGACAGCATTGTGCCCGTACCACCACTGAATCATGGCGTCTTGAACTCCTGCGTAGGCGGAGTAGCTCTTAAAGAGGCTCACCGGAATGGCTGCGCTGTTGACGATGTGCAGCAGGGCGACCGTCAGAATGAAGGCGCCAAAAAACCAGTTGGCAACGTAGATGTGAGCAATTTTTCTTTTAAATAGAGTTCCAAAAAACACCACTGCATATGAAACCCAAATCACTGCGATTAATAGGTCAATGGGCCACTCCAGCTCTGCGTATTCTTTGCTCGATGTGATTCCCAGAGGCAGCGTAACGGCGGCCAGCACAATCACTAATTGCCACCCCCAGAAGGTAAAGGCGGCTAAGCCATCGCTAAAAAGTCTCGTATGAGAGGTCCGCTGGACGACATAGTAGGAGGTGGCAAAGAGGGCGCATCCGCCAAAAGCAAAGATCACGGCATTGGTGTGGAGGGGGCGAAGCCGGCCGTACGATAGAAATGAGTACGACGGCAGAATCTCCGGGAAAGCGAGTTGGGCGGCGATCACCACACCGACCAGCATCCCAACAACTCCCCAGACCACGGTCATAATCGCAAACTGCTTGACGACTTTGTAGTTGTAT
>Ga0172376_10008484_pt1 | contig 10727 bp, 2 predicted proteins | sample Lak35m_FD_121114 | JGI IMG/M metagenome (GOLD analysis project Ga0172376, IMG submission 121114) | Freshwater microbial communities from Kabuno Bay, South-Kivu, Congo - kab_092012_35m | ecosystem: Environmental > Aquatic > Freshwater > Lake | place: Democratic Republic of the Congo: South-Kivu... | reverse complement strand
TTCCGGTGACTCTCAGTTTCGAAATGCCCGAGGGCGAAACGCTTCTCGACATGTTCGTCGACGGTCAGGCGGTCCGGCCCCGCTTCGAAAAAGCCAGCACGGGTTTCGTCTCGGTGACGTTCGAAAATCCCGCTTCCGTCAAAGGTCCGAATTCGGACTCGATCACGCTCGAAATGGTCACCAAGGCTGGGTATCCAGCCAATCCGGGCAATCCCGCTGGTTCCGCGCGCAACTTCCCCTGGCGTGTCCCCCGCTGGAAAAACGGCGAGATCGTTTCGGGGATCGTGTCCCTGGAATTGCCGGACAAATGGGTTTACGTCACCGAACCCAAGCCGGTTCTGGATCCCGTCGACCCGCGCGACTTGCCCGACCGGCTTCGCAAATCGACGAACCAGACGGCTTTTCGATTTTCCGGCGGATCGGTCGACGTGACGTTTCGCTCACGCCGCCGCCTGCCCCCGCTGTTCACCGACGTCCGCACGATCGGCATCGTGCGCCGTTCCCAGGTGGAATATGTGTCGGACATGGTGATTCAGGGCGAGATCGATCCCATGCGGGAATACGAAATCGAACTGGATCGTGGCGCCCGGCCGCTGTTCGTCGGCCCACGCGATGTCTGGGAACGTTACGAATTCGTGGGCGATTCTGCCGCGGGTGAGCGAAAGCTACGGCGTTTGCGGCTGACGCCGAACCGGTCTCTCAAGGCCGATACGCCAGCGACCCTGCGAATACGTTATCTGCGTCGTGCCGAGACGCCCGATTCGTTCCTGGCGTGCCTTCCCCGATTCGTCGATGCGACCGGCGAATCGTATCGAACATGGCTGTTGCCGGAACCATCCATCGCCATCGAACCTGCCGCCACCGACTCGGCCGTTCGAAAACGCCTGCCCGCTCAGGACGCTGTGGCCTTCCTGAATCTGCTGGAACAGTCCGTCGGCGACGAAGACAAATGGATCGACCCCCGAGCCGCCAGCGAATTGCCCGGGGCCTTTTTTCGATCGGCGAATCCGTTCGAGCCTGAGGTCACCTTCCGCACTCTGGTTCGCCCGCCTTCGCTCGACTATACGCAGCATCTGTTCCTGACACCGGCGGCGGAAGCGATTCGAATTCGACATTCGTTCGAGTGCCTGGTCGAACAGGGCAATTTCGAAAGGGTCGTTATCGTGCCGGGCCGAGATAACCCGATCCGCAACCTGCGATACACCATGTCGCACGAGGATGCGACCCAATCGGGAAACCTGATCGCCGAGGGTGGCGCCTTCGACATCCCGCTGCCGGTCGATTTCGCCCGCCAGTTCACGTTGACGATCGAAGCCGTTCGAGGCTGGACAGAACGGCCGGAAAATGCGAATCAGGCTGCCGCGGACTCGGCCGCAACGCGGGACTTCGATGCCGCCAGCTATGACTTCTCGATCTCGGATGGCGTTCGCCTGCAGCGAAGTCTCACCGTGCAGGATTCCGAAGACACGGTTTCCCGGCTTGAGGACCGCGCCGCCGGATGGGTCGATATCGCACCCGACGAGACCGCGGCCCGGGGACGCACAAACTCCTGGGCGGCCGTCGATACCGATTCACCCTGGCCCCTGATCCGTACCTTGCCCCTGGCGACGAAATCCGATGCCGTCGCCTTGCCAGCGGTTCGTGAAATCGAAGCCCGGTTCGATCCCGGGCCGTTGCCGGCACTTGCTGTCGCATATCGTATCGTACCAGGATTGCGTGACTTACGCCTGAATCGACTGCAAGGTTGGTCCGCGGTATCCGCCGATTTCGAAGGCCGTTCTCTGGATGTCGCATTGGCGGACGACGGCTGGTCGATTGCCTTGCCCCCAAGGTCAACGCCCGGGTCTCTGCGTGTTCGCTTCCGCGCGGATCGGCCGACCGATCGAGCGGAAATTCCGCTTCCCGCTGGCGACAGCGAACCGCGCCGCATACCGACATCGCTTTACGTGGCACACACGCCCATGCAACGGTTTCTGCCGCCCTGGCGGTCCGGGTGGAAACTTGTGCTGTCGAGTGTTCCGATCGGTCTCGGCGATTTCGAACCGGTGCCGCAGGCCGCACGATCCAGCGTCCGCTTCGCCACTTTCCGGACGGACGATCCCGCGAAGCCGCTGCCGCTGCACACTGTCCCCCTCATGGTTCCGCTGGCGGCTGCTTTTTTCGTGGCCTTCGCTGTCGCCGGAGTGTTCACTTTCCGCAAAATCGCGGCGGGGCTTATGGCTCCCGCCCTGGCCGTTGATCTGGTGGCGGCTTTTGTGGCTTCGGGGCAGCTGGGCGGCATCTGGGCCCTGTCGCTGATCGCCGGCGTGCTGGCTGGCTCGATCTTGGGTCGAGTTTCGGTTCCAAAAGCCGCCGAGGCCCGCTTCTCCGGCGCCATCGATTCGGGCACCGTATCGGCGGGATCGACCTATTCAGGCTCGAAATTGCAGCAGGAAGAGCCCTCGACCGTGCTCAAGCGAGGCGTTCCCGAAGTTCCCTCGAAATCCACGGAACAGGCACTTCCGGAAAATTCAGGGCTTTCGGTCGAAACCGATTCCGACGAAGCTCGCTGGTCTTTGACGCTCGAAGCGCCGGCCAAACAGCCTGAAGCTGGTTCGACAATGACAGGAAGGGCGGCGGATCAAGCGCGATGACCAAGGCCCCTTCTCGCCCATTGTGCCGAAGTGTTCGCAATCGTCTTTGCGTGCGGCTGGCGCTGGTGCTGGCTGTGCTCGGGGTGTGCGATGCCGCTGGTGCCTATCAGCCGCCGGTGCCGGTCGAAGAAATGGGCGACGGTTCGCCCTTGCGACTCTATCGCGTTCCATTCGAGTCGGTCACGCGTCTGTTTCCACCCGGAACCGATCTGGAATCGATCCGCTACGAAGAATTCGTCGGTCTTGCGAAACCAGTCGAAAGAACCGCGAACGAAACTGTCTCGCCGGCGAGCTTTCTTGGCTCGGCGGACCACGACATCGAACTGAAGGATGGCGAGCTTCGGGTCATTTCCCGATTCGGATCGCCCGCCGGCAAGCCGGATCGCGGCGGTTTTCGCATTTTGCCGCCGTGGCTCGACCCGGCGGCTTTCGCGGATGCCCGCCTGAGCATCGAAGCCGGCAGCCTGTTCGTCGCTCCCGACGGACGGATCCTTCTGGATGCCAGGCCTGCTTCGCCCGTGGTCCGCTGGAGCGTCTCATCACCGGAGGATGGCCCGAATCGGCGCTTCCCCGTGCGCTTCCCTGCCGGCATCGCGACTCGTCTCCGCCTGAAACTGCCTGAAGACGCTGTCCCCGAAAGCGATCAAGGCGAGTGGATTCCCGATGGTGCCGAGACGGGCGGTTTTCGCCGCTGGAACTTCGCCGGGCCAGGTACGCCCATTGAGATTCGAGTCGCATCCCGAACCGGGAATGGGGCCTCGGGAACCGACGATTTCGACGCCGACAGCTCGACCGAATGGTCGATCGACGAAGATCAGTGGTCGGGCGTCTGGAAGGCGACACTGAGAAGCCCCGGCCCCATTGACGCTCTGGAAGTCATGTTGGCGGCCGAAGTTATCGTCGCCGGTTGTTTCGTCAACGATGTCGAAACGCCATTCACGCGATCCGGCGAAAACCTGAAGTTCCCGATCGACGCGTCCGGCGGCCGCCCGGTCAGCGTGCGGGTCGAAATGCGCCGACTAGCCGTCACGCTGCGCGAAGTGGTCTGGCCGTCCGTTCGCCCGCTTCAGGGCCGCTGGTTTCTCAATCGTGTTCAGTGCGACGATGCCCGAAAGTTCCCGTTCGTGGAAGTCGTCGATAGCGGCAACCGCCAGATACCAGTGGCCCTCGAATCGGTCTCGGACCGCGGTAAGCTCTGGCGGCGTTTGCGTTTCGCCCTCGACGATCCCGGCCGGAAGTTGACCTTGCGAGTTTCTGGAACCGCCATCGAAACTGCTGATCAGCTCATCGGCGAGCTGCTCGTCCGCAACCGGTCACGTTTCGCTTCGATGCGGCTCATCGTCGCCGCGGCCAACGAAGGCCGCCCTGCCCGGTTCGTGGTCCGATCCGCCATGAAGCCGATCCGGGTCGAATCGTATCGCATGAACACGTCGGGCCAGCGTTCGCCCTGTGATTTCGAAATCACGAAGACGGAGACCTCGTTCGTCATCCAGGCTCTGCCTTCCGACACTTCTCGCGGCACTTTGACGTTCGATCTCCAGCTCGCCGAGTCGGTCTCCGGCGAGAATCAGCCACAGACTTCGAAGTTCCCGGCCGTCGAATCGGAATCGGGCCGGCCTGTCGTCGCGAAATGGACCTTGGTTTCCGACGAACCCCGCATGCGGCTTAACGTGCGTTCCGCGGAGGGCGTCCGATGGCTGCCCGTCGCAGCCACGGGCAACCGTTCCGCGCTGCCTGGCATCGAGCGAATCGCCCCTCAGGCCAAGCCCCTGGCGGCCTTCAGTTCCGAATCCGGAACGAGCCCCGAAATGACGGCCCAGCGTCTGGCCGATTCGGCGACCGGGTCCGCCGGCAGGATGATCCGCATTTTCGTGGGAACGAACGGCAACAGGCAATTCCGGTCGATCACGTTCGAAACGTCGGGCGGGGTGGGCTCGCCCGTGCGCGAACTCGCCGACAAGGTTCTGGCCCAGGCCGTCCTGAACCAGATCGGCGAAGCGGAGGCTGGCGGATTCGGACAATCGGCGACCAATGCGGCCGCCTTGCAATCGACGGAACCTGGACTGGTTCGATATCGCATGAGTTCGATCGCGGTGGCGGATTTGCCTCGCGAACTTTCCGAACTCGCCCAGTCGTCCCGGGACCGTTCGATCGAAGCCATTTTCGTGACCGAACCCCGCCGTTTCGCGGAGTCGCTGATCGCCCCGAATCGTCCCGATTCCTCGATCCTTCCGGAGATCGAACGCCTGGCACGTGCTTCGGTCGATTTTCTGAAAGCGAATCGTTTGCTCGCTGATCATTTCGATCTCGCCCGCTGCGAAATCGCATCCGTCAAGCGCGCGGAAGATCTTGCGAGAATCGCACAGGATCTGGCTGAAGAACTGAAGTCGCTCGGGCCCGAACCGGTTGACCCGCCGATCTGGAGCGAGCCGGTCTCATTGACGACGAAAGTCTTCAAGGACGGCTCGGCGCGCCATCGATTCCTGGCCCGGATCGTGCCGCCCCGCGATGGCAATTTCCAGGTCACGGCCGGTCCAGGCTGCGAACTTTCCGAGATCCGTCTTGATGGTCTCGGCATTCCGTTCGAGCTCGATCAGGAAGGCAAGGCGGCCAAGATCCAAGCGACCGCTGGCGCGGATCGCCGCCAGCTCGTGATCGGTTTCGACACGTCGCCCGGGGCGTTTTCGGGATCGGAATTCCCGCTTCGCGTCGGACTCGCCGATGTCGCGGTCGAATGGACGATCGCTTCGGATGACGACGCCTGGTCTTTACGCGACGACCGGAAAGGCAGCCAGGCCGCAGCAATTTCAAGCCCTGACGGATCGCAACCGTTTCGGACATCGTTCGGCAATCTCGGAAGGATCCAGCTGGTCAGGGATGATTCGCGGAGTTCGTCCGCGAGCTGGGCCAGGCTCGTTTTGACGCTCATGGTCTGGTCTGTTCTCTTCGCGGCTATCGATCGGTTCTCGTGGGCCGCCGGCAGTCCGGTGTTTGCGAGAGCCGGCACCGCCGCGATGTCGTTCGTGGCTCTTGTCACGCAACCGGGTCTTCGATTCATGATCGCTGCCGGGTTGATCATGTGCCTGATCGCGATATTGTTGTCCAGGACCCGGGGATTCTCGCACCGCGGGCCCCAGGTCGCTCTGGCGCTGTTCGCGGCGGCATTCGTCCCCGCAGTCGCCGCGCAGGTGCAAGGCCAGCAGCGGCCTATCGTCGTCGCGCTGCCTTATGATTCGATCGGCTCGGTTCTGGCGGCTCCGAAACGGGCCATTTTATCCACCGCCGATCTCAGTCGCCTGCGGGAACTAGCGGCCGCGAACGAGAAACGCGTGGTGATCCCGGCGATCGTCGTCGGCTCCGCTCGCCACGTGATCGAACCGGGTGAAGCCGGTGCGTTTCGTGTCACTTCGAAGTATCGGATCGAATCGACGCTCGAACCTGGAAGCCGTGCTGGCGATGTGGCACAGTCACTGCCCCTTCCCGTGGACGATGCCTTGCAGGTTCGTGCCTTTCTCGGCCAGGTCGAGTTGCCTGTACGTGTCGACCGCACCGCCGGGAACGTCGAAATTCGCTTCGATCGCCCGGCTTCCGGTGAATTGACCGTTCGCAAAACCTATCCGGCCGTTCGGCCGGCGGCCGACGTGCTGGCCACCGTGTTGCCCTCCGTCGATGCCCGGATCAGTCGCTCGGCCGAGCTTGATCGTCAGAGTCCGTCCGATTGGGCCGTTTCGTTCGGTGACCGCATTCACCCGATCACGACAGGCCAGGACTTTCCGCTTGACCTGGTTCGGAACGTTCGGATTTCCAGCGACACGGCGAAACGGTCCCTCGAAAATCCGGCCGGTATTCGCGCCTGGTTCACGGCCGTCCGTTCGTCGGCCGGGATTTACCTGTACGCCCGCATTCGTGACGATGGCCGATCGGTCCGCACGCTGACATTCGCCGAAGGGATCCGCTTCCTCGATGCCACGGACTGCGAATCGACCATCCTGCCGCCCACAAGTGGCGGAAAGAGCCGTATACGCATCCTGCCGGGACGAGTTTCGTATCGCGTGCGTCTCTGGATTCCGTTGTCCAGGGCATCCGACGCGCTCGGCGATATCCTGGCGTTCGAACCAGCCCAGGCTGACCATCGATCGGTCGTGCGGCTCGCGACTTCGGCGGATGTCGCGGGCGAGTGGTCGGTCACGTCCGATGCGATCGACTTTCAGGAAGATCCCTTCGAGCAGGAATCGGCCGCCGCCGAGTCCGATTCCATGATCCGCCGGACCTTCGAAATCGCCGACTGGCGTTCGCTGAAATGGCGGTTCGAGCCTCTCACCAATGCCTTCGAGCCGCAAGTCGAAGGCCTGATCGCCGTCGAAGACAAGGAACTCATTGGCCGGTTCGGCGTTTCGATTCCGATACCCGGCGGATCACCGATCATTCAGGAATGCGTCGTCGCGTTCGATCCGGCGACGGTCGTCACCGGCGTCAACGGGCCGGGTCTCGTCGATGACTTCCCGGTCGAGAATCAGCCTCATGCCCGCCGCATCCGTTACGTGTGCGGGCCGAACGGCGTCGCAAGGTTTTCGGTGCGGATCCGTTCCAGTGCCAAACCGGCACTGCCGGGCACGACCGCCGAATCGGCCGCACCGCTGCCTTGGCCCCGGTTCGCAACTGCCCCGCTCGTGGCCGGGAACCTGATCGTCGAACGTCGCATCGATCCGGAATCGACATTCCGAACCAGCCCCCTGCGAGTCGAAAACGCCCCGATCGACAGTCTTGGCGAAATCCGCTCACCCGATACGCCGGCCGACATTCGCCAATGGCTCTATCGGTTTCGCGGCGCCGCCGAGCCCCCGCTTGTCGGCTGGCAACTTCCTGGCGTTTTCTGCAATGTCCTGGTGGATCATTCCGTCTCGGTCGAAGGCGATCGAGCGAAGTGGGTCTGCCAGATTCGTTACGAACCCCGGGACGGGCCACTTGCGTCGATGTTCTTCGAAGTCGCTCACCCCGACACTTTCGACATCGTCGTCGAGGCCGACAGTCCCGGGGATTTTCAGGTTGATAAAACTTCCGATGCTGGGCGAACGCGGTTTCATGTGCGCTCATTGACGCCGGCTTTCGGCGTCGCGTCGATTCGCCTTCGGGGGGAATCGACCGTGGCGCCCGGCGGCGTTTTCGAACTCCCGGGCGTTTCGCCCCTTGGCCACGGCAGGGTCGACAAGTCGGTCAGCTTTCGAGAGCCCGCCCCATCGGCAGCGTCTCTGGAAGTCGTCACGAAAGGCATGACCGAACAGCCCTCCTCGCCGAACGGTTCCCGCAATGCTCCTCAGGTTCGGACCTGGAAAATCCGTGCGGCCGATGCCGGATTCGCCCTTCGCTTCGCTCCGGCTGAGGCAACCGAACCGTCTGGCGAGATCGAACAGGCATCGCCCGTTGCCGATCGAACTCTGACGCTCCGCGATCTCGCCGCTGAAGCCGGCGACGATGGGTTCGTCCTCTGGTACGCGACGGCCGATGTCCGTACGCTGCGTGACCTGGGCATCGCCTGGCCGGAATCGCTGGGTGAACTTCAAGCCTTCGACCGCGAAGGAATACGGATCGCTCTGGTGCGTCGCGAGGAGCAGCTTCTTGCCGTCGATCCGAACGTCCGGAACATGACCGGCGGCTGCCTCCTGACGGGCCGCTTTCGGGCCGATCGATGGGCGGAATGGTTCGCCACGGTCATCGCCAAACCCGTGAGCCGGTCAGGGCGTCCCTTGCACTACGCCCTGCGGGACTCGAGACGATTTCCGGAGCGACCTCAAGGAACGCCCGCCACGCTTGCCGCCTGGGTGATGGGCCGCGACACCGCCGGTTCGTCGTCGTCGTCGAATTCCTCAATCGACGAAGCCCGGATCCAGGCCCGTTTACGGCGGTTTCGTAACGCCTGGTACGCCGAAGTCAGCCCTGGCCTGAGCGAGCCGGCGATCGACGGGCCGAAGCCATTGGAGGCCGAGCCTTCGTCTAATCGTCCTGTCGCGACACGACCTGCCGCGGACGATATCGACAATCGGCTTATCGCCGAGCCGGGCCGATGGCGGTTTTTCCGGTACGACGGTTCGCCGGCCGCACCGCGATCGGCATTCGGCGCGTTGCTTTCGCTGAATTCCGGATACCTCCTGGATGGGTTCCGCAAGGTGCTTGTCGCATTGCTGATGACATTCGTGGCGATGCGATGCGGGATGCCCGCAAGAACCTCGGCCACTGAAACCGGTGAAATGCCGGTCTGACTCACTTCCGAAGTCCTGTCCTTGCCGATTCGCGCATAGGCCCTCAAGCTTTTCGATTCCCGCGGGATCGATTGGCCCGCGAATGGACTCCCGTCAGGCATCTCCCTATAATGACGGATCTGGCTTCGTATTCGCCGCAGCCTTGCCGCGAGAGCGAAGCTCCGAACGACAGTGCGAATCGGTCCCGGGTTTTCGGAAGCGCAGGATACATGTTCACTGAGCCGCCACTTCTGGTCGAGCGCATCGCTCGCCGTATCGAGGGTACACGAATCTCCGACGCCATGTGCCGGCTGTCCCTCGACGCCCCGAGCGCCCGTGGCCTGGGCCGGTTGACGGATCACGCGGCTCTGGTTCGCGAACTTCGCTCTGTCGGCGCACCGGAATCGATCCTGACCCCAACAGGCTCCGAAGGGTCGCTTGAGATCGTTCGGCAGCGCTTGCCCTATTTCCGCAAGATCCGTAACACGTCATCGTTCTGGCGGCTGCTGCGGATTCTCAACGACCTTTACGACTACACGAATCCCGAGATTCTCGAATCGGACGTCGAGGCACTCGATGCCCACATCGCGGCGGCTTCGGTCGACCCGCAATGGCCTGGCCAGATCTTGACCGAACGTTGCCGGATCGACCGCATCGTGTGTGACCTTGCCCATGCCTCGAAAGGCCTGAACCCGGCGACGGCCGAAGATTCGCTCGGTGTCCGCGTGAACTATTTCTGGGACGCGTCCGGGCTTTTGAGCTTCGAACATCCCTCGAAGGCGGCCGAACGCCATGTGACGCGCCCGGCCTATGCCGCCTCGCTTCAGAAAATCCTCGGCATGCGGCCTGCAACCCTCGCGGAGCTGAACCGCTCCATCGGCGACTTTCTCGACGCGACCGTTCACGGTCAGGTCAAATTCCTCACGGCTCGGCTGTCCACACGCATTCGACTCGACCCGCCTGACACGGGCGCGATCGACCAGCTTCTCGGCCGCGAATCCGGTGGCGTTCCCCTCACGGACGACGAAACCGACCAGATCGCAAGCGCCACCGGCGCCGCCATCTTCGCCTGGGCCAATCAGCATGGGCGCACGATTGTCCTTCAGGGCCTTGGCCGGTCGCCGCATCAGCCTTATTCCTGCCCGGCTTCACTGAGCGGGCTGGCAAGGCATTTCGGTTCGGCGAAGTTCGTACTGGCCGATTACGCCCGCGATTTCGCGCGCCATGTTCATCACCTGGCGGCATCAAGGCCTAACATCATCCTGGCGGGCTATTTCGATTCGACGTTCGTCAGCTCGCTCATCGCCGAGGAAACCCTGGAACGGCTTCAAGTCGTTCCGATCGGCAAGTCGATCGGCTTCGCCAGCCATGCCCCCAGCGTCGAATGGGTTTACGCCAACCTTCAGGCCGTTCGCTACGGCATCGCCCGCGGCTTCGCCCAGGCGGTCGAAAACGACCATCTCCATGAAAGCCGCGTTCAGGATCTGCTCGCGGATCTGCTCGAAAACTCGGCGATCGAAAACCTGGGGCTTTGACAGCCCCCTGCCTGCTGACGCATCGCAAACATGAAGAGTCCAGGGAGGCTCGCAACTTGTCCGAACCGCTTCATATCGTTCATTATCCGCATCCCGTGCTGCGAACCCGCAGCCGGCCACTGGAACTGCTGGACGAAAACCTGCGCCAGACCGTCCGCGGCATGTTCGAGCTTATGTACGCAGCCCGCGGCATCGGCCTGGCGGCCAACCAGGTCGGCCTGCCGTTCCGGTTTTTCGTGCTGAATCTCACGGCCGACCCGGCCCAGCCCGAGCACGAACAGGTCTTCATCAACCCGGAAATCGTCAAGCGCCATTCCTCGGAC
>Ga0172376_10008483_pt1 | contig 10728 bp, 10 predicted proteins | sample Lak35m_FD_121114 | JGI IMG/M metagenome (GOLD analysis project Ga0172376, IMG submission 121114) | Freshwater microbial communities from Kabuno Bay, South-Kivu, Congo - kab_092012_35m | ecosystem: Environmental > Aquatic > Freshwater > Lake | place: Democratic Republic of the Congo: South-Kivu... | reverse complement strand
CGCATCCCCGTTGTGGGTGGCACCGCGGCCCGGTGTGGGCTCGGTTGCCGACGCCTCTATTGAGGCGTCTCTTGATGCAGTGGCCAGGTTAGGGGAGGGGTGTGCGGCTGAGGTGATCGCTCTCGCCTCGTACGCGATGACGTGAAGAAAGCACTCCTCTTCACCGGCGGCGTGTTGCCTGCCAGCGAAGGTGCTGCACTGGGCCTGGTGACCAAACTGTCGAACACCCCGGTGATCGATTCGTCGACCCCCCCAAAGGATGTTCTCAAATGCGACAAGGTGTTGTTGTGAATCAGTCTCTGTTTACTGGATGCTTGTTTGGACTCAGTGTCCACCCGCAACCACGTAGCCAAGATTGCGAAGGTGACTTGCCCATGTCGACTCAGCTTCTTTTGAGGTCTCCTTTGAAAAGAGAGTGTGACCTGGGGCTAACTCGGGGCGAAGTCGGACACCATGACTTGCAACGACCGGCGAGAAGAGGCGAGTTTTGGAGTTCCTGGCACGCGTCAGATGTTCACTAAGTCGCTGCTCATGCGACTTAGATGTCTCTCCCACATACATGTACCCGAGCCCTGGATCAGCGATAGCAGCGGAATCAAGCTCGATTACGTAGACAGACCATGTGCGAGTGTTGCGATTAACGGTGTAACCCTCCGCTGAAAGTCTCTTTGTGAGGTGGCTCGCTGCGGCTCTTGCTACCTCTCGTGTGGGATATTCGTACTCACCACATAAGTCGGATCTCGGACTCACGAGGTGATTGATAAACCAGTTGCCAGAAGTCATTCGGATCAGAGTTTCAAAGCGTACGCCAAGTGGCTGTTTCGAGACCCCTAGATAAACATTTGGCAGGCTCGGACAACGACGCGGGACAACGTCGGAGAGCTCAAATGCGACAACGTAGTGAGAGGTTTTGAAACTTGTGTCGCTCAAGTCAGTCATTGAGGGCTAGAGATATCCGGGGTGCAGTGACTGCGCATCGTCAAAGGATTTCTCTGACGAACTCTCACTAGGGGTATCGTCAACTACGTCATCGTTATCCGCAAAGCGTGAGGTCAAACTCTCGAACAACATGCTTTGCAGTGGCTTCATGGCGACAAGGCTGCTGAGACTCGGCAAGGCATGTCCCTGTCGGACTTCTCGCAGTAATACAGTCGCTAGACGACGTAATTCTTCGGCGCATTCGAGCAGAAGACTGTTCGGCTCAAGGCCTGGAGATTGAAGTTGATTTGTGGTCATCATTAGTGGAGATGTTTACTGGACCCTCGAGTGTCAGAATTTCTTTGTAAGAACTGGTTGGACGGGTAATCACATAGGCTGACCGGAACCAGGATTTGGGAAGGACCACGAAGCGATGCGGGAAAGTCTTGGAAGTCAACTCGCCTCGCTTCTTGGCGTGCACCAGTTTGCGCCGGGCGCTTGGTTTTTAGTTGAGAATGAGAAGCTTCTTCTCGATGGCAAGAGATGGTCTCCGAAGGACGGTGGACACCCGGTGATGCTTCTCATTGTGAGTGGGCCAAATGCAACTGTTGTTCCCCGATCTGCAACGACTCCTGGTGGTCGCGATCATGAACGGCATCCAATTAGGCATGAGCCAAGTTGCAAGATAACCAAGTTTGGAAGAGTCAAGCTTCGAACATTTTTCACCTTGAATTCGGATGTACTTGGCGAGAGTAGGTTCTCGTGTTACGAGCCACCAGCTTCCGATATTCTCAAGGACTTCGGAATCGACTCATGACTGGATTCCCAACGGAACTGCATCGCCTCTACAACGAAGACGAGGACCTCTTTCACGAGCAATTTTATGCTCTCGTTCTGAGTGTCTCTGCGATGATCGCGCCAAGATATCCGCCAAAGACTTACAACAACAACCAGCGTTGGTCCGAGGAAGAATATCGAGCCTTAGCGCAGGATGTCTATATCAAGCAACTCCTCCCCCCGAATACCGGTGCCTCGGCTACAAATCAAATCGACTGGATCATGACTCATGCCAAAACAGATGAAGCGATAAGGGGTTTGATTGGACGACACATCAAAATCACACTCAATGACCGTCGGGAACGAACAGTAGTAAACAATCTGATCGCGAGGATTCGTGAATTGTCTAAGCGCGGCAAGCTCTCGATGCAAGAGCTTCCGGGAGGCCGGTACTATTCATTACCGACCATCGGGACCACCGAGCCTGTTCAGTTAACTGAAAGTGACTTGAACCAAGCAGCGAACAAGGTGAGGGAGCTACCGATCATCTGGCGACAGCCAGATGCTAAGCGCGAATCTGCCGCCTACCCTTCCGATGTTCTGATGAAAGTTATGGGAATTGTGCTATCAATCACCAAGTGCATTAGTGAAACAGACTTACGCAGGATTCTTGAGAAAGTTCTTACAGCATTGCTTCCAGTGCACATTGAAACCAGTGAAGGGAAGGAGGAAGCGGTGTCAAAGGACGTTAATCAGATCTTGCTGGTCGAGATAGAGGAGAGCATTCAGGTGTTTGTGAAGGGCTTGAGGAAGGAAGAACTGGTGGTTCTGTGGGCTCATACACAAGGTATCAAGGATGAAGTTGTCGTAGAATTAATCGGCAAAGTCCGGCAAACAGTTATTGATTACAGGTCGAAAATCGTCGACAAGCTCCAAATTCTTCTAAAGTCGATGTCACCTTCGGATACTCCAGAAGTTGTTATCGCACGATTGATCGAAGTGGTGAGAGCACGCCTCGAGGAACTCGGACTGCTTCAAGGTATCGATGAGATTGGGTCGCTGTCATGAACGTCCCCAAAGTCATTCTTGAGGCCCTCCAAAAACAGCCCCGTCCTAGGCGGGTACTCCCTGAGGGACCTGTATCCCCAGGTGATATCCGCCTAATTGACTGGCCGGGCCATGACACTTTGCAAAGCCTGTTCGTGGTGTCTGTTGACTCCTCAGACGGCGTATGTGAGGTATTGCTGCTTCACAGCATTGTCGAGTACATGACCGACTTTGACATACTGATTCCTCGAGCGGAATCCGGTCTGCCATACGCACTTGTTGCACAATTGGATATTCGTGGTGTTGTTTGGACGATCGACCTCGGTAGGGCTCTTGGCAAAGTCTCACATGACTTAGAACGTTTTTCAATAGCCGCAGCGGCCAATGAAGACCTACGTGACCGTCGCGGAGTCAGGCTCAGTGGGCCTTTCGATCCCCGTTGGCAATTTAAGCGCGAACAGGGGCGGGCCTTGGCAGAGATTGTGGAGTCATGTACCGCAGCGATGCTTAGCGGCGACCGCATCTTTGCAGTATCACCGGAGACAATCGACTCACTTTTTGATCTAGAACAGGCTGAATTTATCTTTGCGAGAGATCGAGTAGCAACACTCCTGCTTCGTAAACAACTCTCAGTCTCTCCAGCAATTGATGAAACGATTGAACTGCAGTGTCTGTCAGATGAGGCTTGGGCAGAGCGAGATTCTGACTTTGGTCACGAGTTTTTAGGCCAATTGTTGCGCGAAGACTTGCTCACGAGGCTTACAAGTGACGCTGAAGAAATCACCGAGATAGAGGTCATTCAACTCTCAAGAAAGGACTTGATCTCCGCATGAGCGAGGACAGCAACGTAGTACAAGGTTCACAGACCCCTCGTGAGCGCACACCAATTTTTACTGAGCTGCAGTTGACGAACTTTAAGTCAATTCGAGATGCGGTGATTCCGCTTTATCCATTGACGGTCATTGTGGGGGCGAATAGCTCCGGAAAGAGCACTGCTCTCCAGGCTCTGCTGGTGCTGGCACAAGCAGCACGAGCAGAGATTGGATCTGGTCGACTTCCGCTCAATGGAGAATATGTACAGCTTGGTGAATTTCAGGAAGTTCAAACATTTGGTGTCGAACCTAGCGCTGGAATCTCGCTGGGGCTTTCTGCTGAAGTGATTAGCCAGAGACCGCGTATGCGAGCATCACGATCACTACCAGAGGACCAGCGAGCGATGCTCACATGGAGAGGGCACTTTGCGCAGCCAGCTGATCCTCGAAGCGGGTTTGCGACACTTAATGCCATGGAGATGGCGTTGTCCACAGTCACTGGCGATCCAATCTTCAACCTGGATATCGCGTCGGTTAAAGAAGAAACCGCTGAACAGGACGAAGTTCGACACGAAGATCCACTTGCGATGATGAGAGGACCGCTATTGAAAGTTGACGGGCGCGCTACGCGTCATCAACCGATTGAGACTCTAGCGGTACAGCGGGCGCGATTCTGGGGAGGGGTACCGGAACGACTTTACGGTGAGGTAAGCAGGTTGACTCTCTGTGCGAGAACTTGGTGGGAAACCTGGGAGCGAGCGAATGAGGAAGAACTGCTCGAACTACGGGAAGATTATCGACGGGGAGTCGGGTCGTTTCAGAAGTCGCCATCAAATCAGGGTCGGCTTGCTGCAGTCAAACTTGCGGCGGAACTAATCAAGACTTCAGAATTTGTATATGAGTTGTTTTCACAGATTGGCCATGACTTTGAGAACCCACGCGACGTAACTCTCAATCTTCAGTCTTACTTTGCTGAGGACTTGGCAACGCATGCGCCTGCAGCACGAAAGAAGATTCTTGTTTCAATGACAATTCTTCGCGAGAAAGGCTTTATCGATGAGCTCTCCAATCAGCTTGGAGCACAGCAATGGCTCGATCAGTATTCGTCGCAAGAGATACGCGGACGCCTTGGTGACACGATTCGCGATGCAAGTTCATATTTCCGGGGCTACTTGAGAACGTTGCGATACCTCGGGCCGATTCGCGAAGCGCCACGTGCCGTCTATGACCCCTCACCAAATAGAAACGACATTGGCGTTCGCGGTGAGTACGCGGCTGCCGTATTACATGCAAGAGCTAGAGAGAATGTGATTTGCCCACTGCCAGAAGGTGGCTTTCGACCAATGTCTTTGGGTGCAGCCTTAAATCTTTGGTTATCTGAGTTTGGGATAGCAAGTCGGGCAGAGGCTAAGGATCTTGGCAGGCTTGGAATGTCGCTAACCGTTGCACCTGCGGGCAGTTCTCGCTTGATTGATCTCACCTCTGTGGGTGTCGGAGTGAGTCAGGTACTTCCGGTAATTCTTCTATGCTTGCTGTCGCGATCAACTTCAGTAATTTTGTTGGAACAGCCTGAGCTTCATCTCCATCCGGCGATGCAGCTCAAGTTGGCTGACTTTCTTCTTGCATGTAGCCGAAGTGGTCAACAGATCATTGTTGAAACGCATAGCGAGCACTTGGTGAATCGACTTCGTCGCCGCGTGGCGAATGACAGCACTAGAACTCTGAGCCGTTCAATCGGTCTGCTCTTTGCTGAACAAAAGAATGGAGTCAGCCAATACCGGGCGACAACCATCAGTGAAAGTGGCGGGCTCTCACAAGGCTGGCCCGAAGGCTTCTTGGACGTGGGTTCAAATGAAGCAACTGAGTTCATCTCCGAAGCCCTGCGGCGCCGTAAACAAGCTGCAGTAACTCCCGAACCGGGCAAGAAATAGTTGACAGACGGTCCCGCAACGAACCTCTTAAGTAGTGCATGCGTAAACGTCACTTGAAGAAGAAACAGCGAAATGCGAGCAACTCGACCGACTCTGGTGACCTGGGCCTTGAGTCGTGGCTCTGGGAAGCTGCGAACATCCTCAGGGGACCGGTGGATGCCTCAGATTTCAAGGCATACGTATTCCCCTTGCTGTTTCTCAAACGGATCAGTGACGTGTATGACGAAGAGCGTCAGCGCGCTTTAGACGAATCTGGCGGCGATGAAGAGTACGCAAACCTTCCGGAGCAGCACCGTTTTTCGATCCCGGAGAAGTGCCACTGGGACGACATTCGTTCTCGCGCCACGAACGTCGGTAAAGCTATTCAATTCGCAATTCGAGGCATTGAACAAGCCAATCCGAAGACGCTGTACGGCATCTTTGGGGATGTTCAGTGGACAAACAAAGATCGCCTTCCCGACTCACTGCTCGTTGACCTAGTCGATCACTTCAGCCAGAAGAATCTCGGAAACAAGTCCGTCCCGAATGACATACTCGGCGATGCATATGAATATCTGATCAAGAAATTTGCCGACCTTGCGAACAAGAAGGCCGGAGAGTTCTACACACCGCGTTCGGTAGTCCAGCTCATGGTGAACATCCTCGACCCCAAAGCGGGCGAGACTGTCTACGACCCGGCCTGTGGCACCGGCGGCATGTTGCTCGAGACAATTCAACACGTCCAGGAGCATGGAAGTGATTCCCGTCTGATGCTCGGAAAGCTGTACGGGCAAGAAAAAAACCTCACCACCGCAGCAATTGCTCGAATGAACCTGTTCCTGCACGGGGCCGAGGATTTCCAAATCGTCCGGGGCGACACCCTGCGCGATCCTGCCTTTTTCAATGGCGACAAACTCGCTCAATTCGATTGCGTGATCGCCAACCCTCCGTTCTCCTTGAAGGCGTGGGGGGAGGACGCGTGGACGAACGACCCGTACGGCCGCAACATAGCTGGCACGCCACCTCGCAACTACGGCGACTGGGCATGGGTGCAACACATGATCGCTTCAATGGCCCCAAAATCTGGCCGACTTGCGGTGGTGCTTCCTCATGGTGCGATCTTCCGAATGGGTGCAGAAGGCAAGATCCGCTCCAGGGTACTTGACCAAGACGTCATCGAAGCAGTGATCGGGCTCGGTCCGAACTTGTTCTACGGCACTCCACTCGCCGCATGCATCGTGGTTGCACGTCGATCGAAGTCGAAGAATCACCAAGGCAAGATGTTGCTCGTAGACGGCTCAGAACTATTCCGGCGAGGTCGAAATCAGAACACTCTCGAGACTGACCACATCTATGAGATCGAAAGACTCTACAGCGACTTCAAAACCGTTGAGGGCAAAGCGAAAGTGGTCTCCCTCGACGATGTGCGGGCTCAGGGCGGCAATCTGAATCTGGCTAGCTACATTACGAAGTCTGATACTGAGAGGATTCCACCCGTCAAGGAAGCAACTGCGGCACTTAAGGCAGCGCTTGACGACGTGTGGGCCACCGAAGCTGAATTAGAACGTTTGCTCGCGGATCGGGGGCTTGCATGAGCGAGAGACGAATTTCGCAGTCCGAACTTGAGTCTTATCTCTGGGGTGCTGCGACGCTGCTTCGCGGCACCATCGATGCCGGCGAGTATAAGAGTTTCATCTTTCCACTTCTGTTTTTGAAGCGTCTCAGTGACGTATTCGATGAAGAGTTTGCCGCGGCACTTGTTGATTCAGCAGGTGACGAAAATTATGCGGCTCTTCCTGAGCAGCATCGATTCCAGATTCCTGCTGGCGCTCACTGGGCAGACGTCAGGTCCAAAACGACCAACGTTGGCACCGCGATCGCTAAGGCGATGCGTGAAATCGAACGTGCAAATCCACGTCTCTACGGGGTCTTTGGTGATGCCCCATGGACCAACAAAGACCGCTTGCCGGATGCGACACTGCGCGATCTCATCGAACATTATTCCCAGGTGACGCTGAGTATCGCCAACGTTCCCGAGGACGAACTCGGTGTCGGTTATGAGTTCCTCATTAAGAAGTTCGCCGACGACTCCGGCCACACCGCCGCCGAGTTCTACACCAATCGCACTCTTGTACATCTGATGACGCAGATGCTTGAGATTCAGCCAGGTGAAAGTGTTTACGACCCTACGTGTGGCTCTGGGGGAATGCTGCTTTCTGCAGCAGAAGAACTTCGTCGCCAAGGTAAAGAGCACCGAACTCTCAAGCTCTATGGCCAAGAACGAAATCTCACCACATCAGCCATCGCTCGCATGAACCTATTCCTTCACGGCATCGAGGATTTCGACATCGTTCGCGACGACACACTGTCAAATCCCGCGTTCCTTGACGGCGATACTCTGCGCCGATTTGACATCGTGCTCGCCAACCCGCCATATTCCATCAAGGCCTGGGACCGCGACGCATGGCAGTCGGATAAGTGGGGCCGCAATCGTTATGGCACCCCACCCCAGGGACGCGCCGACTACGCCTTCTGGCAACACATTCTCGCCAGCATGAAGCACGACACCGGACGCTGTGCGATCCTGTTTCCGCACGGTGTGCTCTTCCGCGACGAAGAAGCCGACATGCGCGCCAAAATGATCCAAGACGACGTCATCGAAGTTGTGCTCGGACTCGGTCCAAACCTCTTCTACAACTCGCCGATGGAAGCATGTGTCGTCATCTGCCGCAGCAAGAAACCCAAAGAGCGCAGGGGCAAGATTCTCTTCATTGACGCCGTCAACGAAGTCACCCGCGAACGCGCACAGAGTTTCCTTACCCCGGACCACATCGACCGAATCGCCACCGCCTACCGCGACTTCCACAACGAGAATGGCTTCACCGCTGTCGCAACCCTGGCGGACATCGCATCGAAACAGGACAACCTCAGCATCCCCCTCTACGTCAAGCGCACCAATACTTCGACCGGACCAGACCTCGCTTCGGTACTCCAAGCGTGGCGAACGTCATCCAGCCAACTGAAGACCGCCGCCATCGAGCTGTTCGAACTCCTCAAGACAACTGAGAAGGCCAAGTGAGCATCGACACGCTTCCCGACGGCTGGACCCGTGTGGAGTTCGGGGATGTTGTGCGCAAGGTGAATGACCGCGTCGATCCCGATACGGCCGGCATCGACAGGTACGTAGCCGGTGAGCACATGGACACCGATGACCTCACCATTCGGCGTTGGGGTGAGATCGGCGACGGTTACCTCGGTCCGGCATTTCACATGCGGTTCAGGCCCGGTCAAGTCCTGTACGGCAGCAGACGTACCTACTTGCGCAAGGTGGCTGTCGCCGACTTCGAGGGCATCACGGCCAACACGACCTTCGTCGTCGAGCCGAGCTCGAAGGACCTCCTGCCGGAGTTTCTGCCGCTCCTCATGACGACGGAGGCATTTCACGAGCACTCAATCAAGCAGAGCAAGGGCTCTGTCAACCCCTACATCAACTTCTCGGATCTCACGTGGTACGAGTTCGCGCTTCCTCCCATCGACGAACAACGGCGAATCATCGAAGTCTTAGCCGCGGTTGATAAACACGCGTCATGTCTTGCGAAGCAGGTCGATGTGGGTTGCCTAGCCCGGTCTGCTGTATTAAGAGAGTTGTTATCTGCCGGTGGTCATGACTGGACTGAAACCACCCTTGGAGACGTGGCTCAGTGGTATTCGGGTGGGACTCCGAAAACCGGGCGCGCTGACTTCTATGAAGGTGGCACGATTCCGTGGGTAGTGATTGCTGACATGATGGAAACAGAGATCTTTGATACAGCCTCGAAGATTACCGATGCCGGTCTCTCGGCAATCGGGGGAAGACTCGCACCCAAAGGTTCAGTACTGATTTCGATGTATGCGACAGTGGGGCGACCTGGTTATGCACACCTTCCCGTCGCGACAAATCAGGCAATCGCCTGGAGTGTTCCTGACGAAAGTGTCATCAATAGTCGTTTTCTTCTTCTGGTGGCCCAACATCTGGAGCCCAAGATTGCTTATTTAGCGCGCGGTGCCACCCAGCGGAACATTAATCGAGCGATGTTGAGGGGGTTTGCATTCAGTCTTCCACCGTTGGTAGAGCAGAAGCGGATTGTGGACATCGTCTCGTCTATGGATGATGTGATCAAAACGACCAAGCGAGCAATCGCGGATGCGAAGAAACTGAGGTCTGGTCTGTTGTCGATTCTGCTTGCGGGGGAGAAGCCCTATGTTCACTGAAGCGAACGCCGTGGAGGAGTTCCTACTCAACCAGATGACCGGGTTGGGCTGGACTTACGTTCACGGTCCGGAACTCAACCGTACCTCCAGCGATGCGATGCTCGAAGCATCCGTTCGTTCTGCGCTCTGTCGGCTGAATCCGGGGATCACCGCCCAATCGGATCGCGCAGACGAGGTGATCTACAAACTTCGGGGTGTCATTCTTGGCGTCAGCGGAGACGGTCTCGTTCGGTCAAATGAGGAGTTCATGGCGTGGGTTCGTGGAGAGCGCACAATGCCATTCGGTCCAAACGGCGAGCACGTTTCGATTCGACTGATCGACTTCGATGATGTCTCTGCGAATGAGTTCGTAGTGGCAAACCAGGTTGTCTGCACGATGGGACCCGAGAAGAGGTTTGATGTTGTTGGCTTTGTGAACGGGTTGCCGCTGGTCGTCGGGGAGGCCAAGACTCCGGTACGGCCGGCTATCACGTGGATCGACGGCGCGTCGCAAGTCCATGACGACTACGAAATCAACGTGCCAGGGTTTTTCGTTCCAAACGTGTTCTCGTTCGCGACCGAAGGCAAGGAGTTTCGCTACGGCACTGTGCGGATGCCGATTCAGATGTGGGGGCCATGGCGAGACAGCACTCCGGCAATGGCCGGACTCGCGGAGGTTGATAGGGCAGTGTCGTCGATGTTGCGACCCGAGGTGGTGCTCGACTTGGCGCGCAATTTCACGGTGTATGCCACCGACCGACGGAAGCGAAAAATCAAAGTCATCTGTCGCTATCAGCAATATGAAGCGACGAACCTCATCGTCAAGCGTGTCGTGGAGGGCCGAATCCGCAAGGGATTAATCTGGCACTTTCAAGGCTCAGGAAAGAGCCTGCTAATGGTGTTCGCGGCCAACAAGCTGCGCCTCCATCCTGAACTGGGAAATCCGACAGTGCTTATCGTCGTCGATCGTGTCGATCTCGATACACAGATTTCTGCGACGTTCAACGCGGCAGACGTGCCGAACACAGTTGCGG
>Ga0172376_10008468_pt1 | contig 10737 bp, 3 predicted proteins | sample Lak35m_FD_121114 | JGI IMG/M metagenome (GOLD analysis project Ga0172376, IMG submission 121114) | Freshwater microbial communities from Kabuno Bay, South-Kivu, Congo - kab_092012_35m | ecosystem: Environmental > Aquatic > Freshwater > Lake | place: Democratic Republic of the Congo: South-Kivu... | reverse complement strand
AGCCAAGAGATGACTGCAGAAGTAGAAAGAAGGAAGAGACCTCAGAAGCAGGGTTAGCTGTGTAGGCCGTGTACCCCCAGTGCTCGCGCGCCTCTTTAGACTAGATTGATCTGTGAGAGCCGATACGAAGCTTGAACAACATTCTAGCATTCTAATAAACTCACATAATAGGGTTTAGGGTTTAGGGTTTAGGAAGGTTCCCTTTTCTGAGGCATGGCGACCAGCGGTATCCCTGCGTTGGTGGTGTAAGAGCCGCCAGGAACGACGGAAGCTCGGGAAGCCATTGAGAATGCTTCGAAGCATGTGGCCAATATCTATTGTGAACCCTGACGAGATCGTACAGTACCGTACCTCCAGTTACCTTAAGAGGCAGAAGGAAACTGGTACGATCCCGTCATCAGCTGAGCTATTGCAACGACTGGATGAATTCGCAAGGCGGAACCCCAAAAGCAGGACGAGCAAAGCTCTGAAAGCCAAAGAGATATCCTTGGAAGCCTTAGCAGAAGCCATCAGTCAGACATGCAGCTTTGCTGAACCTTCGTCACTGGAGAGTCCGAAAGGTCTCGTGCAGTGGGGAGAAGATGCCAGGCAGTGGTACCTGTCAGAGTTCCAAGCTGACAGGCAACGGCAGATGGAGGCCAGGTCATATGATGATCAGGGCACCAGTGTGCAGACGATTACCATGAAGGTACTGGGGATCCCTGCATACTTTTCCAAACAGGTTGAAAACCTATGCCTCAAGCTCGAAGAGCAAGGCTTGATAGTAGATCAGACGCAAGACAGCAGGAGCTTGATCTTCAAGGCTCCCTTGAAGCCTGACCTTGTGCAGGCAGCAGAGATCCCCGCAGTGATCACGTTTATCCGCAATGAGGCGGCAGAGAAACTCTGGAAAGGAGAAAGTACCTTTAAGGTGGCGGGCAGGAGGATTCTCGCAGTGAATCCAGCAGCCAACCCACCGGTCTCGTTTAAGATGAGACCAAAGAAGGAGAGCATGGGCAGAGTTGGAATCCTCGCTGAGGTGGCCCAACTCCTTATGCTCAACGATTCGAGTACAGGTGACATCTGTCAGATCTACAGACAGTTGTGTTTGAAACAGGGATTAGCAATTATCGATCTGATCCCAAACGCGGGAATGACAGTGAACCTTCCCCCCAAGAGGAACCTGCCGCCAAAGAAGGTGTTTGCAGCGGTAGGAATAGAAACAGTCAACCAAAACAGAGAGGTAGACTGGATCGCGACGTGTTCAAGCCTGGAGGTAGCGGACATCGTCCTCCAAGCATTCGATCGACATGGAAAGGATCGAGCAGGAGTCACTCTGGGATTGGTCTCAGAGAATGACAAAATACTGAAATGGTTTTCAGTTCAAATGGAAGCAACGGCTATGCACAAGAATACGAAGAATGCTGTGCGACAAGCGGAGGCAACGGCAACGGCGGCAGAGATGCTGTACTCAGTGCAAATCTCCTCCCCAGTGCCATCAGGGAAGTTCTCTCGAAGTGAGATTGAAACAATCTGCGCAAGTGACGAAACAGGCAGAGCAAAGGTTATCCGAAACATCCGGAGAGCTGTCGCTTGCTGGGATCCGCAGGTGGAAAAAGAGCTCCAACGGGTCCACATCCAATGCGATGCAGAGACGGGGATATGGGATGGATCGGGGATTATCCTCCGACTACGAAGTGAACATAGCGCAAGAAAGATGATGGCTGAATTCCCAACACACCTTCTCTGCTGGCAAGGCATAGTCAGGATCCAGACGACAGCAAGCAGTATGAACCTACATGTGCTAAGTCCCCAGAATGCAAATGAGAATCACGTCGACCCTGCGAGATCCCAAACGGTGGGAGAGAGAGCAAGAGGGACTGTATGGAAAGAGATCGAACTGAGCTCGATCACGAACGAAACGAACCTGCCAGACGCGGAAGCGGATATGGTAGTTGCTGAGCTCCAGACCGCAATCGCAGAGGTAGTTACCAATGACCTGCAACAGCAAGGAGAGACTCAACTACGTTTCGACGATGCGGTACAGGACATGCATACCGCCTTGGACAGCCCAGGCAACGCGTCCTTCTCCACGCTGCAAGAATGGGCTGACAGGGACAACACTGCGACATGGGATACCCAGAGTAAGTGCCTCAAAGAGCGTGTCCAGCGAATCGCTGCGAAACACACTTGGAAGGTCGCAAAGCGCAAACAAAGCGCTTTTGCCCCCAAAGAAGAGAAGCAGTTTAAAACTGATCTGCTCTTCATCGCATTGAATAAATTCCTAGAGGAGACGGTGATATCCTCTGTAGGAATGTTGGGAGACAGAGATGAACTCAAGTTTACTTTGAGCACTGAGCTGCAGATGGTAGAGGCGGGGATGGAAGAGGATCTGGAGGAAGGGAGCAAGGCGAACGAAGCAGATGGGATGTCGCTGGACCTCCCCCCTGCAGCACAAGCTTAATGGACACAAGAGGAGGAGGAGAAGAGGGCAGGTGGGATAGTTGGCATGAGGGCAAGGCGGAATCAGAGGGCAAGGAGCAAAAACATCAGAAAAACAGAGAAAATCAGAAAAAAGGAACAACACACAAGTTTGACTTCGTGGGGGAGATCCCATGGAGTCGGCGGGAACATAACAGGGAATATGGGTTGGCGGCGCTAAGCAACTCAGGGGAGGCTGGATTTCTCTCCGAAGATGTTGTAGAGGCGCTGATCCTCGAAGGAAACAAAGGCTTAGAACCAGTGGAAGGCAGATTTCAAGTAGCACGGCTACAAAATAAGAAGCATGCGAGCGAACAAACTAGAAGCAATGTCGAACAGCAGAATGGGATGGTTGTTCTACCGCGGATAGTTGCTTGCCTGAGGGATCAAGAGGGGAGGCAAAGAAGAGCAAAGCGATTGATAGCGGACGACACAGCTCAGCAATTTCTATTTCCATTCGTGGAAAACGGTAACCACTGGATCCTTCTAGTGGTCGACTATAACACCAAAAGAATATGCATTGTTGATCCGCTCAGCAGGGCTGCAAGAGACATGGGGGAAGTGAGCAGTCAAAGAGCTAAACATTTTCAGATGGAAGGCGCACAGCGTATGGATCTAGCAACACTGGCTGCGACGATTGTCACAGAGGCACTCAGCGACCAACAGGAGCGAGAAACGATCTGGAAGGTATCTCTTTCGACTGCGTTACAACAAACAGATACACATAACTGTGGAATCTTCGTTCTGCTGCACCTACTTATGATGGCAAAAACACGAGGGTCGACACAAAAACAAGATATCTTCAACGCAGGTAGGCAGCAAGGGGTAGCCCCACCTCAGCACTGGCTAGAAAAGACGAGGCATCTGCTCCTGGATGCGCTCTGTGCGGAGGGCGAACAACAAGTAAGCCCGATGCACGAAGCGATCCAACGCATAAGCGGAGCTCTACATCACGCGCAAGACACGAATTACAAAGAATGGCAAACAACAGAGCTCACCGCGGAATGGGCAGCTCACCAGCTCGAACGGCGAGAAGACAACACAAGACGCGCAGGCGATCTACAGGCGACCCAGGCATCCGAAGTTTCACGGCAAGAGGAAAGATGGGACGACGAGCGGGGGCAAGGCGGACAAGGACCAACGAAGCACATAGCGGTCCTGCAGATACACGACAGGTCAGCACAGGTAGCCATCCTGCCGCCCCCCCCCCTCCCGCCCCCTCCTCCATGCCCCGTCTCTCAACTCCAGCCACCCCCTCCTACACAAGACATGCACAAGGAAACTAGGGGGGAGGAGGAGCCATCATGCCAAACAAAGCAAGATGATTACTCGTCTCACCTTCAATGGGCAACTGGGGCGGAGGAGCAAATCCTAACAGCAGGCAAACCACCCGGGGATACCACCGACAGGTCAGAGCAATCAGCATGGGTGGAAAAACATAGGAAGGACAACACTCCAGGCAACATCATCTCTCAAAATGTCAATGGATGCAGTCAATTTGTGCTGAAACACATCCTGGCATACCTGATTGAGACATATCAACCAACTGTCGTAATGCTACAGGAGGTTTTGGTGGGGGGGAGGAGAAAGGAGACAGAGCTCCGAACGATGATCAAGAAAGAATGGGGATGCTACCGAGTGTTCATGACGAAAGGCGCAGGGGTTGGGAGAAAGGGTACGAGAGATCTACGCCTTGTGACGCTGGTGCATGCTGACCTTCTCCCTCGCCCCCTCTCCTTGCCAAGCGGCACAGCCATGGAGGGAAGTTGGGCTCCCCAAAAAAGAATACAAGTTTTACACATAGGGAAAAAAGAACCCATAGCGTTATACAACCTTCACATGGCAGTAGCGACGGAGGAAGGGGAACGAGACCACATGTGGAAGGCACTGAGCCAGATGCTCATGACAGACCCAAGCGTCAAGCTCAACATCGTCGGAGGCGACTTCAATGCATCTCGAAAGCATCCAGAGATCCCCATGAGAGTAGGATACGGGAGCAACTCGAGCGTTCACCGTGCAGACGAGGCAATGGAACGAATCCTCAATGAGCTAGGGCGATCCCAGACTGTCACCTGCGAGAAGATGAGCAGAAGCAGCACGCATTTCACCTTCTCCACATGGTACAAGCAGGGTCACCACCAAGCAAAACTGGATCATGTCTTTGCGCTCCACCATCCATCTTGCAAAATAAGCCTGATATCGCAGACCGCAGAAGGCTGCATCATAGGAGCTGCGGTCGACCACAGAGCACTCGTAGTGAATGTGAGCTCGCTAGATGACGAGGGCGAGCAAGCAATCCCGAAGATCGAAATTCTCACGCAAAGGAGGGATCGAGAAGCAACTTTCCGACGAAAGAAAAAGGTGGTCGAAATGGACAAGATATCGGGACGATTAGGCGTGGAATGGGCAATGGCACTCGATGAGAAGATAAAAGCGGCACAAGCTCTACAACAAGAATGCGACATTCTCAATCTGATAACAACAGCACTTCCCATCAAGGAAATCCCTCTACGAGCCTCAGGCGGTAAACGATATGCATCTAAGATCCAGATGGACCTCAAGCGGAAAATCAAACAACTTCACAAGGATCTGAGAAGCGCTTCAGACATCACAGACTTTATTGATCGTGCACACAAGGAGTCGAGCTTAAATGCAGAACTAAGAGAGAACATGACCAAATTCAAGGAGATCTGCACAGAACAAGACCAACAGACCTTCTTGAAAGCTTGTGAGGAACGCAGACGACGACTGGGCACAATAGGGAGTAAAGAGTCTCAAAATGCGATGGGCAAGAAATCAGACTTCAAGCCCAAAGCCCCGATGCTTAGCCATCTGCCAGAGAAATGCCACCCAAATACAATCGAACTTACGTCATGGAGAGATCTCCAACCAGCGCTGCAACGGCCAGAGACAGAATATCTTCAAGAGCTGAACCCGTTGATCGAGGCATTCTTACAGAGCAGCTCCGAAGAAACAAGCAAAACCTTTTGGAATGCAAGACATCAAACCATGCTGCACATCGAGGTCCTCGGAGCGAGAAACCAAACAACACAAAAGCTCTCCATTACAGTGGCGCCAGCAAACCTGATTGTACCCATCATCCGTGGACTGCTCACACAACCAGGAGGGTGGCGTCTGGAAGGATACAAAAACATCGAGCAATTTCTCCCCATGAGATTGGCAAGAGAGCTCGAAGATGAAACACACACTGCAACTTTCTTTGCAGTGAACGGCTGTACGATGAATGGAACCTGCTCACGCGTTGAATGTCAAACAAAAGGACGACTGATCCCGCTGTATGATAAAAGCCAAAAGAACGAAGAACCAAAGATCCTCTTCTTCTGCAAAAGGTGTCAATCAATCACCTCAGTCAAATCACCGGACTTCGAACCCCCAGAACAAATCAACCAATACCCGACCAGGGATGTAGAGATAGCATACCCACTAGAGCCAGGAGAGATCCAGGTCTGGATTCAGAAACTATCAAGCCGGAAGGCAGCAGGCATGGATTTGATTTCAAATGAGATCCTGAAAGCTCTACCAGACAGTGCAAAGGAGGAGATAGGAAAAGCAATCAGCAGAGCCTTGACTGGAGACAATCAGACGCTGAACATGCTCGCGAGAGTCAGACTCCTCCCAAAAAATGAGCTCTGTCACGTCTTGGAAAATCAACGACCTATATGCGTCCTCTCCTCGGTGACGCGAATCTTCCAGGCGGTCATAGCGCACAGACTAGCAAAAGCAGCTGAAAAACATAAGCTGCTCACAAACAACCAGGAAGGTTTCAGACCAGAGGGAGGAACGATCCGGCAGGGTCACCGCCTACTCAACATCATTGAGGAGTCTCAGAGTAGTCAAAACAACCTCATCCTGTTGTACCTCGACTTCGCAAACTTTTTTAACAACGTGGCAGTCGAATCCATCGCAAAAATCATGGAAGTATATGGATTTCACCAGCGCGATGTCGACGTCGCAATCAGCTGCAGCCAAGGGATAACTCTGCAAATTCAGACAGAGAGGTTCGCAACAGCAGCCATCCCGCTTCTCAGGGGACTACCCCAAGGAAGCCCCGCGAGTCCACCAAAGACAAACCTCCTCCTCAGCATCTTGTCAAGACAGCTCGACCAACAACAAGACGAGAAAGCAACTCAACACCCCAACAACTTGTCATTTGCAGATGATCTTGTACTGATAGCACACTCAGTGAGAGAAATGAAAAAGCTTGTCCAAGTGGTAGAGCGATTCTGTCGATGGAGTGGATTAGAATTGAACACGAAGAAATCTGAAATTACCAGCTTTGACTATCGGCTAAAGAGGGAGATTCCGGGAACGCAAAACATCAAGTTCTTCGACAAGGAGTTTGTGAAACTGCCACCAACGAAGAGCTTCAAATACCTAGGGATCCGGATCAGTCTGTGGAGACCAGGAGGAAGAGGCAACAGGTCGCAAACCTGCCCCTTCACATGGGGAGAGAAACAACACATCTTTGAAAAGACGAGAGAACTAACAAACCTGATTGAATCATCCGCCTACTCTGCAGCACAGAAATACTACTTAGTGAAAGTAGGCATCGTCAACATCTTCAGATACTCGGCGATACTCGTCAGCTGGGCTTGGAAGGATCTACAAACCTTAGATAACCTCTGGACCAAAGCATTCAAACGAGCTATGGGACTCAGCAAGAGCACAAGCAACGCTATATTCCGCCTACCTTGGGACAGAGGAGGTCTCCAGCTCCCTCACCCAGCACCCATCTTGGGAAGGATGGCGATTAGGTATCTAGAGAAAGAAACGAATAAGAAATGCAGGGTGGATGATGATATCAAAAGCAGTCTGATCAACAAGCTAACAACCTGGTGTACCCAGTGGGGGTGCCAAACAATAGGTCAGTTACAACGAGAAATCAGATCAGGCAGAATCCAAGAGACCGAAGAGATAAGGGGCCCAGAGAGAATCGCAATATGGATAGCAGAGAGAATGAAGACAACCATTAGCTGGGAACTGATTGAAAGCAAGACGAAACCGGGGACAATTGCCATCCTACATGACATTGAAGACAAGATGCTCGAAGAAGAAAACTCCTTGACTCCTTCCCCTGCCCGGGAAGGCTGGGGGAGCTTCGAAAAAACATGGAGGAAATTACCTCAAGTAGGCTACCACTCCATAACAAGTGTCTTACCCATTCCAGATACCGAGGGCATCTCCTTCCACTTGCCTATTCGACTCTGGCCATTCCCAAGGCAGAGAGAACAGGCAGAAGAAATCCTTGCACAATACCTGCAGGCAAATGTCATCTGGGCAAAGCTCGGACAAGAGCAGGCAGGAACGGGGAAGCGAAGAAGGCCTGCCAAGGAAGAAGGAAAGCCCTTAAACAAGAGAAGGAAAGGAAAAAGAGAGGCCGCCAGCACACACGAGCTATCTCCACCCAAGAAAATAGCCAGACCAGACCAAGGGAAAGAGGAAACAGATGCGAGGGCGGGTACCCGAAAGATCCTAAGGCAGTTCTTGCAACATGACCTCACTTACTACGAGGAGGAAAGGAATCAGCGAGAAAGATTCTGTTACACGACAGGAAACATACCTTTCAAAGTCCAAGGGAACGTCGCCACCTTCGAGAAGCCACAAACAGAAGAGAAGAAGACCTCGGACCCGCCAATAGAATGGTTCGAAGCGTCGCTGGAGTCCGCTCCGTTCGCCTTTGCAACAAGAGGGGATGACGGTGAAGATCGGGGAGACTTCAATCAGCAAATTCATCTGCTGCTGGAAATCGTCAATGCATTGGATGACGGCGAAACGAGACCTAATGCATGGTGGCAACAACTAGAAAAGGCTGTGGCAGAGGTTCGACAAGAAACAACACAACCATTAGCATACGAGTTTTTACAACATTTCGCAGAGGTCACAGAATGCGAGATCAGTACATGCCTAAACTGGCCTACCCTACACGCGCATCCTCGAGCTCTGGGCAAACAAAGCCTCGGAGCCAGGGAGCCACACAGAGCGATAGTTTGGATGGACAAAACGGCGAGATTCCACGAGCAAATTCTGGACACAGCGCAGGTCATTCTGTTAGGATGGAAGAATAACATTGACGAGATACCGGAAGGATTTGACGTAATCAGCCGGATCCCGAAGGGCGCTCAGATAGCCTACGCAGCAAACTTTTGGCGAACAGGGAACCGCTGCCTGATGAGAACTTCAGAGGAGTTATGGATACTGGTCGGGCACAACTTCCCAACAAACCTACGAGATCAGCTCCATGACAAAATCCTCCCAACGTATGAGGAGCTGTGTAACAGACGAAGGGGTCAGATCCAGCCGCTTAGCGATCATCAACGCGCAAGACAGTTCATAGCAGCCATTGAAGGAGACATTACGCAGAGCAGTAAAAACAGATCCATGCGAATCGGGTACGTCCTCCAACAACAAGAGATGACATCTGGAGGCGGAATCAAAGTCAATGGCAAGTGCAGTATCATTCGAGCAAACATGATAGCACTCGGCCTGCTCCTTCAACACGTCCTCGAGGAAGGAATACAGATAAAAAAGGGAAACCAAGTCACAATAATGTACCAGTCCACACGTTTCCACCGTTACATCACGAATACATTGAGAATGGATACAATGCAATACGAGGATGAACTGCTGGAGGACCTACATGACAGACTATACACTTGCAAGAAGAAACTCGAAGGCAGAGGAATCAAGATTCGACTCCAATTAGCAAAAGAATCTCATAGACACATCCAAGAGGCGAAGGAAATGGCCAAGCAAGGAAAACAAACATTCGCCTCGGGATGGGAGAAAGCAATATATGACAACACAATGGAATTCATCATCGCAGGAGAAGAAAACCCTACATCAGGAATAGACCGCTTGAAGAAATGGGACTACATCGTTCGACAACAGACAATGTTGGCAAGGATTCGAGCAGGAGACCTTACCTTGACAGAGAAATTCATGCTCGAAATACATGTGGGCAGGGAGCTACTTGGAAAAGCATTTCGACAGTCCAGAGGCTCAATCACGCGAACAGCTCTCCAAGCAATCAGCTTCTCGGTACCGACGAAGAAGAAACTCTTCAGATGGGGGAAGACTAATTCACCATGCTGCCCCCATTGTCCAGACCGAGAAGAGACCTGGGGACATGTTCAGCTTGCGTGCAGGCAGTTTCAAGATATGATTCAAAAGGCACATAACGAAGTCATAAACAAAATCAAGGTGAAACTGCAACAAAACTGGAGGAAACAAAGGTTACCGGTCAATTCATGGTGGGAAACTCCGATGCGCATCGTAATGGAAGCGATGGGGACATCAATGCACCAGGAAGGGCAATGGATACCAGACGGCTGCTGCTATTTTGCAAGCATCAAACGATTTGTCCTCATTGAATTTGCAAGAACATCAGAGTATGACGGAGTTGAAGGAACGAGTCTGGAATGCCTGAGGAAGAAATTTCAGGAAAAGGAAGAGAAATATGCCCCCCTGAGAGCACAAATCAGCGCTTTGCTACCTGAACACGAAGTAGAACAAGCAACATTCATAGCAGGAGTGAAAGGATCGATCATGGAGAGGGAATGGCATGAGAATTTTAGGAAGCTCAGGGTGGAAGACAGGGAATGGGAAGGCATCAAGACAGCAGCAATCAAGCAACTGCTGGAGGTGCAACACATGCTATGGAACGCAAGAAGGGGAGGAGAGACGACCTAGCCCCATGGGGACAGGCGCTGCTCACAGGCAAGCCACCGATGGAGCACAAGAAGAGAAGGAGAGCAAGCCGGGCACCAAAAAGGCAGGCGCTGCTCAAGGTCATGGGCCACATGAAGGGAAGACGAGAAGGTCTAGCCATGCCAGGAGACGGTATAGCCCTGCCACAGTGGCCAACGACATGTGGGGAGGGAAGGGAGAGGAAGGGCAACGCGCGACACTTAGCGAAAACTGAAAGGAGGACCGGGATCGGACTTGAGACGGGCACGGAGGACATCGTCACTGAAAACACCGAATAAGGAAGCAACCGGGCCTACAGGGCCTATAGGACAACGGGCCAGCCTCCCAAGGTTGGGAACCCCTTTAGACGGATCATTAGGCGAGAAACGAGCTTAGAGCAATAGTTCTTAGCTATGAAATTCTCGACTAAGAGTCTAAATAAACTCAAATAATAATAATAGGGTTTAGGGTTTAGGGTTTAGGGTTTAGGGTTTAGGGTTTAGGGTTTAGGGTTTAGGGTTTAGGGTTTAGGGTTTAGGGTTTAGGGTTTAGGGTTTAGGGTTTAGGGTT
>Ga0172376_10008465_pt1 | contig 10740 bp, 7 predicted proteins | sample Lak35m_FD_121114 | JGI IMG/M metagenome (GOLD analysis project Ga0172376, IMG submission 121114) | Freshwater microbial communities from Kabuno Bay, South-Kivu, Congo - kab_092012_35m | ecosystem: Environmental > Aquatic > Freshwater > Lake | place: Democratic Republic of the Congo: South-Kivu... | reverse complement strand
TGAGCATGGGTCAACAGATGCGGTTTCGGCTGGCGAACTCGCTGCACAAATCGGTGGAGCCTGGCCAGGAAATCGAATTCGGTTCGATGGGGCTGCGGTTCCACCTGACGGACGACGGTCGCATACGCTTCGGCGGAGCCTGCGGGCCGGACTTCGCGCCGGACATCGTGGCCGTTTCCGCCTCGGCAAGACCGGCGCCGATCATGGCCGCACCGACGCAAGAGGCGAACGTGCGCGGGCTGATCAAAACTCTCTTTCCCGTGAATCTTGCCCAGACGGAACTTCTTGTGCCGACCACCCGTGAATCGCAGGCGTTTCAGCGATATCTGCCGATGCCGGCAGCCGATCCGGATCGATCGGCCGTCTTGCCTGCCGAACACCGATCCGGGATGATTCGTCGTTGACGTGGCTTCTTGGCGAATGCCGCCGATCGACGCACTTTCCGGACGATTCGACACACCATGACGATCTGGACCTGGATTCTGGCAGCCCTGGGCCATTCGATCGGCTGGGGTATTCGGGGCAACTTCGGCCATGAGACGGGCGCCATGCTTGCCGGCGTGCTCGGCACGATGGGGGCCGTGCTGCTGACGGACCGGCCCCAGTGGCATCGGCGTGCGGCCCTGTTCGGCGTTCTGGGCGCGATCGGCTGGTCGTTCGGGGGCAGCATCAGCTATATGCAGGTGGTGGCCTATACGCACTCAGGCCATTGGCCGAGCCAGCTTTACGGCTTCGCGGCGTTGTTCGTGATCGGCTTCTGCTGGGGTGCGCCGGGCGGTACGGGCGTGGGCATCGCCGCAAGCTGGCCCGCGGCCAAAATCGAGGAATTGCTGAAACTGATCACGGCCGTCTTCACGGCCTGGTTCGTGCAGGGCTGGATCGTGCTGCCTCGCCTGGCGGAAAGTGTCGGCCGCGAACGCTATCGAGAGCTGACGAACTGGTATGACACCGACTGGATCGCGGCGGCCGTGGCGCTGGCCGTGCTCGCAGTCTGGTCGATACCCAAAACTCACCGCAATGCCGCGACGCGGCTCGGCTGGTGCATGGCCCTGGGCTGGTGGGCGGGCTTTCTGCTGCTCGTGAACGTGCTGGGCATGCGGATGACGCCGCCACGTGGCGATAACTGGGCCGGCTGCGTGGGCATGATCGCCGGGATTTTCGTCTGGTCTTTCCGGGAAAAGGAAACGCTGCCGAGGCTGACGACGCTGGCCTCCGGGCTCGTCGGCGGGCTGAGCTTTTCGGCCGCCCCGATGATCAAACTGTCGCTGGCCGTGGCGACGGGACGCGAGACGAACTGGCACAGCGTCATGGAACAGCTTACGGGCTTGATGAACGGCCTGGGCTTGGCCTGGGCCGTCGCAATCGCGTACCGGAGCGCGGAATCCAAGACCGGCGCGGCTCGCGAACCGGTCCCGCCCTTCTGGCAAGGCTGGTGTGTCGTGTTCGTCTGGATTCTCGTGACATTTCTCAACCTCTGGAAAAATGCCGAGGAATGGACCAAGCAAGGCGCGATGGCCGAAAGGCTCTACGCAATTCGTGTTCTGGATTGGTTTTTCGCCGGTTATGCCGGGTTGGCGATCGTTCTGGTGCTGCTTATGTTCCGCAACTCACGCAGACCTCTGGCTCTCGTGCCGGCGTCACCCCTGGGCAAAGGGCAATGGATTTATCTGATCTTTCTGTGGTGGATGGCGATCGGCAATTTCGACCGTGCCCAGGTGAAATTCCACGAGCAGCGGCTGATCACCGAGGGCGTGATTTTCGTGAACGCCATGATCTGCACCGCGATGCTGCTGCTGGCCGAACCGAAGCCTTCGATTGCGATGGCATCGGCTGCGATGATTCAGTCCGGCACCGACACCCGCTGGCGGCGGCTGGTTCGCGTCAGTGTCGCGGCTACGTTGATCGGAATCCTCCTGAACTTTTTCGTCATACGGGGTATTTTCGGCGACCGTTTCGCCGGGCACGCCTCGCTGCATATCCGGTTCGGCCCGCGTTCCACGGTGGAAACCGGGCCGAAATGAATCCCCCCACGATCCCTCGACCACGATTCGAAAGACCGAAATGAGTGCCGGAAGAATACTGATCGAAGTCCCGGTGGAAACGCTCGACGATGCCCTGGCGGCGACTCGGGGCGGCGCGGACCGGCTGGAATTGTGCGCGGCGCTGGAAGTCGGCGGGCTGACACCTTCGATCGGCCTGCTGCGGGCCATCAAGGCGGCCAGCCCCCTGCCCGTCGTGTGCATGGTCCGGCCCCGGTCGGGCGGATGCCGATATAGCGAAAATGACTTCGCCGTGATGCTGCGTGACCGTGACTTGTCGATCGAAAACGGTGCCGACGCCGTCGTGTTCGGGTTTCTCGATCAGGACGGTGCGATCGATGAATCACGCTTGGCGGCGTTTCTCTCAGGAATTCCCGAGTCGGTCGAAACGGTCTTTCACCGGGCTTTCGACCTGGTCGGCGACCCGGCGGGATCGCTCGAATTACTTGTCGAATCGAAGGTCACAAGAATCCTGACAAGCGGTGGCAAGCCCGACGCGCCTGAGGGTGTCGGGGACATCCGAAAGCTGGTCGAGCAGGCGAATGGCCGGATCGAACTTATCGGCGGCGGCGGAATTCGGCTCGAGAATGTCGCGGACCTCGTTCGACAAACCGGCCTGACGCAGATTCACTCCTCCTGCCGAGCCACGGCTCAAGATCGTTCGGCGCGGCTGCATCCGGAAATCCGCTTCGGATTGCCGGAACTCCCGCCGGAGACTCAGCATCGCCGGACCGATGCTGGACTTGTCGCATGTTTGAGAGCGGCCCTGGCGGAATTTCGGGGCTGATCGGCGGGGAAGTCGAAATCCCTCGCGTTTTGCCCGATCTGAAAACGAAAATCCCGTGATCCGGAGATCACGGGATTCGTTCGATGCATCGAAGTCTCAGACCGAACCGGAATCGATCAGTTCTGGCCAGAAGCCTGGGGGGCGGCCAGCGGAAGGGCCGCGGGGGCGACAGCGGGCATGAGGACGCAAGAGGTAACGGCAACTTGCGTTTCGACCAGCCGGGGCACGCAATCCATCACGGTGAACTGAACTTGCTCAGGCACCTTGCGGCACACGGTGCGGGTCACGACATCCTGCACCTGACGGGGCCGCATTTCGCAGACCTGCACAGGCACTTCGTTGAACTTGACGCGTGTCACGTTCCGCATGACCTGCTGGGGCACCATTTTCTTGACGACCTGCTGCACGGCGACGGTTTCCTGAACCGGAACCATTTTCGTGCGGCAGACGGTACGATATTCGGTGCTGGTGACGGTGCGGCAGACGGGCTTTTCGACGTAAACCTGCTCGCACTGATAACCGGTCACGACCGGGCGAACCTTGGCATGGCCACAGCCGCAGCCACCGTGATGGCCACACTGAACCACGTTCTGGACGACCGGCACCTTGCGGGTGACATACGAACCCTGGGTCTCCATGACCTTGTGATAGCGGGTCACGGGTACTTGCTCGGTCACCTGGGTCGGCACCATGCGGGTGATGGTCTTGTTGACGATCCGGGTTTCGCACACAGGCGTGTAGATCGTCGAGGGAACCTGCTCGCAGACCGTATAGGGCTGCTTGACCATCTTTGTGGTCATGACCGGTTCCATGATCGTTCGGGTCACCGGGACTTGTTCCGTCGCCATTTCCGTGCGATAACGTGTTTGCGTCACCACGCGGGGCTGCTGCTCGAATACGGTCTGCCTGACCGTCTGGTACGTCGTGGTCGGCACCGCCACCATGGCAGGCGCAGGAACGGCGCAAGGCGTTTTGCCACAATGGCAGGCTTCGGCCGTCGTGCCGAACGCAGCCAGGGCCAAAGCTGCGGCCAAAGCCGATTCGATTCGGGTGGACAATCCTGAAAACATCGTCGAGGTCCTCATGAGGTGCAGTTTTACGCGAGAGCTGTCGAACGAAAGGATCACGTCGGTGGAAGACGGTGAAGTGCCCGCAGCAACGTGGAAGATCTCCGACCGAATCTATCACACGAAATCCGCAAATCCAACCTGATCGGCAAACTTAACGAGGTCAGTCATGCCCCCCAGATCAACTTGTCCACGCAATCGGCAGGAACGTTACATCCGAATCGTATCGATCCTGACGTTCGTGGCGTTCGTAGCGATCGGGCAGGGATGCGGAGAATCCGACGGAACCCGGGGTGTGGAGGATCTCAAACCGGAACGGGCCGCCAAGCCGGAAGGGATCCTGATGGTCGTCAGGAAGCTCGACCTGGGTACTTTACCGCTCAATGGCCGGATGGAGCTTCTCGTCTCGGCGAAGAATCAGACCAATCGGTCGATCACGGTTTCCGGCTATGATGTCGTTCGTCCGGGCCTGCTTCTGGAGCCAGGTTCGTTTTCGATCGAACCCGGGGAATCGGTTCCGATCACGATCGATGTGACAGCCGATGCGACACGTTCGCCAGGTGTGCACGAGTGGGATATCACCGCGAAAACGCCTGCGGGGGAAGTGGCATTTCGGACGACCCTCGTCCTGATCGTCAAGGACGACGTCGTCGTGCGTAAATCGGAAGCCGATTCTCGCGAGCCCTGAGGTAAGTCATCTCACATGAATGCATCGGAGAAATCGAAACGGAGCCCGATGCGGGCTCCGTTTCGATTTCGGGTATCGCGCACGCGAGGGTGTCAGGATTTCGGCACGAATTCGTAACGACTTTCCGCAGCGTTCCAGTCAATGACGACCGTGGCTCCAGGCGGGAACTTGCCGGCCAGAATGGCCGAAGCCAGCGGATTGGCCACGCGTTGCTGCAGAACCCGCTTGAGTGGCCGTGCCCCGTAGGCCGGGTCATAGCCTTCCTCGGCGATCTGCTCCTTGGCCTTGTCGGTCATTTCCAGCACCAGGCCGGCTTCGGTCATCTGGGCCATCATCCGCTTGAGCTGGATATCGACGATCTTCCGCAGTTCAAAGTATCCCAGCGGGTGGAAGATGATCTTCTCGTCGATCCGGTTCAGGAACTCGGGCAGGAAGTTCTTGCGCAGGATCTCCTCGATGGCGTTCCGCATGGCGGTTTCGTCGCCGGAGTCGGCCATTTCGCTGATGACCTGGCTGCCGATGTTCGACGTCATGATGATCACGGCGTTCTTGAAGTCGACCGTGCGGCCCTGCCCGTCGGTCAGGCGGCCGTCGTCGAGCACCTGAAGCAGAACGTTGAAGACATCGCGGTGGGCCTTTTCCATTTCGTCCAGCAAGACGACCGAATAAGGCCGGCGGCGGACGGCTTCCGTGAGCCGGCCCCCTTCCTCGTAACCGACATAGCCGGGAGGCGCGCCGATCAGGCGGCTGACGTTATGCCGCTCGCCATATTCGGACATGTCGATCCGCACCATGGCGTTTTCGTCGTCGAACAGGAACTCGGCCAGAGCCTTTGCCAGCTCGGTCTTGCCCACGCCCGTCGGCCCGAGGAACAGGAACGAACCGATCGGGCGATTCGGGTCCTGGAGCCCTGCCCGGCTGCGGCGAACGGCGTCGGCCACGGCACGCACGGCGTCGTTCTGGTTGACCATCCGCATGTGAATCTGGTTTTCCAGATGCAGCAGCTTCTCGCGCTCGGTCGTGAGCATTTTCGAAACGGGGATGCCCGTCCACTGGCTGACGACTTCGGCGATTTCTTCGGAGTCGACCTCTTTCTTGAGCAGCACGCGGCCGTCCTTGCCCTTGGCGTCCGACTTCTCGGCGACGGGCAGGGCGGCTTCGGCGCTGGCGATCTGGGTTTCCAGCGACTTCTTGCGGGCTTCGATCTCGGCCAGTTTGCGGAAGACGTTTTCGTCCGGCCGCTCGCCCCGCTGCATCATGAGGTTGATTTCCTCATACTGCCGCGCATATTCGATTTTGACCTTATCATACTCTTCGCGCACCTTCTGCACGTCGCCCAGGCCCGATTTCTCGAACTCCCACTGCGTGCGCAAGTCCTGAAGTTCTTTTTCGAGCTTCGCGATTTCGCCCTCGATCTCGGCCAGACGCTCCTGCGCGTGCTCTTCGGTTTCGTTCTGGAGCATGCGCTCGGCCAGTTGCAATTGCAGCAGCCGGCGCTGGATGACGTCGATCTCGGTCGGGACCGATTGCAGTTCCATGCTCAGCCGGCTGGCGGCTTCATCGACCAGGTCGATGGCCTTGTCGGGCAGCTGCCTGTCGGTGATGTAGCGGCTGGAGAGCTTCGCGGCGGCCACCAGGGCCGAGTCGCGAATCGTCACCTTGTGGTGAACTTCGTATTTTTCCTTGATGCCCCGCAGGATGGCGATCGTGTCCTCGATCGTCGGCTCTTCGACCATCACGGGCTGGAAGCGGCGTTCCAGGGCCGGGTCTTTCTCGATGTGCTCGCGGTATTCGTCGAGCGTCGTGGCACCGACGCACCGCAGCTCGCCACGGGCCAGGGCCGGTTTGAGGAGATTGGCGGCGTCCATGGCGCCGTCGCTCTTGCCGGCGCCGACGACCAGGTGAAGTTCGTCGATGAACAGGATGATCCGGCCGCCGGAGTCGGTCACCTCCTTGAGCACGGCCTTGAGGCGTTCTTCGAACTCGCCACGGTATTTGGCCCCGGCGACCAGCGCGCCCATGTCCAGGGCGATCAGCTTGCGGCCCTTGAGCGATTCGGGCACGTCGCCCGAAACGATTCGCTGCGCCAGGCCTTCGGCGATGGCCGTCTTGCCGACGCCTGGCTCGCCGATGAGTACCGGGTTGTTCTTCGTCCGGCGCGAGAGCACCTGAACGACGCGCCGAATTTCGCTGTCGCGGCCGATCACCGGGTCGATCTTGCCCTTGCGAGCCAGTTCGACGAGATCCCGGCCATATTTTTCGAGGGCCTGGTACTTCTCTTCCGGGCTCTGGTCCGTCACTCGCTGGCTGCCACGCACGTCCTTCAGGGCGCCCATGATGGCATTGTCGTTGACGCCCATCGCGCTGAGAACGCCCTGGGCCTTGCCGGGCACTTTTGTGAGGGCCAGCAGCAGGTGTTCGATCGAGACGAAGTCGTCGCCCATCGACTTGGCTTCGTCCGAAGCCGTGTCGAGGACTTTCGAAAGTTCGGGCCCGAGCGTCAGCTCGCCACCGCTGACTTTCGGCAACGCCTTGATGCCTTCGGTCGCGGCCTTCTGGATCTGGGCCGGATTGACGCCCAGCTTCTCCAGAATGCTGCGCGTGACAGACGGTGTCGGTTCCAGCAAAGCGGCCAGCAGGTGCATTGGCTCCAGCCGCTGATTGCCGCTTTCGCGAGCCAGTTCCTGGGTGCGCTGAACCGCTTCCTGGGCCTTGTGAGTCAGTTGTTCGAATCGGAATGCCATTGTCGTCGATTCCCCCTTTTCATGATTCTCAATACGCTTGGCGGTGTCGTTTCGTTCACGACTTCGGCCTGGTTTCCGGTGCTTATTTCAGGTGTTTCGTCAGCAGTTCCACATCGGTCGACTTCCAGGGATGGTTCAAGCATGCGACCATCGCCTCTTCCCACGATTCCTCGGGATCTTCCGGGCCTCGAACTCGCCCCGGATTGAGATCCCACCAGCCGCTGCCGGGCTTTCCCGTATCCCGGCGAACCACGAGCGCCGCCAGATCGGGCAAACCGGCTTTTTTGCACCGATGCGACATCTCCCGCAAAAGCTGCCGTGCCAGTTGCCGGTGATGCAGCGGGCGGCCACCCCGTCCAGCCAGTTCGGTATAACTGACTGTACGTCCCTGGCGGATCGCTTCCCAGAGCACGGGCCATGCCTGACGCATCAGACCGTCGAACCCGGGCGGTCGATCGCGGCCTTTCGGTTCCTGGTTCATCGCAGCATGCACCTGGCGAAAGTCGAACGCCGGTTCGACCTGACTGCCTTCTCGGAACAAGAAAAAAGGGGGATGGCCACTCGGCACATCCCCCCGAGATCTCAGGGTCGTTCGGTTCGGTTACGAAAGACCTGCGATGTCACTTCTGCTCGAATTCGACATCGATGACGTCGTCCGGCTTGCCGCCGCCCGGCGTGTCGCCGGCTTCCGGCGCTCCGGTCGGTGCTTCGCCGCCGGGGGCCGTGGCTTCGGGGCCGGCGGCGTAGAGCTTCTCAGCCATGGCCTGCACGGCCTTGGTCAGCTCGTCGGTGGCCGACTGAATCGCCGCCACGTCGGTGCCTTCCTTCGCCTTGTTGACCTTTTCGACCAGCGATGCGATCGCCGATTTGTCACCTTCGGTCAGCTTTTCCTTGTTGTCTTCCAGGGTCTTTTCGACCTGATAGACACGCTGGTCAGCGGCGTTGCGGGCTTCGGCCAGGTCACGCTTGCGCTTGTCTTCAGCGGCGTGGCTTTCGGCATCGCGCTGCATGCGGTCGATTTCGTCTTTCGAAAGCCCGCCGGAGGCTTCGATCTTGATCGTCTGCTCCTTGCCGGTGGCCTTGTCGCGGGCCTTGACCGACAGGATGCCGTTGGCGTCGAGGTTGAAGGCGACTTCGATCTGGGGCACGCCCATGCGAGCCGGTGGAATGCCTTCCAGGTTGAATTCGCCGAGGAGCCGGTTATCCGACGCCATCGGACGTTCGCCCTGATAGACCTTGATCGTTACGGCCGACTGATTGTCATCCGCCGTCGTGAAGGTTTCCTTCTTTTCGGTCGGAATCGTGGTGTTGCGTGGCACCAGAACTGTCATCACGCCGCCCTTGGTTTCTAGGCCGAGGGAAAGCGGGGTCACGTCCAGCAGGAGCAGGTCCTTGACCTCGCCCGTGAGGACGGCACCCTGAATCGCCGCACCGACGGCCACGACTTCGTCCGGATTGACGCCCTTGTGGGGCTCGCGGCCGAAAATGTCCTTGACCATTTCCTGAATCCGGGGCATCCGTGTGGAACCGCCGACCAGGACGACCTCGTCAACCTGGCTGGCCTTCAGCTTGGCGTCTTCCAGAGCCTTGAGAACCGGAATCTTGCAGCGTTCGACCAGTTTGTCGGTCATCCGTTCGAACTGGCTGCGGGTGATCGTCATCATCAAGTGCTTCGGCCCGGAAGCGTCGGCCGTGATGAACGGCAGATTGACTTCTGCCTGAGCCTGGAACGACAGTTCCTTCTTGGCCTTTTCGGCGGCTTCCTTAAGCCGTTGCAGGGCCATCTGGTCCTTACGCAGGTCGATGCCTTCGTTCTTGCGGAACTCATCGGCGATATGGTTGATGAGGGCTTCGTCCCAGTCGTCGCCACCCAGGTGGGTGTCGCCGTTGGTCGAAAGCACTTCGAACACGCCGTCGGCGACGTCCAGAATGGAAATGTCGAACGTACCGCCGCCGAGGTCAAACACGGCGATTTTTTCGTTCTTCTTCTTGTCCAGTCCATAGGCCAGGGCCGCTGCCGTCGGCTCGTTGATGATCCGGGCGACTTCCAGGCCGGCGATCTGGCCGGCGTCCTTGGTGGCCTGCCGCTGGGCGTCGTTGAAATAGGCCGGTACCGTGATCACGGCCTTCTTGACCTTGTGGCCAAGATAGCTTTCGGCAGCTTCCTTCAGCTTACGAAGGATCATGGCCGAGATTTCGGGCGGGCTGTACTGCTTGCCGTTGACGTCCACACCGACTGGGTCGCCCGAACCGCCGACGATCGAATACGGAATCATCCGCTGCTCGTCGGACACTTCGCCGACGCGCCGGCCCATGAACCGCTTGATCGAATAAATCGTGCCCTTCGGATTCGTGACGGCCTGACGCTTCGCCGGTTCGCCCACCAGCGTGTCGCCCTTGTTCGTGAACGCCACCACGGACGGGGTCAAGTAAGCCCCCTCCTGATTGGCGATCACCTTCGGCTCGCCACCTTCCATCACCGCCACGACCGAGTTGGTCGTACCCAGGTCAATCCCGATGATCTTTTCGCCTTCCGCCATGTTTCGCTTCCCTTTCGTCCCGCTACGTTTCATAGACTCTTCGAGTTAGTTCCGCTCAAGCTTTCGATGGCTGTTTCCGCTCCGGTCCTTCCCCGCCGCAGGCCGTCGCCCGATCGCCTCTTTCGGAAGATGACATTAATCGCAAGCAATCTTTATGCCAACACGAATTCCATAACCTCAAGACAATTGAGACAAAAGACTTACGAAATACTCCACATAGGAATCGGACGATTCCGAACCAATAGCCCTGCCATTCTGGCACTCGCGGGTTTCCGAAACGGGATCGGGCGGACTGCCAAATTTGCAGCCCGCCCGATTCATGAGTTTCATGAGATTTCGATGCCGGTATGCTTGAGAGCGTTTTCGGCAGGATTGATTCAAGATCGGGCGATTTTCGCCTGATGCTTGCGTCGGCGAGCGAGGAGACCCAGAGCACCGACCGTCAGGATGGACAATGCCCAGGTCGATGGTTCAGGCACCGCGGTGACACGCATCAGGTCGATCGAGACCCCGGCTTCCTGACTCGTGCCCGACCCGAATTGGGAGATCAGCATGGCACCGAACAACGGATCGGCGACGGTGCCGGATCCGGAATAAGCCGCCGTGGCGTAAAGCGTCAGGTTGTCGAAGTCGGGCCCGATGTAGAGATTGATGAAGTCGTTGGCATTGCCGGCGACCATGTGAATTTCCTGACGAACTGCGTAAGTCGTTCCATAGGTCAATACACCTGTTCCGTACGCGAACGGATACCCGGCCTGGCCGTTGACACGCGTGCCGAACTGGAAGCCACCGTCAGTCGAACGGGCAACCAGGCGGGCGTTCTGGAAATTATTGGTCGTCGTGGTCGACGTCAGCGTGTTCAAAGCAGCGAAGTA
>Ga0172376_10008461_pt1 | contig 10745 bp, 10 predicted proteins | sample Lak35m_FD_121114 | JGI IMG/M metagenome (GOLD analysis project Ga0172376, IMG submission 121114) | Freshwater microbial communities from Kabuno Bay, South-Kivu, Congo - kab_092012_35m | ecosystem: Environmental > Aquatic > Freshwater > Lake | place: Democratic Republic of the Congo: South-Kivu... | reverse complement strand
GCTGCTCGAGGGCGACCCGCAGCGCTCCCGGATAGTCGTCCGCGAGGAGCAGGTCCCGGAACCGCCTCGATCCGTTCGCGTTGCATCGCTCCCCGATGAGGAACGGGGGGATCTCCTGGCGGATCTCCGCGGCCTGGTAGAGGCTGGAGAGCGACGGCTTCTCCGTCACGTTCCGCGGCGCGGGAGAGACCCCTTCGAGCGCCTCGCGGAGTTTCCGGATGTGTTCCGGCGTGGTGCCGCAACACCCTCCGACGATCGAGACTCCCTCGTCGCGCACGAAGGCGGAAAGCTGCGCGGCGAACGCCTCGGGGGAGAGAGGGTAGCGGGTCTTCCCGTCCACCACCTGCGGGATCCCGGCGTTGGGGATGCAGGAGACGCGGCCGCGGTAGTGCCGGCACAGGTACCGGATGTGGGAGGTCATCCCCTCGGGGCCGGTCGCGCAGTTCAACCCGATGGAGAAGACCGGGAACGGTTCGATGGCGGCGAGGGCCGCGGCGACGTCGGTCCCCACCAGCATCGTCCCGGCGCTCTCGATCGTGACGGAGACCATCACGGGGACGTCCCGCTTCATCCGCTCGAGCGTCCCGAAACAGGAGACCAGCGCGATCTTGATCTGCAGCAGGTCCTGGCACGTCTCTATGATCAGCAGGTCCGCTCCGGCGTCGACAAGCACCCGCGCCTGCTCCGAGAAGGCGGCCGCCATCGGCTCGAAGCCGATGTGGCCCAGCGACGGGAGCTTCGTGGTGGGGCCGATGGAGCCGGCCACGAACGCGGGGCCGCCGTGCCGGCGGATCGCCTCGCGGGCGTTTTCGACCGCCGCCGCGTTGATCTCGCCGACGCGGTCGGCCAGTCCGTACTCCGCGAGAACGATCCGGTTGGCCCCGAAGGTGTTCGTCTCCAGCACCGTCGCGCCGGCGGAGAGGAAGGAGGCGTGCCATTCCCGGATCACCCCCGGAGCCGAAAGGTTGAGGAATTCGTTGCATCCGTCCCTCCCCTCCCAGGCGGACGGAGGGATCGCCATCCGCTGCAGGTTCGTCCCGCAGGCCCCGTCGAAAACAAGGATCTTTTCGTCCCGGAACGCCATCGCTCTCTCCTCGGTAAGTGCTCAATCTTAGAACAGAAATCCATTGCCGTCAAACGGGTTTTCTTTCTCCTTGACTTCGCCGATCCTTTCCTGCTAAGTAGATACCATCCGTGTATACCGTATACATTCCGCAGCGCTGATTTCACGGTCCGCGTAATGGCTCAACCGATCGCGATCCCACCCGAAGGGAGACAGGGACCATGGCACCGGTCGCAGAAAAAGCCGACGAAAGGAGAAGCGTAACCGTGTCGAACCTCAAGGCGAAACTCTTCGAGAAGATCCAGGCGCACCGGCCGCGCACGACCAAGCTGGTCAAGGAGCAGGGGAAAATCGTCATCGATCAGGTGACCATCGACCAGTGCGTCGGCGGGGCGCGGGGCATCCGCAGCCTCGTGACCGACATCTCCTACCTCGACCCGATGGAAGGGATCCGCTTCCGCGGCAAGACGATCCCCGAGACGTTCGCGGCGCTCCCGAAGGTGCCGGGATCCGACTACCCGTACGTGGAGGGGTTCTGGTACTTCCTGATGACGGGAGACGTCCCCACGAAAGAGGAGGCGCTGGCGGTCGCCGAGGACTTCAAGTCCCGCGCCCAGGTCCCCCAGTACGTGTTCGACGTCCTCCGCGCGATGCCGCGCGACACGCACCCCATGACCATGTTCTCCGCCGCGATCCTGTCGATGCAGCGGGAATCCCTCTTTGCTAAGCGGTATGCCGAGGGGATGAAGAAGACCGAGTACTGGGACCCGATGTACGAAGACTGCACCAACCTGATGGCGAAGCTCCCCGGGATCGCCGCCTACATCTACCGGATGAAGTACAAGGGGGACTCCCCGATCGCGCCCGATCCGAAGCTCGATCTGGGCGGGAACTTCGCCCACATGATGGGGATCGCGAAGCCGTACGACGACGTGGCCCGGATGTACTTCATCCTCCACTCCGACCACGAGTCCGGCAACGTCTCGGCGCACGCGACGCACCTCGTCGCCTCGGCGCTCTCGGACGCCTACTACGCCCTGTCCGCCGGCATCAACGGACTGGCGGGGCCGCTGCACGGCCTGGCCAACCAGGAAGTGCTCGGGTGGATCCAGGACGTGTTCAAACAGCTGGGCGGAAAGCTCCCGACCGAAGAGGAGCTCAAGAAGTTCCTTTGGAACACGCTGAACAGCGGGAAGGTCATCCCCGGGTACGGCCACGCGGTGCTTCGCAAGACCGACCCCCGGTATGTTTCCCAGATGGAGTTCTGCCAGAAGAACCTGCCGGACTACCCGATGTTCAAGCTGGTGAACATGATCTACAAGGTGGCCCCCGACATCCTCCGGGAGCACGGGAAGGCGAAGAACCCGTGGCCCAACGTCGACGCGCAGTCGGGAGTCATCCAGTGGTACTACGGGCTCGTCGAGTACGACTTCTACACCGTCCTCTTCGGTGTGGGGCGGGCGCTCGGGGTCCTTTGCAATATCACCTGGGACCGGGCGCTGGGGTACGCGATCGAGCGGCCGAAGTCGGTCACGACCGACATGCTGGAGAAGTGGGCCGCCGAAGGGGGCCGCAAGCTGGCGTAAGCGACTCCGTCGGAGTCACGGAAACGGAAAGGGGGCCGAAAGGCCCCCTTTCCGTTTAAATCGTCGTTGCCTGCGCGCACTCCGCGCAGGAGCCGACCAGGTGAAGGTCGACGAGGGAAACGGCAGAGATCCGCTCCTCCTCGAACCGGAAGCCGTCGAGGACCGCAGGCATCGGAATGTCGAGCAGGGCGTTGCAGTGGACGCAATGAAAGTGAGCATGGGGGGCGTCCGCTCCGTCGAAGCGGGAGGAGCCCCCTTCGTTGGGGCGGATCTCCCGCACGATCCCCTGGTCCCGCAGGAAATTCAGGTTCCGGTAGACGGTCCCAAGGCTGATGTTGGGAAGGACCCGCCGGGCTTCGCGGTAGACGGTTTCGGCGGTGGGGTGCTCGTGCGACTCCCTCAAGATTCCGAGGATCACGCCGCGTTGCCGGGTGTTTCTGGTCTTCCTCATATATTATCCTTTGTGGATAGAGTTCAAGAATGTATCCTATGTACCCGAAAAAATATTGTCAAGATGATTGAAACGGCGCGTCGAATCCGTTATATAGGGGTGTTGACGCAGATCTGCCGGAGGAGGCTTCCTTGATCGTTTCCGTGGGACTGGTTTTGCCCGTTCTCCCTTTGACGGCGGGGGTTTTCGACACCCAGGTGCTGAAGCACGTCATGCTGGCGGGGCCCATCGTCAAGTTCGTCCTGCTGCTCCTGATCGGGTTCTCGGTGGTCTCGTGGGCCATCATTTTCCTCAAGTTCCGGCTCTTCAAGGGAATCGAGCGGAACCAGGCCGGGTTCGTCCGCGCCTTCGCCGAGGGGAAAAGCTTGTCCGCGCTCTACGAACAGGCCGAAAAGGGGGAAAAATCCCCCCTCACCGAGGTGTTTCGCGCGGGGTACCTCGAGCTGACCCGGATCCAGCGGGAGCGGGCCGAAGCGTCCCAGGGGGGACGCACGTCTCCCTTTCCGGTGGAAAACGTCTACCGCGCGATGTACAAGACAACCCATGAGCAGGTCGAGGGGATGGAGAATCTCCTCCCCTTTCTCGCCACCACCGGCAGCGCCACGCCGTTCGTCGGCCTGTTCGGCACCGTCTGGGGGATCATGAATGCCTTCTCCGGGATTGCCGCAACGGGGAACGCCACGCTGGCCACCGTGGCCCCCGGCATCGCCGAGGCCCTCGTCGCCACCGCGGCGGGGCTCGCCGCGGCCATCCCTTCCGTCATCGCCTACAACTACTTCCTGACCCGTATCCGGGCGATCCACACCCGGATCGACGGGTTCACCGCCGAATTCATCAACTTCATCGAGCGGAAAGTCGACAAGGGATGACGCCATGGCGATGATGAGCTCCTCCGGGCGCGCCGGCGATCGAAGGGTGATGGCGGAGATCAACGTCACGCCGCTGGTCGACGTGATGCTCGTCCTCCTCATCATCTTCATGGTCACCGCTCCCATGCTCACCCAGGGCGTCGACGTCAATCTGCCGCAGGCGAGCGCGAAGGCGATGCGCAGCGACGAGGAGCGCCTGGTCGTCACCGTGGACGCCAACAGCCGCATTTTCCTCGGGAAGCAGCCCGTCGAATTCAATCGCCTGGGGGGAGCCCTCCGGGAGATCGTCGCCCGGCGGACCGACCATCAGGTGTATTTCCGCGCCGACCGCTCCGTCCCGTACGGGTTCGTGGTGAAGGTCATCGCCGAGGTCCGAAACTCCGGGATCGAAAAACTTGGCATGGTCACCGAACCGCTCGAGCGGTGAAAAGACGACGGGCTCGCCTTTTTTCACGGAGCTCTCTCCACCGCCGCTGCGGAACATGCTCGCCCTCTCGGCGGTGGCCCACACGGCCCTGTTGATCGTGGCGCTGACCGTTCCCCCCCTGATAGGAACCCCTCTGCGCCTTGAACCGGTGGCCGTGGTGGACCTGATCGGGGGCGGGGATTTCCGTCAGGAAACGGGGAAGGCCGCGGCGCCGGCCGGCAGGGAGGACGAGAAGGCCGCACCCCCGGCGCCCGCGCGTCCACCGGCGAAACGCGGAAAGAGGCCGAAGGACGCTTCCGACGATGGCGTCCCGTCGAAGCGGCAGGCCTCCGACGCGGCGTCGCTGACCGAGCGGTTGCGGAAGATGCGGGAGGCCCGCGCCGGATCGGAGGCGGTCCGGGGTGCGGTGGAAGAGCGCAGGACCGAGGCGGCGGCGCGCGCGGCCGTCCGCAGTGTAGGAGAGCGCGTAGCCCACCGGATCGAGGCTCCCGCGTCCGTGCGATCCGGCGGACGCGCGGCGGGGGGAGGCGGCGGGGCGCAGGGAACCGTTCGACTTTCCCCGGAGCTGCGCGACTATTTCCGCCGGCTTGAGGAGCGCGTCCGGAGCAGCTGGGTTCTCCCGGCGGCGCTGGTGCGCGATGCGGCGAATCTCGTGGTGGAGGTGCGGATCGTGATCGAAAGGGACGGCCGCGTTTCCGAGGAGCGGATCGAGCGGGGCTCCGGGAACCCCTACTTCGACGATTCCGTCAGGCGCGCCATCCGGAAGGCGAGCCCTCTCCCGATTCCCCCGGAACAGCTGCGGGGCGGGGAGGATCATTACGAGGTGGGATTCCGGTTCCACGGAGGTGCGGGGTGAAGCGGATATCCGCGGGGGCGGGCGCGTTTCTCCTCGCACTGTCCCTGTGCGCCACTCCGGCGTTTCCCGTCCTCTACATCGACATCAACGCCCCTGGCGGGAAGCGGATGCCGATCGCAGTGGCGGACGTCCTGGTCGCTCCGGGCGATCCGACCCTCTCCCGCGGGATCCCGAAGATCCTCTCCGACGATCTCGCCCTGACCGACCTGTTCGACCTGATCCCGCCGACCGCGCACATGGAGACGGTGACGGCGGCGCACTTCTCCGGCAAGCCGCTGTCGTTCCCGGGGTGGAAGATGATCGGCGCCGAGGCGGTGGTCATCGGGAACGTCTCGGTGCGGGGAGACCGGCTCTCGATCGAGATGCGACTCTACGACGCCACGCAGGGGACGCTCCTGGCCGGGAAGCGGTACACCGGCACGCCGGCTCAGCTTCGCTCCATCGTGCACCGGTTCGCCAACGAGATCGTCTACACCTTTACCGGGGTCCGGGGCGTCTTCGGGACCGAGATCGCGTTCACCGCCCGCTCGGGGAAGTCGAAAGGGAAGGAGCTCTACCTCGTCGGGATGGACGGGCAGGATCTGCGCAAGGTGACGGATAACCGGAGCTTCAACCTCTTTCCGCGCTGGTCCCCCGACGGGCAATGGCTGGCGTACACTTCGTATCGCACCGGCGCGCCGAACGTATATCTGCGGAACGCCACGACCGGGGCGGAGAAGGTGCTCATCCGGTTCGGCGGATCGAAAGCTCCCGGGGGATTCTCGCCCGACGGGATGTGGCTCTACGCGGGGGTGAGCGTGGCCGGCAATTCCGACATCTACCGGGTCCGGGTGGTCGGAGGCGCCGTGGAAAAGGTGGTGGAAGGGTGGGGGCTCGAGGTCTCCCCGTCGCCGTCCCCCGACGGACGGCGGATCGCCTTCGTCTCCGACCGCGGAGGTTCCCCGCAGGTCTACGTGAAGACGATCGGCGTCGCCGCGGAGACGCGGATCTCCAACGGGACCGGCTATGCGACGTCGCCGTGCTGGTCTCCCGCGGGGGACCGGATCGCCTACACCGCCCGGTCCGGTGGTCGGTTCGTCATCGCTTCCGCCGCGCCCGACGGATCCGGTGTCCGGGAAGTCGCGGCGGCGGCCGACGGCGATTGCGAAGATCCGTCTTTTTCCCCCGACGGGCGCTCCCTGGTTTACACGTACAGAAAAAGGGGATATTCTTCCCTCAAAATAATTTCAGCAGACGGTCGGAGACAGCGGACCCTCGTTTCCGGCCTCGGAGACACCGGTTCACCCGCCTGGTCACCCGGACGGTAGATTGCAGGGCGCGAGCGCGCCCGGATGCAACCATTACAAAGGAGGGGAACAGAATGAAGGGCACATTTTCCTGGAAGTGGGCCGTGTTGTCGACGTTGTTGGTCGCGGCCCTGATGGTGGCTGGATGCTCCAAGAAGCAGACGGTGAAGTCCGATGGCGCCGCGGCATCCCCGGGGGCCACCGCCCCCGCTCCGGGCTCCGCAGCGGCCGGAAAGGGCGCTCCGCCGGCACCCGCGATGGTCTCCCCGGCGACGCCGCCCGCGGCGGCCCCGGGAGTCGCGGTCACCGAGGAGAAGCTTTCGCCGTTCGACGACGTCCGGTTCGACTTCGACAAGTCGGTGGTGAAGGAGGACGGCCGCAAGACGTGTCAGGTCGTGGCCGACTACCTGAAGAAGAACCCCAAGGCGAAGCTGCTGATCGAGGGGCATTGCGACGAACGCGGCACCGCGGAGTACAACATGGCGCTGGGCGAACGCCGCGCGACGGCCGTGATGACCTACCTCGGGTCTCTCGGTGTTTCGAAAGGGGCGCTCTCCACGGTCAGCTTCGGCAAGGAGAAGCCGCTGGATCCGGGTCACGACGAGGGTGCGTGGGCGAAGAACCGCCGCGCGCACTTCGTACTGAAGTAAGGTCACGGTGAACGGGGTGGCGCGCAACGCGGTCGTTTTTCCTCTGATCGGGGCGATCGCGGCGTTCATGGCGGGGTGCGCGGTCGTGGACACCGGCTCCTTCGAACGGCTCCAGGACGAGATGGCGGGGCTGAAGAAGGAGGTGGCGGTGCTCAGGACGGCGCCCTCGCCCGCACCCCTTCCTGCGGAGGAGCGCGCCGACGCGGCCGATATCCAGTCTCTTCGCAAGAACTTCGCCGACGCGAACAGCGATTTCGACCGGGTAAAGACGGACCAGCTTGCCGCGACCACACGGCTGGACGAGGCGCGGGTCGAGATGCAGCGGATCACCGCCCGGCAGGAGGCGCAGGAACGGGCGTTGCAGGAGCTCCGGGGGAACGCGGACCGGATGAAGGGGATCGAAACGCGCATGGCGGCGCTCGAGGAGCGGATCGGCAAGCTCGCTGCCGCTCCGGCCGCCGCGGTTGCGGCGCCCGCCGCCGAAAGCCCGCGGGAGTGGAAGGGCCCCGAGGAGATGTACGAGGCCGCCGTGGGGCAGGTCAAGGGCGGAAACCCGAAGAAGGGGCGGCAGACCCTCTCCGACTTCGCGGCGAAATATCCGAACCACAAGCTGATCCCGAACGCCCTCTACTGGAAGGGCGAGGCGTTCTACGCGGAGAAGGATTTCGAGAACGCCATCCTCACGTTCCAGGACGTGGTGGACAAGTACCCCCGGGGGGAAAAGGCCCCCGACGCGATGTACAAGCAGGGGTTGTCGTTCCTTGCGCTGAAAGACCGGAAGAACGCCCGCATTCTGCTCGATCTCGTCCAGAAGAAGTACCCGAAGTCGAAGGCGGCCGAGATGGCGAAGAAGAAGCTCAAGGAGATCCGGTAGGAGCTTCCCGGCCCTCGGTATGCGCGTTCTGGGGATCGAAAGCTCCTGCGACGAGACCGCCGCCGCCGTCTACGACGTCTCCGCGGGGTTGCTCTCCAGCGTCGTCTCGTCCCAGGTCGCGGTCCACGGCGCCTACGGCGGCGTGGTTCCGGAGCTCGCCTCCCGCGAACATCTGAAATCGATCGTCACTGTGGTCGGGAAGGCGCTGTCCGACGCCTCCACGGGGCGGGACGCGATCGACGGGATCGCGGTCACGACCGGGCCGGGGCTCATCGGGTCGCTCCTCGTGGGGCTGTGTTTCGCGAAGTCGCTCGCCTTCGCGTGGGGGAAACCGCTCTACGGAGCGGATCACCTCGAAGCGCACGTCTACGCCGTCTTCCTCGAGAACGACGTTCCCTTTCCCTACATCGCGCTGCTGGTGTCCGGCGGCCACACGTCCCTGTTCCGCGTCGAAGGGTGGGGGGAGATGAGATTCCTGGGCGGGACGCGGGACGACGCGGCGGGGGAGGCGTTCGACAAGGCGGCGAAGATGATGGGGCTTCCGTATCCCGGCGGGGTTGCGATCGACCGGGCGGGACGGGGGGGGGACGCGACGCGTTTCCACTTCCCGCGGGCGTGGCTCTCCCGCGACTCGGCGGATTTCTCCTTCTCCGGCCTCAAGACGGCACTGCGGACCTTTCTCGCCTCCCCGGAAGGGAAGGCGGCGCGGAGGGAAGACGTCGCCGCCTCCTTCCAGGAGGCGGTGGCCGACGTGCTGGTCGGGAAGGCGCTCGCCGCCGCGGAGCGCGAGCGGGCTCCGCGGCTGGTGCTGGCCGGCGGCGTCGCGGCGAACTCCCGCCTGCGGGAGCTCGCGAAATTCCGGGGCGACGCGGCGGGGATCGCGACGTTCCTCCCTTCGAAGGCGCTGTGCACCGACAACGCGGCGATGGTCGCGCTGCTCGGCGAGCGCCGTCTCTCGGCGGGGATCGTCTCCGGGCCGGAGCTCAGCGCCTATGCGGCCTCCCGGTTCACCCGGTAAGTGGTCCGTTTCATGAATATGGCAGCATATACCCGTGGGGTACCAAGACTCCGGGCTCGCGGGCGGGTTCCACTCCGCTACGCTCGCGACCTTCGACCGCTCGCTGCGATTCCGCTCGACGCAAGCATTGCCTCGCTCCATACGCCGCTGCGTGGAACCCCCCGCTGCGCCCTTCGTCTGCGTTGCAATATTCATGGAATGGGTTACTGAACATCCTCGGCGGACCCTGGCCGCCCTCGGTCTGTCCCCCCGGAAGTCGCTCGGGCAGAATTTCCTCGCCGACCGGAACATCGCCGGCAAGATCGTCGCCCTGGCGCGCTCTTTCCCGCCGCCGTATCTGGAGATCGGGCCGGGGATCGGCGCACTGACGGGGCCGCTCGCCGAGGCCGGAGCGCCCGTCGTCGCGGTCGAGGTGGACCGCGGGCTGGCGGCGCACCTTCGGGACCGGTTCACCGGCAGTTCCGTGGAGATCGTAGAGACCGACTTCCTCAAGGTCCCGGAGGAGGAGTGGCGGGCGCGCTTCCCGGCCGGGGGAACGGTGGTCGGGAACCTCCCGTACTCCATCTCCTCCCCCGTCATTCTCCGGCTGATCGAGCTGCGGGAACGCTTCCCCTGCGCGGTACTGATGCTGCAGCGGGAGGTGGTGGACCGCCTGTGCGCCGGGCCGGGAGGGAAGGAGTACGGGATCCTCTCCGTCTATCTGTCGGTCCTGTCCGAGACGAGGCGGGAGTTCCCGGTCCGGCGGAGCTGTTTCCACCCGGTCCCCGACGTCGACTCGGCGGTCCTGACCGTCCGGTTCGTCGGGGAATTCCCCGAAACCCTTCTCTTGGCCCTCCGGACGGTCGTCCGGGCCGCCTTCGCGCACCGGAGGAAGACGCTGCGCAACGCCCCGGTCCCGTTCCTCCCCGGAGGGGCGGACCAATGGTGCGGGCTGCTCCTGGCCGCCGGGATCGATCCTGCCGGCCGGGCGGAGGAGGTCCCCCCCGCCGCGTACCTCGTCCTCGCGCGTTCTCTCGCCGGAATGTAGTGGAAAATCGGGCGCCCCGCGCATACAATTGACCGGACATGACCGAACCGAAGATCCCCCGCTACATCGCGATCGAAGGACCGATCGGCGTAGGGAAGTCGTCCCTGGCGAAGATCCTCGCCCAGAAATACGGCTCCCGCCTCGTCAAGGAGGAGGTGGCGGGGAACCCGTTCCTCGAGCGCTTCTACGAAAACCCCCGCAAATTCGCCTTCCAGACCCAGCTCTTCTTCCTCTTGTCGCGTTACCGGCAGCAAAGGGAGCTGGCCCAGGGGGATCTCTTCGAGGGGGGGTTGGTGTGCGACTACATCCTGGCCAAGGACAAGATCTTCGCCCTCATCAACCTCGAGGACGACGAGGTCTCCCTCTACGAATCGATCTATAAACTGCTCGTCTCCACGCTGCCGAAGCCGGACCTGGTCATCTACCTCCAGGCGCGCCCCGAAATCCTTCTCTCCAGGGTCCGCAAGCGGGGGGTCGCCTACGAGCGCAACATCTCCCTTGACTACCTGCGCACACTGAGCGATGCTTATAACGAATACTTTTTCCACTATAACGAGACCCCGCTCCTGGTGGTCAACACGAGCGAGATCGACTTTGTGGAAAGCCCCCGCGACCTTGAACATCTCGTGAGAGAAGTC
>Ga0172376_10008458_pt1 | contig 10748 bp, 6 predicted proteins | sample Lak35m_FD_121114 | JGI IMG/M metagenome (GOLD analysis project Ga0172376, IMG submission 121114) | Freshwater microbial communities from Kabuno Bay, South-Kivu, Congo - kab_092012_35m | ecosystem: Environmental > Aquatic > Freshwater > Lake | place: Democratic Republic of the Congo: South-Kivu... | reverse complement strand
CGGATGCGCGGGTTCGCGGCTATGCGCCGGGCCGGTTCAGTTTCAATCGACCCGGCGGACGCTGCGAAGCCTGCGAAGGAGACGGACAGAAGAAGATCGAGATGCACTTTCTGCCCGATGTGTGGGTCGAATGCGACGAGTGCCGCGGGCAGCGTTACAACCGCGAAACGCTGAGCGTGCTGTATCGCGGCCATTCGATCGCGGATGTGCTCAACCTGTCGATCAGCCAGTGTCTCGAACTGTTCGCGAACATCCCGAAGATCCGCAAGCCGCTGGCCACGCTCGACGCGATCGGTCTCGGTTATCTGACGCTCGGCCAGTCCGCCACCACGCTGTCCGGCGGCGAAGCGCAGCGCGTCAAACTGGCGGCCGAACTGGCGCGGCCGCATACCGGCAAGACCATCTACATCCTTGATGAACCCACAACCGGCCTGCACTTCGATGACATCGACAAGCTGCTGAAGGTACTCAACAGCCTGGTTGAAGCGGGCAACACGGTGGTGGTCATCGAACACAATCTGGATGTCATCAAGACGGCGGACTGGGTCATTGATCTGGGACCGGAAGCCGGACGCGGCGGCGGCTGGATCGTCGCGCAGGGAACTCCGGAGGAGCTGGTCGCGCATGCGGAAAACCGGTCTGTTCAAAGCCGGTCGAAGCCGAAGCGTGGAGCCTCTGAGCCGATCACGATGCGCAGTCATACCGGCGAGCAACTGGCTCCGGTGTTGAAGGCCAGCCGGCGCGGCGAACGAGCCATCTTCGACGCCGTGGCGGAAGGGAAGAAACGCAGCGGCGACGTGTCGCTGTCGGAAGTCGGCCGCGAAGCCCGCATGCCCTGGGAGATCGACGGCCGGCGATGGCACACGCAGGACCGCATCGCTCACAGTGGAAAACCCTGTCGCTGGGAAGGCGCGGCTCTGAATTTCGTGATCGACTTTCTGGAATCGGCATCGGCGCCGGAACCGACTTCCGAACCAGTCGTTCCGCGCCGGAAGAAAGCCGCGTCGCGCGTCGCTCTGATGCGCGGCAGCGATCTGCTCAGGCAACAGCAGTCCGGGAACGCCGTCGAGGCCAGCGCGAAAGACTCTGAAAGTTCATCATCAAAGACATCTGCGAACAGCGGACTCAAGACGATCTGGAACGATCAATCGACCGTGGAAGTCACCGGTGCGAATCAGCGTCAGGGCTGGTTCATGCATGCCCTGACGCGCGACGAATGGCTGCTGAAGCTGACGTTCCGAGTGGCAAAAGGCACCTTCGATCAGGATGAGCTGACGAAGCGGCTGGGGTTCAAGGACATCAATGACCTCAACGAGCTTCCGATCTACAACCGTTCGGAACGAGTCCGCGTGAAGAACCAGCGCGGCGCGTTTCAGGAAGTGTCGATCACCGTCCACTGGCTCCGGGAAGTCGACACGCCCGCGTTCCGGCAGTTCCTCGCCGAGGCGCGCGCGTCGTATCAGTCGCGCGTCGAACAGGCGCCGAGCGATCCAGCGGAAGCCGAGCCGTGGAAAGTGCTCGGCCGCAAGTGGCATCTCATCAGTAAGGGCTTTCCCGCCGACAAACGGCCGAAGTGGAAACTGGAAGTGCTGGAAGCGCTGTTCGAGGTCATGGATACGATCACCGAGGGCGACAACGTCCTCTGGAACGAACGGCAGTTCGTGCGCTACCGCCGGCCGGATGCGAAGAAGGAAGACTGGGCGGTCATCGTGACCAAACGCCGGGCCGGAGTGGATCTGGTCGTGACTCCAGCGCGCGAGGGAACGGGCATCGGCTCGGTGGCGGGTCTTGTCACCGAGCACGAATCGCTGGTCACAAAATCCGGCCGCGCCGCGTACCGACTGCGCTTCCTGACGCTCGCCCAGGTCCGGTCGCCGGAATTGAAAGACTTCCTGCGCCGCTGCCGCTGATTCTACCGGGGAGTGGACTGTCGGCAGTGGGCCGTGAAAAAGCTGAAAGACGTCCGGCCCCGGCCGTTCCGGTTACTGGCTGATGAAGTTCCGCAGATAACGGCAGCTCTGATGCAGCGAAGTCTTCCGCAGTTCCAGGCTGCCTTCAAACGATCGGTCTTCCACTTCGACACAGATCGGGCCGCTGTAACCGGAATCGCTCAGCACCGAACAGAACCGGCCCCAGTCCACGTCGCCCAGACCTGGCAGCTTGGGCGTATGGAATTCCAGCGGATGTGCCATGATGCCGACGCGATCCAGTTTCTCGCGGTCGATCCGCACGTCCTTGGCATGCAGGTGAAACAGCCGGCTGGAGAATTCCCGCAGCGGTGCGAGATAGTCCATGTGCTGCCAGACCATGTGTGAGGGATCGTAATTCAGACCGAAGCAGTCGCCGGGAATGTCGTTGAACATGCGGGTCCAGATCGCGGGCGTAGTGGCGAGGTTCTTGCCGCCCGGCCATTCGTCCTTTGAAAAGCTCATCGGACAGTTCTCGATGCCGACCCGCACTCCACGTTCTTCGGCAAAGCGGATCAGCGGTCGCCAGACTTCGAGAAACTTCGGCCAGTTGTCATCGACGGACCGGGTCCAGTCGCGTCCGACGAATGTGTTCATCTGGCGGATGCCGAGGATCTCCGCGGCGGCGATCACGCGACGGATATGAGCAATACTGGCTTCGGCCTCTTCGCGGACCGGAGTCAGCGGATTGGGGTAATAGCCCAGCCCGCTGATTTCGACGCCGGCTTCCGCCGCCAGTCCGCGAATCTCCTGTGCTCTGGCTTCCGTGAAATCGACGACATCCACATGCGTCACGCCCGCGTATCGCCGTTCCGCGCGGCTGACCGGCCAGCACATCAGTTCCACGCACGAATAACCCGCTGACCCCGCGAACTGCAGAACATCTTTCAGAGGCAGGTCCGGCAGAATCGCGCTGACAAATCCCAGCTTCATGCTCATGAGGCAACTCCCGTGAAAAGGCCGGGAGTTCATACCGGGAACGCGCCGCCACTGCCAATCAACTGACCGCGACCAGTGGTGTCAAGCCTCCATCCGGGATCGCAGTTCGGCCCACGTTTCTCGATAGCTCTGCAACAGATCAATGGCCTTTTCCGCAGCCTGGCGGTCCTGGAGCAGGTCGGCGAAGTGCAGGCACTTCTGAACGTGCAGGAAGTAATCGCGCAGCATCCGGATCAGGTCCGGAGCGACATCCGCGCGCATCCCGGCCAGTACTTCCGACACGCATTTTCGAGCCGCGCTGGTTTCGTCGTGCGATCGCGGCAAATCACCGCAGTCCAGCGCTTCCAGAGCCATCCGCGCATGCCGCAAGGCCGTATCGACCACGAACATGTGCAGGCGATGTGGTGAAGCGGTCAGAACTCCTGTCTGCAGATATTCATCCACGCCGGAAATCATCCCTGAGTCCTTGTTCTGAAAGCGAAACAACCCGACCATCCGGCCGCAGTCGCGCCGGTGCTTTAACGGAGACAGTGCCATCTGATCGGCAGCAGCGCGAGCCGGATGCAGACGCTGACGCTGCAGACCGCCTGATCCTGACCAGGTCCGGCCGAGTCTGAGTACGGCAGCAGTCGGGTAATCTGGAAAAGTTGCCGATATTCTGCGGATCGTGTCGATCTGGATTCGGACCTGCGAAGAATGGAACCGCTCCCACGAGGAAATGATTCATGGAAGTGCGTCAGACGGAGCTGCCGGGAGTTCTGCTGATTGAGCCGCGCGTCTTTCACGATGCGCGAGGATTCTTTCTGGAGACGTATTCGGAACGGCGTTACGCCGCCTCCGGTATTCAGGTGGATTTCGTGCAGGACAACTGGTCGCACTCCCGGCGCGGAACGCTGCGCGGGATGCACTACCAGATCGAGCACTCGCAGGGGAAACTGGTGCAGGTCATGCACGGTGAGATCTTTGATGCCGTCGTCGATCTGCGCCGCGATTCACCCGCGTTCGGCAAGTGGTTCGGCATCACGCTGAGCGCCGCGAATCACCGGCAGCTCTGGATTCCTCCCGGCTTTGCCCACGGCTTTCTGGTGCTCAGTGACGAGGCTGACTTTATCTACAAATGCACGGACTACTACAGCCCCGAGCACGATCGGACTCTGCTCTGGAATGATCCGGCCATTGGAATCGAATGGCCGGCGACTGGCGAACTGGTTCTTTCCGAAAAAGACCGGGCCGGGAAACCGCTGACCGAGGCCGACTGCTTCGATCGGTCGCCGGATTGCCGTTCCTGATAGCGAAGACCGTGAGGAGGCGATGAACCCGGACGCGGTCCCCGATTTCGTGATCAAGCTGGGGGGCAGTCTGCTGACGCTGCCCGATCTGGCCGTGCGCATGCGGGGGCTGCTGGATCAGTTGCAGACCCGGCGAGTGGTCATCGTGACCGGCGGTGGAACCGCAGCCGATGTGGTGCGTCAATGGGATCGGCAGTTTCAGCTCGGCGACCCGGCCGCTCATCAACTGGCGATCGATTCGCTGTCGTTGACCGCGCGGCTGATGCGGCACCTGCTTCCGGAATCGCGTCTGCTGCTGTCGCTGGCCGAAGCGGAATCGCTCTTCGCACAGAACTGCCCGGCCATCGCTGATCCCGGACTGCTGCTGAAGGAACTGGAATCAGAACATTCCGAGCGATTGCCCTGCGGATGGCATGTCACCACGGATTCGATTGCCGCCTGGTTGACGCACCGCTGGTCGGAGATCGCGAATCGTTCCCGCGAACGCGTCGTCACACCGCATCGGCCGGTGCTGGTTCTGGTGAAGTCCGTGGATTGTCCGCAGGCCGGGCCGCAGCGCGCCTGCGATGTCGTCGATGAATGGTTTCCGGAAATCGCGCGACATCTGCCGCGCGTACTCTGGTGCAATCTCCGCTCCAGCCCCTTGAGGATCTGCGAGTGGTCAGAGAATGACGAGCAGTCTTTGCACGAACAGCGCCCCGCTTGACGGGATGACTACTTCCGGGGTGGCGTTGTTTCCTCGCGTCGCTGACCGGACAGACGCCGGGTCAGCTCTTCAAACTGCCGACGGTACTCGGCTGGTGGAGGCACGCGGCGATCGGTGAAATCGGTCGCGGACTGCTTCGGCGCGTCCCCGGCTTCGCGCCGACTTCCGGATGACTTCAGGTTGAGCGACTTCAGCATCTCCTCAAACTGTCGCCGCCGAGCCTGCGCGGCCGGGTCATCGCCGTCATTTCGAACCTGCCTCTGCATCCGCTCGACAAACCGCTTCATATCCGCTTCGGTCCAGCCCAGCTTCTGCAGCAGTTCGTCATCGACTTCTCCGCGATCAAGCTCTTCCTGCAGTTTCTTCAGGACCAGGCTGGTCGCCTTGAGGCGGTCTTCCAGCACGGCTTGATCGGCCTGTTCCGGAACCTCACCTGCGGAACCGCTGCCGGAACTTCCGCCCGCCCCTTCACCCTGTTCCTGGATGCCACCTGCGGAACGATTACCGCCCTGCTTCGCCGGCCGTGAGGAAGCAGATCCCGATGCGGACTTCCCACCGGAACCCGGCTTACCGCTCTGGCTGCCGGACGTACTTTCGCCCCCGGTTGAACCGGTTCCGGATTCGCCGGACGGCCCGGAACTCTTGCCGCCCTCTTCTGACTGAGCACCCGACTCGCCCGGCTGACCGCTCGATGTCTTTGTGCCACCTGAGTTCTGAGACCCGCCCGGCATGGGGCTTTCCGGTTTCTGTGAGCCTTCCTTCTGTGAGGCATCATCCGTCGATGAATTCTGCCCCGGCGACTTCGATGGCTTGCCGGACTTGTTCGCGGCATCACCGCCCGGCTGGCCTGGCATCCCGTTGTCATCATCGGCGGACTGGCCGCTCGTGCTCCCGGATGCTGGCGAACTCGATGGCGTGGACTGGCCGTCCCTCATTGGTTTTGAATCGCTCGATGGACCGGCTCCGTTCGGCGGCGCGGAACCCGGCGCCCCGCTGGATGGAGAACCGCCTTCAGGTTTCGCAGGCGAAGCACCGTTCGCCGATTGACCGGACGGCTTCTCACGGCCGGTTCCTGGTGAACCGTTTTCGCGGCCGGGCTTCGCCGCATCGGAACTGCCCTCAGCACCAGGCCGGGACTCCTGATTCGGCACGCTTCCCGGTTGCGAAGGACGACCTTTTCCATCGGAACCGGCTGGTGACTGAGGTTCGCCCTTCTCTGGAGCAGATCCGGATGGTTCGCCGCCCTTGTCATCCGTCATGTTGCCGGGCGTCTTCTGATCTGGCCGCTTCGGAGCTGTCGTTGGCGTGCCCGGCTGTTTGTCACCGGCTGTGCTTTCCGGCTGGCCATCAGTGTTCCCTGGATCGGAAGACTTCTCAGAGGGACCGGGAGAGCCATTGGTGGAACCGGACTCGGCTGAGCCTTTCTCCGGCGGCATGCCTTTCGGTGAGGGCATGTTTTCCGCTGCCGGCCGGCCATCGGTATCGGGCATTCCATCCGGGGACGGTTTCTTCGCTCCGTCGCTTCCGGATTCCGGTGTGGGTTTGCTGCCGGGCTTGTCGGCAGAATCGTTCGGCTGGCTGTTGTCGCGCGGAGTCTCGTCGGCCGCCTTCTGCCCCGTGCCATCCGGCCTGGGAGTCTGCTCCCCGCTGCTCCCCGACTGAGGCATCCCGGATGTCTCCGGTTTGTTTCCGCTTGAGTGATCACCCGGCATCTCGTCCTTCGTGTTTGAGCCGTCTGTTGCCGATGGGTCTTTGTTCTCGGCGCCGGATTGCGAACCGTTCTTCTGCCGCTCCGACTGGAATCGTTCCAGCAGTTCCTTCAGTACGGAATCGTCATCGCCGCCGTCTTTCGATCGCGGAGGATCGCCGTTCTTCTTCCCGTCGTTCGCGGAATCGGAACCGCCAGAGGACTCCGGGCGATCGGGCTTACGACCTTCAGAGCCGGACCGGTCTCCCGGTTGTCTCGCGTCGGGAGTGCGTTCCGTCCCTTTGCCCGGTTGAGAGCCATCCGGCTGCGGTTTTTCGCTGGAACCTTTGCCTGCCTGATTGTCCGAGCCGGCCTTTTCACCGGCACTGGATCCGGACTCGCTCGATTTGTTGTCCGAAGACTTTCCCGAGGAACCGCTCCCGCTGGAACCGTCTTCCGAGCGATCCGCGGATCCAGGCTTTTCGGGCGGAGTTTGTTCGCGCGGACCAGCTTCCGGTCGATTTTCCAGAGGCATCTCATCACCGGCCGGATCGCCTGGGCGTTCTCCAGATGAAGCCGGTTCCGTCTCCGCACCACTGTCGCTGGATGCCGGCTCCCGCTGCTGTTTCTGTTCGCGCTGCTTGTCATCCGACTGCTGCTGAGCCGCGGCCGGATCGACGGGCTGCTGAATGGTGATCTTCAAGCGTGCGGTGCTCTTCAAATTCGGTTCGAGCAACCTGCGGCCCGGCAGTTCCACCAGGCGGTTATCGCGAGCTTCCACCCACCAGGTCAGGACATCACCCGGCCGCGCGCCGAATGCTTCCAGGTCGAGAACGTGTTCTCCTTCAGCCTGTGACTTCAAGCCCTTGAACAGCGGGAACTCGACAACCGGGCGCGCTCCGTTCTGCACTTTCAGAATCAGCGAAGTCAGCCGGAAGTCCGGATCGCGCGCCTGCACGAAGAACGGCACCCGGACGTTCGCGGGAACTTCGAGATCCTGTTTCGGCAGGACGGTGACAAAGTCCGGTTTCTGATCGGCGCGGATCACCACCGGATGAATGGCCGGGGCGGGATCGACCATCTTCTTCGCGGTCTGGCACTGGATGCGGTAGTAGCGCGGATGAGTCCCGTCGGCTCGCAGCAGCGGCTGCCACGCGGCGGTCAGCTTGCGGCCATCCCGGCCGACGGTCATCCGGATTTCCTCGCAGCGTTCCGGGAACCGCTCTTCATCGGAGAACTGCATCCAGGCACTGGCCACTGGAACGGTCGATTCCGCCAGCACCGTGAGCTGCGTTCCCTCCCAGGCGTCAATGGCCGGACTGGCCAGTTGATGCGGCGGCTCTTCCATGTAATCCGGAAACTGATAACGCACTCCAGTGACGTTCGCCGACGGTGGCTGCACCACGGTCACTCGATACGTTCTCGACACCGCGTCGCCCGCTTCAATCCGCCAGGTGAGATCCTGCAGCAGCCCCTGACCATTCTCGCCGGTCAGGATGCAGCGCCAGGTCTTCACCGCAGGATCAGGCTGATCCATGCGCACCGGCTCATCCACGAAACCGCGATCGGCCGTTGAGTAATACAGCGTGACTGCCGGCGGCAGTTCCCCGCGCAGATCAACGCTCACCTCCAGATGCGATCGCGCCAGAACTTCGGAGTCCTCCTCGGGCCGGATCGACACGATCTCGGTCCGGGTTGAAACCTGGACTTCCGATCCCGGCACCAGTGCCCGCCACACGGACGGCCAGACTTTGCGCGGCGAGAAGACAACGTAGGCCGAGAACAGAGTCACCAGAGCGAGCAGCGCATACGACAGAACCAGGACCGGACGGCGATCGACCGCGTCATCGGTTTCCGAACGCGACAGAGTGACGGCCGCTCGCTTCTCCAGCGACGCCAGCACGGCGGGTGAAACCGTCCGTCCGGCGGATTTCAGATCCACATAATTCAGCAGCGTGCTCTGCAGTTCCGGAGCGATACTCTCCAGCGATCGCGCGGCGTACAGCCGGCTCACTCGACGAAACGCGGGCAGGACCACTCGCCATGCCGTCCACCCGGCCGCCGCCAGGACCAGTCCGCCCAGCAGCACGAGTCGCACCCCGTGACTGAAACCGCCGGCCACCAGCCAGTGGTCGCAGATAACGAAGACCAGCAGGTACGCCAGCACCAGCACCGCCACTCCGCAGATCGCAGTGATCAGATCCGTGGCCTTGATGCCGCGACGGGTCTTCTGGATCTGATAGTCGATGTATTCGTCAAACTCGGCATAAGGCCGGCCGGGCGTCACGGTGGACATGATCGCTCCTGAGAGATGCTCCTGCTGCAAGCCATCGAAACATCATGCGTTTCGACACTTCAGAGGAGTCTGATTCTGTCACTCAGGGAAGCCCGTGAAAAGCCGCTGAGTTTCACGAAGTGCATGCGGACGTTAAGGAAAACGCGACCGCAGGTGACCCGGAACGCAGGGGTTGTGACGAAAGTACGGCCGGAGTGCTCGCTATTCCGACTGGCGGGTTATTCGGAAACAGTGGAGCTGCGGAGCAGTCCCGGCAGCTTCCAGAGTTCCACATGCCCGTTGCCCTTTCCGGTGCGCAGGCCGTGAGCAACGGCCAGCATTCGCCCGTCGGAGGAGACGGCCAGCGACTCACCGGGCAGGCGGAGCGACTTGACGATCAGCACGGCGGGATCCGTCAGACGAACGGCTTTCAGCAAACGGTCATCCGTGGCCACGATCAACCAGTCTCCGTCCGGTGTGAAGCAGACCGCGTTCGCATGCTTTGAGTCCGGGAGTTCAAACAACAGCTCCAGAGTGGTGATATCCCAGACGCGGACAGGACCGTCTTCACAACCCGCCGCCAGAAGCCGGCTGTCCGGAGCAATGGCCAGAGCGTCGCAACGGCTGTCGACCGAGAAGTTTTTCAGCTCCGTCAATTCCGGCAGCTTCAGGATGGCAATCCGGCCCAGACGAGACGCGGCAGCCAGCCACTTCTGATCCGGAGCGATCACCACTCGCGTGCAGAACGACCCCGAAGTCGATGGTTCCGGCTCGACGACAAAACCTGATGTCACGGTTTCCTGAGCCACATTCACATCCAGCAGCCGCCCGCCCTGCCAGTGGTAGCAGGATGCCAGCACGCGCGGCTCATCGCGCAGCGCGGCCAGCGACAGGATGCCACCGTGACTGGTCATCGACGGCAGAGTTCTGATCGGCTCGGATTGCCCCATCCGGAAGAAGCGGACCAGTCCATCCAGACCCGCCGTCACAACAACATCCCGGTTTCCACTTTCAACCGAAGCCGGCCGGGCGGCATCGGTATCGACAGTTTCGTCCGGGGAGTTCTCTGTCAGCGCCAGAGCGACGGGGCTGTCCGCCGGGAGAACGGCCACCGCCTTCAGAGCATGCCGCTCTGAAGAGGCGGCTGTCTGCCACAGCCGCCTGGGACTGGTCACATCCGCGACATCCCAGATCTCCACACGATGTCCCGCAGTCAGCGCGAGTTGCGGTCCGTCACCGAAGAACTGGATCGCGGAAACATCTCCGGCTTCTACTCTGGCGGTGATCTCAAGACCGGCCGCATTGATCCAGCCATCCGGTGAATCGATCGCCCGAGCGGGAGCCGCTGAGGTGCCGGGAGTGCCGGAAACCGATGGCTCTGGACCTGCGGCAGACTGGCCCGCGCCGCCACTCCCGGAAGATCCATGACTGACTGTCGCTGCGGATTCTGCAAGGGGTGATTCCGCAGCCGCGCTTCCGGCAGGTGCTTTCGCCGAATCCGGAGTCCGGCTGATGTTGATTTCGAGCTTGTCGCCTTCAAACTTCAGAACAATGATCAGCCCCAGCAGGAGTACCAGGCCAGCCCCCGCGGAGAACAATCCGAAGCGGCGGTGATGAACCGGGGCTTCGTATTCCTTGAGTCAGCGGGAGCTGTCATATCGACCGTTGGTGGAACCGGGTCGATATCCACTACCAGGCCCTTCAATGCCGCCGCCAGTTCGCTCATGGATTGAAAGCGGTCATCCGGGTGCTTCGCGACCATCCGCTGGAAGATGTCATTCAGACGGGAGGGCGCGCCGGGAACAACTGCAGTCAGGTCCGGTATCGGCAGATCGCGATGAGCCACCAGCACATCCAGCGGCGATTCACCGCGATAAATGCGGCG
>Ga0172376_10008453_pt1 | contig 10751 bp, 9 predicted proteins | sample Lak35m_FD_121114 | JGI IMG/M metagenome (GOLD analysis project Ga0172376, IMG submission 121114) | Freshwater microbial communities from Kabuno Bay, South-Kivu, Congo - kab_092012_35m | ecosystem: Environmental > Aquatic > Freshwater > Lake | place: Democratic Republic of the Congo: South-Kivu... | reverse complement strand
TACTGGCACCAATACACTGTAATTCACCCCGGGCAAGTGCAGGTTTAAATATATTGGAAGCATCAAGTGAACCTGTTGCACCTCCGGCACCAACCATGGTATGTATTTCATCTATAAATAATATAACATCACGAGCTTTTTCAAGCTCTGTCATGATGGCTTTCATTCTTTCCTCAAACTGACCTCTGTATTTTGTACCTGCTACAAGTGCTGCCAAATCAAGCATCACTACACGTTTATTGAAAAGCGTACGTGAAACTTTTTTCTGCAGAATACGAAGGGCCAGACCTTCCACAATGGCTGTTTTACCGACACCCGGTTCTCCAATAAGGATAGGATTGTTTTTCTTACGCCTGCTTAAAATTTGTGATACTCGTTCTATCTCAACCTCCCTGCCGATAATGGGGTCAAGTTTCCCCTCTTCAGCAAGTCTTGTAACATCACGGCCGAAATTATCAAGAACAGGGGTCCTGGATTTACTTGTTGAGGCTTTCTTTGTAGTACCATAATTGTCACCTTCGTCATCATCCATGGAGGAATCAGAATCTGATGGGGTAGAATCATAAAACTCTGAAGCGCCGAGCTCAAATTCCTGCTTTACATACTCCATTTCGGACTTAAAGGCTTCATAGTCCACATCAAACTCGTTTAGAATTTTATTGGCTGTATTATCTTCAAGTTTTAGTATAGACAACATTAGATGCTCCGGATGTATCTCATCACTTTTATATGATTTTGCCTCCAGAGAAGTCACTTTCAGCACTTTTTCCGCATGCTTGTTGAGCGGAATATTTCCGTAATTATAACCTGTTTCGGCTTCTTGTCGGGAGCCTGAACCGGATTTTTCTATCGTGGCACGAAGTTTATCAATATCAACTTCAAGTGCCTCTAGAACTTTAACCGGAAGACTATCAGATTCACTCAGTAATCCCAGAAGGAAATGTTCTGTACCGATATAGTCATGTCCAAGACGAATGGCTTCTTCACGGCTAATTTTGATGATTTTCTTTACCTTAGGTGAAAATTTTCTGCTATTCATTTAAAATTTATTTCCTGCTTATTTACTTTACGCTTCACATAAACTATACCACCAGTTAAATAGTGGTAATTTTGTCATGCATTTTACAAATATACCAAAAAAACATGTCAAAACGTTATGTATATTGCCAATAATGCCTGCTTAACTTTACTTTAACGATATGATACCCAGGCACGTTTTAAAATTTAACTCCAAAAATATTTGAAGATTACATATTAAAACTATAACAAATATAAACTTTAAAGCCCGATTGACAAACCTCTGAAACTTTATTTTTTTTTATTATGACTTTAAAATGTTTATTTTTGTATTCGTTTTAATTTTTTAAAACAATAAACGAGAATTATTCCTGAATAAAGAGTCCTCATCTCTGGGGTGAATTTATTCTTTATAATTATGAAATCGACATGAGTAAAATAGCATTTACACTCAAGAAATAATGAATATTTTACTCATCAAAGATTCCATATGGCCTTGATAATCAGTCACTCGGAGAGTGACAAACTAAAAATATACAGATGAGAATGTCGATTTATCACCTTGGTATTCAGCCAGCAATCCATTACAAATGAAATACAGCTTAAATAAAGAAGAAAAATATACCATCTTTATTCTTGATGAAGAAAACCTCAACTCCATCCTGGCCCCGTCGCTAAAATCAGAGTTTATTTTTTGTCGTAATGAAGGAGTTAAAAACCTCATTTTTGATCTGTCGAACGTAAAATACGTTGATTCTTCAGGCCTAAGTGCCATTTTAACAGCCAACCGTCTTTGGAAAGATGAGGGATTATTTATTGTTACAGGAGTTAACCACCCGGCTGTTAAAAAACTAATTGAAATTTCCAGACTCGAAACTATACTGACGTTAATTCCATCTGTACAGGAATCCATAGATTTTGTATATATGGAAGAAATTCAGAATGAGCTGGCTTCTGAGGAAGATTAAGCTGTTATTTTTTTCATGGAGTTTGAATTTCTGTCTCTTGGCTGCAGGGCTGCATTTCCCTCCAAGGATGCCATTACAAGCGCCCATGTCCTCAGAATAAAAAATGATTATTTTCTGCTGGATTGTGCGGAAGGTACACAGATGAAGCTTGCTGCTTACAAAATTCCTCAAAATAAAATCAGGGCTGTATTCATTTCCCATTTTCATGGAGACCATTTCTTCGGTCTTCCAGGTTTACTTTCCTCCTTTGGGCATCATCATAGAACTGCTCCATTATATCTGGTAGGGCCGGAAGGAATAAGTAAATTTATAGATAATATTATCAATCTAACCTCTATGCATCTCGGATTCAATATTGAATTCGTAGAATTGGCAGATGATTTCGGTGAACTATTACTATTTGACAGTTTAAGTATCCATTTCAAAAAATTAAAACATAGGGTTCCTTCTTTTGGCTACTTATTCAGGGAAAAACCACATCTTGTCAATTTAAACCCTGAGTTGCTGCGAAAACATAAATTGAGTTTTGAAAGTATTCAAAAATTAAGGAATGGTGAAACTGCAGTTTCAGAAGAAGGTGTACTTATCCATAGCCAGGATGTCGCATCCGGAAGAAAAAAACAAAGGTCACTTGCTTATATTACAGATACAGCCTATGACCCCTCATTGGCAGATTTTGTAAAAGACGTTGATTTGATGTATCATGAAACTACATATCTCGATGATCTCGCTGATGAAGCAGAAAAGAGGAGCCACAGCACCAGCCTTCAAGCTGCCAGGATTGCCCGGGATGGAAATGTAAAAAATCTTTTAATGGGGCACTTTTCTTCGAGGTATTCCAACACCACTATTTTTGAAGTCGAGGCAAGGAAAATCTTCAATGCTGCATTTTGCACAGCAGAAGGCACACAGTTTACTATTGAGCCTGAAGGTGCTATTTTAACAATTCATAATCATAAGTCACTATCTTAAGAATACGCTGTCCAGTCTTGGGATTGATATTTTTAAGGTATATATCTACATCGATGGTCTCGGAAATCTCTTTCTCAGTGCTGTCAAAAATTACATTGATAATCCCTTTTTGTCCTGGTTTTATAGGTTTTCTTGGCCAGTCGAGAGTAGTGCAATCACATCCGGATGCTATGTCAATATTTATGGTCTCTGAACCGGTATTGGTAAATACAAAATCAAATTTTCGTTTATCACCTTTCTTGATTTTACCTAATTTAATGTGTTCTTTTTCAAAAGTCATTTTTACTTTATCGGTTTGACCAAATACATTAGAAGCTATCGTAAATAATAAAACTACAATGAAAAAGGAAATACTGCGGTACATATCAATTTGATTTTAATAATGCAAATATTGAAAAATGTTTTTATAAAAAATCTTATAGATTAGTTAATTTTTAAAGGCTCTTACCATTTCGCGTTTTCCCGGAGGTCCGGAAAGCGATTCGATTCTGAAACCTGCATTTTTTAAGTTACGTTTAAATTGCCCCTGCGCACAGTAGGTAACCAGGACACCACCATTTTCAAGCATGTCAAACATTTTTAATATGCTGGATTCATTCCACAATTCCGGCTGTGTAGCCGGTCCAAAAGCATCCATATAAAAAAGATTGAAGGCTTTTTCAGCAACAAATTCCTGAAAGGATATTTCCTGTTTTAAAATTGAAAAATCAGGCGAAAGATTTTGTTTTGTACCCCATGGCATATCCGTCAAGGATTCAAATGCAGGCAAACAATTTAAATGATCTCCATAATTTAGCGACTTGGTAATATCTCTTGATACTGGAAATGTATCTATTCCGGTATATGCAATATTTAACTCATGCTCCAGGGCGTATTGATATGATAATAAACAATTCAGACCAGTACCAAATCCTAATTCAAAAATACGAAAATCTTTTACCCCTTGCTGTTTTAAAAAGTCCAGACCTGCATTTATAAAAACAAAAACAGACTCCTGAATTGCTCCATTACGCGAATGGTAAGTTGCTCCATAGAAATGTGACAATAAGGTATGTGACCCGTCAGATGAAGGTATTAGTTGAAGGCTCATTTATGATGGTAATCGATAACTTCTGCCATTTCATCACATGATATATCGAAATGAGAAGCCTCATAAATACATTCACCGTTTTCAATCAATAACACCTGTGGCGATTCATGGTGAACAGAAAAAGTCTCTGCAATTTGATCAGAAAGGTTCCTGAATTGCTTAAGGTCTAGATACCATGTTTCAATATTACTGAAATTCCAGTTTTCCTCTAGACGCATCTTTGCCATATGGCTTATAGAACACGTAGTGCTATGCTTAAAAATAAGCACAGGGTGCTTTTGAGAAGATGAAATCAACTGTTGAATCTGGTGAGTTTCCTGCAGATTATGCCAGCTTATCATGTTATCTGGCAACTGAAGAAATTGCGTTAACACCAGCCTTTAACTCGTATGGACAGCCATATCCTCTGTTGCAAGAATTCATTGTAAATATGGCTGATACTAAAAGCGCTATGAAAGCAATAGATTTTAATTGATTAGTTTTCATTTGTTAATTTTTAATTCGTCACGCTCTGCGTGACTGGTTTTCTAAGATCATATTGAATTCGGATGAGATAATCATAGTGATTTTTGTGACCGCCTCATGCTCATATCAAATGTTCATCTTTAAATAATTCAAGAAAGGAAATTTTTTATTAGATTTAGTTTCTCCGTATAGAGGCACAAAATTAAGATATTAAACGCTGATTTAAAAGTCTTTATTATAGCTGAAATTATAAATTAGGATATAATTAACAATAATACATTCATTTGGTTTCTAATCCGGCCTTAAAAAATCCAATTGATTCCGACTGCAAAGTTCCTGCCAAAATAACGATATCCATTCCATCTGTCAAAAGTAGAATTAAGCAGATTATTACCTTGTGCCATAATATTTAATTTTTTATAAATTCTAAAGGCTGCCTGAATATTGATACATAAAAGCTCGTTGTCTCCATATGAAGAAATATTGGTCTGTCTGATAATATTCAAATATTGAAGATCCGGAGTTATAACCAGTTTCTGGTTAAATAATTTCAAATCACAACCTACCTTAACATCTGCCCCTGGTAAATTAATGGCATTCTCTTCAGTAGCAGGATTGTACCGAACAAGATCAAAAGAAGCATTTATAGTTAAAAAATCAGTCGGATAATATTGAACAGATGTCCTTAAATATAAATTACTGATGTCATCATACTTTACTGTAAATTCCTCTGACAATTGATCCGTTTGAATAAAAAGTAAATTATTGTATGAATTGGATGTTCCTATTTTTGTTTCCAGCGCTAAAGCACTATTAAAAATACGAATACCCCCAAATATGTGATTGCTCCATGATGCGGTATTTAAAAATGCTTTACTGAATAGGTATGGATTGATAGTTGAACTATACCCTAAAGTATTGTGGTGTTGTTCCTGGCTGGTACCTGCAAAAATGGATATCCCTGACTTGGTGAGGGTGTATGAAAATTCAGTTAACGGAAAAAATTTGATTCCTGAATTTGTAGCAGCTAGGAAATGTAAACCTGCTTTAATATAGAATTTTGTGTTGGAAAAAGAAAAAACAGGTTTTGCATGAAATATATCAAGTATAGTATTACTGTCAGCGATGGTATATATGTTTTGGCTTTCTGCTTCAACGTTAAAATTGAAATTTTTGGACAAGGCTTTATGGGCAGATCCCCAGGTCATAATACCCGCTTCAAAACCATTATCATTCGATATATTAATGATTTTAGTAGTAATTCCTGTTTTCCAGTTCCAGCCTTTTTGAGCAAGCTCGATATTCGAAAAATGAACATTTAGCTGGTGATTGAAAATGTTTCTGTGGCTTCCTGTCTCTATTGCTGAAGTGGGATGCCAAAGGGTAAACCTATTCATTGAAGCATACATTCCTGCTGTCATCACTACATTTTCTCCGGTGATAATATGAGATTTAACACGCCCGTCAATATATCTGTAGTTTAGATTTTTAAATAATTCAGCCTGATTAAGTGAGGTGTACTGACCCAGGAAGGAAATATCATAGGATTCTTTCTTTTGATGATATATTCCAGCCTGAAGATTTGGATTTTTGGCGCTGCCATACAAAGCTCTGACAAAACCTCTTTCAAAATTCCAGCGAGAATCTTCCTGATATGCCAGTGCTTTTATTTCTACCTCCGGCGCAGTAAATGATATGGATCTGTCTTTTACATTATAGCTGAATTTTGGTAGGTCAGGCTTACTATCAAGAAGTGAAGGAGAAATAATAACCGGAATAGAATTATTAACATTTCCGGATGTAATTTCTATCAGGGAATCCTTTAGAAATTTAATAGAGTCATTAGCTTCCTGAGCCCATAATAAAGGATAAAAGCCTATGGTAAAAAACAGGACAGGTATTAATTTATTTTTTGCCATTCGATTCCAGTTTTAGCTTGTTTTTGTCTTTCTTTAATTTTGAGTTTTCTTTTTCGGCATCGTCGAGCCTTTTAAGCCTGGCAGTAGCTTCGCTAATGATTTCTTTTTCATCAGCAAAATGAGTAAGCAGGGCATCAAGTGCAGCCCTCGTATTCAGAAAATCTTTAGTGTCAAAATATATGTCAGACTGAAGCAAAATTGTTTTTGCAATCCAGAAAGGATAAAACTTATTATACGCATTGGCAAAATGACAGGCCTCTTCCGCATCATATACCTTTTTTTGCAGATACAGTGCTTTTGCGATCAAATAGCGAGATTCAGCGCCATTTTCATGTTGAATGGTATCAGGTAAAAACCTGAAAAAAGATAAAGCTTTATTCCAGTCTTTAAACCGCATCATCACTTTTCCGGTAATTAATGCCCATTTATGTTTATCCTGGTCAACCATAACACTTGATGATAGTATATGACTTGCCATTTTTTCAATCATTAAACTATCAGAAGCATTCTGGGCAGAAATTATATACTGTTGCGCAGCAAGATTTTTAAGATTCATATCTATCGCCCTTTCAAACGCTGAGCTGAATAGTTCTCTGGCTTTAGTACTGTCACGACTGATGTTGAGAACCAATAAGCCTGCCTGATAAGAAGCATCACTGTAATACCTTGATTCGGGTTTCTGAATAAGGTTGTCAAAGTCCTTTAAAGCTGCATTGGCGTCAGCTCCCTTAAGTTGGGCCATTCCCCTGAAATAAACAGCATGATCCAGATATTTTCCGGTTGTATAGTTGTATAAATATTTCGTAAACAACTCTACAGCATCAGGAAACATCTGATCTTTATACTTCTGATATGCCAGGGCAAAACTTAGAGAATCTGCCCTTGACTCAGCCATTTCATATCCGGGAATAGTTCTGACGTATGAAAAATAAACTTCAGGTGTTGAAAGTTCATTAACATAAATGTGTTCCAGTTTTTTTAATGTCTTTTCGGCAAGTAAAGGATCAGGACCAGAGGTCATGATAGATTTGAACAGAGGAATTGCTGCCTCAAATTCTTTTCGGTCAGTAAGCAAGACACTTGACTGATATCGGGCGAAATTCGTTGATATAATAGCTTTATCAGTATGGATTATCTTCTCGTAAGTTTTCAGTGCCCCGGCTGGCTGTCCGGTAAATTCATAACAAAGTGCCATCATCATCATTGCTTCTCCCTGATAGGGTTGTTCTCCCTTGGAAGTATATTTTTGAAGATAAGGAAGACATTCCCTGTACTCCTGTTGCAAAAAATGTATACGACCTGACTGGAACTGTGCATAATCCATATCATCACTTTGAAGACTGATTACTTTTTGGAAGTAGGGTAGAGCCTGCTTTAAAGCACCCTTTTCTATCAGAAGTTCTCCGCACTTCACCAGGGCATCCGGATAAAGGTAATCGTGAATAGTAATGTTCCTGATTCTGTCTTTTCGCTTTTGATACGATTCGGTACATTTTAAAAAATAATTATAGGCATCTTCTTTTTGCTTCAGCTTGAGTTTACTGTATCCATTGTAGTAAAACACCACAAGTGGAGAAACTTCATCAGAGAAAGTCATATCTTTTCCCAAAGAAAGAAACTCGTCAAAGTTGGATTGCGATCTGGAAAATTGATAAAGTTTGTATTCAATTATTCCCAGCCAGAAAAAAGATTCAGCCTTAACTTTGGTATCGTAAGAGATTTCTGATACAGAAACCATATAATCGCGTGCTTCTGTAAATTTTTCATTGGCCAAGGATACTGCACCGGCTTTTAAAAGCAGTCGTTGCAAAGTGGCATTTAATGCGGGAATCGTCGTGCGCAATTCTCTTACCACATCGAGTGCAAACTCAAGGTCAGACGAATTTTCAAGCACCTGTCGTATCATTTCCTGCGCATCCTTAAAATAGATTGACTGAGAAGGTAAGGCATTGAAAGCATTTATAGCTTCCCTTTCAAATCCTGCTTCAGCTGAAAGTTTTGCATACTGGAATGTCGCTTCTTCCTTCAATTCAGGAACATCAGACAGAAGGGATGCATTTAAAAAAGAGGACCTTGCAGATGCCTTATCGCCTTTTTGAAGGTAAGCATCGGCCATATAATAGTTTGATAATTGTCCAGCCAGTGTCTTATCCTGTTTGATAACCAAAAATCTAGCTATGGCATCATTGTATTTTTTTATTTTATAGTAAGAAAATCCAATTTGATAGAATTCTTCCACAGACAAAGAATCTGATTGCTGTTCATAATAAACCAGATGATCCAGTGCCTTGTCATATTTTTTTTCTGCAAAATATGCCTGGCCCAGCAGCAATCTGATCTCCTTTGATTTTTCAATACTTTTATCCTTTAATGCTTTTTCGGCATATGTTATCAGAGCAGTATAATTTTTTTCTGAAAATTGAATCTGACAAATGTAATAGGGTACATAGGATTTATAAGCTTTATTTGAAGCAGAAGCCTCAAAGAGAGATACTGCGGCTTTGTAATCCCCGTCAAAATAGGCGCAAAGTCCTCCGTAATACTGGGCAGCCTGAACGTAAATGCTGCGTCTGGAAGATATTTGCTGAAATACTTTTCGGGCAGTACCAAATTCTTTCAGCACAAAAAGTGAATAGCCTTTTTTAAATAAAAATTCTTCTGAGAGTTGTGAGGGTAAATCTTTCAGGTAGATATGGTCAACCGATTTCAGGTATTCCCTGTACATTTTTCGATGAAAATAGTAAATGCCAAGATCAAGTGACGCTTGGACGGACGCATTTTCCGGTTTAATTTTATCAATCATCAGTACAATGTCCTTTTCTGCAAAAGGCAACTCCATTCTCATTTGACTTACTTCCTGTAGAAAGATGGCGTGATTCCAGGCTTCTGATCTGCACCCGCTGTACTGACCGCAAAGCGCTTCACGTGCAGCATCAGCATACAAGTCAGAAATAGCATACAACTCATTCTGGAAGAAAAATGCAGCAGACGTAGTTTTAGCAGGCTGACCCGGGATAAATTGTGCGTAGGTCAGTTGAAACAAAAATACGATGATATTAAATATAAAAATTATACGTATCATGTTTATTTATAGATTATAATACAAATGTAAATATTATAATCTATAATTGGTAAAATTCAAATAATTATTTACCAGCGCAGAAACGGCTCATTAAGGAGGTTATTTTTTTAACTTCAGGTCCAGAAAAGCGAGTAATAAATCTCTTCCTCTGTGATAGGATTTATTGTTATTTACAACAATATCCACTTTGTTGAAAAAAGGTTGAATGTAAGATTCGAAGGATGGTAAAACATGATGTTCGTATCGATACAATACATCCTCCAGCGGATAATTGCGTTCAACCCTGTCTCGCTTAATTCTTCTGATTATCTTCTGAGTGTCAGTTGCATGCAGTAATATTTTCAGATCGAGCATGTCAAATACCCGTGGGTTGTGGAATACAAACAAGCCTTCAACAATAATTACAGGGGCGGGGGAGAAGGTGAGCATTTTCTGCTCCTTATGTTCGTTATTAAAAGTATATTCTTCCTTCTCGACGATCATACCATTATTGAGTTTGACAAGATCAAAATAGAATTCGTCCTGGTCAATGGAATCCGGAAGATCAAAATTTCGAATTCCATTTTGGTCAACTTCCTGCTCATCTCTTGGTCGGTAATAATCATCCTGAGATAAAAAGCAAACCTGCTCCGGCGGATAATGGGTTTTTAATTCCTTTATAAATGAAGTCTTTCCCGATCCGCTACCTCCGGAAATACCAATGAGAAAACAATCTGAATTTTTTAGACTCATAAAGGACCTGTTGTTAAATAATTATTCTAATTTTCGGCAAAATAACAAAAGTACAACGAGAAATTAAAAAATAAATCTATGGAAGTCTTGTTGAGTCTGGGAAGAGGATTACTCGGAATGGCAGTTTTGGTAGGAATTGGTTACATTTTTAGCAGTAACCGAAAAGCTATTCCCTGGAAAATGGTATGCATAGGATTGCTGGCACAACTAATTCTGGCTTTGGGGGTATTAAAGGTTGGCTGGGTAAAAGCTATATTTGAATTTGTTGGTGGATTTTTTGTTCGAATTCTTGAATTCACTAAATCAGGCTCTGCATTTTTGCTTGGGGATAAATTAATGGATTCTTCCAATTTTGGATATATATTTTTATTTCAGGTGCTCCCAACTATTATTTTCTTTTCTGCACTGACATCACTTTTGTTTTACCTGGGGATAATCCAATGGGTTGTCAAAAGTTTTGCTAAAATATTTACCAGATTGCTGGGTATCTCTGGGGCTGAGAGTCT
>Ga0172376_10008452_pt1 | contig 10752 bp, 8 predicted proteins | sample Lak35m_FD_121114 | JGI IMG/M metagenome (GOLD analysis project Ga0172376, IMG submission 121114) | Freshwater microbial communities from Kabuno Bay, South-Kivu, Congo - kab_092012_35m | ecosystem: Environmental > Aquatic > Freshwater > Lake | place: Democratic Republic of the Congo: South-Kivu... | reverse complement strand
TGCCTGCTGATCTCCTTTCGTTGTCATTCAACACTGAAAGTACAGGCATTTCGCCTGAAAATCAGCAGGCCAACCTTTCTACCCGTGAGAAATCCGGGCTAGGCCCGGTGCCAGCGGAGTCATCGGCAGAGATGCTCGTGGGCGACTACCGGAGTCTTCACGACTGCCGGGCTTTACTGGCGGCACAGGGTCGGAAACCTTTTGGATTGACCATGCCGCTTTGGTTATTCCGCACGATGGCTGGCACCGAGCTGCCTGATATGTGGAAATACCTGATGAACGAGCCACGATTGCCGATCACCCCGGGGCGCTTCCTGGATGTGCCCGCATGGGTGAAGCGACTGTAGAATGCACGCTGTGGATTCGACAGTTGAGGGGCGGTTTCAGATCCCCAGAATTCGCTGGAGTCCATCCCGCCAGTGGAGGCATTGCACACCATCGATATCTGAGGCCGCTCGAGCGTTCGAAAGAAGATATATTTCCCGCGATTTGAGCTCCGCTCCGACTTTGCGCAGTTGGGTGATCGCCTGTGTCGGAGGCGCACCTGTGCCCGACTTGATCTCCACAAGGATGGGGGCGCCTCTGGGTTTCTCGAGGATCAGATCGATTTCCACATCGTCCTTGGTTCGAAAATAAGAGAGGCGCCATCTCCTCTCCATGGCTTGGGTGAGTTTGAAGAATTCGTTTATGACGAAAGTTTCAAAAAGACCTCCGTATTCATAGGTGGAGGGATTCAAGGACTCGCCTGCGAGTTGAGTGAGCGCTCGTACGACGCCCGGATCAAAAAAGTAGAACTTGCTCTTTTTGGACTGCCTTTTGCGGATCGAAGTATCAAAGGGTTCGAGGTAGCGACCAATCCAAGTGTCGACCAAGATTTCCATGTGGCGCTCGGCCTGGGTGTGCGCCACTCCTGCGTCCCGTTCGATCGCCGAGTAGTTCACGATCTTGGCGTTGGATTGTGCGGCACTGATCAGCACTCGCCGAAAGGGGTCTAGGTTGCGAACCAGCTGTTCGGAGGCGACTTCTTCCTTCAGGTAGGTATCGACATAGGCGTAAAGTGCGCGGACCCGATCGGCGTCGGACAGGGGTTGGTCCCAGAACCGGGGAAGCAGTCCGGTAGTGAGGGCCTGTTGCAGGTCAAAGGATTCCCCGAGCTCGAGGGCGCTCAGCGGCGATAGGGAGTAAGAAGCCGCGCGGTTGGCGAGAAGGTTGGCCCCTCCTCGTTTGAGTTTTCTTGCGCTCGAGCCAGTGAGTGCAAAGTGGATTTTATGCTTTTCGATTCCGCGATGAACGACGTCCAGCAGTTCCGGGACTTTCTGAACTTCATCAATCACCACCCAGCGACTCTTTTGGGCTTTCCAAAGTTCGAGAAGGTGATCCGGATTCGACTTGAGTTGGAACTCAAGGCGCTGCTCCAAGAGGTCGATCCAGAGCGGGCGCTCGTTCGCAAAAAGGTGCCGGAGAAGGGTCGACTTCCCCGATCCGCGAGGACCAAAAAGAAAAAAACTTTGTGATTTCGATGGTTTGGTTATCCTTGAAAACATATGCTCAAATTGTACGCCATTTTGAGCATATGTCCTAGCGGAATGATTGGGGCACCTGGCTTCCACCTCAAAGCGTATATCGCATCGCTTTGAGGAGGGCGCCCGGAGTGACGCAGCTTCCGAGCTGGCGCTCCGCATAGGTGCCGGTCTCGGGCTGACTTTCCGTCTCGCGGGTCAAGGCCTCGAGTTCGCTTCCCAGCAGACGGAAAAGTGTATCATCAAAACGCAGGTTTTCGATCGGGGCCACGGGTTTGCCGTTTTCCACCCAAAGGCAAGCGTGACGAGTCATGCCGGTGATCCGGCCCGACTGCTGATCGCTCCAGTTGAGGTAGTGCAGGTTGGAGAGCCAGAGCCCGGTGCCGAGTTCTTGAGCTGCATGATCCAGGGGGAGAGAGCCCGCTTGCATGACGGGCGCCCGCAAGCTCTCGCTCTCGTTGGCCTGATTGCCGGTGACCTGATATTCACGAGCACTGCGCGTGTTGACGAGAGCGTTCATGAACCGCCCTTGCTCGAACAGCACGAGCGAGGACGGCGCAAGTTCGCCACGGCCGTTGAAGCGAGGCACGCTTCCAGTTGTGAAATCCTCCCGGAGCGAAAAGAGCGGAGAAAACCCTTGGATTTCCCCCGTACGGAGCCTGGCAAGCGCGCTGTCACCCTGCCGGATGGGCCCCTCGCCGATGGTGCCCCACGAGTACATCGCGATCAGATCTGCCACTGCGGCAGGCGCAAGAAAGGTGCGATGCTCACCGCGTGGAATTTGCCGGGGTGCCCGCTCCAAGATTGGAAGGAGTGTGCGCGCGGCATCGATCTTTTTGATATAGGATTCGGAATCAAAGCTCCGGCCGGCCCAAGTGCCTTTGATCGCACGCCCGGAGGACGCGACGACCGAGTAATCGATGTTCGTGAGCTCGGTCGTGAACCAGTGGAATATTCCTGTAGAGGTGGCCACCGCTCGGAGCACCAGACCTGCGGCATGGATGCCGGTGAAGTCGAGCCCCTGTGCCGGTGCCAGCAAGGCGCGGGGTGCTTCTTCGAGGGGCAGAGTCTGGCCCGGATGGTTTTCTTGAGACTCCTCGGAGGGCCCGGGCCAAGCCGAGTGCGGATTGGCGGGTACGCTTTGCGCCTCGGCGCGCAGTTGGGCGACAAGCTCACCGACCAAAAGTCCGTCTGCTTGAATATCACTCGAGAGCTCCACCGAGCGGACAGCTTCTCGGATGGGGGCCTGAGGAGTATCCCGGAGTTGGAAAGTAGCGGTGAGCGTGGTCTGGCGGACAGTACCGGTTTGTCTGACGCGGGCGCCGTTGAATCGCAAGTAGTGCGTGTCCTCGCCGCTCAGTTGGAGGGTGAGGGCTTCCGTATCCTGAGATTTCAATTGCGAGAACGCTTTTTGCGCAAGATCGCGGAAAGCGTCGCGTTCCATGCCCAGTCGGGGAAACTGCGTGGGAGCGGAGCTCATCCTTCACCTCCAAAAACTTCGATATCGCGGAACAGGCACGGCGGGGATGCATGGCCGACCCGGATGGCCTGGTTGGGTTCACCTTTGCCGCAGAAGGGGACGCCTGCGACCTCAAAAGTGTCCTCGGTCCCCACTTCAGCAAGATTATGCCAAAAGGGGACGGTGATGCCGCGGTAGTTGGGGTTTTTAAGCACGCCGGTGATCCGGCCGTTCTCAATGAGGCGGGCGTACTCGCAGCCAAACTGGAATTTGTTGCGGTAGTCGTCGATCGACCACGAGCGGTTGGTCTCCAGGATGACCCCGCGCTCGACGGAGGCAATCATCTCGGCAAGCGTGCTCGTGCCGGGTTCAAGATTGATATTGGACATGCGATCGATGGGCGCTCGGTTCCACGATGAGGCTCTCATCGTTGCGGCGCCCGGCTTGCCGGATCGGGCCTGGCTCTCGAGTCCGCCGATTCCTGCGACGAGCTTTCCGTTGCGGATCAGATCCTGACGTGCGGCCCTTGCGCCCGTGTCATCAAACGCAAAAGATGCGAATTCATTCCGCAGTTCCGGGTTCCAAGTCACGTTCATGAGTGGGGATCCGTATTGGAGGGAGCCGATATCCTCGAGCCGCACAAAGCTTGACCCTGCGTAATTGCGCTCGTCCCCGAGGATGCGATCGATTTCGAGCGGGTGTCCGATGCTCTCATGGATCTGAAGCATCATTTGATCGGGCATGAGGATCATGGGGAGTGTTTCGGTCGGGCAGTCGGGTGCGAGCACGAGTTCTTCGGCCTGGCGGGCCACGCGTGCGACCCGCTCCCACAGATCCGCGCTCTCGATGCCTTCGAAACCACCCTGGAAGGAGCGCGCGAACATGCCGCCATCGGTGCGCTTCTGAGTGACGTTGCCCTCACGCGCCGTGGCGGCGAAATCGATCGAAGTTTTTTCAAAGTCCTGCTCGATATCAGCACCATTCGTGCTCAGGTACCGGGAGCGGGACTCAACCAAGCGGATCATGGCGCTGGTGCGAGTGATGCGCGGAGAGGTCTTGAGTTTTTCGCAGATCCGGACAAGCAGGTCGGCCTGGGCGCGGGTCCCCACGTGCGAAAGCGGGATCGTGCGCGGCGAGAGGTAGCGTCCTTGCGATGGCGGACGCACCTGATCAATATCAAAACGGTGGACTGCAAACGGAGCAGCCGCACGCGCGTTGAGTTCCGCGCGGCGAGCGGCTTCTTCGATCCCGTGAGCGTCGAGGCGGCTTGTGGAGGCGTACCCAAAGTGCCCGTCGACAAAGGCTTCGATCTGGATCCCCGCCGAGCGGTCGACTTGATTGGTCTGCGGCAAGCCGTCGCGGAAATTGCGCAGGGTGAGGGTCTCGTCCAAATACCTCAGGCCCAGCCACTTGGCCTGAGGGGCCGCGCGTGTGGCGATTACAAGTGCCTGACGATAGTCTGGAGTCGGAGTGCCTGATTGCATGGCGGCAGCCTAGCTTCTCCGGACTCCGTTGGCTAGTCGATCTTCCGAGCGATTCGCGACTTATCGCACCTGAAGCACGTCGCGCGCCTGCTGAACAGTGATATCGAGCTGATTACGGTACCAGTCCTCGGCAAAAACCGGAGCCGCACTTCCGGGACGCACGCCTTGTACGCAGGTTTGCACGCGCTCGCCGGTGATCATGTCCGGATTGAGGGATGCAAAGCCCGACATCGATTCGCCGGGCAGCGCGACCGAGGGTGAGCAGAAGGTTTTCTGCCACTGGTCAAAAAGCGCTTGGTTGAAGTCGCCCCGAAGGCCATCCTGTTGAGCCTTGACGAATTCAGCCGGGTCGAGCGGCCGGATCGGGCGGGCTTCCAGTCCGATGGACTTGAGTTCCACATCGTGGGAGTCCTCTTGAACTGTCCCCGCTCGCTGGAACGCAAAGGAGAGCTGAGAGCCGGCGAGGACGGGACCGGATGCGAGGACGAGTTCGACTCTCTGGTTGATATGGGTCCCTTGGAAGTAATAGGTGTCGGGTATTTCGCGTGTTTTTTTCACTTTTTCCCGTTTCGTGACTTCCCTGAGTTTGCCGTCGATGAGCTTGTGCTCCTTTTTCTCCACCATGTCGTAGTAATCTTCGCGACGGGTGTAGGCATGAGAGAGCCGGACCGGCGTCTGCTTGAGGTCGTTCACAAAACTGCCGCTGAGCGGGTAGCTCAACACCTCGGTGGCATCCGTTGAAAAGTACGGGGACTGTTCAAAGGCCTGCAGAAGTGCGGTCCGGACGGGGACATGGTTGCCCGCGCCGAGTCCGGCCACTTCGCCGGTGATGGTCATGGACCGATATTGGCTGCGGGTCTTGAGGGTCCGGGCTTCGACGCTCAGGTGGGGCGCTTTGGCGTCTGCGCCAAAGTAGGCGCAGATCCTGGTGGTGAAATCACTTTGCCAGGGGATTTGAGGTCCCACTTGCTTGGACTGACTCTCGCAGAGCTTGACGCCCGCGTCCTTGGAGCCCGCCTGCAGGGACTGGATTTTACGTGCGCGTCCCGGATCCCCGGTGAATATGGACTGATATCGCTTGAGACGCCATTCGGACTTGAGGGGTTTGCCCGCTTGGATGGCGGTCGCAATGCTGCGCTCAAAGCCGGGCCAGGCGAGGATGGTTTCTTCCTCCGCCGTGAAAGCGAGCTTGGGGTTGAAGGAGACTTTCCAAGCGCGCTGCTGCTCGAAAGTGCCCAGCAGCTTTTCGAGCGCATTCTCCGAATTGCCTGCCATCCGGTCCATCCGGACCGAGATCAAACGCTTGTCGAGAACCCCGTTGCGCGCCTGCGCGAGCAGTCCGGGGAGGTCGGTATCGTCCGGGCTTTTTTTCGCGAGCGCTTCGAGCTGGGCTGCCGCTTCTTCGTAATTTTCCTTCTCCAGAAGTTCGATCGCTCTTTTTTTGGCGCTCGAGCAGGCGCTCACGAACAGGATGAATATCAGGAGCGGGGTGATCCGGCGCATACGGGAGAAGTTGGGATTCATCAGGAAAGTATAGGTGGGTTTGCGGCGGCTGAAAACAGTGATCTAATGGTTTCGCGGCTTCAAGTCTTTGCATGGAGTGAGCGGGGGATTTCTGATATGTCGAGCGATTCGGTCCGGGTGCCGGACGGATACGAGATCCGTGAGTTGGAAAGCGAGGAGTTCTGGAAGCACTGGGATCTCCATGCGCCGGGCATCTTTGACGAGCAGGCTCAGATTTTCCGCTGGCGCGAGCAGGTGGGAGCCGAGGAGCTCGAGCGGTCCCGGCAGCTGGAGCGTCGAATGACTGGCGCTCTCCGGATCAACCTCGGGATTTTTCACGGTGATACCTTTGTGGGCTGGAGCTGGGGCATTCAGAAACCGGGCGAGACTTTCTATATGGTCAATTCGGCCGTGTTGCCCGAGTACCGAGGCAAAGGACTGTACCGGGCCCTGATGGAGTCGATGGTGGAGCGGGTGACGGGGCTGGGATTTCAGCTCATCACGAGCCGTCATGTGGCCTGCAATAACGCTGTGCTGGTCCCCAAGCTCAAAGCGGGGTTTCAGATCACGGGGTTTGAGATCTCGGATTCGTTCGGAGTGCTGGTCAATCTCACTTATTACACGTCTGATCTCCGCCGGAAGGTCTACACTTACCGGACCGGGCAGGAGCGACCCGATGCCGAGGTCAAGAAAGTGCTTTCCCTCAGTTGAGACTGTCGCAAGGGCACGCGTTCAGGTAGGAGGGGGCCATGAATTCAAAATCCAGCAAATCCGCACCCAAGGCCCCTTCCGCCCCCTCCAAAGGGACGTCCAAAGGAGGCGTGTCGGAACGGGCGCGTGCTGTCCGAGTCCTGGCCCGAGTGCTGTCACAGGCGCAGGCCTTGGATGAAGTGATCGAAGAAGTCTCGCGCCTCGAAAAGCTCAGTTCCGAGCAGCGCGGCTGGTTGCTCGAAGTCTGCGCCGGCACCCTCCGCTGGAAAGGGCGGCTCGAACTCCTGCTGGATCAGCTTTGCGCCAAGAAGAAACCCACGGGCGATCTCAGGCGTGCGCTCCTGATTGGCGCATATCAGTTGGTCGCGCAGGAACGCACCCATCCCGGTGCCGTCGTCGATGAGACCGTTGAATTCGTGAAGTCGCGGGAAGGGATCGCGCCTTCCAAATTTGTGAATGCGGTGCTGAGGCGAGTGAGTGAGCAGGGCGCGGTGTGGAAGACCATGCCATTCCGAAAAGAGTTCTCCTTGGCTGAACAGGCCGCCTGGGCTTCGCTACCCGAATGGTTTTGGAAGAGGCTTGTGGCCGATCATGGGATCGAGTGGGCCGTGGAGTTTGCCCAGGCTGCGCTCGAGCGACCTCAGCTCTTTGTGAACGTCAAACCCGGACGTACTTTGGCGTTGGCGGCGGAAGATAAGGTCGCGGTGAATGGCATTCCTGCCGCGTGGCAAGTCAAGGCGCGCGCCGCCGTGGATCAGTGGCCTGGTTTTTCCGAGGGGAGTTTCTTTGTTCAGGACGTCTCGAGCCAGAAGCTCGTCGCAGAGGTCCTGCAGGAGGCGGGCGCAGGTGCCCGTGCCGCAAAAGAGATATCAGTCTGGGATGTTTGCGCCGCTCCCGGCGGCAAGTCCATCGCACTGGCTTGGGCGGGCGCCCGGGTGGTCGCGACGGATATCAGTGAGAAGCGCCTGCCCATGCTGCGGGAGAATGTCCTGCGCACGGCAAGAGAGACCGTGACGGTCGAAGAGCTCGCCAAGGTCCATGAGAGCAGTCGGGAGTTTGAACTGGTCTGGATTGATGCCCCCTGTTCCGGAAGCGGCATCATCCGTCGCCATCCGGATGTGCGCTGGCTCCGCAAACCCGAGGAGTTCAAAGCCTTGGGAATGACTCAATCTGATATTATCGCCATGGCCTGGAAGCATGTGCAACCGGGTGGATATCTGGCTTACACGGTTTGCTCGGTTCTCAAAGGGGAGGGGTTTGAAGCCCGGGTCCCTGCGGAGCTTTCCGGGCAATACCAGATCGTCCGGACCTGGACGCTCGCGCCCATCTGGCACCGCACGGAGATGGATTCCAGGGCGTGTTGATCCGCAAGACGAGCTGACCCAATCAGATTTTTCGCAGGACTGTGCAGATCTGGCGGAAGGGGCGGTCTTCAAGTTGGTCCGACCTCCTGAAAATATAAAAATTTCAACCGTGGTTTCCCCACCCCCCCATCAGCCCAGTCCCAACCCACGTGGTGAAGGCTTCTCCGAGCGCAAGATGCGCGAGAAGCGCGACTGCACTCAATGTGCAGTCGGGTGCATGATGCACCGAAGCGAGGTGGTTGAAAACTGGGTTGAAATCCTCATATTCACCGTTTTCATGTTGATGGGCGCAGGATTACTCGATGATTCGGGCCTCGTCTTGATTTCGTAAATCCTCTTGAGTCAGAGGTTAGCAAAGCGCCAATCGGAGCGAAAAAGTAGGCTTATATGCCTAAATTCATGCATCGACGGGCTCGAGATCACAGCTTTTGCGCGGAAAGTGGCGCTTTGCCCCCCTTTGAGTCGCAGGGATTGCGAGTAGGTCGAGTCTCTCCGGAAAAGTGCGAGGCTGACCAACCCTGCGATCTGCAGTGAAATCACGAGGGTGGATCCGGAATTTAGTCCCTTGGCGTTTGGGAAAGGGGAGGAGAGCAAGTCAGAGCGGCCGTGCGTTTGTGTGCGGAATGGGGTGGGTTTTCGCTGCGTGTGGGGGTGAGGGTCGGGGCAAGGCAGAGGTGGAGAAACGGGGGAGAGGGAGATTCACGAAAAGCGGTGATATCCGAGCGGAGCACAATTTCGAAACCAGGGGCCGGCTGGGCGTAGCCCTGAAGTCCGCGAAAGACTTCGCATTCACCCTGCGAGGCACTCGCAGCACCTCCAGCTCACCCCCCATCAGCCCAGTCCCAACCCCAGGGCCGAAATCCGCTCCGAGGGTAGGTTCGGAGATCCTTAAACGCTCGGCCCGTAGCCGAGCCGGCTTTGCCGCCCGAGGGAAGAACCGGTTTAAAACTCCTATCCGCCCTTAAAGACGTCTTTTCGATGCTTAATGAGAACGATGGTTACGGTCGGCTTTTTTGCATCGACCCGGTAAACAATCCGGTAGTCCCCGACCCGTATGCGCCGATGACCAACAAAGCTGTATCGTAGGGGCTTCCCCGGGCTAATCGGGTCCGCCGTTAACCGGGTCTCAATCGCACGTTTCACGAGCTGCCTTATCGTCTTTGGTAAGGCGGGGATATCGTCCGCAACAACGGTATCCAGGTACTCGACGACAAAAGACTGATCAGTCCCAGGCTTTGTCATGGCTGATCGTCTTTTTAGACTTAGCTTCCCGCTTCATGGCCATCTCCGATAACAGCAGATCCTCATGCTTTTCGATGGCATCCTCCATAAGCTCCTTGGCGACCACCGACATAGATTTACCTTCTTGATGCGCAATGCGCTCAATGGTCTCATAAATGTCGGCATTCAAAACCACGTTCAACCTGGGGTTCTTGGTGGGCATAGCTCTGGCACCTCCAAAATGAGTGTATCACTTATGATGAACTCAGCCAACCCCGTGAATCGACGATAGATCTCGGCAAAGCCCTGAAACGCGCGAAAGGCTTCGCATTTACCCTGCGAGGTACTCGCAGCACCTCCTGCTCACCCTCCATCAGCCCAGTCCCAACCCCTCTGGGGACGGCTTCTTCGAGCGCAAGATGTGCGAGAAGCGCGACTGCACTGAATGTGCAGTCGGGTGCATGATGCACCCGAAGCGGGGTGGTTGAAAACTGGGTTGAAATCCCTATATTCGCACCCGAAGCGGGTGGGTGAAAACTGGGTTGAAATCATTATCTTCTCATTCAGCGCTGGCCATACCAAGAGCGGCTTTCAATCCCACCTCAACTGAAGCGAAAACTCCCGATGGAAGCGCACCTATGCGTTCTACCAGTTTGCCGCGATCCAGCGTCGTCACTTGGTGACAAAGGACAACGCTAGACTCCTGAAGGCCTGCAGTTCCTTTGGGCAGTGCTATTGCGGTCGGCCCACGTTTGGCCTGCTTTTCTGACGTTGATAACGGCACCACAATAATCGAACGCCATGTGGAAATACGGTTAAATCCATCATGAGAAACGATCAGGACTGGCCTGCGACCACTTTGCTCAGAGCCAGAACGGGGCTTGAGATCTGCCCAATAAACTTCTCCACGGATCATCGGGAGCGCATTCCTTCCTGAAGCAAGCTATCAACACCAGAAGCCTCTAGATCTGGATCTAAATCAAACCGGCCGCCAGCGTGTTCTTGAGCGTACGCTTCAATCTCTCTCTGGAGTGCATTCTTTCGCTGTTGATGGAGCCAGTGCTCGATTGCATCGCGAACCAATTGAGTCGCCGGACGCTTGGATGCCTCTGCGGCCTTTCGCAACTCCTGGTAGGTCTCGTCTGGAAGAGGTATGTGGAAATTTCTTTTTCGAGAAGTTGACTTCATTACGTTGAAGTATATGGCAACATTAATGCCATGTCAATGTGGTTCAAATTATGCCATAAAAATGACCCCATAATCACTTGATTTCGGGGTGTCACCCCATACAGAGCCCGCTCCCAAAACATCGGGAAAACGGCTGATTCTAGAAAAAGCCTCGAAGTAGAATTTTGGGAGGTTTTCGGGGTACCCCATTTTCACTCAGGGTTCGCCCCCTATAGGCTAAATCAGGGGATTGGTTTCGCTCAAGACTACCGAGTTCTCGCCTGATTTGACGCGGCCTCTTTCTGTGACTCCATTCTCAGCTT
>Ga0172376_10008451_pt1 | contig 10754 bp, 7 predicted proteins | sample Lak35m_FD_121114 | JGI IMG/M metagenome (GOLD analysis project Ga0172376, IMG submission 121114) | Freshwater microbial communities from Kabuno Bay, South-Kivu, Congo - kab_092012_35m | ecosystem: Environmental > Aquatic > Freshwater > Lake | place: Democratic Republic of the Congo: South-Kivu... | reverse complement strand
GACGTGCCGGAGCGATATCTCGCAAAAATACGCCCGACGCTACGCGAACTGGTCAGAATCGCGGCTTAATGCAACGGGTTTCGGCAAAGTGCAGTTCCATAAGTTGAATCCGATAAATCATCAATCTTTACAACTCCTGAAAAAAGTGAAGCTGTATCATCTGTCAATACCTGAAATGCATTGACGACTGGTGTGACACGATCTTCAAGTTGAGCCGAAAAATGTAGGTCTGCGACATAATATGCTCGGTTCAGCGCGGCTTTTGTCGAAACGTGCGCCTTGCGATTCCTTTTGCGATTGAACTTGAACATAGCTGAAATCCTCTTCTCTTGTGGTGCCGTGACGTGTGGACGAATGCCGAATCAGGATGAATGCGGACAGAGTCTCTTCCGCGAAAGCTTGCGGGCTTTCGTTTCGTGACTTCGAAATCTCTTGGGTTGATGTTGCGAGATCGAGGGCGACGAACCGGGATGTGATGCATCCCTGGTGGTTTGAGTATTCGATGCCGGTTCGGTGAACTCTGTCTATTTAACTAGTGGCGGCAAACTGGGCAAATTGGACAAAAAATTTCAGGAATTTTCTGAAATCGCGTAACTGCCAAATATGTAGTGGGTTACGAATATCGGTCTCGAGAGCGAATTTGGGCCTTGTGGAGAGTCTGGCGGAATTACGCGAGATTCATCGATGCTTGATCTTTATTGATTCGCCATTCCGAACTTGATTCATTAATCCGAATTCCGAGCTCGGTCGACTGCTTCAGACATTTTCGGATTCGCCTTTCGCTTTTTTCGCCCGTTTTGCGATGAGAACTTCGATCGCGACGCGAACGACGATCTCGCGGCTTGATGTGTTCACCAGGGGCACGTCCTGCGGCGAACCGTGATTCCGACTCACAAGGATCGAAGTATGAGCCTTCCGCCCGTGACCGCTGGGAATTTCCTGAATGAAATGACGGACCGGATCGATGCGAATGAGGGGCATGGACATCGGGAGCGAGCGTTCCCCATGGAGTCGTTCGAGTCCCATCGGGCCTATCTGACGAGTCTCGCCGCCGCGCTGCTTGGCTCCGACATGCGAAGCAGGCTCTGCCCAGCCGACCTCGTTCAGGAAACGCTGATCGTGGCGTATTTCAAGTACGACCGGTTTCGGGGCGAATCGAACGACCAGTTCCGCAACTGGCTCGAGGGAATCCTCCGCCGGAAGAATTCCGAAGCGATGCGGAAGTTCCGCCGCACGGGCAAATCGGGTGGAGGAAAAGAGATTTCGTACGACGCCGTTCGCAGTATCGGCATGGAGGGGGATCCGCCGGATCCCCTGAATGAAGAGTAAGAGAATGCCATGTGGATCTTCGAGCAGCTGGAGCTTTTGCGCGAGGAAATTCGCAAGCTGCCGGCCATCGACCAGGCCCTGATCGAAGGCAAGCTGATCGACGATCTCACGATCGCCGAGATCGCCCGGCAGATTGGTTTGTCCGTCACGAACGCCTATCAGCGCTTCGGACGGGCCAGGAAAACGCTGAAAATGCGGCTTTCAGCCAGGTTCGCGGAAATGGCCTGACTTTTCCGGGTTGGAGCGTCGTTTGCCGATTCGCTTTGCCCGATGTGCGGATGCGGCAGCCCTAAAAATGACCCAGTCGGGTGCGAATCGAAGCGGGGCGAAGATGTTCGATCTCCGGACGTCTCGCCCCGCTTTCATTTCCCCAGCGAACGCCGAAAAGCGTCGAACTTGCGCTTCATCCCCACGCCGCCGGCTTCGGGGTAAAGCAGCAGAGTGGCTTCGACGAGCTGCTTCGCCTGCTTGTCGTGCCCTTCGCGGTACAGGGCCTTGGCCAGTTCCAGCCGGCCGAGGAACCAGTAGGGCGAGCCTTCCGGCACCTGTGTGACCCATTTGCTGAGATAGTCGATGGCCTTCTGCGTGGCGTTGAGTCGCAACAGGGCGTCGGCCACGCCGTAAAGCAGCCCAGGCTTGACGTCTGGATTGGCCGTCAGCCAGGCGTCCAGACGCGTTTCGGCCGCTGACGGGTTGCCGGCATAGATGAGACCGCGAATTTTTCGCAGCTCGAGTTCCTGGTTGACGTCGGGCGTGAATTCGGGGCCGGCGGGGGGCAGGCTCTCGGCCACGCTGGCCATGGCCGCGCCCAGGTGCCGGCGGGTGGCTTCGGAATCGATGATGAAGGCCGAGGTGTCGAGCACCCGGCACATGTCCAGGATCAGGTTAACGTCCATCGAACGGTCGCGGCCGGCCAGCCGCTCGCGCAGGTCAAGTTTGCGGCCGATCAGGGCGTCGGCCAGGATTCCGATCGCCTGGGCCCATTGTCGCTGGCTGTCGCGCGTGAGGATCGGCATCAGCCGTGTGCATGTCTGACGGGCGGCGTCGAAGCGGTCGGCCCCTGGCGTGAGGTCCATGCGGGCGATGGCAAGCTCGATCGTCGCCTTGTCTTCGGCCGAAAGGCCCGAATCGCGGGCCCGTTCGAGCCGCTTGCGGGCCAGGTCCCACACTTTCGCGAAGGACTTGTTGTCGGCGATCAGAACGAGTTCTTCCAGCCGTTCCAGAGCGGCGCGGAACATGGCCAACTGGGCCGCCATCCAGCGGGGGTGTCCTGGGGGAATCGCTTCCAGGGCGATGCGGGCGCGGTCGGAGTCGCCTGATGCGCGGGCCGATTCGGACTCGATCCAGCGCACCTCGCCTGTGGCGAGCGTATCGGCCGCGAATCGCTCCAGGTGCGACGCGATGGCTTCGTCCAGTTGTGTCCGGCCGGCAGTGCCCATGCGGCTTAAGGCCATCACGCGGATCAAACCGGCCCGGGGGCCGAGAGCGCCGAGGTCGGGGCTGTCGAGCACGGTTTTCATCCGCTGCTGGCTGAGGTTCGGCTTGCCGGAGGTCATCCAGGCCGCGCCGGCCTGATAGTTCAGGGCGGTCCGTTTTTTCGGGTCGTTTTCCAGGCTGGCGGCGTGATCGAGCGCGACGGCGGCCGATTCCGTGCGGCCCGCCCGCATGTGGGCGGTCGCCAGCAGGCTCCAGTCACCGGATGCGGCATCGGCGAGCGGTTCGATGCCGGACCGGCTGAGTTTGCGGAGGGCTTCGTCGCAGGCGGGGTCTTCCTTGCTGGCCGCGATGCGTGCGGCTTCGAAAAGGGCGGTGGTGGCTTCGGCTTTTTCCGGTGCCGTCATGGGGCGTGCGACACGGTCGACCCAGACTTCCGTGCGGAGTTTGGCCATCGCGGGAACGGGCAGATCGAGCGATTTGAGGAAATCGTCCGCCTCTTTCCATTGGCCGGACTTCACCTGGACCAGAACGTGCACCTCAGCCCAGGGGGCCGTGAACTGGTGCCGAAACGTTTCGGAAATCGAGTCGACCTCGGTTTTGGCCTGATCGGTGCGTCCCAGTTCGGCCAGCACGCGAGCGCGCATCACATGGGCCCAGTCGGCCAGCGTTTCGGCATCCATTTTTTCGGTCAGGTTGAGGATCCGTTCACGCGATGCCGCCGTATCGTCGATGCTCATGCCGGGGTCGGCCTGAATCCGGTCCGCCAGGCACTGTGCCAGCAGATATCGGGCCGTTTGCGAATACTGGTCGTTGGCCGGGCCGTTGGCCTTCGTGATCGCTTCGAGCATTTCACGCGCTTTTGCCCGATCGCCCTTTCCAGCGTCGGTCGCTTGACCCTTGGCGGATGTGGCCGAGGCCGCCGCGACACGATTCGCCAGCCGAGAACGCTGCCACCAGGCCTCGGCCTGGGTGAGCTGGAAGCGGTCGGACATCGGGTGTTTAGGATGTGCATCCGAAAAATCGTGTGCCAGGTCGATCAGGGTGGCCCAAACGTGCAGGGCGTCGTCGGGGGTGGGGGCTTCGGCGACCAGCGACCTCAGATAGGCCAGCGTTTCGGCCGCGATGGCCTCGCGCCGGGCCAGCGGAAAGGCCGTATCAAGCATCTGGTTGCGGATGACGGCCAGATGGTCGACGATCGACTGGCGAAAGGTGTCCGAGTCGGACTTGGCGGCGGCGTTCCCGGCCTGGCCGGACTTTTTCGTTGCGGCGGATTCGGTCGAAGTCTTCGTGGATTCGGCCTGGGGAGCGTTTTGCTGCTGGGAGAGGGCCGAAATCGGCCAGATCACCGCAATGACCAGCAACGCGGAAAGAGAACGCATAGCGAATCGACTCCAGGCCGCGCTCAGGTGACGAAGCTGGCTGAGGGAAGCGAACGGCGAAACGCCTTTCGCCGACAATCGAACGATTGCCGACGCATTCATTTTATGGCAAGAGCCTCAGTTCGTCCAAGCAGGAAAAGCCTTCGGCGTTAACCCCGATTGGCCAGCAAATCCGCGATCGCCTTGCGATACAGCGGTTCGCTCGTCTTCGAAACCAGCGAGACGCTTGGCTCGTAGCCGCCTTCGCCGTGCGATCGTGCAAGGGTAATGTACCAGGGACCGCCGTCGCCATAAGCGGCACAGGCCACGAAGCCGCCGGGGCGAAGTTCCTGCGCGCCGAGCTGATATTCCACGAACGTCTCGGCCGGCAGGGTGATCACGCTGCCCTTGTTGATGTCCAGCCGGCCCAGAAGGATCGGCGTTTTCGATTCCAGCCGCTTCAGCCAGCCGCAGAACATCGCGTTGCGGTTGCGCGTGACGGTCGGGTTTTTCGTGTCGGCCACGGTGGCCAGGAGTTTGTCATAATCGAAGTCTTCGTTCGGCTTGAAGACGTGCGGCAGCGTCTTCCAGGCGACCGAATCGATCGGCTGACGGTCGGCATCAGCGGCCTTGTCGGCGGCGACCATGCCGGCATGCATGCGATCGACCAGGATCGGCCGGGTTTCGTGGGCGCCGTCGTTGTATTTCCCGGCCGTGACGTTGCCGGCGCAGCCTGTGAAATAGACATGCGCCACGCCCGGTTCGTCGGCATCGCGCTTGGCCCGGGCCAGGCCGACGAAGTCGGACGACACGCGGCCGTCGCCGTAATAGCTCATCGGGTGCGTGGCATAGAAATAGAGCCGGGCAAGGGGCTTGTCGCCCGAAGCGAACGTGACGGACTTGAGCATCGGGTCGATCACGCCTTCGGGCGCTTCACGAGCTTTCGGGTCTTTCGTGGCGCTGGTGCGGCTGAAGAGCAGCTTGCCGTCGGGCCCGATCACGCGCCTGGCCGAGGCCACCTGCGCCACCTTGCCATTACCCATGCGGACATTGTCGACCGGCTTGCCGTCGTTCGCCGCTGCCTTCACGGCCGCGGCCGTGCGTTCGAGCAACTTGTCGAAAAACGGTTCGTCGTAGGTCAGGATCGACGATCCGTATTTATTGAGCAGTTCGTTGGCGTGGGGCTCGCAGAACGGGGCGTTGTGCTGGTGCACGCTGTGCAGGCTGACCCTGTCGGGCGTGGTGCCGGCGGCTTTGGCGATCGTGTCGCGGAACCGGAAGTAAGCCCCGTTGCACACGCCGGTCCAGTCGATGGCGGCCAGGACGATCGGCGCGTCGGCCCCTTGCAGAATCACGCCACGCAGCTTCAGGGGGTCGTCCACCACGGTGGCCGGCTGGATCCAGCCGCCGCACATGGCATGGCCCATCGGGACGGTGGCGTCGACGTCGAATGTGCCAAGGTGAAGTCCGGGCATGGCTTGAATTCCTTGAGGCTGGGCGCTGGTCGGGGCGATGACAGGTAAGGGCGGGTCGACCGGTCGGCGAAACGGTGGAGCAGGGGGTGAGCGTAAGTCTCAAAGATAACGGGCAGGCCGCGGGGGATCCACGGTCTGCCCGTTCGTTTCGGAACGGAATCTTATGGATTCCGCAAGAATCAGGGGATTTCGCCGGTCGGAACGTCGGTCACGACGGTGCTCGTGGCCCGGTCTTTCGGTTCCTTGAAGGCGACCATGAACACGGCCAGGATCACGGCCGCGAAGATCGCGGGAAGGCCCCATATCATCTGCCAGTCCATGGCCTTGAGTTGCGTCAGGCGTTCGTTGTCAAGGTCAGCCTTCAGTACGTCGAGCCGTTCGCCGGTCGTTCCGCTCTTCTCCAGCTCCGCTATTTCCTTCGTGATCCGCTCGACTTGCTTGCCCGCTTCGATGGATGCTTCCGATGTGTACTTCGTTTCCACATATCCAGCGACCTTAGCCCCAATGGCCATACCTAGGCCCAGAGTGAAAAGGACCAGCAGCCCTTGTGCTTGGCCACGTAAATGGGGCGGAGCGGCTTGATCGGTGTAGATCTGCCCAGTCACGAAGAAGAAGTCATAGCAAATGCCGTGCAGGATAATTCCCAACAATACGAAAGAAGCGATCTGGGTTGGTGCCCCAAAGGCAAACAAGGCATAGCGAGCCACCCAGGCGAGCATTCCGACGGCCAGCATCTTTTTCACACCAAGTCGCGCGAAAAACAACGGCATCAAAAGCATGAAAACAATTTCCGACATTTGGCCGTATGACATTGTCTGGCCTACAGGCAATTGGCACATCGCCACAATTCGGCTCGTGATCTGATAGTAGAACGCGAGGGGAATGCAGATGAGTGTCGAACAGATGAGGAAGACGAGGTACGAACGATTTTTCAGGATTGCCAGGGCATCTAGCCCAAGAATCTCGCGTACCGAGAACTTGCCGGTTGCTGTAGGTGGCGTGTGTGGCAAGAGCAGAAAGCTGATCACGCCCAATAACACGGCTGAACCGCATGAAAGGTAGAACATATCGATCGTGGTTTCGAACTTCAGATATGTCAAAGACAAGTTCGCAAGAATCCATCCGATCGTGCCCTGAACACGAATTCTCGAAAATTCCGCTTCGACGTTTTCGAGGTTCCGCATCGCCAACGTATTGGTTAGTGCGAGTGTCGGGAAATAGGTTAGCAAGTGGAGAAAAATGAGAATGATGATCGGCAGTGGCTTCGCCCCGGGCGACATCGAAGTTGTCGCAAGAAACATCAGGCCTGCTCCTGCCAAGTGCAGCGTACCAAGTACACGCTGGGCAGGGAAGAACCGGTCAGCCACCATACCCACGAAAAATGGCGAAATCATGCCAGCGATCGGACCGACAGCAAAAATCCAGCCGATATCGTTGCCGTTGAATCCAATCGTCTGAAGATACAGCGGTGCTGTCCCTTGCCAACTGCCCCAGATGAAAAACTGATTGAGCATCATGAGCGAAAGCAGCGCCCGCACCCGCGACCCCTTGACGAACGTCGCCGCCAGATAGATCTCAGCCGCGACAAGGCAGGCGAGCATGACGTAAAAGAACCAGTTCATGGCGGGGTGGGCTCCTGATGTCGTTCGAGTCTACTGAGAGGATCGGATTCGGACCGATCCCGTTGTGCGCATCGCCTTTTCGTCGCAATCCCGGCAATTGGTGCCGGGGTCGAGAAAGAGGCGGCAATCGGCTCGGCCTTCGAGGTGACGAAAATGTACCCGATCGATGCCGGCGATTCCAGAACGCCCCGGCCAAGTTCCGCTTCAGACACTCAGATCAATCGATACAAGTTGTCCAGTACCTTGGCCGTCGAGTGCGTCCGGGCGAATTCGTGCCTGAGTGACTCTCGCCCGTCCCGAAAGTCACGGGATCGCAGACTTTCGATCGCCCCAAGGAACGCATCGTGATCGGCCGCGATGTCGATCCGATCCGCATGAATCCGGCACTCCGGCAAGTCCGTCGCCACGGAAGGCCGCCCGCACCCCATGGCGTCCATCAGCTTCGTCGGCGAGCAGACGACGTTGAACGAGTGCGTTACGTCGTAAGGAATCAGGTTGACGTCGAAGCTGGCGTAAACCTCGCCGATACGCCCCTGTGGCTGCGGGCCGGTCGCGTAAACATTAGGCAAGGCCAGGGTTTTACGTGCTTCGTGCCGCCACGATTCCGGGCCATCCAGCGCGGGCTTCGGGCCGACGAGAACGACCGAAGTCTCCGGAAAAAATTCGGCGACTTTGCGGACGAGCGCCCAGTCGACCCGGTCTTCCAGGCCCCCCAGATATCCCAGCCATGGCCGCGGGATATGGGCGAACCCGGCAGGTGGCGGAGCCGGCTTCGAAAACGGTTCGTTCGGGATCGTCGATTCGGGGGCCCCGTGCGGCATGTGCAGAATCCGGTCGGCCCGTTCCGGGAACGCCATCTTGAGCTGTCGCGCCCGTTCGGCTGCGACACAGACTGTCCAGTCCGCACGGTCGACGGCACGGGCTTCCCAGGCTCTCACTTCGTCGGCTTTCGAAGGCCAATAAAGCGCGTAATCGTCGAGGTTGTAATAGATCAGCCGGTCCGGTTCGATCTGATCCGCCAGCGCCAGATAATACGGATAGGTGATCCACAGCGACGTTGCTTCGGCATCCTTTGCCGCCTTTCGCCATTTGCGACATGCGCGGGCCAGCGGCCATTGCCCGAACCGGGGAAAACGCTTCATCCAGCCAGGCGGCAGTTCGGCCGTAATCAGGCTGACCTGCGGGCTGAAATCCTTCCGATGAATGCCCCAATTCCATGGCCGAATCCCCCTGGCTCGCGCGTTTTGCCAGTCGATCGGCTCGAGCCGCAACAATCTGGCTTCCGGGCCGCTCGCAGGGGGCCAGGTCGAAAACAGGTGACGCGTGCTGTGCCAGCAACTGTCGGCCAGGATCACGTCCGTCATCCGGGATTGCATCGATCGACGACCTTTTCGGGTAGGACCTGAAACGGAATGACCAAGCGAGCGATTCTGGGCTGACCGCATCTTAACTGGAACGAGGGCGAGCCGGGAATTCGCTGATTCGATCAGTCGTTCCTTTCCGAACATTCGGAAAAATCGGTTGCACTGCGCACCTCAAAATCTCTACACTGTGCCCAATCCCTCGAAGGGACCCTGACCGTGGAGTCGGTTCCATTTACGGAACCGTCAAACTTCGGGCAGTTTTTCCGATCAGGCCTCTGCCCAATGTGGCGGAAGCCAGCACCTTGACATGGAGTTTTCCGAACATGATAAGTTTCGCCGTTGCCGCGGTCATGAGCGCGGTCACAGGTTGTCATGCCCAACAAGCTTGCGCCACACCTTGCGCCGCTCCTGCTCCCCAAGTCGTTTACGTTCAGACGGTCGCGACCTGCGAGCCTGCCCCGAAGAAGTCCTGCTTCAGCGGTCTGTTCCACAAGAAGGCCGCTTGTGCTCCGGTACCTGCTCCGGTTTGCGAGCCTGCTCCTGCTCCGGTCTGCGAACCCGCTCCTGTTGCCTGCGAGCCCGCTCCTGTGAAGAAGTGCGGCCTGGGCGGCCTGTTCCACAAGAAGCGTCAAGCTGTCGCCTGTGCTCCGGCCCCGGCTCCAGTCGCCACCTGTGCACCGGCTCCGGTCATTTATGCCGCTGCTCCGGTTTACGCCGCTGCCCCGACCTACGCCTCGCCCCAGGCTTCCGGCCAGCATTGATTCGACGTCCGGACCCATTCGTCCGGTCTGGTGAACGCACCCGTCACGATCGCTTCGTGGCGGGTTTTTTCGTGCGATTTTCGGATGAGTACGCCGTCGGGATCGACAAGGGCGGGGCCGCGATCGATGTCCGGTAAAGTACGATCAGCGACCGGGCTCAGGGCATGACGGTCGCGAAAAGGTTGATTCGTGCCGGAGGCTCTTCGGGGATGTCGCTTGTGATTTCCAGAACCGCGTGATCCGGGCCGGGTTTGTCAGGGGCCTTGTAGGTGATGTTGAGCGTTCGCACCGGCTGATCGGCTGGCGGATTCGAGGCCGCGACCGTGACTTCGCCCTTGCTCGCCTTCGTTTCCTTGACGACGAAAGGCTTTTCGGATTTCAGAATGACGGTCTTCTGAACCAAAGCGCCTTTGGCCACCTGCCCGAGGTTCATGACCGAGGGGGATGCAGACAGCAGGCCCTGAATCTGGCCGGTGACGAAGATCGGGATTTCCGGGCTCGCAGGGTCGTTGGTCTTGAGCGTGATCTGATCCTTGTAGAAACCGAGCGGGCCTGTGGGTTCCAGATTGGCCACGATCTTGTAATTCGCCTGCCCGTTGGCCCGGCTTTCCTCGGTGATTTTCACCTTGAGTCGCGGCGAATGATGCTGGGAACCCGTCACACGAAAATCGGCGTTGCCGCCAAGATATTGCAGGTTCATGGTTTGGGATGGCCCGTCCGTCCGCTTCACGGAGCCGAAATCGAGCTGGCCGGGTTGAAGCGTCACATCCGCGCGGATGAAGCACGTCATGTTCAGTTCGACACGGGCCGGGCTCGGCCGATCGATCACGAGCGTCAGCCCTGACGGTTTCAAACCCGTGAAATTGGTGGTGTCGAGCGTGGCTTCGATCGTCGTCTGCGTGCCGGGCGGAATGGTGTCGGCCCCGATTTTGACGTCGGTACAGCCGCATTTGGTTTCATAGCCCGCGATGTGCAGTTCCTTGTCCGTCACATTCACGACTTTGAACGAATATCTTAGTTTCGAGCCTTTCGCGACCGTGCCGAATTCGTGGTTCCGGTCGGGAAAGATGGAGTTGACCCAATCCTGACCAGGTGCATGCAGCCCGGTCTTGGCCATCAGGATCGCAAGCGTAAGTGACTTCAGAGACAGGCGAAGGAATCGCATGGCGGGAGAATCCTCGGGCTTCGTTGCACGGCCCTCGAACGGATCGATCGTTCCGGCGGAAAGACCGAACGAAACGGCGACCGAGTTCATTTTTCCGTAAATGACCGAATCTGCCTAGGGCAATCGTCAGCGCGAAGCCCGGTGGGTGTGACCAGATTTTCTTGTGCGGATTCGCGGAGGCAAGTCATCCGGCTTTTTTCCAGGTCGGCAAAGCGGACGCCAATGGGGTCAGGCACCCCCAAG
>Ga0172376_10008441_pt1 | contig 10763 bp, 12 predicted proteins | sample Lak35m_FD_121114 | JGI IMG/M metagenome (GOLD analysis project Ga0172376, IMG submission 121114) | Freshwater microbial communities from Kabuno Bay, South-Kivu, Congo - kab_092012_35m | ecosystem: Environmental > Aquatic > Freshwater > Lake | place: Democratic Republic of the Congo: South-Kivu... | reverse complement strand
TGATGAGCCAGCGATCAGACACGTGCAGGTCGCAGAAATGGTCATTGAAAAAGCAAAACGCCTTGCTGAGCATAAAAAAGATGTAGTAATATTATTAGATTCGATCACTAGACTTGGAAGAGCTTATAATGCTGTTGTTCCGAGCTCAGGTAAAGTTTTAACTGGAGGAGTTGATGCAAACGCTCTTCAAAGACCAAAACGTTTTTTTGGTGCAGCTAGAAATATTGAGGAAGGTGGATCTTTAACAATAATCTCAACTGCCTTGATCGAAACTGGATCTAGGATGGATGAGGTTATTTTTGAAGAATTTAAAGGAACTGGCAATTCTGAAGTTATTCTTGATAGAAAGGTTGCAGATAAAAGGATATTCCCAGCAATTGATATAACGAAGTCCGGCACTAGAAAAGAGGAGTTATTATTTAAAAAAGATGAACTTCAAAAGATGAATGTCTTAAGAAGACTTATTGCTCCAATGGGCAGTATGGAAGCAATAGAGTTTTTAATTTCAAAATTAAAAGAGACAAAAAACAATCCATCGTTTTTTGACGCAATGAATAAAAGTACTTAATCTATTGTTCGTGCTTTATCTGGAATTAATATAGGAACACCATTTATTATTTTATAAGCAAGTTTGGATTTTTTTGATACTAACTCATACTTTTTTTTATTAAAAATAAATTTATCTTTACCGATAGGGCAGATAAGAGTCTCCAATAGTTTGGTATTAAACTCCATTAGTGTATTTTTCTATCTTGTTGATTGTTATTTCCTAAAATGTAAAAATTAATTATTTGATTAATTAAATTAGTTCTTTCAATTAAATTTTTAGCTTCTAATAATGTTTGTTTTTCACTCACTGTGAAAGGACATACCATAGATAAAGAGTTTACTAGTTGGTAAGTGTCAACTCTTTCAACAACTTTCCAATCAGTTGAGAGTTGATGGATCTTAAAAAATTTTCGAGTTTTATCTATTAAATCAGTAACATTTATCTTATCTGAAAATTTAATCTTTTCTAAATCTTCTAAATAATCTTTATATGAAACCCTAAATTTTCTATATGGAAGATTAGTTTCTAATTCATTAAGTATCTTAAAGCGAATAAGTCCAGTTAAATTTATCAAATACCTTCCATCTGGCGTTTTTGAATGACTTTCAATTTTACCAAGGCAACCAACATTAAATACTTCAGGTTTAATAGAATTATTATAATTTTTTGTTTGAACCATACCAATTAGTTTATTATTTGATAATGCATCTTCAGTCATTTTTTTATATCTTGGCTCAAAAATATTTAAGGGTAGAATTGTATTTGGAAAAAAAATTGCATGTGAGAGTGGAAAAATTGCAATTTCATTTGGAAAATCTTTTTTAATAATCATTTTAAAAGAATATCTCATTAATTATCATTTGTAATTCATTTTTATGGACATAATAGTTCTCGAACACTATTGTAATTTAATTTTTAAGCGGGTGTAGCTCAGTGGTAGAGCGAATCGTTGCCAACGATTAGGTCGTGGGTTCAATTCCCTTCACCCGCTCCAAAAATAAAAGTAATCGTTAATTTTTTTTCGAATTTATTTGTATTTTGATGTTAGATATTTAAACTATTTTTAATTGTTACAGGCAAGTAATACAGGTAACAATTTTTTATGATAATTATTACAATAGTTTATGAAATAAAATTATCAAAAATATTTTTTTGTTTTTATAAATATGATCTTAAGAATACTTAATAAATTTAAAACATTTTATTTAAAAACCTTTAATGATAGTGATAGTTTAAGATGTTTTTTTAAAAGTCCATTAAGATCCACTAAATATTCTAATTATTTTCAAGTTTATGATCAATTGTTCTCACCCTATAAAAATAAAAAAATTGTTTTTTTAGAAATAGGCGTTGGGAATGGTGGATCCTTATTCATGTGGAGGAAATTTTTTGGAAAAAAAGCAAGAATTATAGGAATAGATCTCAATCCTGATACAAAAAAACTTGAGAAATATGGATTTGAAATTTATATCGGGAGTCAGAAGGATAAAAAATTTTTACAAGAAATAAAAAAAATAGGAAAAATTGATATTATTTTAGATGATGGTGGACATACGTATGAGCAACAAATTATAACTGTTGAAACTTTATTAGATAACATAGGTGACTTTGGAATGATTGTAATCGAAGATACACACTCTTCTTATTTAAATGGTTTTGGTCCTCCTCAATATTCTCTAATTAAATACGTAAAAGAATTAATTGATAAAATGAATCACAGGTCTTGCTGCTTAAATCAAATCTTATCTGAAAAAAGAATCTGGTCATTGGAGATTTTTGAGTCTTTCGTTGTTTTTAAAGTGAACAGAAAAGCGCTCAAGATTAAATCTTTTCTCATTCAAAATAAGGGTAAATTTATTTATAAATCTCAGGATTTAAGATATAAAGACCAAAATAAAGTAGATTTAAAGAGATATTTTTTAAAAAAATAAAAAATAATAATTAAAAACTTATAAATGCAATTTCAAGTACAATTTTCTAAAATTTTGTTAAATTTCTTATAAAATTTGTTTGTTATAATTTTACTTCATCTCAAGCAGACAACTTTGTCTAGAATTATTGATTTTATCTACCAGATGACGATCCGTTCGCAATCCAATCGAAAAAATGTATCAAATTGATGTACTCCATCGACTTGATACAAAAAAAAGGGACCACTTTTTGTCTTGGGACACACTTTTCACTCAAATATCTTTATAAAACTCACAAGTCTTGGGTTCAATTCCCTTCACCTGCTCCAAATCAGCAAGTAATCATTAATCTTTTTTCAAATTTGGTTATTTTTTGGTGGCAGACAACTGGCAGACAACTTTTTTAATTAATAAGATGTAATTTATGAAATTTAAAAAAATTAAATATAAAGTTTATTTATTCTATAATCTTTATATTAGAAATTTAAAATATTTATTTAAAGGTAGTTATTCTCAGTTTAAAGAAGATTTATTTGTTAAGAATTTTTTTAAAAACAAAAAAAACGGTCTATATTTAGATATTGGTTGTCATCATCCATTTAGAAATAATAATACTTATCTCTTATACAAACTCGGATGGACTGGTCTAAATATAGATGCAATTCAACAGAATATAGATTTATTTAATATACATCGCCCAAGAGATATAAATATTTGTGAAGTATTAAATAATAAAAAAGAAAATAGATATTTATACATACCAAATAAAAATTTATTGAGTCCAGAAATTACTATAAGTAAAAAATTTAGTGATTATTGGAAAAAACATCATAATCAAAAATATATAAAAAAAAAAATTTTAACAAATACTTTAAGTGCCATTTTAAAAGCAAAAAAATTAATTTTAGATAATTTAGATTTTTTAAGTGTCGATGTAGAAGGTAATGAACTTAATTGTATTAAAAGTATTGATTTAAATAAATATAATCCAAAGTTAATATGTATTGAGACACTTAAAATTAATAAGAGTAAAGATTTTAAAGTACATAGTTATCTATTAAAAAAAAAGTATAAGAAAATATATTCTACAAATGCTAATTCTTTTTATGTTAAAAAAAAAAATTTTAATCTCAGGCAGACAACTTTCTAAAATAGGCAGACAACTTCGTATAGAAACATTGATTTTACTATACTAGTGAGGTATTCAATTCCCTTCACCCGCTCCAACAGTACCAACGTCTTTTCGCTTTCTACACCAACAGCACAAATATAACGGCTAGTGGTATGCTAGTGGAAATTTATCTTATTCATTAAATAGATCAACGCTGTAAGTATATTTTCAAAAAGTTTTAACTTGATCCAAGAGAGGCCGTGTTTTCTAGGTCTGGATCCACCTAATTACACTAATGACTAAACCTAAAGATCCTAAAAATCCACTGTCCGCGACCCCAGCTGATAAGTCCGATGTCCGTGGCTCGTTGAAAGCGATTGCAGATCAATTAAGAGTGGAACGTCGAAAGGACCCGGTAAAACAATCATTATTGAATAAAGGTTTTGTTTGTCTGGCAATATAGGGATCCTTCCATGCGATCCAGTCAAAGGGAAGGCTATTAAGGAAACATACCATTCAGAAACAATATCTAAATTTGCTTTATTAAAACATTGACGAATTTTTGATTGTTTTAGCTGACCATAGGGAGATGCCTCCATAGATATTTTGAAAAAAAATTTAAGGGTCCATTTCATTAAATTAGCAATAATACTAGAAAGATTTGGTTCACTAACGATTATTACACCATTATATTTTAAATATTTTTGAAGTTTTTTAAAGCATTTTGTGGATATCGAAGATGATGCAAAACACCTTTTAATATTATGATATCAAATTTTTGTTTTATTTTTATTTTTTTTTCTTAATTAAAAATTTTATAAACTGGCCTAGTATCAATACTTTTAGCAGCATTAATTAATTTTTTAGAAGGATCGGATGCAATATAAATATTTGGCATAGATTTATTCGAAAGACCAAAACAGGCAGGAAAAACGCCGCAGCCAAATTCAATAATATTTAAATTCTTCAGAGAAGATGTCCTGGAGAATAATAATCGGTTTTCAAATTTTATACACTCAACAATTCCGCCTTTTAAATTAAGTTGTGATTCTTGAATGGTAGCGATTTCAGTATTTAAGTTTATATTTATTTTTTTTTAAAAACTTTTTCATATATATTTTTAGTGTATCATAAATATTGTTATAAAAATTATATATATATAAAAAATTTAAAAATAATAATGATATAACTTATATAGATAATAAAAAAACATAATGACTAAACTTAATTTTAGAAGTATTTTTAATAGAGATTTTATAAAACCAAATATTAACTTTCAATTATTTCAAAATAAAAGTATTTTAGTAACTGGCTCGGCTGGATCTATTGGAATTGAAATAATAAAAAAATTAAAAAAATATACAAAAAATATAACAAGAGCTGATCTCAATTTAGATATTACAAAAAATTCTAATGTTGCTAAATTAAAAAAAAAAAAATTTGATTTTGCTTTTCATTTGGCAGCCAATAAACGAGCTGATTTTGCAGAGGAAAATCCTGATACAGTTTCAATGTTGAACATATTAAGCACCTCGAACATTACAAAACTGAAAATAAAAAAAATTATATTAGGATCTACTTGCAAAGCAGCAAATCCTATAACTTCTTATGGTGCATCTAAATTAATTTGTGAAAGAATTATTTTAAACAAAGGTGGTAATGTTGCAAGATTTGTCAATGTTTTTAATACGAGTTTTTCCGTTACTAAAATATGGGGCAAGCTTAATCAAAACGAAAAAATTCCTGTTACACCTTGTAGAAGATTTTTTATTACTCTTGATGAGGCTGTAAATTTGCTTTTATTTACTGCAACTATGCCTACGGGAAGATACTCTTATAGAAATCTAAAAACGATTCACATGAAAGATGTGGCTAAAAAAATATATCCCAAAAGAAAAATCAAAAGCATGAAACTAAGATTTGGTGATAGACCTATTGAAACTTTAATTGGTAAAAGTGAAAAAGTAGTAGACATAAACAAACAAATTATAAGGATTGTTGATTGCTGGGGGAAATAAATTGAACACCTTAACAATTGCAACACCTTTTTATAATGAAGAAGAAAGTTTAAATAATTATTTTAACACATTAAAAAAAATTTTCATTTTAATTAATAAAAAAGTTAAAGTAAAATTTTTATTTATTGATGATGGCAGCACAGATTCAACACTAAAAAAACTTTTCGATTTTAAAAAAAAAAATTCACATTATAAAATTAAAATTTTTTCTCATATTAAAAATTTTGGATACGGTAGAACCTTAAAAAATAGCATTAAGTTATGTAATACAAAATATTTATTAACTTATGACTCTGATTGTACATATAATTATAAAATTATACTAACTTTAATTAATCAAATTGTTAAAAATAATAACGATATTATTAATGTCTCATATAAATTAGCTCAAAAAAATTTAGAAATAAATATTTTTAGAAAAATTCTATCCTGGGGTAGTTCTTTTATTTATAGATTTTTTTTTTTACAAATAAAAAGTTATAATGTTAAAGTTTTTACATGTAGTTTTAGAATTTACAAATTAAGTAAAATTAAAAGTATCAAATTAAACTCAGATGACTTTAATTGTTGTGCTGAGTTATTAGTTAAAGCAATGATAAAAAAATTAAATATCGTTGAAATTCCTGGAGAAAATCTTGGTCGTAAATTTGGTTATAGTAAAATGAAAATAATTAAAAATATCTTCAATACATTGAAAACAATTTTTTTAATAAAAATAAATTAAAACTTTCTTAATAATCTAGCTGGATTACCCGCATATGTGCCTTTAACATCTATGTCTTTTGTTACAACACTTCCAGCGCCTATAACTGCACCAGAGCAAATATTTACTGGTAGAATAGTTGCATTAGATCCAATTATTACGTTATCACCAATATTTGTCGGAAAGAAAAATTTCTCATCGTTTATAATTTTACCTTCTTTAAATAAATCGTTGGTAAACATAACGCCATGAGCAATAAAACATTTTTTACCAATCGTTACTAAATTACAAATAAAACTATGGCTAGAAACTTTGGTATGATCACCAATTTTTACACCCTTAGTTATTTCGACAAAAGGCCCGATAAAAACATCATTTCCAAGTTCACATTCATATAAATTGGAAGGTTCAATTACTGTGCAATTTTTTCCAAATTTCACATTTCTGATTTGGCTTTTTAATAAATCAAATTTTTTTTCCATTTGAGCATAAAATAAACCTATATAAAATATAAATATTGTAAATGAAAAAAAAAATTCTCACTATTTTAGGAACTAGACCAGAGTTAATCAAAATGTTTCCTATAATTAATAAATTAGATAAAAAATTTGATAACAAACTTGTTTGGTCAGGTCAGCATTACGATTATGCGATGGTGAAAAAAAATTTTAATGATGTTAAATTAAGAAAACCAGACATTAAATTAAAAATAAATAAAAAAAAAAATGTTTTTTTTCAAGTTCAAGAAAAATTATACTATATAATTTTAAAACAAAAACCAGATGCAATAATCTATCATGGAGATACTTTTACTACATTGGCAGCTAGTTTAGTTTCTAACTTCTTTTTTTTTAATGTTAAAAAAATTCATATTGAGGGTGGTTATAGATCAGAAGATAAAAATCAAATTGAAGAAAGAGCAAGACTAACTAGTGATCAGCTTTCCAATATTATTTTTGTGACAAGAAAACAGGAAAAAGAAAATTTAATAAAAGAAAATATAAAAAAAAATATATATGTGGTCGGAAACTCTATAACTGATTCGGTCGATGAAATTTTAAAAATATATAAAAATAAAAAAAAATTAATAAACCGTTACAATTTAGAGAATAATAATTTTATTTACGTAACAATTCACAGATCGGAAAATGTTGATAATAAAAAAAGAATACTTAACATAATCAAAATAATTAATGCGCTGTCAATTAGCTATAAAATTATTTTTCCAATTCATCCTAGAACTCATAAAATACTAAAAAAATTACCTATTAAATTAAAATCTAACATTATATTAGTTCCACCAATAAGTTATTCTGAATCAATTTATCTACTATCAAAATGTTTTTTTTGTTTTTCAGATTCTGGTGGTTTGCAAGAAGAGGCTATAATATTAAAAAAAAGATGCCTTATTCCTTCTGATAAAACCCCACATGCGCACTATTTAAATAAAAATGCAAATCAGCTTATCAATATAAAAAATAGCAGTTTTTCATCTCAAATTAAAAAGTTTATTTTAAGTGTTAAAGTAAATAAACCAAAAAGTTTTTCACATAAAAAAAATACTTCTCATCTGATAGCAAATATTATTGATAAAATAATATGATTAATATTTTTAAACAAGATAATAATAAAATATTACTAAAAAATGTTTATAGTAAATTTCAAAAAGATAAATGGGTTAACGGAAATATAGTAAAAGTATTAGAAAAAAATATTAAAAAATTTTTAAAAACAAATCACAGTATCTCTACATGCAACAGTGGATCCGATGCTTTGATGCTAGCCCTAATCTTAGATAAAAAAAAGAATAAAGATATTTATATAACAACACCAATTTCATATTTAGCTACCTCCAGTATACCGAAATTTTTAAATCTAAATTTAATTTACATTGATGTTAATAGTAACAATTATTTAATGAGTCTGGACAAACTTGAAAATTTTTTAAAATGCTGCCCTAAAAGAATTATAAAAAGAATTCGAGGCGTGATTAATGTTGAATTATTTGGTCAAACTTGTGATTTGGATAAATTAAAAAAAATATCTAAAAAATATAAATTGAGTTTAATTGGGGATTGTGCACAAAGTTTTGGTACATATTACGAAAAGAAATCAACTATATCATATTATGATTTAGCTATAACAAGTTTTTATCCAACAAAAATTTTCTCTTGTTATGGTGATGGAGGTGCTATTTTTTCTAAAAAAAAATTAAAAAAATTAAATCTACTAAAAAATAACGGTCATACAGAATCTGACAAGACTACTTGCAAGGTATTAGGTATTAATTCAAGACTTGATAGTCTTCAGGGATATATCTTAAATGAAAAGTTATTTAAATTGAAAAAAATACTAAATAAAAAAAAATTTATTTCAAAATTTTTATTTAATAAATTACATAAATATTTTCAAATGCCTACGTTCAATAAAAACGTAAATTCTAATAACTACGTATTTTCATTTTATGTCAATCCAGTGAAAAAGGAAAAATTTTTAGATCATCTAAATAAAAAAAAAATTGAGTGCAAAACATTTTATCCAAAACTACTAAGTAGTAATAAATTACTTAAACCAATATATAAAACAAATTTAAAAAATGCAGAATATTCTGTTAGGAGCTTAATTTCGATACCGAGTCACGAAAATTTAAATAAGGCACAATTATTTCAAATTATTAAAGTTATTAATGGTTTTAAATAATTATTTGAATTTAATTTTTATGTGATTATTCAAGATTTCACAAAAATAATAACAAATTATAGAAAAAATAATAATTTTTATAGAATGAATAGATAATGCCAAAGCAAGATATGTAAATGTAAACCTATCTCCTTCAAATAAATCGAACCATATGCTATTAAAAGATATTGCAATGAGAACTAATAAAATAATCCTCAAATATGTGATTTTGTCTTTCAATATATAAGGCAAGGTAAATACTAAAAAAATAAGCCCATAGTCAATATTTGAAAAATTGATAAATCTTCCAATAAATATTCCACCGCCACAAATAAATAGTTTTTCTTCCAATGAAATTTTTTCTAATACTGATTTTTCACCAAATTTAAATTTAATTAAAAATATAATAGTTGCATAAATTGATGCTAAAAAAATCATAATATATTTAAATGCTTTATAGTTTTCGTCATTTAAGAAATAACCTAATTTTTTTGAGTAATACCACATTCCTTTTGTCAGAGTCGGAATTCCGTGAGCTATATTTAAAGCTACTTCATTTCCATTTTTTATTAAAAAAAAAATTTCTTCTCTAATTAAAAATAATAATAAAAATGACAAAAAAATCATTAATAGTAAAATTTTTATATTTTTTAAAAAAATAAATACTGAAAAAATAGGGTATAATTTCCCATATAATGCAATAAAATATAAAATAAATTGATTTTTAAAAGAATTTGAACAAGCTAAAAAATATATCAATATAAAAATTATTATTTCAATATTAAGACGTTCTACAGCTAGCATGCTAGCTGATGAAAAAAATAAAATGATTAAAATTATTGAAAAAACTTTTTTATTAATATTATAAGCTAGCTTTAAATATATCAAAGCATAAAAATAAATTAATATAGTGCTAAATATTTGAAAGTTAATTTTTTTATTTAAACTAAATAAATCAAAAAAATATAACCAGATTGATGGATAAACAAATGATCTATTTTTTAAATCATAAGGATTATCGATATATGGATTAAACCCTTGTTGTTTAGATATTAAAGCTCTTGAGATTGCATCTAAGTCAGAGAAGGGAGGAATTTGTGGTGGAACTGTAAAATAATCCCAAAATTTAATCCACATAGTCTCATTTAATGAAACGAACATCACAAACAAAGAAAACAATAATGGAAAAAAATATATTATAAATTTTTTCATGATTTTAATAATAACATAAGTCTCAAATATTAATTATATAAATAATTTTAAATGAATAATTTTTTTGGTATTTTAAACAAAAAAGTCACAATTTTTTTTTAACAAATATAAGCGCTTAACTTTTTTTTGAGTACAAGAAAATCTTCCAATGTAGAATTTTTTTGAGCAGGCTGTCTTAATAAAAATGCAGGATGAAAAGTAGTTAAAATATCAAAATAAGAACTAATAATTTTTATTTTTCCACTTACCTCTTACTTCACTTAACGGACCAATGTGATTTAGGACAGCTGCTGCTGCTGTCGCTCCAAGTAATAAAATGCATTTAGGACTTATAATCTCTATGTGTTTAAACAACAGTTTTTTAAATTCATTTATTTCCTCGGTAGTAGGTTTTCTATTTTTATCGGGTCTATAATTTATAACATTTGTAATATAAACCTTTGTACGATCAAGATGAATACGGTTAAAAAACTTTCTAAAGTTATATTTTTAGAATTATGACCAAGCCCAACTCTTTCAATGTTATTCATTAGCATTTACCTTTCCAATTTTAATTTAAAGCAAAGCTACTTTGAAGATT
>Ga0172376_10008440_pt1 | contig 10763 bp, 10 predicted proteins | sample Lak35m_FD_121114 | JGI IMG/M metagenome (GOLD analysis project Ga0172376, IMG submission 121114) | Freshwater microbial communities from Kabuno Bay, South-Kivu, Congo - kab_092012_35m | ecosystem: Environmental > Aquatic > Freshwater > Lake | place: Democratic Republic of the Congo: South-Kivu... | reverse complement strand
CTGGCCCCAGTCCCTGAGCATCCGCAGCGTCTGTGCATGATCGGGGTTGTCAGTGACCACCATGCCGGCCTCACCGTAGGCACCGAGATTCTTGCCCGGATAAAAGCTGAAACAACCCATGTCGGCCAGACTGCCGCAGCGTCTGCTCTTGTAGAGGGCACCGTGGGCCTGGGCGGCATCCTCGATCACCGTGATGCCACGGGCGCGGGCCAGCGACAGGATGGCATCCATGTCAGCGGGTTGGCCATGCAAATGAACGGGCAGGATGACCCGGGTTTTTTCGCTCAGGGCCGATTCGAGTCGGCGGACATCCATGTTCAGGGTGAGGGGATCGACATCGACCAGTACGGCCCGCGCACCGGTGTAGCCGATCGCCGCCACCGTCGCCACAAAAGTGGCCGCGACCGTGACGACTTCATCCCCCGGTTTGACCCCGGCGGCCAGCAGGGCGAGATGCAGGGCACTGGCTCCTGAATTGACACCGACCCCGTAACCGGTGCCGCAGTAGGTGGCGAATTCCTGTTCAAAGGCCCGGACTTCATCGCCCAGACTGTATTGGCTGCTTTCCAGCACCCGGTTCATGACGGTTTGAATATCGTCCCTGAGGGTGTGGTATTGCGCCTTGAGATCCATGAAAGGCACCATGACGAACTCCTTGCTGGTGGTTCAAATTCCGGCATCCAGTCGTACCGGTCGGCCCCGTTCCTGTAATGAACGGTGGGCGGCTTCGAGGATACGCACGACCCGCAAACCGGCCTGGCCATCACTGGGCGAGACTTCACCGGTCTCGATCGAACGCAGGAACTGGCCGGCCTGGCGTCCGAGGGCTTCGGTGTTGTCGAGACGGGGAGCCCACATGTCACCGGTACGGTAATCGATCAGGGCCCGGTATCGGGATTCGGGGTGACCGTTCAGGGTGATGCCCTTGTCGTACACTTTCACTTTTTCGCTGGGCTCCAGGTCATCGTAGACGACCATGCGTCGGCTGCCACTGATCAGGGTGCGTCTCAGCTTGACCGGTGCCAGCCAGTTGACATGCAGGTGGGCGATAAAATGACTTTGATACAGGAGGGTGAGAAAAGCGATGTTTTCCGGATTGCCGTCCACATGGGTCTGGCCGGTTACCGACACGGCACGCGGGTATTCATCGAGCAGATAATCAAGAATGGACAGGTCATGGACGGCCAGATCCCACAGCACACTGACATCCGACTGGAACAGCCCCAGATTGACCCGCACCGAATCGTAGTAATACAGTTCGCCCAGTTGATCGGTGCCGATCAGCTCCCGGATTTTCTGCACCGCGCCGGTATAGAGAAAGGTATGGTCTACGTGCAGGCATAATCCCTTGCGGGTTGCCATTTCGACCAGGGTTTCAGCTTCACGGGTACTGGCAGCCAGAGGCTTTTCCACGAACACATGCTTGCCGGCCGTCAGCGCATCCCGGGCCAGGTCGTAATGGGTGGCGACCGGAGTGGCAATGGCCACGGCATGGAGGGCCGGATCGGCCAGTAATTCGCGGTAATCGGTACTGATGAGGAGTTCGGGATGGCTGGATTGCAGTGACCTGAGGCGGGAACGATCCGAATCACAGACCGCCAGTACCTGACTGCCTGCGGTGGTCATGAAATTTCTGACCAGATGGGGCCCCCAGTACCCGTAACCGATAACGCCGATATTCACCATGCCCGTGTCTCCCTGTAGCGTGTTTACATCCTGTGGCGGCCATGTTACCCCGCTTCGTCACAGGAATGAACAGCGTATGGATACGGGGACGTTCAACCTGACCGCGCAAACGCAAGTCAGTCGCAGATCAAAGTCCTCTATGGCGCAGGGCCATATCCCTTAGCTCGACCGCTGATGCAGGGGGCTGCGGCGCGGGAAGTGGGCCTTGAGAAAATCCATCTGGTCGCTGAGTATGCGGCGACCCTGCAAATAAATGTACTCGGCGTGGGTGGGTACGAAAGGGATGGCCAGCAGTTGCAGCCCGGCCTGTTCGGGTGTCCGGCCGGCTTTGTGGTTGTTGCAACGTTTGCAGGCCGTGACCACGTTGTTCCAGTGATCCTGGCCTTTCTGGCTGAGGGGGGTGACATGATCCCGCGACAGGTCACCATTGGCGAAGCGGTTGCCGCAATAAAGACAGAGGTTGTCATCACGCCGGAACAAGGCCTGATTGCTGAGGGGTGGTACATACCCGGGGTGCATGGCCGGTTTGACACCCGGACAGCCCTGTAACGTCGCAATGATGGAATTGACGGCAATCTGGCTGCGAAGACCGGTTTTGGCATTTATCCCTCCCCGCAGCGTGTAGAGGTGAGTTCCACAACTGTAGGCGACCAGATCCAGGTAATACAATCGGGCAGCTTGCTGATAACCGATCCACTCCAGGGGCATTCCGGAAGCGTCGGTACGCAACACCGGCTGATGATGACTAGGCATGTTTGCTCCGTTGGTTGACGATACGGGTTGAATTATGCACAGTAGCCCGATATTTCGTTTGTCAAGTGAAATGTCAGGCAGGAAGGGCTTGACGAAAGCCTGAAAATAGCCATCTGACCGGCTTTCCAGGCCGTTTTTCATTCTTGGTCAATTTCTTTGCAATTCAATGAAAGGGCTGTATTTACGCCCTTTCCGGACGCATTCACGCCCGTCATCCACAGAGTTATCCACATGTTCTGTGGATAATCTGTCGGTCTGTATTCCGGTCGAATCCGGGGGCGACCGGATGACGGCAGTCACCCGGGGTTTCAGAATCGAACGCTATCATGAAACGCGGCAGGCAGAAAGCCGGTGGTGGCTACCCGCACAAGGGGGGATGGATTTGCCCCCCTGATTTGTGTATAACCCGCCGCCGTGACTTCAATGAAAACAGCCCGTTTTCGTCCATCAACCCAGGCATTTGATTCCATGTCCAACACCCGCTTGAAAGGCCTCATTCTTGCGGGCGGGTCGGGTACCCGTCTGCATCCGCTCACGCATGTCATCAGCAAGCAACTGTTGCCCATCTATGACAAACCCATGATCTATTATCCGCTGTCCATCCTCATGCTGGCCGGTATACGGGACATTCTCATCATCACTACGCCGCATGATGCCCCCCTGTTCAGCCAGTTACTGAAGGATGGTCACCAATGGGGCATGTCCATTCAGTACGCCACCCAACCCCAACCGGAAGGGCTGGCACAAGACTTCATCATCGGTCGTGATTTTCTGGGCATGGATCGTTCCTGCCTGATTCTGGGCGACAATATCTTTTATGGCCACGGCCTGCAGGGTGACCTGGGTCGGGCGGCACAGCGTACTGACGGTGCTACCGTGTTCGGTTACTGGGTCAGGGATCCGGAACGCTACGGGGTAGCGGCCTTCGATGCAGAGGGTCGGGTTACCCGGCTGGAAGAAAAACCGGCCCAACCGCCCTCCAATTACGCCGTGACCGGACTGTATTTCTACGACAACCAGGTCATCGACATGGCGACTGACCTCAAGCCCTCGGCCCGGGGCGAACTCGAAATCACCGACATCAATAATCTTTACCTCGCCCGGGGGCAACTCACGCTCGAAAAACTGGGACGCGGGGTGGCCTGGCTGGATACCGGCACCCACGATGCCCTGATGCAGGCCTCCAATTTCATCCAGACCATCGAAGAGCGGCAAGGACTGAAAGTCTGCTGTCCGGAGGAAATCGCCTGGAGTCATGGCTGGATCGACAGCGAAACCCTGCAGGGACACGCCGCCCGTCTCAGCAAAAGCGGCTATGGCCAATACCTTCATCGACTCTTGCAACTGGGAAGACCTACATGAACGTCATCGAGACCTCCCTGGCGGGAGTGCTGCTGCTGCAACCCCGGGTATTTGGCGATGCCCGTGGATTTTTTCTTGAAAGCTGGAACCGTAACCGGTTCGCAGAGGCCGGTCTGAGGCAGGATTTCGTGCAGGACAATGTGTCGTTTTCCCGGCAGGGCATACTGCGGGGTCTGCATTTTCAAAACCCCATACCCCAGGGCAAACTGGTGCAGGTGTTACAGGGAGCCGTTTATGATGTCGCCGTGGATATCCGCACCGGCTCACCCACGTATGGTCAGTGGTACGGGGTCATCCTGAGCGACGACAATCACTGGCAACTCTATGTACCCGAAGGCTTGGCCCACGGTTTTTGTGTGGTCAGCGACACGGCCCTGTTCACCTATAAATGCACCGACTTCTATACACCCGCCCATGAATACAGCCTGGCCTGGAATGACCCGGATATCGGCATTGACTGGCCGGTGAGTCAACCCAGCCTGTCCGGCAAGGATCAGGTCGGCAGGCGGCTTCGGGATTTCAGCGCAGACGAACTGCCGGTGTGGCAACCATGAATATCCTGTTGATCGGACGAGCGGGCCAGGTGGCCCATGAATTGCGGCGAACCCTGGCCTGTCTGGGTACCGTGACCTGCCTGGATCGGCACACGCCACTTTGCCTCGATCTGGCCCGGCCCGACAGCATCCGGGCGGCTGTCCGCCAGGTGAAACCCGACCTCATCGTCAATGCCGCCGCCTACACCGCAGTAGACCGGGCCGAGACCGAAACCGCTCAGGCTCATGCCGTCAATGCCACCGCCCCGGGCCTGCTGGCCGAAGCCGCGCTTGGGGTCGGTGCCGGTCTGATTCATTACTCGACCGATTACGTTTTTCCCGGCACCGGCAGCCAACCGTACCGCGAGGACGATGCCACCGGCCCAACCAACGTCTATGGCGAGAGCAAACTCGCAGGCGAGCGGGCCATTGCCGAAGTGGGCGTGCCCCACTACATCCTGCGAACGGCCTGGGTGTATGGTCTGCGCGGGCAAAACTTCTTGCTGACCATGCGGCGACTGATGCGGGAACGCGAGGTGTTGCGGGTCGTGGACGACCAGAGCGGTGCCCCGACCTGGAGTCGGCTGATTGCCGAAGCCACCAGCCTGATGATTGCCGACTCCCGCCGCGATGGCCGTTTCGAGCCTGAAGACCGCTCCGGCCTGTATCACCTGACCTCAACCGGTGTCACCACCTGGTTTGGTTTTGCTGCCGCCATCAGAGACCTGGGCATCGACCACGGTCTGCTGAGTGAATCCTGCGCCCGACTGGAGCCCATCCCGACCCGGGACTATCCCACCCCGGCCCGGCGGCCGGCCTGGTCGGTGCTGGATACCGATAAACTGGCCTCCCGCTTCGGGCTGCGTTTACCGGCCTGGGACGATGCCCTGGCCCTCTGCCTGAGCGAGGCCTGCAAACCGGCCCGGGAGGGGGTGTGATACGCGGTTTTATCCTGATCCTCCTGCTGGGTCTTCACTTGGGCCGGGTCGAGGCGGATGCCACGCCCCTGCAACGACTGCAAAATTTTTTGCAAAGGGCCGGGACACTGCAAGCCGAATTTACCCAGACCCGCATCGCTGAAAAGGATCAGCAGACCGGGCAAAAAGCCACTGGCCGGTTTTACCTGCAACGACCCGGCAGGTTCCGCTGGGATTACCTTCAGCCTTATCGGCAGCAAATCGTCTCCAGCGGCGGCAAGGTGTGGTTTTACGATGTCGATCTGGAACAGGTAACCGCCAGACGACTGAATCAGGCGGTTGGCTCCACCCCGGCCCTGCTGTTGAGTGGAGAAATCGAACTGGCACGCAACTTCAACGTGGAACAACAGGGCGAAAGCGAGGGGCTGTACTGGATCCGGCTGGTGCCTCGTTCCGAGGAAAGCGGGTTTCGTTACGTCACCATCGGCCTGGACGGAGACCGCCTGGCCGGCATGGAACTGAGCGATCAGTTCGGTCAACTCACCCGCATCTACTTCAGTCAGGTCGTCATCGGTCAACGTCTGCCGCCGGACCTGTTCGAATTCAAACCGCCCAAGGGTGTGGACCTTTTTGAAGAACGATGAACTGTTCGCAGATACCCCGGGTTTACAGGGCGTGAGACCTCTGGCCGAGCGCATGCGCCCCCGTCACCTGGACGAATACCTGGGTCAGGCTCATCTTCTGGCACCCGAAAAACCGTTGTACCGGGCGATTACCGCTGGACGGCTACATGCCATGATCTTCTGGGGGCCTCCGGGAACCGGCAAAACCACCCTGGCCCGCTTGATCGCCCATCATGCCGTGGCCGAATTCGTTACCCTGTCGGCCGTCATGGCCGGGGTGCGTGAAATCCGGGAGGTAATGGCCGGGGCACGCAGTCGACTGGCCGAATCCGGCCGACGTACCCTGTTGTTCGTGGATGAAGTCCATCGCTTCAACAAATCGCAGCAGGATGCCTTTCTGCCGCATGTCGAGGACGGTACCGTTTGCTTCATCGGCGCGACTACGGAAAATCCGTCCTTCGAGCTCAACAGTGCCCTGTTGTCGCGGGCGCGGGTTTACGTATTGCGTTCGCTGGAGGAAAGCGATCTACTGAAACTGGTTCACGTGACCCTCACCGATACCGAGCGGGGCGAGGGCCGTCGGGGCTTGCAGATCGAAGACGCACTGGCACTCGACTATGTGAGGGCGGCTGATGGCGATGCCCGCAGACTGCTGAACCTGCTGGAAATGACCCTCGACCTGCTGGAAGACGGACTCACCCATATTCCCGCCGACACCGTCCGGGAGGTATTGAGTGGCGGTGGAACCCGCCGGTTCGACAAGCAGGGCGAACAGTTCCACGATCAGATTTCCGCCCTGCACAAATCGGTCAGGGGCAGTGCCCCCGATGCTGCCCTCTACTGGCTGTGCCGGATGCTGGATGGGGGGTGTGATCCACTCTACCTGGCCCGGCGCATCGTGCGTATCGCCAGCGAAGATATCGGCAACGCCGATCCCAAAGCCTTGCAACTGGCCCTGAATGCCTGGGAGACCCAGGAACGACTGGGTTCACCCGAGGGCGAACTGGCCCTGGCGCAGGCTGTGCTGTATCTCGCGGTCGCACCCAAAAGCAATGCCGTGTACAAGGCGTATCAAACGGCTCGGGCTGACGTGGCCTGCCATGGCAGCCTGCCGGTTCCTTTGCATTTACGCAATGCGCCCACCCGGTTACTGAAAACCCTCGAACACGGGCGGGACTACCGTTATGCCCATGATGAGCCGGAAGCCTATGCGGCGGGTGAGCGGTATTTTCCGGAAGAGATGCCGGAACGCTGCTACTATCAACCGGTTCCCCGCGGGCTCGAAATCAGGATCATCGATAAACTGGCCCGCTTGAAGGCCCTCGACGATGCAAGCTAAGGAGGCGACATGACCCTGCAGGATGATGCCGAACGGCGACGTTATTTCCGGTTCACGGACGAAATAATCCTGAACTGTACCCGGATCAGTCCGGCTGACCTGATACAGGATACGGCAGAGGGACGGGTGATGGATGCCTATGATCTTTCCACCCGCCTGGCATCGATCAGTCAGGAATCCGCCATGCTTTTGCGCCGGGTGGAGAAACTCGAACCAGTGCTGGCAGAATATCTCCAGCGGCTGGAAAAAAAAATCGAAGCCATTTCCACCTTTTTGCTCGATCAGGATGCCGGGCAGGAAGATACCCAACCTCGCACGGTCAGTCTGAGTGCATCGGGCATCCGTTTCGCTGACGATTATCCCTGGGCTTCCGGTGAAGTCATGGCGTTGCGGTTGATCCTGCTGCCGGAACGTATCGGTCTGCGCCTGTATGGCCGGGTGGTTTCCGCCGACTCTACCCCGACACCGGATCAATCGCAGCAGGCTGTTTCCGTCGATTTTCTGGGCATTTCAGACCTCGAGCGGGAAATCCTGATCGCCCATCTGCTCAAGGTCGAGCGTCGCCACCTGAGACAGACCCACCCGTGAACCCAACCACCCGCCAGCGGTTACTGGGTCTGTTGTCCGACAATGCCTTCCATTCGGGTCGGGAACTGGCCGAAAGCCTGGGTTTGAGTCGTTCTGCGGTCTGGAAGGCCTTGCAGGAACTGGAAAAACGGGGGCTGCGTGTTCAGGCCGTGCGGGGCCGTGGTTACCGGATGCCCCACCCGGTAGAGATGCTGGATCCGGCTCTTCTGAACCAACACCTGCACCCGGCTACCCGCGATCGAATCAGCGGGCTGGACATTTACCCGCATCTCGATTCCACCAATACCTACCTCATGCAGCAGGCACGCAGTGGCCAGGGTTCCTGCGGCCAGGTGTGTCTGGCGGATTCGCAAGGTGCCGGACGAGGCCGGATGGGACGACGCTGGGTATCCCCGCCCGGAGCCAACGTCTACCTGTCGGTGCTGTGGCACTTTGAAGATCACGCCTACCTGAGCGGGCTGAGTCTGGCGGTGGGGGTGGCGGTAGCCCGGGTTCTGGTCGCATCCGGTCTGGCCGATGTCCATCTCAAATGGCCCAATGACATCTTGTGGCGGGATCAAAAACTGGGTGGCATCCTCATCGAAGCGACCGGCACGGCCCACGGCGGCTGTCAGGTCGTCATCGGCCTGGGCATCAACCGTTACCTGCCCCCGCTACTGACCGAACAGATCGATCAGGCCGCTATCGACCTCCATCGTATCCAGGGTCACAATATGCCCGCCCGCAACCGCTTGATCGCATCCATCCTGAACGAAATGATTCCGCTGCTGGTCTCTTACCCGCAGCAGGGATTGACGGCCTGGCTGGATGAATGGAAAACACTGCACCACTGGGCCGGTCGCGAAGTGACCTTGCTGCACGGCGATGGTCAGGTTCGGGGCATCCTGCAGGGCGTATCGGATCAGGGTTTGTTGATCCTGCTGCGCGAAGATGGACTCCTGCACGAATACGGCTCGGGTGATGTCAGCCTGAAGCCTGCGACCTGAAGGGCCTGACCTGCCACACCCCGCCCCTCATTTTCCGACGCTTCGAGTCTACCCATGAAATCACTCCTCATCCTGTCAAGCCTTTTGTTATTTTCTGCGGGACTCACGGCCGACGAACTGAATCCAGCGAACCGCCTCCTCGATCTGACCCATCACCCCATCGGCTATGCGGCCCTTTTCCTGTTCTTCTCCGCCTATGCCCTGGCCATGATCGAGGAAGTCACTGCCCTCAGAAAATCAAAGCCGATGGTACTGGCGGCCAGCCTGATCTGGGTGTGCATTGCTGGCCAGTATGTCAGTGAACACCGCACCGGCCTGCCCGAACAGGCCTTTCGCAGCAGTTTGCTGGGATTTGCCGAGTTATTCCTGTTCCTGACCGTCTCCATGACCTATCTCAATGCCATGGAGGATCGGGGCATCTTCGACAATCTCAAAATCTGGCTGTTGAAAAAACGCATGAGCTACCGGCAGATTTACTGGCTGACCGGTATATTGTCATTCGTACTTTCTTCGGTACTCAACAACCTGACGACGGCCTTGCTGATGGGAACCGTCATCATGGCCGTGGGCCGGGACAACCGGCGGTTCATCGGTCTGGCCTGTGTCAATGTGGTGGTGGCCACCAATGCCGGCGGTTCGTTCAGTCCGTTTGGCGATATCACCACCCTGCTGGTCTGGCAAAAGGGGGTGGTGCCGTTTTTGTCCTTCTACTCCCTGCTCGTACCCTCGATCGTCAACTTTGCCTTGCCGGCCCTCATCATGTACTTCTTCATCCCCCGGGGCAAACCGTCGGCGAGTGCCGATGCAACGACGCTCAAGCGGGGCGGCATCGCCATCATCGTCCTGTTCATCCTGACGATCTTGACCGCCATCACCTTCGAGAACCTGTTGGGTTTACCACCCGCCGGCGGCATGCTGATGGGATTGACGTATCTCAAGTTCCTGAGTTTTTACCTGCAAAAAACCAGTGATACGGCCGAGGAGGCGACAGAAGGGGAAGAAAAGGTGCTGGCCGACAGGGCTGAAAAAAACCAGTCCTTCGATGTATTCAAGCAGGTTTCGGCCCTGGAATGGGACACCATGCTGTTTTTCTACGGGGTGATGGTCAGCGTGGGCGGGCTGAGTTTTATTGGCTACCTCGATCTTGCGTCTGATTTTCTCTACACCGATCTGGATCCGACCATTGCCAATGTACTGGTCGGTATCATTTCTGCCTTCATCGACAACGGCACCATCATGTATGCCGTGCTGACCATGAACCCGGCCATTTCCCAGGGGCAATGGTTGCTGGTCACCCTGACAGCCGGGGTGGGTGGCAGCTTGCTGGCCATCGGCTCGGCTGCCGGGGTGGGTTTGCTGGGACAGGCCAAAGGCATTTATACCTTTGGCTCACATCTCAAATGGATGCCGGTCATTGCACTCGGTTACGCCGCCAGCATCGCCACGCATTTCTTCATCAACCGTCACTGGTTTTAGGACGGGTTCACACCACTGCCTTGTGTTCACGACGGGGCAATCCTGCGCGTTCGCCGCGAACCCAGGTACAGATGAATGACCGGCGTGGTGTACAGGGTCAGTATCTGGCTGACCAGCAACCCGCCGACGATTGCAATACCCAGGGGTTGACGCAATTCCGCCCCTTCCCCGAAACCGAATGCCAGCGGCAAGGCGCCCATGATGGCGGCCAGGGTGGTCATCACGATGGGGCGAAACCGGATCAGACAGGCCGAATGGATGGCTTCACGCGCCGAAACCCGCTCAAGGCGTTCGATCTGTAAAGCCATGTCGATCATCATGATGGCGTTTTTCTTGACGATACCGATGAGCAGAATCACGCCGATCATGGCAATCAGGGTCAGTTCGGTGTGAAACAGCATCAGGGCCAGCAAGGCACCGATACCGGCCGAGGGTAGCGTGGACAGTATGGTCAGCGGGTGACGATAACTTTCGTACAACATGCCCAGTACGATATAGAT
>Ga0172376_10008437_pt1 | contig 10764 bp, 14 predicted proteins | sample Lak35m_FD_121114 | JGI IMG/M metagenome (GOLD analysis project Ga0172376, IMG submission 121114) | Freshwater microbial communities from Kabuno Bay, South-Kivu, Congo - kab_092012_35m | ecosystem: Environmental > Aquatic > Freshwater > Lake | place: Democratic Republic of the Congo: South-Kivu... | reverse complement strand
TTGCGGCTCGACAGGGCGAGGCCGTCGGGCTCCCTGACGATCGGGCACCCGACCACGGTCACCGGCTGATCGAGATCGATGGCCATCCGCCGGACCACGGCCAACTGTTGGAAGTCCTTCTCGCCGAAGTAGGCCCGACAGGGCCCGGCGAGGTTGAACAACTTGATGACCACGGTGGCGACGCCGTCGAAGTGCGTCGGACGGTTGGCGCCCTCCATGGTGGCGGTGAGGTCCCCGACGTGCACCGAGGTGAGTTGCGGTCCGGGATACATCTCGTCGACCGATGGCGTGAACGCCACATTGACCCCCACCGAGGCGGCCAGTTCGAGATCGCGCTCGAGTGGACGGGGGTAGGCGTCGAGGTCCTCGCCGGCGCCGAACTGCAACGGGTTCACGAAGATCGTCAGCGCCACCACGTCGCTCTCGGCCGCGGCCGCTCGCGCCAGAGAGAGATGACCGTCATGGAGCGCGCCCATGGTGGGGACGAGCCCGACGGTGCGGCCCTCGGCCCGCACGGCGTCGAGGTGGGCCCGGAATCCGGAGCGGGTGGTGACGATCTCCATCGGGGTCGATTCCAGCACGCCACCGGCGATGCCGACGAACTGCTCAGCCCGGTTCGGAGTCGAGGTCCCCGACTCGATCGACGCGACCCTCGGCGCGATCGCCCCAGTCGTCACCGGTGAGATCGGGGGCGAGATCGGCCAGCGGCGCCATCACGAACCGGCGAGTCCGCATGCGCGGATGAGGGACCTGCAGATCGGGCTCGTCGACCTCGACGCCATCGATCCACAGGATGTCGACGTCGAGCGTGCGCGGACCCCACCGCTCGATCCGCACCCGGTTGGCCGCCGACTCGAGCCGGTGGCACACCCCCAACAGTTCACGGGCACCGAGATCGGTGTCGAGTTCGACGACGATGTTGAGGAAGGGGTCCTGCTCGGGACCGCCCACGGGATCGGTGCGGTAGACCGGCGACACGGCGACCACCGACTCGAGTGATGCCACTGCGTCCCGCAGGAGCGTCCACGAGTCACCCATGTTGGAGCCGAGGCCCAGGAAGGCTCGGGTCATCGACGTCCTCTGGTGATGGTCACACCCGAGGTCGACATCGTCTGGGGAACCGGCGGACGCAACTTGCGCACCGACACGGTGACCGAACCGATGCGGTCGTCGGCGAGCACGGCCTCGGCGATCCGGGCCGCCAGCCGCTCGAGCAGGTACGGGGTGCCACCGGTGATGATCGACTCGATGGTGGCGGTGAGCGCGCCGTAGTCGATCGTGTCGTCGAGATCGTCGGAGGCCCCGGCCGAGGCCAAGTCACACACCACGTCGAGATCGACCTCGAGTGGCTGGGCCCGTTCACGTTCCTCGGGCAGCGCGCCGCAGATCCCGTTGACCACGAGCCCGCGCAGTTCGATCCGGTCGTCGGCAGCCATGATGCTCAGTTCCGGGTGGGGAGCGTCGAGGCGATCGAGACCAACTCCCGACCGATCGGGCCCAACTGTCGCTGGGTCAGTTGCTCGACGACGTTGACGACGGTGGGTGAGTCATCGACCAGTCCGGCCCACAACAGGTATCCCGCCACCAGACCGCAGACACGATCCGAGAGTTCCTCGGCGTGCAGCAGCACCCGCTCCCCCGTCGACAGCAGGACCCGGAGTTCCTCGAAGAACGACGCCTCGAAGACGTGGAGATCGTCCTCCGGCACCGGGCGATGGCGCCACACCACGCCGAGCTCGTCGTAGTTGTGGAGGTTGTGCGGCGCGGTGATGAGCGAGATCACGCAGGTGAATCCCTGCTCGCGCACCCAGATGATCTCCTCCTGACGCCGCACCTTGCGATGGTTGGCGCCGTACCCGCCCGGTCGCTCGCACACGGCGAGACGATCGGCGATCACCCAGTGGAAGTTCCGGGGTCGGATCCCCTGCGCCCACTTGCCTTTCCCAGCCACGACGCTCATGCTGCCACGACTCTCGCCGCCTGGACGGCGCTGCGGACGTCGTGGGCCCGGATCATGCTCGCCCCTTGCTGCATGGCCCACACCTCGGTGGCGATCGATGCCGCCAATCGATCGTCGGCGGATACCGGCGCACCATCGGAGGCGGCGAGGAGGTTGCCCAACGTGCCCTTGCGACTGGTGCCCACGAGCACGGGCCATCCGAGATCGACGATCCGATCGAGTCGCGACAGCAACGCCAGATTGTGGGCATCGGTCTTGCCGAAGCCGAATCCCGGATCGATCCAGATCTCCTCCACCCCGGCGGCCGCGGCTGCTGCGGCCCGCTCGGCGAGGAAGGCGCGCACCTCCTCGACCACGTCGCCGTACCGGGGATGGTCCTGCATGGTCGCCGGTTCGCCCTGCATGTGCATGGCGATCCAGCCGACACCGAGTTCGGCGGCCACCGGCCACAACGAGGCCGAGATGTCGTTGAGCAATGTGGCGCCCTTGGCCACTGCGGCACGCGCCACCTCGGGCTTGCGGGTGTCGATGCTCACCCGGACGTGCGCGGACAGCGCCTCGACCACGGGCAGCACCCGGGCCATCTCGGTGGCGGCATCCACCGGTGACGACCCCGGTCGACTGGACTCACCCCCGACATCGAGGATGGCCGCGCCCTGAGCCAACAACTCCAGACCATGGGCGATGGCGGCCTCGGCCGAGTCGTGCCGACCACCGTCACTGAACGAATCGGGGGTGACGTTGACGATCCCCATGACGAGCGGGACGGTCCGATGGGTGACACCGGTGCGGGCGACGACGTCTCCCACGTCAGTCCCGGGTCAGGAAGCGCATCGCCTCGGATCGGGTCGCCGTGTTCTCCCGGAACAGACCGCGCACGGCCGACGTGACCGTGGTCGATCCGGGCTTGCGCACGCCTCGCATCGACATGCACAGGTGCTCGGCCTCGATGACGACCAGCACGCCACGCGGTTGCAGGGTGCGTTCGAGTTCATCGGCGATCTGGCTGGTCAGACGCTCCTGGACTTGCGGTCGCTTGGCATAGGCGTCGACCAGACGGGCGATCTTCGACAGGCCGGTGACGCGCCCGTCGGTGCCCGGGATGTAGGCGACGTGCGCACGACCCATGAACGGCACGAGATGGTGCTCGCACATCGACGTGAGCGAGATGTCGCGCACCATGATCATCTCGTCGTGATCGGCCTCGAACATGACCTGCAGATGTCGTTGCGGATCCTCACGCATACCGGCGAAGACCTCGGCGTACATGCGGGCCACCCGCGCCGGCGTGTTCTGCAGACCGTCGCGATCGGGATCCTCACCGATGGCGATGAGGATCTCGCGCACGGCGGCCGAGATGCGATCGAGATCAACCGATTCCATCAGTGCTCCTCCATTGTTCCGAGCCGAGTCCAGCGGACTGTGGGGCGCAGGTCAGTTCCCGTTGGAACCACCCGTGTAGACACGCAGATCGGGCAGGGTCCGATAGCGCTCGCCGACATCGAGTCCGTACCCGACCACGAACTGATCGGGGATCCGGAACCCGACGTAGCGTAGGTTTGGCTCGACCTGCTGGATGCCTTCCTTGAGGAACAGCGCGCACACCTCGAGCGACGCCGGATCACGGCCGGCGAGGTTCTTGCGCAGGTAGTTGAGGGTCAGACCACTGTCGACCACGTCCTCCACGATCAACACGTGGCGGCCAGCGAGGTCGACATCGAGGTCCTTCACGATGCGCACGACCCCACTGGTCTTGGTGGCCGATCCATAGGAGGACACGGCCATGAAGTCCATCTCCACCGAGAGATCGATCGAGCGCGAGAGATCGGCCATGAACATGACCGCCCCTTTCAGCACCGCCACCAGCAACACCTCTCGACCGGCGTAGTCGGCGCTGATCTCCGCTCCCAGCTCCGCCACCCTGGCCCGCAACTGCTCGTCGGTCACGACGACCGAACCGAGGCTCGGGTCCTCATCGGGGGGGAGGTGACGGGCGGAACCCAAGGGCACGGAGCGAATGTAGTTCACGCTCGATGACTCCCGACCCTTCGACTACGTGACGAGTCGCAGACGCATCGCGGTCCGCTCCACCCGTCGCCCCGCCCCCACGTCGGTCGCCCGTGTCTCACACCGGGCGACAGCCAGGACCCGCTCGACGGTCGCAGCATCAGGAGGATGGATCTCGGGCACGTCGTTGCGCAGCCACTCACGCACGGCGACCCGGGCCACGGCCGCCGGCGCATCACGCAGGGCCACTGCGTCGGTGACGTCGAGGGCCGCGGCCTCCGAACGGAGATGATCGGAGACCGAGGCGAACACCTCGGCCTGTCGGGTGAGCACCGGCACCGGGTCCCGGCCGGCGACATCGGCCAGCAACGGCAGGACCTCCCGGCGGATCCGGTTGCGCACGAAGGACGGATCGGCGTTGGACGGATCGGTGAACGGTTCCAGCCCCTCGACTCGACACACCTGCTCGGTCTCCGACCGGCGCAGGTCGAGGATCGGGTGACGCGGGCCCGGCCGCATCGAGGCCAGGCCGTCCACCCCGGCTCCGCGCAGGAGGTTCACCAGCATCGTCTCGGCCCGATCGTCGGCGGTGTGACCCAACGCCGCGTCCGGACCCAGCACGGCCAGTCGCGCCGCACGGGCGCGGGCCTCGAGATTCGGACCGAGACCGACGACGACCCGTTCGCTACGGAACGCGGCGCCGAACCGCGCCGCCGCTTCGCGCACGAGCTCGGCCTCGGCGGCCGACCCGGGACGCAGACCGTGGTCGACGTGGACCGCAGTGACATCACAGCCGGCGGCGACAGCCAGTACGAGCAGCGCCAGCGAGTCGGCTCCTCCGGACACACCACACACCAACGGCGCACCCGATGACGGGAACGTGCACCGCCGCAGGACGGCGGCGTGCGCGTTCGTCACGTCCGCTCGGCGACCGGCACGGCCGTCAGCATCCGGTCGGTCCACGACCGTGGATGTCGGATCTCCTCGAGGGACGGGAGGTTCTCCGGCCCCTCCCAGGCGCGGGTCAGCAGCTCGGGGCCGCCGACCCGCTCGACCTCGGCGATGAACGCCTCGCCCTGCGCGTACTGCGACAACTTCGCCTGCAGTCCGATCAGTTGCTGGAAGATCCGGTTCAAACCGCGCGCCGACTCGCGTCGGGCACGGAGCACCTTGGCGAAGCGATCGGCGCTGGGCACGAGGTGGCGGCCGGCGCGATCCATGGTGACGTCACCGTGCCCCTCGAGCAGGCTCATCATCCCGTTCACCCGGTCGAGCACCGCTCGCTGCTCCGGCGAGGCCACGAGCGCCACGAGTCCGCCGTCGGCCAGTGGATTCCGACCGGATCGCACCGCCGAGATGATCTGTCCGGCGACGGCGTCGAGGCGCGCCGGATCGGGATCGACCATCGCCATCGACTCGTGCACCAACGACAGGAAGTGATCCCGCAGCCACGGCACACCGGTGAACTGTGCACGGTGGGTGACCTCGTGCAGCGCCAACCACATGCGGAACTCCTCGGGCGGGAAGGCGAACTGCTTCTCGATGGCCAGCACATTCGGTCCGACGTAGTAGACGAGATCCTGATCCTGCGGGTTCTCCTCCTCCACCACGAGCAGGTCGTACTGACCGAGCACGCGGGTTGACATCCACCCGAGGACGAGTCCGAGCTCGGCGCCGGCCACCTTCGAGGTGAACGGGGCGATCGGGCTGGAGGCCACCCGTTCGGCCACGAGATCGAGCATCGGGGCGAGCAGCCGTTGGAACGAGGCCAGATTGGCCCGGATCCACCCCGGTCGATCGGTGACGCGAGCCCGGGCGGGCCCGGCCGCCGACCGCAGACCAGTCTCGGCCTCCACCAGTTCCTCGGCGACGGCCGTCAGTCGATCGAAATCGCGCTGCAGCGACTGCACGTGGTAGCTGGCCGAGAAGGGTTCACGACCCGAGGCACGGATGGCGAAGCGTTCGGCGACGACCCAGTCGACCGTGCCGGCCATCGGCTCAGCGCTTCGGATACCGCGTGGCCGAGACCTTCTTGAGGTACAGACCGATGATGGCGACGATGACGAGGATCGTCGGGATGAGCAGCGCCGGTGCGATCCAGAACGACCACACCTTGGCGAACAGGAACTCCATGGATCTGATCCTAGGCCCCGGCCGGGGTGGACCCGTCACCGTCATCGACCGATGTGTCGATGCGGATCTGGACGATCCGCTCCATGATCCGCATCCGCAGACCATCGGGGAATTCGTCGGACAGGGCCTTGGACGCCACCACCATGCGGAACTCGGCTTCGAAGTCGAAGGCCTCGAAGCAGGGGCTGCACGTCTCGAGATGGGCCAGTACGCGCTCGTGCTCGACGTCGGTGAGCTCGTGATCGAGGTAGGTGTAGACCTCGGCCAGGGCGGCCTCGCAGTCCGGGCCGCCGGACAACACCCGATCGGGGGCGAGGTCGTCGGTCATGGGATGGTCGGGATGGAGGTGCTCGGCGTGGTCATGGGTCATGGCGTCTCGGCCCCGGACAGTCCTCGTTCCAGTGCGAAGTCGTGCAACTGCTTCTGCAGGGATTTTCTTCCCCGATGGAGTCGGCTCATGACGGTACCGATGGGGATGTCGAGCTGTTCGGCGATCTCCTTGTAGGAGAAGCCCTCCACGTCCCCCAACAGGACGGCCAACCGGTACTGCTCGGGGAGGGCATCGATGGCGTCACGGACCTCGTCGTCGGTGAAGAAGTCCATCAACTCGTCCTCGGCACTGCGACTGGCCCGGGCCGCCTCCAGACCGCCCATGCGGCGATAGAGGTAGAAGTCCTCCACCTCGTCGAGATCGGTCTCGTCGGGCCGACGCTTCTTGGCGCGGTAGGAGTTGATGTAGGTGTTGGTGAGGATGCGGAACAGCCAGGCCCGCAGGTTGGTGCCCTCCTCGAACCGCCCGAACCCCCGGTAGGCCTTGAGGTACGCCTCCTGCACGAGATCCTCGGCGTCGGCCCGGTTGCGGGTCATCCGGAGCGCGGCGGAGTACAGCTGCGGCATGAACTCCATCGCCTGATCGGCGAACGACTCCTGGTCGGCCATGAGAGCCCGAGAGGAGAATCGAACTCCTGACCTGCTCATTACGAGTGAGCCGCTCTGCCGACTGAGCTACCCGGGCGGGAGGCCGAACTGTAGCCGTCGACGCCGGATGCTCCCCATTGGCGCCTCCGGCCGGGTCACACCCGGGCGGGCCCGGGGCGGGTGAGTCGGCCGAACAACGCCACCAACTGGAGGCGCTCGGTCGGATTGCGCACCAGATCGGCCCCGGTCTGCGACAGCGTCGCCAGTGCGTCGGCGGCACCGGGCGAACCGGAGGCCACGAACTCGTCGCGATAGCGGCGGGACAGATCGGCCAGGCCGGCCCGCAGCTGATCGGTGCGGTACCGCCGGATCTCGCGCTTGTGCTTCGCCTCGAGATCCTTGCGGCCCGAACCCCGCTCGCCGCGGACTCGTACCAACTCGTCGAGCGCCTCGACCTCGCGCTCGTGCCGGGCCAACAGCGGAGCCATGGCGTCGTCGATCATGGCCAACAGGTCATCGGCGGTCTCCACGGCGCGGGCGCCGGTGCCATCCAGTCGATCGGGGACCGATCGCCACGCGTCACGGCGCAGGGTCAGGCGTTCGTCGGTGGCCAGGAGACGCGCCCGGTCGAGGTCACCGGCGGCGGCGGCCGCCGCCTCGACAGCGCGACCAGGCGCGATCCCCTCGGCCCGCAGACGTTCGGCCACGAGCTCGTCGGGCACCGGTCCGAGATCGAGACGGACGCACCGACTGGCGATGGTGACGAGATCGGCGGGGACGTCGTCGGCGAGGATGAGGAACCATGTGCCATCAGAGGGTTCCTCGATCGGCTTCAGCAGTCGCGGTGCCGCACCCGAGACCCGCTCGAACCCATCGAGGATGAGCACCTTTCCCCGGCCCTCGATCGGCGAGCGCATGACGCGCCGCAGAATGTCGTCGACCTCGATCTCCCGTAGCGACGCACCCTCGGGATCGAACTCGAACACGTCGGGATGATCCCGGGCCAGCACCAGGCGTGCCTGTCGCGCTGCGGCATCGTCGTCGAGGCCGCGGCCCATCAACGCCGCGGCGAAGGCGCGGGCCACCGCGCGCTTGCCCGAACCGTGCGGACCGATGATGAGGTAGGCGTGCACGGGATCGGCCACCGAGGAACGCAGCACCCCGACGGCATCGTCCTGACCGACGACGTCATCCCACAACGACACGCCGGCCCGCTCGGCGGGAAGGAGATCGGTCACGGTCCGAGTGCCAGTCCCAGACGCTCGGCCACCACGGCGCGCACGGCGGCGGCCACCTGCTCGATCGATCCCGTCCCGTCGATCACCGCCCACCGCTCGGGTTCGGACGCGGCCTGGGCGCGGAACGACTCGGCCACGGCCCGGTGGAACTCGGCCGGCTCGGCCTCCATGCGATCGAGACTGCGACCGAGTCGGGCCTCGGCCACCTCGGCCGGTACGTCGAGCAGCACGACGAGATCGGGCCACACCCCGGCCGTGGCCCACTGCGAGAGCGAGCGCACTTCGTCGACGGGGAGTCCGCGTCCACCCCCCTGATAGGCGATGGACGATCCGGCGAACCGATCGGTCACGACATGCCGGCCGGCATCGAGGGCCGGGCGCACGACCTCGGCCACGTGCTGGGCCCGATCGGCGGCCATGAGCAGAGCCTCGGCCCGGGCATCGAGTCCGACCGTGGACGGATCGAGGACGAGGGCGCGGATGGAGCCACCGATGACCGTGCCCCCCGGCTCTCGGGTGAGCACGGCATCGAGGGTCGCCGCCAACAACGCCGCCTGGGTCGACTTGCCACATGCCTCTCCACCCTCGAAGGCCACGAAGCGGCCGACGGTCACGGGTGATCCTCCGAGACCGCCCGATGTCCCGCCCGCAGGGACACCCATGCCGCGACGCCGGCACCGATGATGATCAACGCGGCCAGCCACAGGGCGAGACGCACGCCGGGCAGCTCGAACGATCGGCTCCCGATCTCGACCTCCCCACCGAACAACGTGGACGAGAAGCGTCCGAGCATCGCCGCCAGGAGCGGGCCGACGACCATGGCGATGAGCACGCACATGCGCACGAGCGTATTGAGCGAGGAGAACACCCGACCGCGCAACTCGTCGTCGACCTCCTGCTGCAGCAGCGCGAAGCCGAGCACGTACACCGGTCCGACCGACATGCCCATGAGACCGACGAACAGCAGAGCGACCCACAACTCCGACGACGAGGCGGCGATGAACAGACTGACACCGGCCACGAAAAGGGCGGCGGTGAAGACCGTCTGCTGTGGCAACCGCTTCTGCAACGCCGAGACCGCCACCACACCGATGGCCACACCGAAACCCAGTGCCGTGGTGAACAGGCCGTAGCCGGCGGCACCGGCATCGAGGACCTCGGTGGAGAACACCGCGCCGAGAGGGATGAGCATGCCCCCGCCGATGAGACCCGTGGCCAGACCCAGGTTCACGGCCCGCACGGTGTGGTTCTGCCAGACCGCCTTCCACCCCTCGACCATCTCGTCGATCGTCTTCTTGATGTCGACTCGACGTTCGTCGTCTTCGGTGTGTCGGGTCCGCCGCTCGCGACGCATCAGTGGGAGTCGGCTGATCATCCACGCCGAGAACAGGAAGGTGAGCGAGTCGACGTAGAAGGCGAAGGCCATCTGGTTGTTCTCCAACCAGCCGAGACCGGGGACGTGACCCATCCACGCAGCGATGCCGGCGAGGAGCGCGAACAACAGCGAAGCGAAGGGGAACGTGCCGTAGGCGGCGGCCAAGGACAACGAGTTCGCGGTGGTGAGATGGTCGGCCGGCACCAGATTCGGTACCTCGGCATCCTTGGCCGGACCCCACAACAGCGTGAGGATCTCCAGCGCCAACGAGGCGAGTACGAGTCCGACCACATCGGAGACGAACGGCAGCAGTGCCAGCACGATCGCCCGCCCGATGTCGCAGGAGACCATGACCTTCTTCCGATCCCATCGGTCGACGAGCACGCCGGCCAACGGACCGAAGAAGAAACCCGGAACGATGCGCGCCGCCATGACCAGCGAGATGGCACCGGCACCCGCGCCCCCGCCAACGGTGGCGGCGAGGAGGATGATGGCCGAGAACCCCAACCAGTCGCCGGTGGCCGACACCACCTGCACCAGCCACAGCCGGAAGAACTCGTGACTGCCGAACAATCGGACGTGCAGACCGGGTCGGTCCGTGGGATCCCGGGTGAACATGGCGTCGGTGTCGTCACCGAACAGCGACGCCCGGGTCCACCCGGGGATCGTCGCGTCATCCTCACGCCCGTGGGCGTGACCTTCCCCCTCGGGGTCGATGCCGTCCCGGGGCTCGGGCCGAGGCACTGCCATCCGAGGAGCCTACGACCGGGCGCAGGGCCGACCCGAGCCCACCGGGGCGACCGGACTCAGCGGTCGGGATCGAGGATCTGCGACTCGGACCGCACGACGTCGGGCGTGACGGCCCTCGAACCCTTGGCCGCCCGCTTGGCCGCCTTCGACTCGCCACGACCCACGGTGCGCGAGGCCAAGGCGGGTTTGGCGGCGCGCCCCTTCTTGGCGGTGCCCTTCTTCGCCGATGACTTCCTCGTCGCGCCCTTCTTGGCTGTGGCCTTCTTGGCCGACTTCTTGGCCGCCGACTTCTTGGCCGGGGTCCCGCCGCTCTCGAGGAGGAAGTCACGACGCGACTGCAGCAGTTCGGCACCCCGCTCGGGGCTGAGCGTCTCGGCCACATC
>Ga0172376_10008436_pt1 | contig 10765 bp, 16 predicted proteins | sample Lak35m_FD_121114 | JGI IMG/M metagenome (GOLD analysis project Ga0172376, IMG submission 121114) | Freshwater microbial communities from Kabuno Bay, South-Kivu, Congo - kab_092012_35m | ecosystem: Environmental > Aquatic > Freshwater > Lake | place: Democratic Republic of the Congo: South-Kivu... | reverse complement strand
TACTACTCTTACACCCTTTTGAGGCTTGCCGCGCTCTCTCACACACTAAGACTAAGACTTACTCTTACTCTAAATTTATATATATATATATATATAGAGAGAGAGAGAGAGAGAGAGAGAGTACCACCACCCCCCCCTTATACATTATGTAAATCAGAAGGTATCGTACTCCTGTGGTCGGCCTGTCCCTCGTCGATACTTGCCGTAGCCAACCTTCTCCACGTCCCCCTCGGCAAGCATCCGACGGAGAAGCTGATTGATCGCCCCGACTGTCTTTCCAAGATCGACCGCCATCTGGCGCGGAGTCCAGTCCTGCCCGTCTTGCAACAGGCTCAGTACGACTCGACGCTCTGCCGTAGCAGAAGCCTCAGCAGCCGTTCCGTCAACAATGAATGAACACGTCAGTCCGTCCCACCGTAACGATAGAGGATCGTCGTGAATCAGATCGCGTCCTGAGAGACTGAGAATCACCGCCCCCTCTGGCGTGCGCGACAAAATCCACATGGTTGCTACGGCGCTGTTGATCCCTAGCGTTCCCGACACCTCGTCAAAAACGTCGTCCCCTTTGGCCTTTCTGGTGTGGTGGATTACGAGAATGGCAATGCCGTATCGTTCGGCGAACCGATTGAGTTCAACAAGAAACGCCCGATCTTGCTGGTACGAGTTTTGTCGCTGATCAACGGGTGGTCGTACCTCACCGAGGAGGTCGACGACAACTAAGGTCGTGTCGGGGTGCATCATCATCCACTGCTCAAGTCGGACAAGGCAATCGTCGCCTTGCACCCACTCGGTGTAGACGTGAAATCGATCAGGCCACACGGTGTCGCCACCGAGAATCTCTCCAACCCGATGCTGAATACGACGTTGATTGCCTTCCAGATCAAGGTACAGCACTCGACCGGGCATAACGTCCAGCTGTCCAAGCGCTTTCCCTCCAAGCGCAACAGCCAACGCAATGTTGAGTGCAAGCCATGATTTCTTCATCTTTGGTTTAGCTGCGAGTAACGTCACCCCCTCCGGCATGATGTGACTGACGATCCACTGCAACGGCGGAAACTCCACCTTCTGCAAATCCGAGAGCGTGACCCCTTGTCGCCACCACGGCATTTCAAGAATCTGCGTCTGAGTACGATCCTCCGCTGCTAGCGGAGCTGCGCCGTGAGCACGACCATGCTTTCCGGATGAGTCAGAATCAGGAATACCCTTTGGGTTTGCCATCCCTGCCCGAAGAGCTCCAGCAACAGTTCCACGTGCCTCTGAAGCAGACAACCCCGCCACGGCTGCGGCTTCTATGAACGCTTCGGCAACTTCTTCGTAGTTCAACCTCCCTGATTCAATGTATCGAGCAATGGCAAATGCAGCACGGTTGAGCGTGTCGTTTCGCATCCCCTCGGGCGCATTCTTCACTCGTTCGAGTTCAGCACTAAGAGCAGACAAGACATACCCTTGTCTTCGTTTGTCTTCTTCCAGCGTTCTTTGTTGCTGGAGCATTGACGTTGCATACTGATACAGGTCGTCAATCAGTGCTTGATCATCGGCAATCGAACCTTCCCCGATGATGTTGCCGGTTACTGTGAAGAAACGTTTTGCCGAATACATCTCCACTGTTTTTGTCGCAATCGAGTTGGAAATTGTTCCTCTGAGCCAGGCTTTTACCCCTCGCCCTGAGGGTGATATCTCACAATATGTCCCTCGCAGTCGCTCAATCCAACGCTCCGCCCACGGCAGTGCAAGCCCTTGTTCGCTCAGGCACCCGTCAAGATCGACACCGACGAAGTCTCCATTGAAAACAAACCCTATTCCGTCGTACGTTTCCGTCGATGTCGCGACATGCACAGCCTGCTCAAACGTTCCCCAATGATTTTCATTGGTGCTGGACGCTCGATACCCGGTATGCAGAACCTGATACGGCACCTTGGTGCGCTTTCCGTCGCGATCTTCATGTCTCCATAGAACCCACTGGTGCCTGTCTTTCAGCTCTTGTGGAACAGTGTTTGTGTTCATGTTGCCCTTATGCAGGAGAGCGATCAAACAACCGAATCATGGACATCGATTCGCCGAACGATGACGAACCATGAACAGATGTTTGATCGCTCCTCGGCTTGACTAGAACGAATCCAGTTCCGGAGCCGTGGCAGAGACGGGAGTTGACGTTGACTTGGCTGAGGCTGCGTCCGTCGGCGTCCCGTCAATGTTTGTTGTGAAGAACGTGTCGAAGCTCTCGCGGATGTCACGTCCCTGATGCAGCAATGAGGCTCCGACATACATTGCTGCGATGCGCTGCTCCGTCGTCCCGACCGGCCATTGCCACATCGGCGGCGTGACCTTGGGACCACCCTCCGACGTGTCTTCGTACACCGGCTTGCCTTTTGCATCGACCGCTGAGGAAACAGTCACCCAGAATGCCCATGCCGGGATTCGTGGGTTCTTTCGAGCGCGTCTCGCTTCGTCGAGGATTTCCTTCCGGTACGCCCGCCACCCGTTGATGATCGCCATCGAGGTCTTGATGCGCTTGGCCGACCACTTGACTGGCCCTGAGAAGCCCTCGATCATGCACATCAGCTCAACGTAGATGCTCCAGCCGGGAGGCCGGTTTTCCTTCGTGTATCGACCGGTCAAGAACTCCAGGCCACCATCCGTCTTGACCGCGCAGTCCTGCGTCCTGACCCCGATCGGCGAGATCCGGAGTTTGGCGGTCTCCCAACCGTCCTCCTCTTCACCGCTTGCGAAGACCCTCGTCACCTCGCGCCATGGCGAGCCGAGAGCCTCCACCCCGAGAGCTTCCATCCGGCGCTTCGTGACGAAAAATGCCCCCGGCGTCCTCAGCATTGGTGCGCCGTTGTACCAGTTGATCCTCAGGGATCCATCCCCCTGAGCGAAACCGTCGTCGTACTGCGTCGAAAAGCTATCCAAGTATGACAGGTCTTGATCCGACATGGGTGAATTCCTCCGCTTTGCTGCTTCAAGTTCGGTGCCTCATCACCTTGTTGTCAGTATACACTATATCACGTCATTTGTCAACCCATTATGCGACGAGATTCGTTGAAATGCCTTCGTCGTCGGCCAGTTCTTGAGCGTGCTGTAGTAGCGAAGTGGGTCGCCAGTTCGATTGTAGCTCCACCAAACCTCACCGCCGACTGCGACGTAGCGAATGCTGCTCTCTTGCCCAAGAATCTTGGGTTGGTCAGAGCTATGTCCCTCACCTCCCGCGCCATGACCTGAGCTATGACCTGAGCTATGGCCATACCTACTCTCGGGCGTGAACCTACTCTCGGGCGCTGTACCATTCGTCTCAATTACATCTACCAATGCGCGATACAAATCTTTGTGCCACACTACGCTCTTTCTGAGGCCTTCCCAGTCACGGTAGCCAAACGCTCTCCCGATATGATCACGCAATGTGGTGCTGTGGCTGATGGTCTGCTTCAATTCCCGCGCCTTTTCGATCATGGCCGTCTGGAACTCCCGAGCACGCAGGATAGTTCTGCGAACGACTGGCCATACCTCTGAAGTCACGCTTGACTCAATGTTGAGATATGTTGAGACGATGTGAATTGGCGTCGACGGAGCTTTGCGGTAAAGCTGCTCCATCTCGGTGGCAATCTCTCGTCGTCGCGCCTCGTGGGCTTTTTGGAGCATCATCAGATGCTGTCGCCATGCTGATCGGTGAAATCTATGCTCGCGCATCAGTACTTCCTTAGAAACACCCCGTACGTATCGACCCTTGATGATGTCCCACTCCGTCTCGGTAATGTGCGCTCCGTGCGCCTTGATATGTGTCATACGCTCCTCTTGTTCGGTATTACATTCGGTGTACCCAACGATATGGTGGGGCGTTCACGGAGCGTTCGGCAGCACGTTCCGAGACGGCTGGAGCACTCCAACTGTCAAGAATTTCCTGCACGACATTCCAAATCACGCTGACGTTGAGGTACCACCGTGCGATGATCTCAACATCGGTGACTGGCTCTACCCTGTCTTCGTCCCGAGTTAGGCGATCGTCGTTGGCCACTTCCTCCCGAACAAACTTCCCCGGACGAAGGGTTCCAGTGATCGTCGTTGGCCACGGGGTGAGCGTGTCGTCAGTTATGCAGAAATCATGCGACTCCATCCCCATACTCCAGCAAACCATGTAGAGCGCTTCGGATGCAAGCCCAACCACGAGTGGGTGATGCACGTCCGAGAATCCGTCCCCCCGTATAATTGGACTTTCCTTGGAAAGCCACCCGACGTATTTGCCATGCGCGAGTCGGTCGGCAAGAACGCCGGAAAGCCACGAAGCGTATTTGCCATTCACTTTCCTGCTCGGAGTTCCGATACCACCCCGAGTTTGGAACAACGGCGTTTGAGACGGATCATCGTTCAGTTCTGGAGCCTCCCAGTTTGCGATCCATGATATGCGCTCGCTTTCCTCGAACGAGAGGATATGGGCGATAGTGTTGAAAAGAGAAACTTCGTTCAGTTCATTCATGTTTTTTCTCCGTTTTCCGTTTACTTACGAACCTGTGGTCGAATGCGAGTCAATTTCCACTCTTTGTCCGTCTCCTCTTCTTCGACCTTTGCCGTCATGACCTCGTTCCAGTGACGACATACAGCGAGTACAACGTCCCCCATGTCTTCACGTACTCGCCACGCTGGCCTCCATTCCCACATGTCGTCGCCCATCTTGATGAGACGACCGAGGCTCTTCGCCGATCGGGCAGAGATTTGCTCCGTCACGTCAATCATTTCTGGAATGAACGACGTTCTCGGGATCATTCGCCGAAATACTATCCGCCGTGGACAGCCTTGAACATCAACGTCGAACCACCAGTCTCGGTTTAACTTTAGCTCGATCATGGCCTGCTCCCCCATGCGCGATTCGGTCGGCTTCGTGCCGCTCCCTCAACCCGACATGCACAGTATAGCACACCATCGGTGAATTGTCAACCGGTTACGAGTCACGAGTCACGAATCTTTCCAGATGGTTCCAATCACCTCGAACTCCCCTGCATCGACTGAGGCAATGACTTCCCGCACCCTCTCCATGATTCCCGTTCGAGGGTAGCATCCCACCTCAACTGGTTCGTATACTCCCGTGTGGTCAATCGTTCCGATTGTGCCAAATGTTGTCGTGTCAATAATGTGCGCCCGAATCGTTCGATTCCATTCTCGTCGTGACCCCTTCCACTTTGGCATTCGCTCCGTGAACGTTTCGAGCATGCACTCAATTCCGCTTTGAGCCGGAGTACCGGACGTTCTAGACCACTGCTGTACTCCCGCATCAATGCCCTTATAACTGGAAATCCTTCCGGAACGGTCGCAGTTTCCTGCACAACGCCATGACAAAATGTGACCTCGATGATGCGTGGTCGGTACGCCACGTCGTAGCCGAACTGCACAGCGACGCGATCCGCCGCCGCCCACTGCTTCGGCGTGAGCCACATCTTCCCGCGCCATTGGGCGACGAGTGACCTTGCGAACGCCGCAGTTCCCGGTGTTGCTCTCGGATCCTTCTCGATATTGATCATCGTTCTGATTGTTCGGATGTTCATGAGCTGCGCTTTACCCCTACAAGAAGGGCACGAGAACGATTGCTCGCCCCCGTGCCCGACTTCCTCCATCACCAGTAGTGGTGATCCCCCCATTCCCCCCACTCCGTGGCGTCAGCCCTTGCCACATAGTGCAGCACCTGCCGGATAGCATCCCACGCCTCTTCCTCCGTCCCCCACCCCTCGGCGACCATCTTCCCGACGATGCACACCAGCTCATCGTCCGAGGAACGAGCGATCTCCTCCCAGTTCATTCGTGAGGTGATTTCCATGGCCTTGCTCCCCATGCGCGGGTCGGGAGGCTCCGTGCCTCTCTCTCAACCCGACAATGGAATTATAGCACACTCTGTATTGTTTGTAAAGGGGTTCTCCGCCGATCTTTTGGCGGTTTTTAGAAAACACCCCGACCCGCGCCATGACCATCTCTCGGGCGCGAATCATGTTCAGAAATCCCCTGAAAATCCCCCTCTAAACTCCTTGACAAACTTAATATATCGTGCTATAATGCACGCATGGTTAGTTAAGTGACACTGACCGAGCGGGTAGGTAAGGAGCAAGGCGATGACGACGGTGAATCGATATGTGTGGAGGCCAGAGGACTCGGCGATCATCGAAGCGGCAGCCGCAGCGGCTTGGAGTGCAGCGCTGCGGTTGCTGCCAAATGGCGGCACGATCTGGAATAAGTGGAAGTACGAAGATGTGGAGGCGGGAGCAAGGGATGCGGTCGGACACGTGGTTGGTATGGCACTGACTCGGAAGCGCCCTCGGGTCAACACTCGAGATTTGCGGGGGAGGGCGATGAACGCCGCCTTGAACGCACTGGCAACCCCCGAGGTGCTGGCGGTGATCGCCCGGGTGTACACCGAGGTGCAGGCTATGGGTGAGACGACCGAGAAAGCGCATGGTAGGGTCAGGGCAGTCGTGTCCCTCGCCCTCTACGAGAATATGACGAAGGGTGGCCATCACTGACCACCCGACATCATCTGGCAGGTATGTGCTACCCATAGGGTTGGTGTCTATTGCGCGTTGTAGGGCTTCTCAGCCGCCTTTACGGGCATCCTGAGCATCTGCGCCATGACCATGACCCGCGCCATGACCACGACCCGCGCCATGACCACGACCATACCCACTCTCAGGCGCGGACCCACTCTCGGGCAAGAACTCCATCAGCGGGACATGGGCATGATGACGTGCTGATACAAGTATGTCTCCGCATCGGTTTCGCGCACGACCACGGGATCTATGGCAGACGCCATCGCCATCGTTACCTGCGCTCTGTCAACGCCCTTGATGGCAGTCTCTAGGTACGAGAGGTTGAGTCCGATATCAACGCGGTCAAGGATGGATGCGTTATTGCTCTCGGATTCAGCCGCGAGATGCTGCACCACGCTTCCTTGATCCCCCGTGGCCTGCACCGTCAATGTCCCCATTCGATCAAACGTCAGCGTTCCCCTTGGTGCTGACTTGTTGACGTACAGTCGACACAGCCTCGCAGCAGCGAGGAACCCGCTTTTATCCATGAGGATTGCGGGATATTCTTTTGTTCGGTTGATGATGACGTTGATGTTGGGGAATTTCCCGTCAATGAGTCGACCACTCGTTCGCTGGTTGGCCGTCGAAGCTTCAATGATGCGATCCGTCATCCGGATGGTGAGCTTCTCGTCACTCTCCGCCAGCCGAATCAGTTCGTTGACGAACCCTGCCGGGATGATACATTCCTGAGGCTTCCACGTGGTCGCAATCGTCACTACGGTCATGCGAAAGCCATCTGAGGACGCCACCACCACACGACCTTGCGCAGCAACACCATGATCACTCTCGGACTCATCAGACTCGGTACGAACAAACACGCCAGTTAGTGTCGGTCGCAGTTGGTCAGTAGCGACGGTAAGAATTGCGCGCTCAAATGCCCGAATCAGTGCTGCGCTCTCAACCTCGGATTCCTCAGTGTCAATCGCCACAGCTCGCGGAAAATCCTCTTCGTTGAGGCTCGGAATAGTCACCGTGATGGTATTCGACGCGTCACCGCTCTTGAGTGTGACTGAGTTTTCTCCGAATACCATCGTCAATGTCTCTGTCGTCAGTGCGCTGACTGTCGCCAGCAGCTGGCCATGATCGATGCAGGCGGCAGACGACCCTTCGCCCTCGCACTCGATCGTGAATGAGGATGTCGTCTCCAGATTGGTCGTTGTGAGTGTTACTGAGTTGTTGGAGCTTGTGAGACGACATGTAGCCAGGATTGGCATTGGCCCATTCTTGGCTACCGACCGCGCAACGCCCGAGAGTGCTCCCCTGAGCGTCTTCGTTTTCATCGTGATACTGGTCATTGCCTTGCTCCTGTTGGCTGAACCTGCGATTGAGTTATAGTATAATGGAGAACATTCGTGGCGTCAACGCTGCTGCGACGTTAGCAGTGGAGGTTCGTATGAAAGACGAAGACAAAAAGATCTATATCTTCCTGACGCTTGATTGGGCGATGTACAGCGTCGGGACGTTCACAGCGATGGCGAAAGCTGTCTCGTGGCTTTTTCATTTCTTTGTGCAGTTCGGCAATGACCTCCCTACCGTTCGAAACATCCAAACGACGGCGATGACGCCGAAACTGAGTAAGAAGATTGAGACGTCGCTGTTCTTAGGCAGAGTAACACCTTCTCAAGCGTTCGGTGTGATTATGAACGACTTCGTCACGCTCTTAACTCCGCCCGCAGCGAACGATAGTACATCGACAGAAGCCCTACCGTCTCAACTCGTATCCCTGCCCGAATGGTACGTGAACGAATGGCGTAAAGAGTTCGACCTTGACGACTCCATCTCCGCCGTCATTCTTGCATGGGCCCCTGCTCTGACGGATCTGTAAGAGCTGCGCCCGAGATCCGTGATGTCGCGGATGTGGGGGAGAGTTGAACACCCTCCCCCGAGACCCTCCGTCAGCGTGGCATCGAGCGTGGCGATGTCGAAAGTTCCCACATCGCATTGGCGATCGCCCTAATCAGGGCAGGACTCGCGCTCACCGCTCGACAATCGATCACTTTCTCGATGAGGGCCCGTGCTTCATCTTCGCTCATGGCGATCATTTCCGGGGGAAGTTCCACCGTCTCTGTCGCCACCGTCTTCCGGACTTCGCTGATGGTGGCGACTCCCTTGCTCACTTCCACCACGTACTCTGTCGTCGTCGTCATTGTTTCTACCGTCGTCATGGTCTTGCTCTCCATGCTCGGGTCGGTAGGCATCGTGCCTCTCCCTCAACCCGACAATGGAATTATAGCACGGTATACGAAGTTTGTCAAGGGGTTTGTAGGGGAGATTTTGGGGGATCTTCGGGGGATTTTTGGTCTCTGCGATGATAGAATGAAGGGTGGCCATCATCGGTGTACCCAACGATCTGACCACCCGCGCAACCCTCGCTGATTTTAGCCGCGGACGTCGGCTTCAGGTGGGTCCTGATCACCGCCGTCGTCATAGTCCTCGTCGTCCTCGTCCCACTCGTCCTCATCGTCATCGTCGTCGAAGTCTTCTTCCCCTTCGGGCCCTTCGTCGCATTCGAGATCCCAGTCCTTGCTTTCGTAGGCGTCATAGTCCCAAGCGTCTTCGAGGTCTTCGTTCCTACCCCGAGCTTCCAGCTGATCCCAGACCCCGAATGTCTCGATCTCGAACCCTTCAACGTCTTCCATGGCCTTGCCCTCCTGCGCGAGTCGGGAGGCTTCGTGTCGCTCCCTCAACCCGACAATGGAATTATAGCACGATATACGCAGTTTGTCAAGGGGTTTGTAGGGGAGATTTTGGGGGATCTTCGGGGGATTTCTGAACATGGTCATGGCTCGGTTCATAGTCGTGGTCATGGCGCGGGAGGTGAGATCAATGCCGTGTAGATCGCAATTGCCTCTGGAGTGTGAAGCGTTTGACAAATGCTCTGTACTCGCTCATCTTCCTGACTGTAGTCCTCCCCGGGAGCAATTGATGATCGACCGAGATGGTTCTCCGCGATGACGATGCCGTCCTCCAACACTTGCCTGACCCTCGCAATCATGACGACGTTGTACTCGCTGATGGTGATACTCTGAACGACGATCCGTGTCTCCAACATGATATGCTCCTTGCAGCGCATCGCCGCAATTTTGCCACACTCTCAGACGCGGCTATACTCGATACCAGCCTGAGAACCAGATGATTCCAGCTGTATCAATAGCTATTGCAAGCGAAACACCACCACCGTCCGGTTGTTGAAACAAACTAATTGTAGAAGCGTTTACAGATATCAGACCAAAAGGCGCATTGTGGTTTGCACTGAGAACGACACTATCAGCGCCTATGTTTATTATAACTTGGTTACTGCCGTTGGTGAACGGTAAACCTCCAATAGCTAAAACTCCTGCTGCTCCTGTAAGGTTTGACCAGAATACGAGTCCAGATATAAATACATTGCTTCCGATTTTCACATACAATCCGTACCGATTCGTGTATGTCCCTGTCCCCGCAGTTGATGTTCCGCGAATCGTCGGAGTAAATGTCGACTCCTCGTAGTCGTCAAGTGTATTTGCGTTCGCTGAGGCAACAGGAGACGGTGGAAATGAAATTCCTGCGCCGAGGTCAAGAACGCCGCCGCCCGACGTGATCGTTGTCCTTCCGATCATGACCGTGCCGCTTGCGCCAAGTCGCATTCGCTCTCCGGCACCCGTCATGAACGCCAACGTATTCGTTGTTCCCGGTTGATAAATTCCGGTGTCTGCGTCTGCTTGAAATCGTACTGGTAAATTTGTGCTCAGCGATCCCGCCCCGAGTGAGACTTGATCAATTTCGGCAAAGCCAAGATCGGTGTTCCCGCTCACAGTCAGCCCCGTCATAAATGTCGTCGGAGCGATCAGGTTTTGTGTTACTCGCAATGTTCCAATGACCTGAGCACCAGTGCTGCCGCCAAATCTCTGAACGCGGAAAAACTCAGTTCCGCCCGCAGCGAACGACAGTACATTGGTTGTGCCTTGAAATAGACCGGTGTCTTGGTCGTTCTTGAACGAAAATCCGGGGAGCGCAGCCGTTGAGCCTTGTGAACCCAACCAGTATTGCTGTCCATCAACGATGGAGCTAGCAATGATGCTGGTAGTGTCGACATATCCTTGTGTTACTCGCAACGTCCCATTGACCTGAGCACCGGTGCTGCCGCCAAACGTCTGAATGCGGAAATACTCAACTCCGCCCGCAGCGAACGACAGTACATCACTTGTGCCTTGAAATATCCC
>Ga0172376_10008434_pt1 | contig 10766 bp, 13 predicted proteins | sample Lak35m_FD_121114 | JGI IMG/M metagenome (GOLD analysis project Ga0172376, IMG submission 121114) | Freshwater microbial communities from Kabuno Bay, South-Kivu, Congo - kab_092012_35m | ecosystem: Environmental > Aquatic > Freshwater > Lake | place: Democratic Republic of the Congo: South-Kivu... | reverse complement strand
CCGCCTGTGATTCAGCCACAGCAATTCCATGATGCTCCTGCAAACGAACCAGCAGAACACAAAGAACACAATGGTAAAATCATTGTGATTCACAGCAAAGATGTTTCTTCCGAAGAACGCAAGATATTCCAGTTTTGGGGAAAGGTCCTTGTGTGGGACTCCCGTTATATCAATCTTCCCTTGGAAAAACTCCCTTACTTTGATTACCTCTTCATTGATATGCGATTAAAAGATGCACGTTATGCTCTTGGTGCTATTAATCTTTCATCCTATAGCACTGTCGCCTATGTACCATGGTATCATAAAGATGAGAAATTCATAGACCAACTCGCTGCAATGGCTCTTACTTCTTTCCCACTACGGGCAATCTCCAAAGAAGACTTTGACCGCCAACTACTCAATGAGAAAGTTCGTTCTCCATCCATTGCCCGTAGTTTTTTATCTATGTTTCTACCTTGTCTGTCAGCATAGTCAAATGGGTAGGAAATACAATTAAAGACTATGTCAAAAGTATTATTCTTACAGAAATACTTAGTGCTTTAAAAATCACTCTACCACCAATGGTGGTATCTGCGATTCTTTTTATCTAATCAAACGTCAAAACAAACAGCCCTGTTTCAATTACCAGTTTCTTCAATGGCTCTATCTTCTTTTTTGGCTTCTTCGGAGTCTTCTTACTCTTAGAAATCTTTGGTGGTTGCGTAGGTACTAAAGGTTCATCCATACTATTATTAGATTCGTTTTGATTTCTAATCAGACTACCACATAGTATGGATGAACTTGCCGATATAGTTAGTGCTGTTATTATTGGCTCATATACAGTTTATGTTATGCTTTCGCTTTTTTAGAATGCACTATGGACTCTTCCACCTCTACGCAATGTTTGCGGAGATGGTTGTTTTGATGCTATTTTATAAGCATCATCCCAGGTGTAAGCATTACGATGTCCTGTAGCAGCCCTCCAATCCGATAATCTTTTATATTTTATTTCCATTTGCCATTTCCATTCACCAAATGATGGAAATGGTGGTGCTGATACGGCTGCCTCTGCTGATTTTCCTGGAAAGTACGATGATGCCTCAGATAGTGTTTCGTCTTCTTCTTCTACACTTGGAAGATATCGCTCTTCTTCCATACCCATGCTACTTGCTCCATCAACGTTTGCTCCAATTGATGAACCCTGTGTATTCATAAATCCAGTTGTCGGCTGACTATCAATACCACGTGATGATGGGCGAAGATTCAAATCATCAATACGTGGTTTCTCTCCTTGAAATGATGCAAGTTGTTTCATATATAATGCTGCACTTTCTTTCGCTCTTGCTAAAAAATCCATATCCCGTCGTGCGGCTGCCAAACCAGCATCAGGTGTTTCCTCTGCTTTGTTATTCTGAACCATACGTTTGCTTGGAGTTGTATCTGTCTTAATACCGGCTGGATTCACTTCAATAGGAATATCATCATGCTTATTACGATTACGACTATAGTACGCATCCGCTGAACCGATAAAGTCCATTCGTGATAAAGGTGCTGCGACTGGTGGAGCAGACATATAAGTCATGCTTTGCAGTGGTCGTGGAAGACCTCCGCCAAATACACTACCTTGACTAACAAGTCGTTTGGCTTCACCTGGATTATTCTTAGCGACAGGAACATTACCCTTACGAAGCATTACAGAGTCGCCAATCTTCACATTAACCTTGACGTTCTGAGATATTCTATCACTCTTCGCTTTCTTCGCCTTCTTCACCTTTCCGCCTTTCTTGTATTCCTTGGGAGCATCCGCCCACGCTGGTCGTAAAAAAACTTCTCCACCCATGTGTTCTATACAGATAGAATATTATTATTTGGCTCTGTATTCAATGGGGTCAAACCGCTTATAATAGGTCGTTGGTTGTGCGTAAGAATTAATATGTAAAAAACTGTACGGTTCTGCCGTAGCGAACTCATAAAGTTTTCTTATCTTCTCCTCATTACCAATCTCCGAACAGAATGACTTAATCTCCTGTTCGTTCTCATTATGAAAGAGCGTAATACAATCTAAGTTTGACCGGATAATAGTTGGAAAAGAACGCCACTTCTGCAGAAGAAAAAAGCAACTCAGTTTCAAATGGCGATTCTGAGACGCTAAGCGATTAATAAGTGATGCTCTCTTAGAACGGATTTGATGAATACAGTCATCCAACACAACAAGGAACTGTGGTTCGCCTTTTTTCTTCTTACGCTCATGACGCTCTCGGAAGGCATCGCACTTCGCAATAAGGTCTTCCAGGATGTCATTATTCAAATCATCATACACCTGGTCTGGGCCAATATCTTCCAGCAACGGCGTTAGTTTTGGGTCAGCACCTGCAGTAGGACTAATCCAAAATATCATATCGTATAGACGATAGAGCGGGGATTCTTTTCTTTGAAGTACATTGAGAACAACCGTAGTCTTAGAACAGCCCTTCTTACCTACCAACGCCCATAAAAATGGCTTCGTAGGTAATGGACCTGGCCTTGTAGCCTTTTGGTTGTCATATGGGGCTAAAGCACGGGTCAAATCAGTAGCCATCCTTTATAAAGCGTTAGATTTAAAATCTTGCGTATGATACAACACCACCTCGGTTATAAATAATCTCCTCTGCTACGTTCCCCACATCTCGGGCTACATCTGTAATCTTTATTGCTGCTTCCTTTGTAATTTCAGGCAGTTCCTTAATAAGTTTATCAATATCCTGTTTAATCCACTTGCGACCCTCTGCATCAAGAAGACCATTAGCACTTACCATATTAGCGACCCAATCTTGGCAGTTTGAACGAAAGGCATCATAGGTATAGAACTTTTCACCCATCTGCCTACGACCCTTCTCTAAGAACTCAGCAATCGTATATTTATTGGCTTCAATGGGAATCGCATACATTTCTGACCCTTTCTGCTTTGTATAACTCGCATCCACTCGTCCCTCCAACTTATCCAGTTTCTCCAAAACGATATTTCCATTAACTACCAGTCCGGTATGATAGACTTCATCCACCCCTGCCCGTCTCTTGAACTCATCCCATTTCCCCGCCGTAAGCAACTGCATAGCCAATACACCAGGTTTTGCTACTGGTGTTCGGACCATGGAAAGGCTCTGAATCTTATCCCGACCATGAGCCTTAATGAACTGCCGAAATCGCTTCGGAAGATGCTCGTTGCTTGTTAATGCACTCCATAGGTTTGTAATCTTACTCATAAAGCCCTCCTCATCGGCTTCCTCTTGTAGCGTTGCTGTCCCTCCCAGTTTCATTACTGCTGGTCGTACTGGCTGTAGAAGTGATTTACCAACATCTTGCGGTCTTCCATACTTGTTGGGCTTTGACATCGTTCTGTGTATAGGGGTTAAAATAAAAAAGATGTTCTATAAGTAGAAATGAGTCTTGACGGCTCTACTTATACATTCGTACCCTATACGATTAACGGCATTAATACTGTTGCTTCCCCCACTGATATTGCTAATTGTGTAAAGTATAACGGCAATACTTCTAATACAGACCTTGGAACATTTAATCTTACTACCAGTGGAACACTATCCGCCCAAACGCTTGCTATTCCTGCTAATCCAACTAATGATGAATCCTGGATTACTTACACGGTTAGCACAATGGGTAATCTTAGTACCGCTGGTGGTCTGATTACAACTGACCTTACCAATGGACGTTCCATGTATTTCACAGGCGGTGTCCTTGGTGCTCCCAACTTCCAGTTCGCAACCCTTGGAACAAATGCGAACAAGGTCATCTGTACCGATGCGAATGGCGTTTTTAGCACTACCATTAATGCAGGTCAATTATCCTATATTACAGGGCTTACTTCACAGGCTGGTGGAGTGGGACAGAATAATACCTGGACGGGTTCTAATACTTTTAATACGCTTACCGATGTTGCAGCACTTCGTATTACATCAAGTATTTCAAATGCAGACTATACCTTATCGGTGAATCAATACGACCAGTTGGAATTTACTAACCTTTCCAACGGGTCTATCTTCAAGACGAATGGAGCAGATTTATTTGTTTCAGGGAATGTTAATTGTGGTACACTTGGTGCAACTAATGTGGAGGCAGGCAGTAATATCTATTTGGCGAAAGGGTCTGTTGCTGAATGGCGAACGACGCTTGGACCATCAGATGAGTATGATATCTTGGATAATGCGGGAACGATGCGTCTCCGACTTTCCAAGGCATCAGGCCTTACCGTGTCTACATTGACCGTTAGTCAAGTACCATCAGCAACTCCTACTTATGCATTAGGTGTAAATGGAAGCGGCGGAGTCGTCAGTTTCGCTGTCCCTACTGCTACCAATATTCTACCATTAGCAAATACCTTTACCAACACGAATGATTTTTTATCTACTTTTACTACTGGTGTAGGATATACGACTTCTATTAATGGGGCGTTGAATACCACTCTTAACAATCTTGGCTTCACATCAGCATCTTTTACAACAACAGGTATTACTGGAGCATATACTCCTCCCTTAGGAACGATTACCAATCCGAGTGGTTCTACCTACCAAATCACACAGACTGCATCAGGTCGCTCTATTATGGCTATCAGTGGTTTTACCCCATCAGTTGGTATTACCTATGTATTTGAGTTCAATATTAATTGTACTGTTGGAACAGCGACCATCTCAGTAGAGCAAGACAACATTTTAATAAGCCCCGCCTTGTATCAACTATCTACTGGATTCAACCGTGTGGTTGGGTCATTCACTTGGAATGGAACAGCCAATACCGTTGTTTTTAAGATTTATACAGGTGTTGCCTCGTGGAACGCTCAATGGGATAGTTTCACGCTTAGCACCTATAGCGTGGGACTCAATGCGAATATGAATTGTCAGACTTTGAATAATCGTATCACTCAACGGTACAATGCGTTAGCGTCTGATGTATCTACCCTTGTAAATCGTGCTACAATGGATAGTGCGATTTCTGCTGCAGCAACACCTAATTTACTTCCGCTCAACAACATTTGGACGGGAACGAATACTTACAACAATGGTGTGCAAATCGCAGCAGGAAGTCTTGGGGTTGCGACTGGTAACATCGTGAAACAGTCCGCGACTGCCACGAGTTTTATACAAATCACGGGCGGTTCTGCAACAAACAGCCCTTATATGGAATGGTATTTCGGGGGAAACCGAAAAGGATACATTGGAAATGCTACAGCAACGACATTAGATTTATGGGCTGATGCTGGAGTTGGATTAAATATTGGGACAGGTGGAGTAAATCGTATGACAATCGCATCGGGCGGTGATATTACCACATCAGCGGGGAAGTTCATTATGAATAGTTGTATCGCAGGTATAAATGGTGGGAATCCCGCAGCGATTCCATCAGGTTTTATGGCGACGGGTTCATTAACGATTGGAGATGTTAATAAAAATTATGGCGGTGGGAGTGGTTGGACCAGCAACACAGCGGGGCTATTATTGGAATGTTTAGCCGCAACAGAAATCGCCGTCCATGATTCTGCGGATAGAGTCGCCTCTCTAATGTATTATAACGGGAACAATATTTATTTAGGACGAGATATGGGTTGGGGGACTGCAAATACCATTATTAGAGGTTGCACTATGGAAGAGGGACTTACACTAACAGGCGGTAATCTTACCCTTACTGGTGGTGCGGGACGTATCGCTACTACCAATCAGCCCTTCTGTATCGTGGGAGGTGTCGCGGGTGCTTCTGTTGGATATGGTGTGGGGGCGATTTGGGGTGGTGCTGGTAGGCTGTTTGCGTATACCTCGGCGGGTATGTCTAATGTCTTCTTAAACGGCTGGGATTCTTCAAGTGGTGTCTTTTTCCCACCCGTTGGTGGAAAGTGGCGTGTGGCGTGGTCGTTTTATTGGAACAATTTTGCTGGTGGTTCTCGTGGAACGATTACTGTTGTTAACAGTAGTAGTGCAATCACAGAAGTTCGCTATGTCGCTTTAAACGGAGGTGGTATTGGTAGTGATACGACGCAAGCATATAGCGGGCTTTTCTATATGAACGCAGGTGATAGAATGTATGCCTCTTTCCAATCAGGTTCAGGAACGCTTTACTTTGGAGGTATTACGCATACGCATTGTTCTTTTTATTATGAGCCATGAGTAGATGGAAGCAATCAAAGAAGAGCCAATCATTCCAGCCGAACCACCAAAACCAGTAGAACAAGCATCTACTTTTTATCAGTATGTCCCGACAGAACCTGTTGTTTTATCGCCTTATGTGGAGGTAGTGGATGCGAAGCAGAAGAAGATTGACGCTCAACAGAAGGATATTGACGAATTAAAAGAAGTCATCCGGCAACTCATTATCCGTGTAGATAAAAAAGTCTAAAACGTTTTCTATTTTATAGGTAGATATGGCATTTAACTTCAACTTTTTCAAGGGTGCTACCATGAGCCAGGCCCAAAACGCACTGCATTACTGGATGAATGCCCTTATCCCAGCAGAGGAAGCAGAAAAACTCAAGCAAGAGAAGGAACAAGAAATCGCTCAGAATGCTGTCATTGAAGGGGTGGAAGACTCCAAAGAAGAAGAGCGAGATAACACTCCTACCCCAGCCTTACTATGTCAGCCCCAAACTAATCAGCACCTATATGACTAATAAGGATATCGTATGGTACTCGTCTAATTACGGTATTATGTTTTATTACATTAATTATTATTTCTTATAAGTAGAAGATGGCGACCATCGCTACTTATACGTTTTATGTATCGTCAGCACAACGCCTATCAGGAACAAATACGGATATGAATATTCAACTATCACAGATTATTACAAGACAAGCAAGAAATAGTCATTTTATTGCTACCGTTCATGGAACAACCATTCCATTTTCTTTTTATCAGTTATCTTCTGATATTAAGACACTCAATGTTCGTATAGAGCAAGGAACTGATGTTTTTAATGGGTCAATCAATATGACTGTTGGTAATTATTCCACCATTACAGTACTTACAGAACTTAGTACAAGATTAACTGCTCTTTGTACTGGTAGTATTTCTCCTTGTGTGTCCTTTACTCCTACTTTTAACTTTGTTTATAACACCACTACAAGTAAAAGTTCTCTTGCTCTTCTTAGCGTTGTTCCTAATACACATCCTGCAAATGTTTCAAAGATTACTCTCTTCTTCAGTTCTAATCTTTCCCTTGGACTCTTCTTTGGTTTTACTTCCGATGCTGTTATGATAAATGGTTCTACTGCAGCGACTGGCTCACAACCCGCTGTAGCAAATCCAGTTAGTTATTTACTACTTCGTTCGCCTTCCTTACGTCAATATAAAAACCGTGAATGGGTAGTGGAAAAGGATGTTTTTTCTGATATTCTATATCATATACCGGTTCAAACCAACGTTAATACCTACATCAATTGGTACGGTGATTCGCATCCTGTGGTTTTGGTTAATGACACGCTTTCTACGTTAAACTTTTACTTAACAACTAATTTGTCCTATAATCCTATTGACCTTCAAAATCTATCATGGTCTTTCCGTATGACGATTCAGGAAGTCCTACAGCCTAATTATGATTCCCTTTACTCTACGGCGTTTGTGAATCAAAACTTTGCTAATGCTCCGCAGGAAACGGATGCTACTGTAGAAGAGAAAGCACAGTTAGAGGCTGAAAAAGCAGATGTTCTGAAACGTATTGAACGTTATAAGGAGAAACTGAAGGTCAGGAAGATGCTTACTAAGATGGAAGATGTCAATCCCGAAGGAAATACTGAGCCTCAATAGAATGTTCTACTATAATGGGAAGGGACAAGCCGTCCAAATCTTTAACAAGCGACGTGCAAACTTCAGCGATGGTGGCTACGTAAAGTACCATCCGAATAATCAGTTCGCTCATGAAGATTCCATTGCTTCGTGGTTAGAGCCAGGGTCTCTCGTGATTCCTACTAAGGTCATGGAGTCCGGCGTGATGGATTCCTATAAGGGCAAACTTACGGATAGGACCATTTACGATACGTCCAAGTTGGCGAACGTTATCGTGCAACCAGGCGAAATGATAGTTGCGAAGAAGTATGCCCGTGCTGTGGAGAAGTATTTAAAGAAGCACGGTATTACCCTGCCTTTGAAAGAATAAAATCTATAGTGTATTAGTTATGGTCTTAGTCCAGTTCATTATTACCGCTGCAAACAACGATACTTATTTCACTCTCCCTATCTCGGGTAAGTGCTGTATCCGTGTGCTACACGCTTCATATCATAATACGGGTGGTGCATCAACCTCCTATATCGTTCAGTTGCGTTCCGACCTTCTTCTCTTTCCCTACAGTCCGGCACGATATCTTACCATTATGACACAACCCACTGGAAATACCACGTTTGACGCATCCCATAATGAATATAACCTCCAAAACGTTGTCCTTCAAGGTCAGATTCGTTTGGCGGTGGTTGATTATGCTACGGGAGCAGCACCAGCAAACTTCCAGCACTATCTTTTGACACTTCAGATTGAGTCTATCAACGAAAACTTTAATCCGCACGACCAGTAGAAAGAATGTTAAGACGCACTCATCCAAACCACTTCACTACGGTCCATACGGATTACACTAAAGAGCAAACTCCATGGATTACCTCAGAGCCTCTTGTGGAGGAAGCCCATTCCGCCCCTCGCTCTCAGACCGAGCCGATTAAAAAAGTTTTGCCCCTTCCGATGAAACAAAGTCGCTACCAAAAGCGAAGATAAAAAGACGTGAGTTCCACTCTGTTTTTTTTTCTTTTTAGTAATCAGATACAAGAATGTCCCTTCACACCGTTGGTTCAGATGCTAAGTATATCCTTCCCGCCTCGTACGATTCCGTCCCCCAGGCGTTCATGTCTAACAAGTCAGCCAAGCCGATTCCTTGCTCGCTTCAGACTGTGAATATCCCTGCCCTGACTTCTAATGCGAATGCGTCCGGTACATCTATTATTCAACTTCCTTGTGGTTCGTCGGCTGGTATTATGTTGAATCCTTACATTCGCTTTGATGTTCTTCTTGCTGGTGGCGGTGTTGATACTGCTTATAAGTGGAAGGGTGTTTCGGCATCGGCTTCTTCACTTATTAATCGTCTTTCTACCTATATCAATAGCGTTCAGGTTGATAATATTCAGAATGCCGACCAGGTGTATGATGCTCTCTTCGCACATAGTACTTCGGCGGACTGGTTGGCACATGACGCACAAGTGCTAATGGGTTCAACTCTTAGAGTTCCAGCAGCCGGTGGTGCAGCCCCAGCACTCACTACCATTGTTCTTCCTCTCATTGGTGCTTTGGGTACTCAGCAGGGCATTCCACTATTTGCTCTGAATGGTACTCTCCAGGTTCAGTTGGATTATAACTCGGTTGCTCGTGCGGTATATCAGATTGACGCTAATGCTGCTATTACTGGCTTTACCATCTCCAACGTCCAACTCGTCTATGACAAGGTTTCGGTAGAACAGGGCTTTGTGGATAAGGTGAAGTCGGATATGGCTCAGGGTCGTAAATACGTTCTTGGCTACACCAACTTCCAAAGCACTACGGTTTCATCTGCTGCAGGCACTGCTTTCTTTAACTACGGTTTGAATGTGTCCTCACTTCGTGCTTTGGTCGGTCAGCAGATGCTAAGTGCGGACCTTACTACGATTGGTAATGCTGGTCTATCACTTGTTAATGGTCTATCTCAGTTCCAGGTCTCATTGGACGGTCGCCTCATTAACTCTAATACCCTCAACGCTGTTGCCAGTCCAGCCCTTGTGTTTGCTGAACTCAACAAGTGCTTCAGCCGTCTCTTTGATGCTTCCATTACGGATATTACTACTGGTGCTGGTGGTACGTCGCCTTATGCTACTAATTCCTTTGCAGTTGGTGTTTCCTGTCAGCGTTGCAATGAAGCATTGGCCTTTTCCGGCTCACCCGTGTCAGTCGTCGGTCTCAACTTTACCACAACACTTGCCACTTTCACAATGTTCTTGACCTTTATCTCAGATTACCAAATGCTAATTGATGCATCGGGTGCAATTGAGTTGGTCCGCTAAAAATTGAAATCTACTTAGTAGAATGCCTTATCGTATCCGTCATCGCCCCCTTCACCCCGAACAAGCCAAAGTGTATAGCATAAGTGGAACACCCTTATCCAAGAAATGGCTTCCTGAAGCAACCGCTAAAAAGCAAAAGATTGCTGCAAACATTGCCTATGCGAAAAAAAAGGGACAAATGGGTAATTAAATCCGATAAGAATAGAGATGTATTTCATCCAGCCCTATTCCTATCAGCAAGCAAAACGACTCGGTGTATTGATTAAACCCAGTACAATTCCGGGCAAGAAGATAGATGTGTATAAGGACGATGAAAAGGTTGCGTCCATTGGTGCGACAGGCTATGCAGATTATCCGCACTACCTTAAAAAAGACAAGGTATTGGCTAACAAGCGTCGCAGATTATATCATCTACGGCACAAGGGAGAAGCCGATAAAGTAGGTAGCCCAGGCTACTACGCTTTGAAGATTCTATGGTAGAGCGTTCAATCGCTCTTCCGCCTTTTCATAGAACGCATCGTTCATTTCAATACCAATCGCATTACGGCCTAATGAATAGGCTGTAAATACTGAATTACCTGAGCCAAATGTGGGGTCAAGAACTGTTCCTCCTGCGGGACAGTAGCGTTCAATAAGCCATTGATAAAGGTCGTTTGGTTTTTCTGTTGGGTGTCCTTGTTTAAATGTTCCCACTTTCTTCATATTGATAACAGATAATACACACGCTTTTCCATCAT
>Ga0172376_10008432_pt1 | contig 10768 bp, 10 predicted proteins | sample Lak35m_FD_121114 | JGI IMG/M metagenome (GOLD analysis project Ga0172376, IMG submission 121114) | Freshwater microbial communities from Kabuno Bay, South-Kivu, Congo - kab_092012_35m | ecosystem: Environmental > Aquatic > Freshwater > Lake | place: Democratic Republic of the Congo: South-Kivu... | reverse complement strand
GGCCTTGACCTGGTCCGGCTTTTTCCAGCGGCTGGAATCCGAGTCGTAGTAGCCCTGGATGTCGGAGTCCGGGATCCGGATCCGCCGCTTGACCTCGCGGTCGATGATGGTCACGACCAGCGCCTCCTCGAACTTCTCCCGCCGGAACGAGTCCTCGGTGTACCCGGCCCGCTCCAAGGTCTTGAAGAAGACCTCGGGCGACGGCGCGCTCTTGATCATGCCCTCGATGCGGCTCTTCGACTCGAAGAGCGCCCGGTTCGTGTCGCTCTGGTCGGCGCGGCGCAGCACCAGTTGGACGAAGATCATCGTGTCGAGGGTGCGACCCCTCAGGGCGTTGAGGTCCCGGTCGGTCAGGGTCCGGCCGGCGGCAGCGGCTTCGGCCATGGTCCGGGACACCTTGGCGCCCACCGCGCTGGCCGTGATGCGCAGGCCCTCGCCCTCGGCCCAGATGGCCTCGCCGTTGGTGGAAAGCGTCGCAAGGCGGCTCGGGACGGCGGCCGGGGTCGGGGCGATGCCGGCGGGATTGGTCGAGGCGGACGGGCGGCCTGGCGCGGTGAAGGCGTCGAGCGAGTTGGTGAGGACCAGTTTGGGCTTCGGGCGAGCCGGCGGGGCGTCGGTGGGGGCTCCCGTCTGCGCCCAGGCCGTCGGCAGAAGGCCCATCCACAGCCAGATGATGAACAACCTCATGAAGGGGCGATGCTACGGGTCGGGCATCTTGGAGGCAATCGCCCGGAGGGAGGCACTGGGATTCGCCACGCTGGTGCGTGGACACGCCGACACGGGGACACGGAGACGCAGCCACAGGCCCCGGGCGGTCTTCAGCGGCGGAAGCCCAGCCGGTCGAGGCCGGTCTGCACCTCGGAGAACGTTCCGATGGTTGGCCGAGTGGCTTTGCAACCCGCGCGTTTGGAGGTGTTCAGGTGTTCGATGGGGGTGGGGCGGTCGGCAGGCGGGGCTGGTTTCCGATCCGCTCGATGGCGTCCTTCACCGCGCTGGCGGTCTGGTAGCGACGTTCCCGGGATTGCTCAAGGGACTTCAGGACGACCTCGTCGAGGCGGACGTCGACAGCCACCCGCTGGGACGGAAGGGCGAAGCGACCGACCGGCAATTCGCCGGTCAGCATTTCGTAGAAAACCACCCCCAATGCGAAGAGGTCCGCCCGATGATCGATCGTGTCCGGGGAGTCGAACTGCTCCGGAGCCATGTATCGAGGGGAACCCAAGGGGTGATGCGTTCGGGTGAGGTCCGTTTCCGCCGGCGCGTGGGTGAGCTTGGCGATGCCGAAGTCGGCGATTTTCACCCGACCCTTGGAGTCCACCAGAATGTTCTCCGGCTTGATGTCCCGGTGAATGACACCCTGCGCGTGCGCAAATTGGAGGGCATCGCAAATGCCGGGGATGAGCCGGACGGCCTCCTCCGGAGTGAGGCGGCGATCCTTCTGAAGTCGCCTGAGGTTGCCGCCATCGACGTATTCCATGACGAAGTAGTAATACGGCCCGGCCTGTCCGGACTCGTGGATGGCCACGATGTGGGGATGGCTCAGGCTCGCGAGGGCTCGGGCTTCCCGCTGAAAGCGTTGCGCAAACGATGGCTCGGCGGCGACGTGGGGAGGCAACACCTTGAGAGCGACGATCCGGTCCAGGTGGATTTGTCGCGCCTTGTAAACCCAACCCATGCCGCCCTGTCCCAATGGCTCCAGGAGTTCCAGTCCGGGAAAGTGGTGGCCGATCTCCTGGATCGGGGGCAGTTCACTGCGCTTGGGGGCCCGAGGGTCCGGGGCTGCGGTTTCCAAGCCGGCCGCGAGCACGCATCGGGGACAGAGGGCCTGCGGATCGTTGGCGGGCCGCCGCACCTGGCCGCACCGTGGGCAGACCGGTGTTCGGGATTTTGCGTCAGCCTCGGGATTCGGTGGAACCGTCGGTTTGAGCGGGGGCGGGTTCGGGAGCTGGGGCGGGGCCGCCGGAGCCTTTCGAGAGAGAAACCAGGCGAACCAGGCCACCGCCGCCACGATGAGGAGAATCGCTGCGATCGAAACCCCCAGCACCAAGAGGAGCCAGAGGAGTTCGTAGAAAGAGACGAAACCGAGAATCATGGAATGTTCGGGTATGAAGGGGTGGTTCGAAGGGCCTCCTGACAAGGTCCGCCATCCACTGCTGAAGGATTTCGGGCGAAGCGTTACAGCATGAGTTCATCCTCCCAAGGCCGCGAAGAGTTCGCGGAGTTCAGCCTCCACGTCCTCGGCGGTACCCACGGTTCGCGAGATTTCCAGCCGAAGAAGTTCACGGTAACGCAGGCGCAGTCGATGGGCCGCGACCCGTACTGCGCCTTCAGACAGGTCGAGCTGACGCGCCAACTGGGCGGAAGGGGTTTCAGATCCACCGCCTTCCAAGGTTTCTTTCAGGTGTTCAAACAGCCTGCCCTTGCCTGCAGCGGCGTAGTCTTCTGCGAGTCGTTGGAGCACGCGATCCAGCACGGCAAGAGCCCAGCGGCGGTTGAACTCCGTTTCGGGCGTCACCCATGACTTGGGCTCCTGTTGAAACTGTGTCTCTGCGGATCCGGTGTCGAACGGGACGTGCTGGAACCCTCCGCCGCGCTTGAGGGCCCGCGACTTGTCCCATGCATTGGCGAGAAAGTGGTTCAGGGCGGTGAGGAGAAACGTCCGAAAACGTCCCCGAGTCGGATCGGCCTCCCGCAGCCAGTGCTTTTCCAGCAATCGTTCAAAAAAAGCCTGGGTGAGATCCTGCGCGTCTTCCGGGCCGTGGCCACGGCGTCGGACATGGGCGAAGAGCGGATACCAATAGTCCTGACAGAGCGACGCGAGGGCCTCGGCACCCTCGGAACCGCGTTGATGTCCGGCTTCCAACACCCGCGACCATTGGGTGGTGACAAATGCCTCTTGGTCTCCAGACCTCGATTTCATGGGCTTCAGGGGCGTCGATGGCGGAAGCCCAGCCGGTCGAGGCCGGTCTGCACCTCGGGGCAGGACATGAAGAGCCGCCAGAGCAGGCCGGTGCGGTGGTTCTCGAGCATGACCACGATGGGGCCCTGGTCGATGGCGAGGTACCAGGGCTTGCACCAGCGGTGGTGGAGGCTGAAGCCGTCGTAGAATCCGTAGGGGCCGAAGATCCATGAGCCCAGGTCGTCGTGGAAATGCCGCAGGGCCCGCAGGCTCTCCCTCGGGGTGTAGGGCATGGACGACAGGGCGGCCGTGGGCGAGATCACCCCCAGGTCTTCGCCGGGCCGGTGCGCCGCGTAGAACCCGACGGAGTAACCGGCGGTCAATCCCCAGCACTGGGGGCCGTAGCCGCGGTAGCCATGGGGGTTGTCGATGCAGTGCTGGAGGTTGATTCGCGTGTGCCGGACGTTGTGCCGCCAGTAGTCGGCATAGGCATCGCGGAGGCCCCGGGGATCCAGCCCGAGGAAGGAGTAATGCGACCAGAAGAGGGGGCCCCCGAGTCGTGCATCGCCCTGGTGGCGCAGTTCGAGGTGGGCCTGGCGACGGGGCCCGCTCTCGGGCTCCGGGCCATGGGAACCATTCCGGATGCGTCCGCCGCGCGCCCATCCTTCATGGTAGGCCGCCGCCGGGATGGGGTGGGTGGGGGACGAGGCCGCCAGCACGTAGGTGATCAGGCATTCGTTGTAGCCCTCGATCGGGAAGTTCATGGCCCAGCCGTGTCGGGGAGACCAATGCCAGTGGAGGACGTTCTGGCCGCCGCGCTGGTACCAGTCCCACTCCACGCCACGCCACAGTCGGTCGATGCGTTCGGCCAAGGCCCGTTCCGCGGGAGTCCCGTCGCGGAAGTATTGCCGCACGCAGAGGAGGCCCTGGACCAGGAAGGACGTCTCGACCAGGTCGCCGCCATCGTCGTTCCGGCTGAAGGGTTTCACCCGGCCGGTGGGGCCCTCCAGCCAGTGGGGCCAGGCCCCGTGGAAGCGGTCGGCCCCCTCGAGGAATCCCACGATCCGGGTGAGCCGCTCGGCCCCCTCGGCCCGGGTGATGAACCCGCGCTCGATGCCCACCAGCAACGCCATGATCCCGAAACCGGTGCCGCCCGAGGTGACGATGTGGGCGTCGTGGTCCGGGTAGTCGCCGTCGACGTGGAAGCGTTCGCGGGCCGCGCCCGAGTGCGGTTCCGCGCCCTCCCAGAAATAGAGGAACGTGCGCCGTTGGACTTCGCGGATGAGGGCCGAGTCGCCCAGGCGGGGGCGTCCTTGGGCGGTGAGCGCCGAGGGCGCGGGGCGATGGGCCACTTCTCCAGCGATCCCACCGGGAGCGGCCATCACGCCGATGGCCCAGGCCAGGACCCACGCCAGCAACCCCGCGAACGGGGTGCGTCGGGTCGACGGGCCAGGGGGCATGGCGGGGCCCATCTTCAGTGGCCGGCCGGGGCGACCGGTTTCGACCAGCTGTCCTGCGCCTTCTTCAATTGCTTGGCGTTCAGTCCAAAGGCCCTGAGCACCCCGGTGGCCATCAGGCGGTTGCCTTCGGGATTCATATGCACGCCGTCGCTGGTGAGCAGGTTGCCCTGGTGGTTCGATTCCTTCTTGGCCTTGGCGATGGCGGCCTGCATGTCGGCGTTCAGGTCGGCCAGCCGGCATTTCTTCTTCTTGGCCAGGTCGCGCAGGAAGTCGTTGTAGGCGGCGAGCTTCTGATTGTTGGAGTTGGGGGCGTCCTCGCCGATCATGGTGGCCGTCAGGATCATCACCTTCACGCCGGCGGCCTGGCACTTCTCCACGATCTCGGTGATGTTCTTTTGGTAGGGCTCCAGCGGGATGCCGTTGGCCCCGTGCCACACGTCGTTGACGCCGCAGCTCAAGGTCATCCAGTCGGGCTTCTTGCTCAGCACATCGCGCTCGAGGCGCTCGAGCATCTGGTTCGACTTGTGGCCGCCGATGCCCGCCGGGATGGAGCCCACTTGGATGCCGTTGGCCTCGAGGCCCCGGATCACCAGGCTCACATAGCCCTGGGGCTCGGCGCCGGCCTGGGTGATCGAGTCTCCGAGGAAGCCGATCTTCTGGCCGTTCTTGAGGGGGATGCTGGCCGCTTCGAGGGGTGCGGTGATCACGGTCATCGAGAGGAGGAGGGTCGACATCAGAGCGGCGACCGTTCCCGGGGTGCCGTGGCGGAATGAGAGGCTCATGGAAAGGGCCAGCGTGCCCCGGGCCAGGCCGGCGGTCACGCGGGTTTTCCTCCGGATGGTGTTCCTCGGGCTCAGAACATCCGCTCGGCGTTCGGAGTGGCGGAGGGCCAGGGCCAGTCGAGCTCTTCGCTGACGGATTTGTTCTTCGGGTTCCGGGTGCGGTAGACCCCGCCGCCGTCCTTCCCATCCGGGCCCACGCTCCAGAGTTCGAAGCGACCGTCCTGCGTGCGCCGATAGTGGAAGGGTTGACCGCTCATCCAATCGTCCGGCAGTGCCTTGCGCGTCGCGGAATCCAGCTCAGAGAGCGACTCGGGATAACGCCCGTGGGCGCGGTGGTGTCGCTCGAGGGCGCAGGCGACGGCTCCCAGTCGCGCCACGGTGATGGCTCGGTGGGCCCGCTGCCACGCCTTGCCCAGCGAAGGCAGGAGTCGGCGGACCAGGAAGTTGCGCGGGGTCGTGTGGGCGCTGGCCTCGAGAAGGAACCGGTCGGCGACCTCGTCCAAGGCCTGGGCCTCCTTCAGCACCTCCGTGTGAGCGGCGGGTTTCATGGCGGTCCGGGCCGTGTCGAGCAGGCTCTGATAGCCCAGCATCAGTTGGGCCTGGTTTTGTCGGAACCAACCGTCGGGCATCAGGACGGAGATCGCTGTCGGCAACTCTTCCGCTTCGCTGGGCGAGGTGTTTCCGCCGAGGGCGTCCAATTGCCGCAGCCGGCCAAGGCGATCGGCGAGGATGCGCTCGAGTTCGTAGCCGGCGATGTTCCGCTGGCATTCGATGGCCCGGATGAGCCCCGGGGCGTAGTCGCGTCGGGTCAGAACGTCTTGAAACCGGGCCAACTGCTCGTCCGACCACCGATGGTCGATGAGGCCTTCCCAAAGCGCGTGCAGGGCGATGGTATCGCACCCGTAGCGCACCACTTGGCTGATGAGGTAGGGGTCCTCGCGCAGGCTGTCGCCCAATCGGAAGGCCAGCACCACATCCGCAGCGGCCTTGGCGGTTTGTCCTTGAGCCAACCGCGCGGCGGAGCGCAGAGCGAGGGATCGGGTCTTCGATCTGATATGACCCACCGAGGTCAGCAGCGCGCTGAAACCCTCTTCGTAATGGTGGGGATAGCGGTTGCGCGGGCGACCTGAGGCCGCCTCGAACTCGGCCAGGACGGGATCGAGTTTCGTGAGGGCCTGCAGCACCTCGGCCGCGGGGTTTCCCGGGGTTTCCGGGATGGGATAGGCCACCCACTGGATGCCGGATCCGCGAGCGGGGCGATGGAGGGCGTTGGAGGTCGAGGTCCGGAAGGCGGTGGCCCAGGCGGCCAGGTCGGTCCGGCCTGCCGGCGTCTTCTTCGGTGGCTCTCCCACCCGGTTTTTGGCGGTCGGCAGGTTTGGGAGAGACAATTCCCGGATGACCTCGCTCCAGTTGGTGTCGGCCCATTGGATGGTGCTGTTTCGGCCCGAGGCGTCGGTCGTCCGGGTGTAGTGGAAATGACTCCAGAAGGGCGTGGCGAAGAAGTTGTCCTCGTCGCGGACGGGGGGCGGGATGATGCAGGCCAACTCCAGGCATTCGCCCCGGGCCGTCAGGGTCGCCCGGGTTTGTCGCCACACGAGCGCTCCGCGTGCGTTCTCGATCGCATGGAAGAGGAGCAGGGGAGTCGCCCCGAAGACGAGGGCGGCGTAGGCGATGGACGGGAGGGCTCCTGTCCAGAGTTTCAACCGGGGCCAGGGGGCCGGTGCCAAGGCTTCCGGGTTGGAGTTCAGGCGTTGGGCCCGATGATTCCAAGAGCGCCGCGACAAGAGACCCCACGAAAGTCCGGCCAACGCCCCGAACTCGGCCGCGGCCCCGGTCATCCAGCCGTGCATGGAGGCCAGCAACTCCGAGGTCTCGGCCGAGGCGACCCCGCTGAGCGCCAGCCAGAACCCTCCCCACGAAATCAACGCCGCCAGGCCGCACCCGGCCGCGGTGACCGTCAGCACGCGGATCCAGGAGTACCGGGCCGTAGGCCGCGGCACCCAGGGCCGGATGAACCCCCAACACAGGGGTCGCTCGTTCCAACGGAGCAGGCATTCAGGGAGGGAGAGCATGGGAATGGGGGTTTACGTTTGATTGGTAACGATAACGAAATGGTTCTCGAGCCTTGTCGGGTCAGGCTGGGGATGTGTCGGGGAACCTTTGGAATGCAGGTCGCTGCTCGTGGCCCAGGCTTGGGACTGCGGGGGTGCGAAGTTGGGAACGCGGGCGCGGCGTTCGGGATCGCTCGGCCGGTTCGGGACGAGGCCGCGGTGGAGGTTGCGCCGACGGGGGCTCGTCGAGCGATTCCCTCACGTTGGCCAGCTCCCACAGGGCCATCTGCTCGGCTCGGACCGCGGCCGCCTGCTCCGGGGCCAATCGAGGCGTCGAACGGTCCATGGGGTCGGTCTCGCTGCGGCTCAACATCAGCATCGCCAAGGCCCCGGCCCACAGCAGTCCCAAGGTCTTCCAGACCGACGCGTTGTCGCCGCCCCCGGCTGAGGCGCTGCGGGAAATCGGCTCCGGGCGCACTTGATGGGCTCGGATGGCCCGGGTGAGGTCTTCGATGACTTCCGGGGGCGCGGACCGCAAGGCGTGCCGGCTCAGGCGTTGTTCAAGTTCATCGTTCATGTCGGTGGAGAGATCGGGGCGGTGGATCAGTGGAGCTGGTTGTAAAGCGAACGCAGGAGGCCCCGTAGTTTCTCGAGGCCGTAGCGGTAGCGGCTGGCCGCCGTGTTCGGGGAGATTTCCAGGGTCCGACCGATGGACTCGAAGGTCATCCCTTCCCAGAGTTTCAGGTGCACCACGGCGCGTTGATCGGCGGGCAACTCGCCCAGGGCGGCACTCAACGCTTCGGCATGGGCGGCGTCATCGGGGTTGGTGGGCAGGTCGAAGAGATCGACGCGCGCCTCTCCGGCCGCCTCATGGGCCCGGACTCGGGAGGCGCGGCTGCGCAGATGATCGAGGGCGAGGTTGCGGGCTGAACGGAACAGGAACGCCCGTGGCTCATGCACCCCGTCGAGTCGTTCCGGGTGCCGGGCCAGACCGAGGAACAACTCCTGCAGCAGGTCCCGGGTGTCGGCCTCGTTGCGCGTGAGGTTCAGCAGGAAGGGGAACAGCGCCGGCGTATGCTGCCGGCAGAGGTCTTCCAGGGCTGAAGGATCGCGGTTCACGGTGGTGGCTGATTCCAACACCACGACGGATCTCAGTGAACCTTTTGTCTATCGGGCGCTCTGGACGCGGTGGATTTGAGTCGTCTCGCTCGGTTTCAGTGTTTCCGGGGGCCCCCACCGGACTCGTCCTCGCTGGCGCGGGCTTTGGTTGGGGGCTCCAGCGGCCTGCTTTTGGGGACCGGATAGCCTGCTGGGTGGTTCTAAATTCTGGGCAAAACAAAAAAACGCTGATCTTCCGGAGACAGGCTGACGATGGGCTGTGAGAGCCCCACGGAAGGTGGCTTCGTGAAGTGATACCCGAGCTTGGGACACCTATGAATATGACGAAGATGTCATATGAATACATTGGATCGAACCTGGAGAAGAATCAAAAGATCAAGGGTATGGACAAAATGATATAAACGGATAAATTATTCATCCAATTGAAACGATTGAAAACAATCGCCCCCCGTTCCAAAGCAGGTGATCTGATTGGATCATCGGTATTTTAAAAGAAAGCCCGTTACACTTGTGAAACTACTCTCACAAGAGGTCTCGTCGTGATGCGAGAACGCTCCTGATCCAGGCGTTGTGTGCTTGGAGCTTCATGGGGTTGGCCGTGGAGTCGGTCCAGGCCATCGACGACATCCCCGAGGGCGGGTTCCGCTGGATCCAGGGGTACGATGGGAACCAGCCGACACCCGGCTTCCGGGTCGATGGACTTCTCCGCATCGAAGCTCCCGACGAGCCGCAGCCGGTCGGCATCTCGCTCGAGTCGGGCAAGATCGAGGTCGGTCCGACCGGGCAGATCCTGGTGCAATACGGGCCTGGGGGTTCCCGCTTCATCAACGGCGATGTGGCCAACGACGGGGTGGTGTCTCTAAAGTCGGTGCTGTTGTTCAGCCGCGACGGAGCCGAGTGGGTCAACCGAGGCACTGTCGAGGCCGCGACCTACATGGGATTGGGAGTCACCGGCAAGGGGGCCGTGTTCCGCCAGGTGTCCGGAGAAATCCGTGTGGCTGACGCCAGCAGCCGGTTCGAGTTCTACAACCAGAGCCGGTTCGTCTACGAGGGGGGCAAGGTGCTCGCCCGGCCCCTGTTGGTCGCGTCCACGGCCGACGTCGAGGCCGATGCCACCCAGGATCTCGCCCTGCGCTTCGCCGCCCCAGGATCGTCGCTGGAGGGTCGGTTTCCGGCCGATTTGTCGGTCTTGGTGTCCTCCGACGACGCCTTCGGTCCCGGTGGATTGCTCCTGAATCCGGTCACCTCGGTTCTCGGATTGGTGGAATTGGTGGCGACCTCCGGGAGCCCTGGGGCCGTGCTCCAACTGCCCGACGCGGGCGTGACGCTGGCTCCTCAGGGAGTCGTGCGGGTGAAACCCGGAGCCGGCCTTTCCGAGGTCCGTGGGCGCCTGGCGGTCGAGGGATTGCTGGAGGTGCAAGGCGTGGCTCGATGGACCACTTCGAGTGGGTCGCTCACGAATCGCGGGAAGATCCGCCTGCCGTTCGGTGGGCGACTCCAGGTTTCCGCGCCGCTGGTGCAGAGCGGTGGCACGCTTCAGATCGAAGGGGGAGAGTTGAGCCTCGACCAGGGGTTGAGCATCCAGGGCGGCACGTTGATCGCGGCCGGGATCGTTTCCGGCAACCTGACCAATGGCGCGGTGGCCGTGGTCGATCAGGAGCAGCCGGGGAGGGTGCGCGGCCGGCGGTCCCAGACGTCGGCCGGGACGCTCCAGGTCCGGGTCCGGGAGACCTCCGCCGAGGCCGAAGCGGCCCTGCAGGTGTCGGGTCCATTGGATCCGCGAGGCACTCTGGAGTGATCTTGGGCGATGGGCTTCGATTGTCCCGTGGATCGGTCTTGAAGCTGGTGCAAGCCGACCGGCTCGACGGTTGGTTCGAGAAGCTGGTGCTGCCTCCGCTGGATTCCGGCCTGCACTGGCAGGTCGTTCCCTCGGAAGACGAGGTTCGATTGACCGTTCGAGACACGCCGCCGCCGGTGTCGATCGAGTGGCTGCGACGCGACTCCGGCGATCGCATCCGGGTCAGCGGCCCCTGGGGCACCGACACCCGGGCCATCCTGCGGCGGTCCCATGACCTGAGAAGCTGGACCTCGATCCAGAGCCTGGACTCGTTCGCGGGGCTGAACTGGTTTCCGATTCCCAAGGCCGACGCCGCCGGAGTCGATGGCCTCACGGTGTACCAGGCGATCCTGGCCCCGGCGGGCTCCCCGAATTGATCCTCCGCCGGGACGCGCCATCGGCCCTGGTCTTCGTGTTCTGCCTGATTCGGAGTGTCGTGATTTGACCCCAGGGCTGTCTTGGCGGCACGTTCACCCGGTCATGACGGCACTGGAATCGGAGATCTTGGAGGCGTTGATCCGCCTGGAATCGGCGGCGACCGGGACGGCGACCGGGCAGCGTGAAAGCGTGCTCCCCATCGTGCAGCGCCTGACCGAGTTGACCCGTGCGCTGCCGCCGGG
>Ga0172376_10008430_pt1 | contig 10768 bp, 10 predicted proteins | sample Lak35m_FD_121114 | JGI IMG/M metagenome (GOLD analysis project Ga0172376, IMG submission 121114) | Freshwater microbial communities from Kabuno Bay, South-Kivu, Congo - kab_092012_35m | ecosystem: Environmental > Aquatic > Freshwater > Lake | place: Democratic Republic of the Congo: South-Kivu... | reverse complement strand
GTTTCCGTGTTTCTTAGACGGGAGCCTGACTCGAATTGTTCCGCTTCCTCCACATCGATTTCACCCTCCGAGGGGCGACGCGCCCGGGTTGCAATGTGATTTTTTGCGGTGTTGATGGTGATGCGATACAGCCAGGTGTAAAAGGCACTCTCCCCCCTGAAACCGGGTAGTGCCCGATAGGCCTTGATAAAGGATTCCTGGGCTACATCCAGGGCTTCGGAAGGATCCTTGATGTAGCGACTCACCAACTGGGTAATCTTGTATTGATACCGGGAAACCAGTACGTCGAAGGCTTTCTTGTCGCCCCGCTGAACCCGCTGAACGAGATCGGCATCGATGTCTTCTTCGATCACATCAACACACTCCCCCGGCAATGATGGGCGGGAAACATGAAACGACGGGACTGGGGAACGGGGACTCCGGTTTGTCAGGCGACCGCGAAAAGTGAGAGGTGAACATGGCTATTTGGCAATCATGATGGACTATGCTTTTTGCGACATTATCGTTTTTTTGCATGAGCCATTCAATCGACCCCTTCACTTCGGAAGCAAAAAATCAGGCTACGGTACGGAATAAAGTACCGTTCCGATGACGGGCAACAAAAAAGGCCCCGAATCGGTGAGTCACCCGAATCGGGGCCATCCTTTTCAGGTCAGTGGCCGTTTACACGGTGATGGGGCCACGGAAAATGACCATGGAGGCTCCCTGGGATTGCTTGAAGTTGTCATAACCGACCAGGCGCACATGATTGTCTGGATGCGCCTTGTGGCAGGCTTCCGCCTCGGCCAGTATTTTTTCTATGTCGGTTTCACCAAACAGGGGCAACTTCCACATGTACCAGTAGTGATCGAAGGCATTTTCCGGCTCGGTGTGCTCGATGGCCGGGTTCCAGCCCTTTTTGACGATGTATTCGACCTGCTTCCTGATCTGATCCGGAGTCATGGCCGGGAGGTAGGAGAAGGTTTCGAATTTGCGGGCTGAAGGATCAGACAGGCTGGATTTGTAATCTTGCATTTCGCTCATGGTATTGAATTCCTCAGAAATTACTTGTGGGCCACGTCGAGTTTGTCCACGGTATCGAACTCGAACTTGATTTCCTTCCAGGTTTCCAGGGCCGCTTTCAGTTCCGGACTGTGCCTTGCCGCCTCCAGCAGGACATCCTTGCCTTCTTTTTCGATCTGGCGACCCAGGTTACGGGCTTCGACACAGGCTTCGAGGGCAACCCGGTTAGCCGCCGCACCGGCTGCATTGCCCCACGGATGACCCAGGGTGCCGCCACCGAATTGCAGCACGGCATCATCGCCGAAAATATTGACCAGGGCCGGCATGTGCCAGACGTGGATACCACCGGATGCGACTGCAAAAGCACCGGGCATGGAGCCCCAGTCCTGATCGAAGAAGATGCCGCGTGAGCGGTCTTCCTTGATGTAACGCTCACGCAGCAGGTCGATCCAGCCCAGCGTGGAAGCCCGATCGCCTTCCAGTTTGCCGACGACGGTACCGGTATGCAGATGATCCCCGCCGGAAAGACGCAGAATCTTGGTCAGAACGCGGAAATGGATGCCATGGTTGGGGTTGCGGTCGATTACCGCGTGCATGGCCCGGTGGATGTGCAGCAACAGACCGTTGTCACGACACCAGTTGGCCAGCCCCGTATTGGCGCAAAAGCCGCCGGTAATGTAATCGTGCATGATGATGGGGGCCCCGATGTCCTTGGCATATTCGGCCCGCTTGTACATTTCTTCCGGTGTCGGGGCCGTGACATTGAGGTAATGCCCCTTGCGCTCACCGGTTTCGTTTTCTGCCTTGACGATGGCATCCATCACGAAATCAAAGCGTTGCTTCCAGCGCATGAAGGGTTGACTGTTGACGTTTTCATCGTCCTTGGTGAAATCCAGGCCACCACGCAGGCACTCATAGACCGCACGACCGTAGTTTTTGGCCGAGAGGCCCAGTTTGGGCTTGATGGTGCAACCGAGCAACGGACGACCGTATTTGTTCATGATGTCACGTTCGACCTGGATGCCATGCGGCGGACCACCGCAGGTCTTGACGTAGGCAATCGGGAAACGCACGTCCTCAAGACGCAGACCGCGTACCGCCTTGAAACCAAACACATTGCCTACCAGGGAGGTGAAGACGTTGACCACCGAGCCTTCCTCGAACAGGTCGATCGGGTAGGCAATGAAGGCGTAGAATTGCTCATCGCTACCGGGGACATCCTCGATGGCGTAGGCCCGGCCCTTGTAGTAATCGAGGTCGGTCAGGAGGTCGGTCCAGACGGTGGTCCAGGTACCGGTCGATGATTCGGCGGCTACGGCAGCCGCCGCCTCTTCACGGGGTACGCCGGCTTGCGGCGTAATCTTGAACACGGCCAGAATGTCGGTGTCCTTCGGGCTGTAGTGAGGATCCCAGTAGGTTTCGCGGTATTCCTTGACACCCGCGTTATAGGTTTTGACTGCCATGCGTTTCTCCTCCCACGTATCGTGGATCGTTGAATTGTTTGATTGTCAGGCCCGGAGCGACACCGTTCATGACGCAGCCCTGAACGATGTGTTCGGGCTGGATCAGGGTCGACATGCTGCGGGCCCTTGTTTTGCGCGATACCGATCCGGTGTGAATCGTTTCGGTAAACAAATATAATCCGTTTGGTTTATAAGCGAAACTAAATTGTCATGATATGTGCAATAAGCGGGATTTATTTGAGGCCCGGGAAGGGTCACCGCCGCAGCGTGGGCATTCCGTCTGCGGCATCGAGGCCTTCACGACGCGCCGTACTTGGCTTTCAGGGCCGCCTTCAGGTTTTGCTGCAGGGTGGCATCCTGAGGTGAAAGCTGGAGTGCCTTTTCATGAACCTCTACCGCCTGTGACCAGTTTTTGAGCAAACCGTAGGTCTTGCCCAGTTCGGTAAAACACGCGATATCATCCGGTTTTTCCCGCAACCCGGCCTTGAGTGCGGCGATGGCATCGTAGTGATTGCCCTCCGCATTGTGTACCTGGGCGAGCAGCCGGTGGAAACGACTCGCGAGAGGATATTTTTGCAGTCCCGACTCCACCTGTGGTCGAGCCAGCCCGTAAGCCTTTTCCTCGACCAGCACTTCACAGATCCGGGCCTGTTCTTCCATGCCAATCGTCAGGTTGCTCAACAGGCGTGCGAGCAACTGCTCCGCCGTATCCGTTTCCTTCATGATCAAATGACAGCGCAGCAGTTTGAGCCAGATCGACAGCTCGAAGGGATCGAGCAGGAGTGCATTTTTGTACAGCCCCTGGGCCTGTTTCAGCCAATGTTCCGGGGGATGCGCGTTGAGATAATCCTTTTGGAGCGGTTTGTTGGTGGCACGGTTTTCGGCATCCGGTTTTGGGTGTAAATCATTTTGGTATAAATCGGCCAGATAAACCATCAGGTCAGAGTCCTTGACCCGGGCAAGCAGTTCCTCCAGCAGGTGGTTTACTGCGTTATGCCTGCCCTGGCTTTTAAGGTAATCCAGTGTGATGATGTGCAGGTCAATATTGCTGTGTTGCAGGCCTGGCAGGTACTCGTGAATTTTTTCCATGTCATCCTGGAGATTCAGAACGGCATACCGGGATATCAGTTCATGCAGTGCCCCGGATATTTGTTCCCTGAACAGGCTATAGGGTGGGTAATACACGCATAATTCGTCAAGGTAGGCAAGAATATCATCGAGGGAACCCGCCCTGGCCATGACCGGGATCAGTTCCGCTAAAACATCATGGCAAAAAGGGTTGAATTTCAAGGCGGCCTTATAATGCTTTATGGCCTGTTCCAGGGAACCCTGGGCGGTGAAATGTTTGCCCAGCGTGGCGTAGATCAGGGCCAGTAGACGGGTTTGCTCCACCACCTCTGAAATTTGTTTGGCCAGTTTCATGGCTTCCTTGAGATGTTCCACGGCCTGGGCGTTCTGCTTGCTGTTGAGCAGGACGGCAGCGAGACCGATGAGTGCTTCCACCTGGGCCGGATTCTGCCTGAGGATATTGCGGTATTCGGTCTCTGCCTGATTCCATTCCCCGGCCTGATGATACCGGTTGGCCTCTTGCAGGCTGGCCAGTGTCGTATCGTTCGGATCGGCCCAGAGAAAATGCCTGAGAGCCTCCTGCAGCGTTTTGCGACTGAGGGGCATGACCAGTACGCGATCCACTTCCCTGGACATGATCCGCAATATGTTTTTGGAGGAGCCATCGGGTGTTATGGCCAGCAAGGGAATATCGGCCAGGGTATCGAGGCTTCTGAGTTCACTGATGAATTGCTCGATGGTTTCAATATGTCCCATGTAGCAGACCAGAATTACGTCATGGTGTTTGGTCATTAACAGATTGACGGCATCCTGCGGTTTTTCGGCCAGAGTGTAGTTTTTAAGACCACACGCCCTGAGATTATCGAGAAAAGCACCGCGATGCTCCTTGTCCGGATGAAAAAGCAGCGCGGATGCTGTTTCCAGGGCTGTTTCAGCTTCTTGCTGAAGCGAGGAGGAGAGGATTTTATTCGACATGACAGGCACTACCGTGAGTGGATGATTTTTTCAAACAGGTCAGCATGATCTCTTTTTATATGTATTTCAACGCGCCGATTACGATAGCCGTCTTCTGAATTGACGTTATAACGCGGCCTGTAGGAAGCCACCCCGGAGGCAATCAGCCTGGCAGGATTCAGCAGACCCTGCTCTTCGGCATAATACTTCACGACATTGATGGCACGCTGCATGGATAACTCCCAGTTCGAGGGATATTTTTGGGTAGAAACCGGTTTGTTGTCGGTGTGTCCCTCGATCGCGATAGTATTGGGCAAGGTGGCCAGGAGCAAGCCTATCTCATACAGGACGGGTTTGAATTCGCTGCGGATTTCAGCACTGCCCTCGTCAAACAATATGGCGGAGGTCAGGATGACAACCAAACCCTCGCTGTCCATGTGCAGGGCGATGTTATTACTCAGCCCGCTTTGCGCGATCAGGGTCTTGAAGGTATTTCGCAATTGATCCATGTCTCCCTGCTCGGATTTGAGTCTGGCCTTGAGTGAACCCAGCCAGTCGCGGGACAGGTCATGGTCAGATGGATTGTAGCCGGTAGCGGCTATTTTGGCTGATCCTCCTCCCAGGGCCTGGCCGATGGACTGCATGGCCTGATCGAATTTGTGTCGATCGATGGAAGACATCGCTGTCAGCAGGATAAAAAAGGCCAGCAACTGTGTCATGACATCGCTGAAGGACATCAGCCATCCACTGTCCTCTTCCGGGTCTTCCGGTTCCTGATGACTGCGGAGGTAGAACGAGTCCTGTTCTGCGTCTCCCGTTGGCGCGACAATCAGACCCTCTGCGGCAATCCCTGCCGTCACTGACCGTGCCTCCTTCATCCTATCCAGCAGGGGAATCGATATCCCGCATTTTGAGCAGGTTATTTCCAGAATATGTGCAGGAAGTTTGTCCACCTTGACGAACGACACCGTACCACAGGCGTGGCACAGCAGTTTTTTCCGTTCACTTTTTGTATCATCTGCTACTGCGGACATGACGTATGAAACCTGCCTACCGATGACGGACAAACATCCACATGACTCAGGCGCAACACCACGGGCTGAACAAAGACATGATGAATCACCTTAAAAAACACCTGCAATGCCTTGCATTCGCCGCATGGGCCTGCTGTCCGGCAGCCCGGGCCGACACAACGGTCAGGGATCAGGCGATGGAGGGTAAAACCAGTTACCATGCCCTGGTCATCAGCCACGGTTGCGAAAATCCCCAGCTTGGCAAAATGACACCGGTCAAGGCCCAGAGCATGATCCTCCCCACGCTGAAGCCCATCATAACACGTGCCGACACGGGGGAGACGCTGCAATGGACGGATGTGGTTGAGGACGACACCGGCATGGGCCTGGCGGGTCGGGTGGAGCTGATCCAGGACAGGAGTATTTTCAAGACCCAATACCCCATTTACGATGGCGCAGGAAACCGGATTGGCTTCTACGGCACGGGCGGCAATCTGCAGGTCGACTCCCTCGGCCTGGTGCCCTTCCGGTTTGCGGCCGTCACATTCGTTGCGGGCGGTTGTGCCAGACGCCTGCTCATCAAACTGGCCGTAGCAGACATTTGCAGCCTGGAATTTCCGCCCAAACCGGGCACGGCAGGGTTATGGATACCGTCCACGACAACCCGGTTCAGAAACCCCCTGCTGATGGGTAATCCGGCCGTCCTCATCGTGAATCGCGATCTGGTCAACAATCCGCTCCCCGTCAACGCGGGTTGTGGTACGGGCTTCGATGTGACGGTCACCCCCTCTGCCCAGGATGTGGATGCTTCATTGCCCTTCAAGGGGTGGGGGCGAAATCGTTGAAGGCATCGTTGCAAGCAAAGTCCATCTTTGACAGTTTTTGATGTTTGCCTTTATCATTGCGCAATTATGACTGGCTCGTTACCCGATTTGATAGACCCGCTTGAATTCGTGGACAAGAGAAAGCGGATTCGCGGGAGTTTGCCCCTGAACCGGATGGAGCGCCTCAAGGGCGTGATTCTCAACCCGGAAGGTCAGGTCACACTGGACTTGTCCTTTGGCCGTGAAGATCGCTACCCCGTCATTTCCGGATCTGTGCAGGCCGGGCTGTTGCTGGCGTGTCAGTGTTGCCTGGAGTCCATGGAGTGGCCGGTTTCGAGTGACCTGCGTCTGGGTGTAGTGTCTTCCATAGATGAGGGAAATCGCTTGCCGGACTCGCTTGAACCCCTTTTGCGGGAGCGTGACGATCAACTCGTGTCCTTGCTGGAACTCGTCGAAGACGAGTTGCTGCTGGCCATTCCGCCCATTCCACAGCACACCCGTTGCGTTTCGACCGGCGGGCATCGCAGGGATGCTTCCGGCTCGTCCTTTGCCGTTCTGGCGGAACTGCGACTTAAACCTTGAATTTGTTATAACCCGTTAGTTTTTTATTTTTTCAGGAGAAAATACCCCGATGGCCGTTCAACAAAACCGTAAAACCCGTTCTAGGCGTGACATGCGTCGTTCTCACGACGCACTGACCGCGAGTACCCTTTCCGTGGAACAAACCAGCCAGGAAATTCATCTGCGCCACCATGTAAGCCCTGACGGCTACTACCGTGGCCGTCGTGTCATTGTCCCCAGAAACAAGGATAAGGACGCCACCTGACGCACGCACTCAAAACCCCTTGGCCATCCTGAATCCCACCCAGTTGTCCGCTCTTCGCGGTTCCTGATCTCCGGGCCTCATCCTTATTAGCTGTATGCAACAAAATCTGACGATAGCCCTGGACGCCATGGGTGGCGATCATGGTCCTGATGTGGTCATTCCCGCCGCGCTGGATTGTATTGAACACAACCCCTTGCTCAGCCTGATACTGGTTGGGGATGAAGTTGCCCTGCGTTCCCGTCTTGGAGCAGCCTTGACGCGCTGGGGTGACAGGTTGTCCCTGCGTCATGCCTCCCAGATCGTGGAAATGCACGAATTGCCTTCGAAGGCACTCCGCAGCAAGAAGGATTCGTCCATGCGGGTGGCCATTGATCTGGTCAAGCAGGGTGTTGCTTCGGCCTGCGTGAGTGCCGGTAATACCGGGGCACTCATGGCCATTGCCAAATTCGTACTCAAAACGATTCCGGGCATCGACCGGCCAGCCATCATTGCCACCCTGCCTTCCAGGGGAGGGCATACCTACGTGCTCGATCTCGGTGCCAATGTCGATTGCACGGCCGAACACCTGTACCAGTTTGCCATCATGGGTCACGAGCTGGTGTGTGCCGTTGAAGACAAAACCGCACCCCGGCTCGGATTACTGAACGTGGGCGAGGAAGAAATCAAGGGTAACGAGCAGGTAAAGCAGGCCGCTCGCCTGCTGGCTGCCTCCCACGTCAATTTCATTGGCTTCGTGGAAGGGAATGACCTGTTCTCCGAGGGGGTGGATATTATCGTTACCGATGGTTTCGTCGGTAACGTAGCCCTCAAGACTTCAGAGGGGCTGGCCAAGATGATCGGACGTTCGCTCAAGGCCGAGTTCGAGAAAAATATCTGGTCACGACTGGCCGGACTGGTGGCACTACCGGTACTGCGATCCTTCAAGCAGCAATATGATCCAAGACGCTACAACGGGGCCAGTCTGCTGGGATTGACCGGCATAGTCATCAAAAGCCACGGCAATGCAGACCGTCTGGCTTTTGCCAATGCCATCCATATTGCCGTCAAGGAGGTCGAGAAGGCCGTGCCCGGTCGTATCGGTGAGCGATTGACCGAGAGACTCTCGGAAGGAAAAATTGCGTGACGCTGTATTCCAGAATTGCCGGTACCGGGGGATATCTCCCGGCCACCATACTGACCAACGACCAGATTGCCGCAACGGTTGATACATCCGACGACTGGATCGTCGAGCGCACTGGCATAAGGCAACGACGTGTTGCTGCCCCGGATGAAACCGCTTCCGGTATGGCCGAACAGGCGGCCAGAAAGGCACTTGAATCAGCCGGTCTGGCTCCGGCATCCATCGAACTCATCATCGTGGCCACCACAACGCCGGATCGGACTTTTCCCAGCACGGCCTGTTTGCTGCAAGCCCGTCTCGGTGTACGTCACTGCCCTGCCTTTGATATTCAGGCGGCCTGTTCGGGTTTCATTTATGGTTTGAGTGTAGCCGATCAGTACATCAAGTCAGGCATGGTCAAAACAGCACTGGTCGTTGGAAGCGAAGTCTATTCCAGGGTGCTGGACTGGTCTGACCGCTCGACCTGCGTGCTGTTTGGTGATGGAGCCGGGGCCGTATTGCTGACGGCGAGTGACGATCCGGGCGTGTTCAGTACACATATCCATGCGGATGGCCGGTATCAGGATTTACTCTATCTTCCCAATCATCACGTTGCAGCGACTGACCCGCTGGAAAGCCGTTATCTGAAGATGGAAGGCAATGAAGTGTTCAAGATCGCGGTGAATACCCTGGGTGACATCGTGAACGAGACACTCGAAGCCAATGGCTTGCCGCTGTCGGCCATCGACTGGCTGGTTCCTCATCAGGCCAACATCCGGATCATTGCCGCAACGGCTAAAAAGCTCAAATTACCGATGGAGCGTGTCGTAGTCACCATAGACCGGCAGGGTAACACGTCGGCAGCCTCCATCCCCCTGGCCCTGGACGAGGCGGTCAGGGACGGGCGGATACAGCGGGGACACGTCCTGCTGATGGAAGCCTTCGGTGGTGGTTTCTGCTGGGGTTCTGCCCTGGTACGCTTCTAGCTTTATGGCAAGGGCTCACAATGCCTGTGCAGATCGCCGAACCGGCAGGCTCATGGGCCTCCCGTAACCCCCACGATTCTTCCCGAAGAATAAAATCATCATTGTCATGACATTCGTAGACCATACCTTGGCTTTTGTATTTCCCGGGCAGGGTTCGCAGTCCGTCGGGGTGCTGACCGAACTGGCTGAAGCGTATCCTGTCGTGGAATCCACCTTTTCCGAGGCCTCCCGGCTGTTGGGGTACGATCTCTGGGACACGGTCAAAAACGGCCCCGAGACCCGCCTGAACCTGACGGCCCACACCCAGCCAGCCATGCTGGCGGCGGGGGTGGCTGCCTGGAGGGTCTGGTGTCAGCACACCGAAGCACGCCCGGCCTGGTTGGCAGGTCACAGCCTGGGTGAATATACGGCCCTGGTGTGCAGTGGTTTCCTCGATTTTGAGCATGCCGTGCCGTTGGTAGCCGAACGGGGCAGGTTGATGCAGGAAGCGGTGGAGCCTGGCCAGGGTGCCATGGCGGCCATCCTGAATCTCGAGGATCAGGTTGTCGTCGAAGTCTGCCTGGAGGCATCCACCCCGACTGAAACCGTGGTCGCCGCCAATTTCAATGCACCCGGTCAGGTTGTGGTGGCAGGACATCGGGATGCCGTAGCCCGGGCCATGGAACTGGCCAGGGTCAGGGGTGCCAGGCGGGTCGTCCTGTTACCGGTCAGTGTGCCTTCGCACAGTCCCCTCATGCAAACGGCCGCCCTGAAGTTGCGTGAACGCTTGGCCGTTACGCCCTTTCAGACCGGTTATGCCCCCGTTATTCACAATGTCGATGTGGCATTCCATCCATATCCCGACAGCATTCGCCAAGCACTGGAACAGCAATTGCATCGCTCGGTTCGCTGGGTCGAAGTCATACGGCACATCCAGGCACAGGGAGTGACACGCTACGTGGAATGCGGTCCCGGCAAAGTACTGGCCGGGCTCAACAAGCGTGTCGTCCCCGATGCCTGCACAGAAATGCTGTTCGATCCTGATTCCCTCAAAAAAGCCCTGGAGCTTGTTAACTTATGACGTTGCCGATCGCCCTCGTTACCGGAGCCACCCGTGGCATAGGAAAAGCCATTGCCCTGGGTCTGGCCCGGAGTGGCCATGAAGTTCACGGAACCGCTACCACGGAAGCGGGTGCCCAATCCATATCGGGTTTTTTGGCTGAATCCGGGCTGTCCGGCAAGGGGTGGGTGCTGGATGTCAGTGATCCCGTCTCCATCGAAGCCTTGATGAATGCACTGATCGACCACCACGGTTCGCCTGCCGTTCTCATCAACAATGCAGGCATTACCCGGGATAACCTGCTGCTGCGAATGAAGGACGATGAATGGAACGCCATCATTCAGACCAACCTCAATTCGGTCTTTCGTCTGAGCAAGGCTTGCCTCAAAGGCATGATGAAAGCCAGACAGGGCCGGATCGTCAATATTACATCCGTGGTCGGAGCCACCGGTAACCCTGGGCAAACCAACTATGCGGCTGCCAAGGCCGGTGTC
>Ga0172376_10008429_pt1 | contig 10770 bp, 10 predicted proteins | sample Lak35m_FD_121114 | JGI IMG/M metagenome (GOLD analysis project Ga0172376, IMG submission 121114) | Freshwater microbial communities from Kabuno Bay, South-Kivu, Congo - kab_092012_35m | ecosystem: Environmental > Aquatic > Freshwater > Lake | place: Democratic Republic of the Congo: South-Kivu... | reverse complement strand
GGTTGGTATTGCCCTTACCCAAAGCGATGGAAAGAACTTAGCGAGCAAGCAGTCAAGGCGAGAGCAGCGAAATATCGAGCGGAGTACGAGCAGCGAAAGCAGACCAACAGGGAACGCTGTGGTGGCGCCCCTAAACCACCTACACGCCAACCAAGAAGGTCTACGGAAGAACGAGAGGAATTGAAGCGACAGGCACGAGAAGTGAGGAGAGGACTGATGATCTCGCCTACGGAGTCCAGTAATCCTTTCTAAGAGACCAAGATGTCCTTGCAACAAAAATGCACCCCTGAGACAGGGGTGCATCAATAAAGACTTTAGAGAAATCTACTTCTCTTCAGTTAGCATCGCCCAAACGCTTGGACAAGGCGTGAGCAAGAACTTCCTTCGCTTGATGAGGTTGCAAATCAAACTCATCATGCAGAGTATCGATAACAGAGTCCTCCGCAAGAGATTCGTACTCATCCCCATCATAATAATCAAGGATCCACAATGCGGACTCCAAGGCATCCGAGAAAAGAGATTGGTCGATAGTCATAAAATTCACCTGTATGATTAAGGGGTTTATAAGTGTTGTTCTCGCAGTTGCTTGCGGTAGGGTTTAGAGTCGGTTTATCGACTATTGCTTATCTACCGATAAGTAACAATCTTCTTAGAGCGTCATTCTTCAATCTCGGCATGAACCCAGACCACAGAACGAGCACCCAGAAGAATTTGAGAGGGAGAGACGACATAACGCAGACCCGCCGTAGGGTTGAGCGTCAAACCCAATCGGATTAGGCAAGATCAGAGCGATTACCAATCAACACTAACAAAATAATCATCGCGAGGATCGGGATTACGCAAAGACTTTTTGATCTCACTAAACGCCTGCTTCAGCAAAACATGGTCCTTATACTTCTTTTTATTGGTCTTCAGTTTGTATAGGCAGTTGTCAGCAAAATCAAGCAGGTGTTCAGAGCATGTAGACCTATAAGTACCATTCGAAAGATCAAAAGCGGAAGTGACCATCTCCCCAATCTCCCAAGAAGAATAGTTCCAAAGAACCTTACGCTCAATCACACGACCATTGCCATCCTCGGCATCAGCAATGTGCTTGTGAACAAAAACCCAGGAATCGCAACCCATATCGAAAACGTGAAAGATGTTAGTTGTTATGGCAATTCGTTGCCGAAAGAATTGATTAGATGATACCGCTTAGCGATATTGAGAGATCTTGCTAGAGCACCATTCTTCAATCTCGGCACGAACCCAGACCACAGAACGAGCACCCAGAGGAATCTGGGAAGGGAAGTCTCCATCTGCCATGAGACGATAGATGGAAGATTTAGACAAGCAAGTCATCTCTTTGACTTGCGGCAAGCGAACAAAGTCGCAGCGATGTAGCATCATTGATTCAAAAAGCAAAGAAGGAAGATGGTTTATTTGCTTTTTGACTTGTTAGTCAGAGCGACCAGGGAGGGAATGTCTGGTCAAATTGAATGCCGTACTGGCAAAAAGTATTTGATTTGCTTCGCAGAGGGGGTTGCTCGATTCACCCCGTTTCGATGTAAGTAGTATAGGGTCTAATGGCGCCCCTCCAGGCGCCCCTGTGACACTTGTTTCTGCCCCTCCTAGAGCACTCAAAATGCCCCCAGGATCCCAGTGATGCCAACAGGTCTCAGGAGGGGTTGGAGACGCCAGTGATACCTAGAAAAATTGGCACAAGGGTCGTCTCAAGAGGTCCTGAAAACGACTTAGACGGTCAGACCCTGAGCGAGCAGAGCATCACACCAGGAGACCATGAACTTGCGACGCTCATCCAGGAATTCAGACCTGTCATATGCCTGGCGCACCTTGTCCCCGATGACGTGTGCCATCTGTCGTTGGATCACCTCAGCAGGGAACCCAAGCACCTCTTGCCCTGCTGTCAGAGGTATCGAACGGATGCCATGCGCTCTGAGCACGGACTTGTACCCCATGCGAATGAAGTGCTGATTGATGGAGTACGGGTTGAGATGACCGCTTCCCCTGCTTCTGGGTGAGGAGAAGACGTACTCGCTGGACCCGTTGAACCGCCTGAGCGATTCCAGAACGTCCTTCAGGGGGTCCGTGAGCGGGACTACGTGGTCTTTGCCGCTCTTCATGCGGTTGGCAGGAATGGTCCAGAGGTCCTGCTCATAGTCCAGTTCCTCCCAGCGCAGGGGTACAAGAGACCCCACACGCAGAAAGGTCATGAACAGGACCTTCACCGCACAGATGGTCACCAGAGACCCGTTGGCATCGTTCTGCTCCAACTCAGAGAAGAACTTGGGCAACTGCTCCCAACGCAGCGTTGGGTGAGGGATGGACTTGTGCCTGGACTTGGTGCCCTTGCTTCCAAGAGCAGGGTTCTGGTCACGGGGCATCCACCCTTGATCAATGGCGTGATCAAAGACCTGCCGCAACACCATCAGCAGGTTGTCCGCTTGGACAGGGGCACGGCGCTCAATGCTCCGTTTGAGGTCCAGCACCACCTCTCTGCCCTTCCTGCCATCGGGATGCTTGTGGTCCCAGGAAAAGTGCTCAACAGGCACTTGCGCCCCCAGCACTGGCAGCGCCTGGTTCCAGAGGATGTTCCGATACCCCTGCTTGGTCCGCTCACGGGTTCTGGAGTGCTCAAGGAATGCCTCTGCCGCTTGCTCAAGCGTTGGTCCGCTGTGCTGCGGCAACGCCTCCTGCTGCTCCTGACGCTTGAGATCCCTTGGGTCTCTACCCGTCTGCTTCGTCCATGCCCTGATGCGGTCCCACTCCTCCCTTGCCTCCTTGAGCGACCACTTGCCAGGTCCTTTGCCGTACGGACCAATCCGCACAGGGACCTGCTTGCCCTGGCGTCCAGGGGGATGGCGCAAACGCCCTTCAAAGGACTTACCGCCTCCCCTGCTCTCAGACTCGATGACCAGGATCAGCGAGTCCCCTACAGACTTGCTCTGGCGACGGGGACCTGCCTTGAGTGCCCTTACTTGCGAGTCAGAGAGGGGCATCTGAGCGATCCAACAACACCAATTTTATCCAACAACACAACCCCTATTTCCAACAACATATCCAACAACACCTCATCGAGACACCCTGCGCTTTTAGGGAACCAATCGGGACGACGCAGAAAGTGAAAACCCCTGCCCCACAAGGAAAGTGGGACAGGGAAAGACGTTGTGAGACTTGCTCAGAACGGAGAGGGTGGGATTCGAACCCACGGAAGGTTGCCCTTCAAACGATTTCGAGTCGTTCGCTTTCGACCACTCAGCCACCTCTCCAGGCGACCGGGGCAGTGTAGGGATCGGTGGCGCGACCTCAACTCTGGCGCCACCCGCTGCGGGAACCGGCAACGGGCCACCACAGCCGTGATGGGGCCACCGCGGGCGCCCAGGCCCGCAGCTCCCGCTGCACGCCGCCGTCGGGCGTGAAGCCCAACCACAGGCCCGCCACGGCCGGCGGGGGGCCCTGGCCATGGCGCCAGGCACGCCAGGCCTGGCGATCCGGCAACAGCCCCCAGCGCTGCTCCCCCACCTGCAGCAGCAGGGCCTGGGAAGCATCCGCCAGGGCCTGCACCACCAGGCCGGGGCTCTGCAACCGCTGCCCCGCCAGCAACGGTGGGCGGCCGTCCTGGCTGTTGAGCAGGGTGTGGGCCAGGGCGCCCCAGCAGGCGGGCTGATCCGGCGGCACCGGATCCAGCAGCAGCACCCAATCAAGCCGCTGCAGGCCATGGGCGTGGGCCAACTGCCGCGCCCGGCTGCAGCTGAGGGGATCACCGCGGCGACTGATCAGGGCCCCACGGCCGCCATGGCGGGCCAGCAACCACTGGCGGGGCCCCTCCCGCAGGGCCAGCAGGTGGTCACCGCGCAACAGCAGCAGATGGCTCCCCATGGCCGCCCCCACCAGCAGTGCCCCCCAGGCCCGGCGGTGCCACCAGCGCGGCACCAGCCAGGGCAGCAGACCAACGGCCAGCACCGCCACCAGGGGCGGCGGGCAACGGCCCAACTGCACCTGGGCCAGCGGCAGGGTCGCCAGCAGCGTCACCAGGGCCAGCAGCAGCTGCGTCAACGCCACCAGCGGCCAGGCCAGCAGTGGCACGAGCGGCGGCAGCAGCACGGCGGCCACCGCCATCGCCATGGCCCCCAGGGTGAGGGGCGTGAGCAATGGCGCCACCAGCAGATTGGCGGGCACGGTGTAGAGCGGCAGGGCCCCGAAATGCAGCAGCTGCAGGGGCAGGGTCCACAGCGACGCCGCCAGGGGCACCGCCACCGCAGCCGCCAGCCAGCGCGGCATCCAGGCCGCCAGCCACTGCTCCTGGGGCCGAGCGCTGAGCAGCAGCCCCGCCGTGGCGGCGACGCTGAGCTGAAACCCCACATCCAGCAACCAGCCCGGACGCACCACCAGCACCAGCACCACGCACACCAGCAACACCCCGAGGGGCCTGGGGTGACGGCGGGCCTCCTGCAGCCCAAACGCCAGGGCCCCCATCAGCACGGCCCGCACCACCGAAGGCTGGGGACCCGCCAGCAACAGAAACAGCCCCATGGCCCCGAAGGCCAGCAGCCACCGCAACGGCCGTGGCGCCAGGCGGCCCACGGCCATCACCGCCCCCAGCAGCACCGTGAGGTGAAACCCACTGGCGGCCAGGGCGTGGGAGAGACCCGAAGCCCGGAAGGCCTCCCGCACCTCCAGGGGCAGGGGCACCACCGCGCTGCCGAGCACCAACGCCGCCAACACCCCGCCGGCGGCGGGGCCACCGGCCTGCAGCAGCGCGGTGGCCATGCGGCGCCGCAGGTCGGCGATCGGGGTGGCGGGCCGCTGCAGCAACCGCCAGCGCCGAACCCGCAGCTGGGTCCACACCCCCTGCCGCTGCAGGCGCTCCGCCGGCCCCGCCAACAACGGATGGATGGCCGGACGGGGCCGCTCCAACCGGCCCTCCACCTCCAGATGCCAGCCCAACTGCAGGGTTGGGCAGGGGCGAAACAACAGCTCCGTGCGCCCCACCGGCAGCTGGGCGAGGGCACGGCAGCCGCCGCCGGAGACGTCCGTGCGGGGATCCTCCAGCAGCTGCAGCCGTCGCCGCACGGAGAGGGCCGGCCGGTCGGCCGGCAGCAGCCCCACGGGATCACCCTGCTGCGGACGGGGCTGGTTCAGCTGCGCCCACAACACCAGCAACCCCGCCAGGCCAACAGCCAACAGCCAGGCCCGGGGGCGAATGCCAGAGGGGGCCAGCATGGGGCCACAGCGCAAGCCGCTGTCGAAGCATTCCCCTTAGGGTTCGGTGTCGCTCCCGAAAGCCATGGCGCGCCTGCGCGTGTTGGCCCCCGCCGCCCTCTGCGCTGGCCTGTGCATCAGCCCGTACACGGGCCCGTGGGCTGCCCCTGGCCTGGCCAACCCGGCCCCCCAGTCGCAGGCGCGCACGGTGACCGTGGCCGCCGGCGACACCCTCGAGCAACTGGCCCTGCGGCACCGGGTGAGCCTGCAGGCGCTGATCGACCTCAACGGCATCCGCGACCCCACCCTGCTGCAGATCGGCCAGGTGCTGGCCCTGCCGCCGCAGGCCGCAGCCACCACAACGGCCAAGCCTCCCCAGCGGGAGAGCCCACCGCCACCGCCGCCGGGGGGCAGTGGCACCGATGCCGCCGCTGCCCTATTGCTGAGCCCGGCCGAACGGCGCGATCGAGCCGAGCTGGAACTGCGGGAGCAGTCGGGGCAGGCCCGCTGGAAATGGTTCAACCGCACGGCCGTGGACTGGGCCGGCTGGCGGCTGCACCCCGGCGGCGTGCGCATCACCCTGGTGAAACCGGCCATCGCCGACATGGGGGCCACCACGGCCCTCGCCACGGCGGTGGCGGTGCAATGCGAAAGCCTGCGCCAAACCTGGCGCATCGACGGCGGTTGGCAGCCCTGGCAGACGCCGGCGGCGGGATCGGTGGGGCAGCGCATCGTGGTCGACCTCTGCAGCAACACCCTTGACAGCCCGGCCCTGCCGGTGCCGCCGGCCCCCTAAACCGCCAGCGGCTGCGGGTGCAACAACGGGAAGCCAAGGGCCTCACGCTCCGCCAACCAGGCTTCAGCCACCTGCCGGGCCAGGTTGCGGATGCGGCCGATGGTGGCTGTGCGCTCCGTCACCAAGATCACACCGCGGGCCTCCAGCAGGTTGAAGGTGTGGCTGCACTTGAGCACGAAATCCAGGGCCGGCGCCGGCAGCTTCTGGGCCACCAGGTCTGCGGCCTCCGCCTCATAGAGGGCGAACAGCTGCTTGAGCCGCTCGGGGTTCGAGGCCTCGAAGTTGTAGGTGCACTGTCCCTTCTCAAACGGCAACCAGATGTCGCCATAGGAGCGGTTGCCATCCCAGCTGAGCTCCCAGATGCTCTCCACATCCTGGAGATACATCGCCAAGCGCTCCAGGCCGTAGGTGATCTCGATCGACACCGGCCGGCAGTCGAGGCCGCCACACTGCTGGAAGTAGGTGAACTGGGTCACCTCCATGCCATCCAGCCACACCTCCCAGCCCACACCCCAGGCCCCCAGGGTGGGGGATTCCCAGTTGTCCTCCACGAAGCGGATGTCGTGGTCGCGGGCGCGGATTCCCAAAGCTTCCAGGGAAGCGAGGTAGGTCTCCTGGATGCCATCGGGGCTGGGCTTGATCAGCACCTGGTACTGGAAATAGTGCTGGGCGCGGTTGGGGTTATCGCCGTAGCGTCCGTCCGTGGGGCGGCGGCAGGGCTCGGGGTAGGCCACGGCCCAGGGCTCGGGGCCGATGGCCCGCAGCACCGTGTGGGGACTCATCGTGCCCGCACCCTTTTCGGTGTCGTAGGGCTGCAGGATCAGGCAACCACGCTCCGCCCAGAAGCGGTTCAAGGTGCTGATGATGTCCTGGAAATACACGGTGACTCCTGGCGCAGGGCGATTCTGCCGAGCCGTGGTGCGACAGCCTCAGGCCACCAGCTCCAACAGACCCATCTGCCCCCCCGCGAGCGGACGGTGGCGGGCCTGGGTGAATCCAGCCTCCAGGGCCATCCGCCGCTGCTCGGAGGCCCCGGGGAAGCGGGCGATGCTCTCCTCCAGGTAGGCGTACTGGGCCTCCAGGCCAGCCCGGCGGGCCAGGGGCACCACGAGGCGCCGCAGGTAGAAACGCTGAAACGCCGCCGTGGCCCCCTGGGGGTCGGGCGGACGGTTGAAATCCAGCACCGCCGCCCGGGCACCGGGCCGCAGCACCCGCCGCAGTTCCCGCAGCCCCGCGGCGGGATCCGCCAGGTTGCGCAGGCCGTAGGCCATCACCGCCCCATCGGCCCAGGCCTCTGAAAGGCCCGTATCCAGGGCATCCCCTTGCCGGAACTCCACGGGCAACCACCCCTGCCGGGCGGCCCGGCGTCGCGCCTGCCGCAGAGGGGCCTCCGCCGCATCGAGCCCCAGCACCAACCCTCCGGGGCGCACCTTCTCCGCCATCACCAGGGCCAGGTCGCCCGTGCCGCAACACAGATCCAGCAGACGCTGGCCGGGCTCGGGGAGCAGCCAGGCGATGGCCTGGCGCTTCCAAATCCGATGCAACCCCAGGCTCAGGGCGTCGTTGAGGCGGTCGTAGCTGGGGGCGATCCGATCAAACAGGTCACGCACCTGCTCGGGATCACCGGGGCGAATCGCTGCTGGCATCCCAAGGAAGGGAGATGCCGTCGAGACTGACACCCCCGGCGGCGAGCTGGGCTTCGATGCGGTCGGCGCTGGTGAAACTCATCACCATCACCGTGGCCAGGCCCACGGCGGCGCAGCAGACCATGCAGCCCGCCAGCATCAGCGAAAACTCCTTGCGATCCGAAGCCGCCTGCATCAGCTGCAGGGCCCAGGCCACCATCGCCACAACGGCCAGCACCATGACCACCGCCAGAGCTGTGGAGTGGGTTTGAAGCAGCGCCGGCACGGCGGATGTGAAGAAGCTGAGACGACTGTAAAGGCGCTTAACAACTCGCCGCGAGCGGCCTCACGGGCAGTCCACGCCCCAGCAGATCGCGCTTGATCTGCTCCACCGTGAGCACGCCGTCGTGCAGCAGCGAGGCGAGCAGCGCCGCTGAAGCATGGCCGCCGCTGGGGCCAGCATCGAGGGCCTGGGCGATGTGATCGATGCAGCCGGCACCGCCACTGGCGATCACCGGCACCTCCACCGCATCCGCCACGGCCCGGGTGAGCGCAAGCGCATAGCCCGCCTGGGTGCCATCGCCATCCATGGAGGTGAGCAGGATCTCTCCGGCCCCCAGGGCCACCACCCGCCGGGCCCAGGCCACCGCATCGAGGCCGGTGTTCTCACGCCCCCCTTTGACATACACATCCCAGCCGGGCTGGCCCTGATCCCTGGCGCGGGCGTCGATGGCCACCACGATGCACTGGCAGCCAAAGCGCTCGGCGCCGCGGGACACCAGCTCCGGATCCCGCACCGCCGAGGAGTTCAGGCTCACCTTGTCGGCACCGGCCCGCAACAGCTCCGTGATGCCCTCCACGCTGCTGATGCCGCCCCCCACCGTGAAGGGGATGGTCACCGCCTCGGCGGTGCGCCGCACCAGCTCCACCAGGGTGGCGCGCCCCTGGTGGGAGGCGGCGATGTCCAGGAACACCAGCTCATCGGCGCCGGAGGCGCTGTAGCGGCAGGCCAGCTCCACCGGATCGCCGGCATCGCGCAGGCCCACGAAATTCACCCCTTTCACCACCCGCCCTTCGGCCACATCCAGGCAGGGAATGATGCGTTTGGCGACCATGGCGGCAGGCGGAAGCGGCAAGGAACGCCAGGGGAGCTGGCGTCTCCGGGGGTTAACCTGACCCCACTTTTTCATCGCGCCGGCCATGTCCCAGGCAGCCATCACCATCGGCTCGAAGGTGCGGGTCACCCGGGTGCGCGATCGCATCCCCGCCGACCTGGTGGCCGCCCTGCAGGCCGATGCCACCGGCACCGTGAAGGATTTCAAGGTGACCGACGGCAAGGGCATCGGTGTGGTGGTGCAGCTGGCCAACGGGGCCACCACCTGGTTCTTCGACGACGAAATCACCGCCGCCTGAAGCCCGCCTCGTGAGCGAATCCCCCAACCCCACAGCCGCCAGTGGCGCTGGAGCCCGGCAGCTGCTGGGGATGAAAGGTGCCAGTGGCACCTCCAACATCTGGAAGATCCGGCTGCAGCTGATGAAGCCGGTCACCTGGATCCCACTGATCTGGGGGGTGCTGTGTGGCGCGGCCGCCTCCGGCAATTTCCACTGGCAACTGCCCGAGGTGGGAGCCTCCATCGCCTGCATGCTGATGAGTGGCCCCCTGCTGGCGGGCTACACGCAGACGATCAACGACTACTACGACCGCGAGATCGACGCGATCAACGAGCCCTATCGGCCCATTCCCTCCGGCGCGATTCCGCTGTGGCAGGTGAAGGTGCAGATCTGGGTGCTGCTGCTGGCGGGCCTGGGGGTGGCCTACGGCCTCGACCTCTGGGCCGGCCACACCACCCCGGTGTTGCTGCTGCTGGCCCTGGGGGGCTCCTTCGTGAGCTTCATCTACTCCGCCCCGCCCCTGAAGCTCAAGCAGAACGGCTGGCTGGGGAACTACGCCCTGGGGGCCAGCTACATCGCCCTGCCCTGGTGGGCGGGTCAGGCCCTGTTCGGCCAGCTCACCTGGGCCACCGCCCTGCTCACCCTCGCCTACTCCCTGGCGGGCCTGGGCATCGCCGTGGTGAACGACTTCAAAAGCGTGGAAGGCGATCGGGCGTTGGGGCTGCAATCGCTGCCGGTGGTGTTCGGCATCGAGCGGGCCAGCTGGATCAGCGCCGGGATGATCGATCTGTTTCAGCTGGCGATGGTTGCCGTGCTGATCGCCATCGGCCAGCATTTCGCCGCGGTGCTGCTGGTGCTGTTGATCATTCCCCAGATCACCTTCCAGGACATCTGGCTGCTGCGGGATCCGGTGGCTTTTGACGTGAAATACCAGGCCAGCGCGCAACCCTTCCTGGTGCTGGGCATGTTGGTGACCGCCCTGGCCATTGGCCACAGCACCCTGGTGCTGATGTGACACCGAAGCGCCGGCGGCCGCTTGTGCGCGCAGGCCTGGTGGGCGCAGGGGCCGGCGTGGCCGTGGCCCTCAGCCAGAGCCTGCTGCTGCTGGGCGTCGACAGCCTGATGCCGGATGTGCGCCGGCTGGGCAGCTACAACCGCCCCGGCACGGTCACGGTGCTCTCCGCCGACGGGCAGGTGATCCAGAAGCTGGGGCCCGCCACCCGCGAGAAGTTGATGAGCGGCCAGATGCCGCTGCTGGTGCAACGGGCCTTCATCGCCGCCGAAGACCGCCGCTTCTACCAGCACAACGGCATCGACCCGGTGGGCATCGGCCGGGCCCTGGTGCGCAACCTCAAGCAGGGGGCCGTGGAGGAGGGGGCCAGCACCATTACCCAGCAGCTGGCGCGCACGGTGTTCCTCAGCCAGGACCGCACCATCCTGCGCAAGCTCAATGAGGTGCTTCTGGCGGGCAAGCTCGAGCGCCAGCTGAGCAAGCAGCAGATCCTGGAGCAGTACCTCAACAACGTCTATCTGGGCTCGAGCGCCTACGGCATCTCCGACGCCGCCTGGATCTACTTCTCCAAAACACCGGCCCAGCTCACCCTGCCCGAGGCGGCCCTGATCGCCGGCCTGCCGCCCGCCCCGTCGGTGTATTCGCCCCTGGTGAACCCGGACCTGGCCCTGGAGCGGCGGGCCACGGTGCTGCGCCGCATGCGCGAAGCCGGCTTCATCGACGACATCCAGCTGCAGCGGGCC
>Ga0172376_10008428_pt1 | contig 10772 bp, 11 predicted proteins | sample Lak35m_FD_121114 | JGI IMG/M metagenome (GOLD analysis project Ga0172376, IMG submission 121114) | Freshwater microbial communities from Kabuno Bay, South-Kivu, Congo - kab_092012_35m | ecosystem: Environmental > Aquatic > Freshwater > Lake | place: Democratic Republic of the Congo: South-Kivu... | reverse complement strand
GCGCCGGGCGCCGGGCGTGGCGAGGGTGTAGCCGCGGTTGCGGGCCTCCACCAGCGTGTCGGGGCCGAAGCACAAGCCCACTTCGGCATCGACGATCTCGTCGATGATGGCCTCGTCGTCCCAATTGTCGAGGTCGTACACCAACTGCGTGCGCTTGTCGCCGAGGTAGCGGGTGTGCTCGAACTTCACGGGCCGTTCCATGAGGGTCACGCTAGTCGGGCCTCGGTGGCGACGCCCGGACAGAGCGTGACGCCCGGGAACGCCGGACAGGACTACACCTCCTGGGCGGTCGGCCCCACGGCGCCGATGGCGTCGAAGTACGCGAGGTGCGCCTCCACCACGGTCACCACATCCACATCGTCGAGCAGCGCGACCCCGGCCTCTTCAGCCTGACCCAGCAGGTACGCGATGAGCGCGTCGTCCGACACCACCACGGGTTCGGCGATGTCTTGCGGCCGGTCGATCACGGCGTCAGGCTGCAACCCTTTGTCGTGCAACCAGTTCACGTGCAACGTGAGCAGTTGCTCGAGTTCGCTCATGGTGAGGCGAGCCTTGGTTTGGTCAGGAATGTTCTCCACTACGTACGCGATGGCCTGATCGATTTGGTACACCGCCCGCGGCGCGAGCGCGTCGAGTCGGCGCGCTTCACGCCCGACGCTCAACAAAGCCACCAAGAGAACAAGCACGAAAGAAAGGAAAACACTCGCGGCAATTAGGAACTCGTCGATGAGTTCCGATGATAAACCATCGAGCCGACGCTCAGCATTACAGAGACTCCCACAGCGTGCATGTCGCCTTACGAAGCTGGGACCTTGGGAAATCGTAAGTGTACACTTTCTATAGCAGAGATAACTCGATAAGACGACCGTCCATCCCACCCTTCGATGATCGGAGGAGGCAACTTCTCAGCCTTCAGGGTCTCAAGCACACGAGAACCCAAGTTTTCGACCTCTACTAGCTGATTTGTTCCTTGCCAAACGGTTAGAGGACGCTCAGTATTCGCCCTCAGGGTAAGGCATGGAATACCGAGGAATGTAGTCTCCTCCTGAACTCCCCCAGAATCAGTTATCGCGAGCAAAGAGTTCGAGAGAAGGGCCATGAATTCCAGATAGCCCTGAGCCTCCAAGACTTGGATCCTTGGAGTGGAGTCAAGGATTGATCGCAGATCTAAGGCCTCTAGTCTCGTCAGGGTTCGCGGATGAAGCACTAGAACCAAAGGGATCGCTTCCGAGACGTCAACAATCTTCTCAACCAGAAGCCGTAGCCGAGCCGCGTCGTCAACGTTTGAGGGTCTGTGAAAAGTCGCAATACCATATCGCTTGGCTGGAAAGCTTGTTATCGACCCCAGAGTGATAGCGGAGATTGCGGGCCACATTGAGACAAGCGAATCGATCATCATGTTTCCAACACGGAAGATTCGGCTCGATGAGACACCCTCTCGTATGAGATTATCGTCTGCATCGTGCGACGGCGTCAAAAACCAGTCGGAGAGAGCGTCAGTCGCGACTCGATTCAATTCCTCAGGCATTGATCGATCCCCACTTCTCAGCCCAGCCTCCAGATGGGCTACCGGGATTCCGAGTTTCGAGGCGGCCAACGCGCAACCAAGCGTTGAGTTCACGTCGCCTACAACGACAACGAGATCTGGGCGATCCGCCAGGCAGTGACTCTCGAACGAGGTCATTGCTCGAGCCGTCTGGCTAGCGTGACTTCCACTACCAACCCCCAACTGGCGTACCGGCTTCGGAAGTCCTAATTGTCGGACAAACACGTCCGACATCAATGAGTCGTAATGCTGCCCGGCATGAACAAACCTGAACTCAATAGGACCCCTGTCTGCTCTTGGAACCCAAAACAGCGGAGCTATCTTCATAAAGTTCGGGCGTGCCGATCCAATCACATCAACAATCACAACCCCTTGTCCTCCAAAAGATCGCTCCCATGAGATTCCGGCGAAAGGGGCACAGAAGCAGCCCCTAACACACCATCCCAAAATCGTTTTGCAACAGTTTTGGTCAGGTAGCGATCTGTCTCCACTTTGCTCGGGGGGGATGGAAGCGACTCGCAGCTCCCTACCAAGACGTCGGCTAAACGGTGATAGTCGCGTGGTCTAACCGTTAATGCACCGACTTCACGGCAGATACGTTCGCTTGTTCCAGCCGGAACAATCGCAACGATTGGCTTCTGAAATGAAAAGTATTCCACCAATTTACTAGGGAAGAAAGGGCTCATTTCTGAGTCGGCGTCGATACTTAGCAAAATGTCGGCGGTGCGCATGAAGGTCGCAGCAGCGTTCTGGTCAACGGGACCCACAACCTCCAAGCCGAGTCCTCTGGAAAAGAGCCGGAGGGTCATTCTGTGTCGGATACTGACTGGCCCGATGACTTGAATTCGCAAGCGACTGAAACTTACCGGGCTTAAGCGGCGAATCTGTCGTAAAGCCTTTATGAGAGGATCAGGCCCGCGTCGCCCGTAAAGGCTTCCTACATATCTGATAATCACAAAGTCGTCATGCCGTTGTTGAGCCGTCTCAGTCTTTGGCTCTGAAAGGTACTGCGGGAAGGTGTGCGGGAAGTAATCGAACTTCTCTCGGTATTCAAAGCCAAACTTGGACAGCGTTAGTTCAACAGTCTCTGGAGAGGTGAAGAAGGCGCGGTCGGCCTTCGTCAGGACCGCAGATTCGATCCGCCGATTTACCGCTCTAACTGGCCACCACATCTTTCGAAATGGGTTCATTGACCATGGGTCGCTGAAATGGGCAACCCAGTTATGGAATATCGGGCGCAATCTTAGACCGACCAGGTGATCCGACATTGGAGAACCAAATGTAACCAACACATCATCATCGATAACCTCAAACCGCGCTTGGATGAATCTGGCGACTCTCTTACTCCAGAAGAACTGGGCATCGGGAAATGGCATGATCCGAGAGCCCACGCGCGCGAAGACCTCAAGCAGGCGATCGATTCGAGTCCTCTCGATGTTATGAATGAAGGCCTGCGGAGAAGTTTGGCGATACCGGGAAACTTCGCTGTCAGTTAGGCAACAGAAAACGTGGGTCTCAGAGCCCGGCGAAAATGCAAGTAACCGCTCCACTTGACTTGCCCTCGGTTCAGTGCGAGGCGGGAATGCCCACGACACGACGAAAACTCTCACGTCCAGGCCTCAAACCACTGCGCAAGAATCAGCAGGTTCCACGCGAGGCGCATCCTGTATTCCGACGGACCACGCCCACTCCGGAGAAAATTCAATGCGAAATCAACATCGATCAACTCAGCCAGCCGGACTTGATTTCGGATCTGGTCTTCAGCCCACTTCCAGAACTGGTTGTCATCCCACCGGTAGCACGGAACAGGGAAACCAAACTTCTGCTGAGTGACGATCTCCACGGGAAGTCTCGCTCGAGCGAATTCGCGGAGTGGCTTCTTCGTATCGCGATGGGGGAAACGACCCACAAGTTGGTGAGGCTCAAGCGACAATGCCCACTCCACGAGGCGGAAGTCAAGAAACGGACACCGAAGCTCTAACGAGTTCGCCATACTCATCTTGTCGCTCTTCATGAGCAAGTCTTCGACGAGCCAGTCTCGCAAGTAGACCCGCATCATTAAGCCGAGGTCCCTCTCGCCGTCAAACTTCGAATAGCTTCGATCGAGAAACTCCTCCGCCGAGAGCATCCCCGGTCCGCCTTTCCAGAGGAGATCGATCTCAGACGACCGCCAATCTTGACTGATGTGCATCCCGAGGCTGCGGGGCAGGTCTACTGCCCCCCGGGAAGGGCGACCTCTGCCCCCAAAAGGATCGAAGCGAGAACCGAACGCACTGTTGATCAAGTCCGCGAGGTCGCTAGCAAAGCGAGCAACAAAAAGTCTCCGCAGCTGGCTATTGAAGTCGTAACCAGCAAGAACCTCGTCCGCGCCTTCTCCTGTAAGCGCCACCTTGAACTCGGAGGCAACTCGACGACAGAGAAAGTTCATTGGAATTGCGGAAAGGTCTGCGAGAGGTTCGTCCGACAATGTCGCATAGGCCGGCAGGAAGTTCAGAAAGCGGTCCCGAGTGAGATATTCGATCTCCAAACCAAGGTTGAGATGTTTAGCAACAATCGCCGCCTTGGAAGTCTCGTCGACAGAAGCAGGATCATCGAACTTCACAGAAAAGCATTTTGTGTCCGCTGCCCCAACCTCAACTGCGGCCGCAGCTACACATGCGGAATCCACTCCCCCAGACAACAGTACGGCCATTGGTACATCACTCGACTCAACACGAACCCTGACCGAGTCAAGGAAAATCTGGTCAAATTGACTTGATCCCAAAGATTCGCGATCGGCCGTCGGACCGCCGGTTGGAATACACCAGAAAAGTCCGGACTTGCACGCATCAGAATCCAAGTCGAACTCAAGAATCTCCCCCGGCTCAACTTTCGAGATTCCAGTCCACATAGTGGAAGGGCCCGGGACGTACCGAAACCCCAAGTAAAAAAGCACCGACTGCCGATCAATCTCAGGCCTCTTGTCTAAAGTTGGGTCAGCCAGAAGAGCCTTGATCTCGCTCGCAAAAGACACTGGGGCACCCTTCGCGTCTTTACGGAGGTAGAGAGGTTTCTTGCCAAGCCGATCGCGCGCGAGAACTGCCTTCCGCCTGGCCGCGTCGAAAATGGAGAGCGCAAACATGCCGTTAAGTTTCGGGAAAACTTCAAGTCCCCAGGCCTCGTATCCGCGTAGCACCACCTCTGTGTCAGTAGTCGTGGAAAACCGATGCCCCCTCAATATCAACTGCCTTCGAAGATCTTTGTAGTTATAGATTTCGCCATTCATGACGATTGCGTTGCCGCTTTCGGTCACGATTGGTTGATCGCCGCTCACTAGGTCAACAACACTGAGCCGAGCAACCCCCATTGAAACGTTGTCGTTCGAAAAGAATCCGTGCGAGTCGGGCCCCCTATGTCTGATCAGCGGCAGCATCGCCTTGACTGCGACCTCCCCTCCCAATTGACCCCTATGGAAAACGCCAACTACGCCACACATCTCAAATCTTTCGACCTGAAATCCACAGCGACCATCCCCACCGGCGCGCAAGCGGCTTCTTCAGCCTTCTCGGGAGCACCTTCCCTAAACCTGGTGCCATCATGACAAGAACACTGTCCAGGTCTGTTCCTAAAGTCCTCACTGTGGACGACAAGCCAGACGACTGACACAAACTCTTCACCTCACGTCGCGTTACTGGCCGTGTATACGGGTTGCCCTCGTCTCGAGCTCCGTCTCCGTACCTACTCGATAGCTCGAGATCATTGAGAAATCTGCTTTCTAGGTGAACAAAACCTTCGAGGTATCTGGTCATGTACCAATGAAGTATTGAATTCCTGTTGTACAACATGATCCCAAACTCGCCGCCAGGCTTTAGGACCCGCGCAAGCTCACTGATCGAACGGTCTAGATTCGGACTGTGGTGGAGAACACCCCAAGAAAACACGTAGTCAAAGAGGGAGTCTCCAAGCGGCAAGTTCCTCGCGTCAGCCTGAACGAGACGACTCTGAATGCCCAGTCCCTCAAACCTCATTGAAGTCGTTCGAACGGACGTAAAATTGAGATCAACTGAGGTAACGGTCGCTCCGCTTAATGCCCAAAGCGAACTCATCAAACCCATGCCGCAGCCAATTTCAAGAACCTTCTTGGAACGAAATTCCGTGTACGGAAAGATCTGCGAAAACGGGGTATGACCGTGGAGCGGTTGGTTCCACTTCAAGAACTCTCTATCGGACTGATCGAAAAACTCCCGCGACCCGAATCGTGTCTCAACATCCTGAAACTCGGCCGCACCATGAACGCGTGAATACGTCATCGGGTTACGGTCCCACCAGGACCTCACCTCAGATGGCCCGACTAAATCTCCCATCTCGCTGCTCATTTACTCATTACTCCCGACCTCGAAAGAAATCGAAACAGAAGAGAAATGGTAGAAAAACGACCAAAATCAAGCTGAAGACGACTTCCAGGACCATCGTCAATTCAAGAGCTCGTCTCACCCGGAGCCCGAACAACGTCTTTTTCGAGACTTCAAACACGCGTCCGCGTCCGTTGAGGGCGATCACTCGACAGTCTCTCGTCTTCCGCTTGAAGACCGCGCGCTCGACGGTCATCCAGCGCAGACCAATTGAGTCCGGGTACAACAGAACGATAGTTGAGGCACGATCAAGTCGTGAACTATCCAACTCGACCAAATCGCCTCCCGGGAATCGAGAGGCGAACAGGCGCTCCATGTACTCGAACGTTCGAGGGTTCGACTTAAACCAAATCCCAAATCTCAAACTCTTGACTGGATTTCGGAAGGAACGATAATCGAGTTTCCAGTCCTCAATCCGGGACGAGAAGACTCCCAAGGTCGCATCATCGCTCATTTCGATGCAAGTAAAGCGCTGAACGTTGTGGGGTGAAAAACCGACACTACCCTCTTCAAAGCGATAAAGAATTCGTCGCGATGAACTACGTGGGACGGATCTCCGTAGATATTCAGAAGTAACGGCATCGTTTCACCCAACTGACAATAGTGCTCAAGTTCTGCCATAAACGCGTCTCCAGAAAGCGAAGGAAACGGACTCCCCCATACAGACCACGTATCCAGAACTGTCGACGGCCGACCGGACCGCCCGGAAACAGGGAACTCAACGATCCCTGTTGGACTCCTGAACACCGGCCCATTTCTCAAACCAAGCCAGGGCAGCGACGATGAACTGAATTGGTAGTCAAGTTCACACAAGATCTCGTGAAGTAACTTCAGTTGCTGGCGGCCGGAAAAAGTACCGAAGTGGGGAGTTCGAAATCCAGTGGGTGAGGTTCCGAGAACTTCACGTACGGTCCTGTGCCCCAGAACAATGTCTGCTTTTATCTCGTCGACCGACAGAGTGTCGTAGAAATACGAGCTGACGAACCTACCAGTTCGCCTGTCGAACATCGTGTGCGAGCGGCCACCATGATTGAGAAAGTGAGCTCCACCCGAAGAAAGCCTCTGATAGGTGGCAGCCCCCGCCGCCAAATCTTCACCTGGTACCGCATATGTTGGGGTCAAACCAAGATCTCGAAGGCGACGATCAACTTCGGATACACATTCGGTGTCATCTGGGGTGTCACAGTCAAGTGAGAATATAAGTTGGCTGTGTTTGATTTTTGCACGCCGGGATAGCTGGGAAAGACGAGTTATCTGCAGTCGAGGAAAGATACGAGACTTCAGGGCTTCGCCGTATCGAACTAGGTCAGACGGGAACTTACCCAAAACAGGAGCATCGCTCACACCAAAACTGTACTACAACATCTGCTTCACTTCCCCCTCGCTTCAACCAATTCGCGATAGGTACTCTCGAATCTGGCCTCAGATTCCCTTGCGCTCCAAAGAATGGCAGCTGCTTCTCGATTCTGTTGTCCGAGCTTTGCACGCCTGACGTCGTCACGCAGCAGGGATGAAATTGCTTCAGCATAGGCCTTTGCCGAGTTTGAAACTTGAAGAACGGATGTGCTCGCTAGTTCGGGTGTCGCGTCGCCGCGTCTGCGATTAACAATGATTGGCATGCCAAGGAGCAGAGCCTCCAGGACCGATTTAGACAACTCCCAATGCTCTGAGTGCACTACAAAAACATCTGCACTTCGGACCTCATCGATGACAAGGTCATTCGCCAAATGCGGGACGAACTTAACCCTTTCGCCTAAACCCAACTCAGCCGCCAAATTCTGAAGGTCAATGCGCAACGGGCCGTCCCCGATAAGGGTGAGAACTGCTTTATCAACTTGCACCAGCGACCGGATGATTTCCGAGGGGTTCTTGAGAGAGTAGAGACGTCCTACACTCACGATCTTGGGTGGCGACGACAGGTCATAGTTCAACTTTGGTTGAGAGGTTCGTGCGTTGATCATGTTGTAATGGACTTTGTAGTTGGCTATTCCCAACGAGGATAGATACGGAACAATCGACTCATAGACTGGTAAAACAAGATCAGCATCCTTGAGCACCTGTCGCTCGCAAATCCGAGTTAGCTTGTGGTAGAGACCAAGAACGACTCCCGCTGGTCTGCTCCGAAGGTCAACATCCGGATTCGTATGGAGACTTACGACATACGGGGTTCGACTAGCCCTCTTGACTTCGCGAGCAACCAGTCCATTCTGGTACGGCCCGTGGCAACGAATTAGCGTCGGTTCAAGAGGCAGAAGTTTTTGCGCAGCTTTCCGTGCCCAAACACGCAGAAGCATTGGGTTAAGTGCCACAGACGCAACCCTCCACCATCTCGGAAACCTCCAAACTTCAAGCGAGAGCGATGCCGTGCCTACAAGACGCTGGAGGGCTTCTAAGTCGGGAGTGTCATCCGAGCAGATAACCACGTGTACTTTCTCAAAGAGGTCGCCCGGGTTGAAATATCGGTCAATCACCTCTCCCTTTCGAATCCACTCACTAATCGCCTCGGGCATCAACACGACCAATTGATCCATTCGATTCTTGTGACTGGTCTCTTGTTCTCCATTCATCAGTTCGGAATCCGGATCTCTAGCAGTAAAGCGACAGTGGGCTTGAAAGGGAAGAAATGAACCGCCCAGCTAACTAGGCCGCGAACCAGGCTCTGTTCCTTTGTCGCGTTCATAAGGGGGCTACAGCGAAAACCTGCTCGCCGTGCCTCTCTAAGTATCCTCCAGCTTGACCTCGGAAATATCTGATAGTCGAAGAAACCCAACGAGTGACCATTTTTCTTGAGGACGGTTCGGGCCAACCCGGGAAAGCACAACATTAAAGGATTCCACTTAATCCGGTAGTGCGCCTCTCGTGTCCAGGCCAAATAGTTCGGACATATGAGCAGTATCCGCGAGCAACCATGTGTGGCCTGCCGCACTACTTCGAACAGTCTTCCTAGATCCTCCACATGCTCTACAACATTCCACAACGTCACGACATCGAATTTCTCAAGAGCAATAGACCCTTGGAGAGCATCAGCCTCGTGGAAGACCTGAGACTCCTTATCGTTCAGGCCCAGGTGAGCAAGCCGTCGATTTGCAAAGTCAACTTCAAAACCAGACAGTTCGATCCCTTCGGCGTAATAACCCGAAAGCCGGCAAACAGTTACGAAAGTTCCAAACCCCGACCCGATGTCGAGCACCCTCGACCCGGGTTTTGCAACTGCACTCAATACTTGAATCAGTTCTCTGGACGACCCCGTAAGGACGTGAGACTTCACATGACCCTCAAGGTCTGCAGTTGAAAAAACCCCTTCGTAGGTTCTTGCCAAGTACTGCAATACCTGCCCAAGATTCGCTGTCGATCGATCAACAAGTTCGCATATCTCTGTCAAGTCGCGCTCTGCACTACTTGACCCAGTTGGACTCGACATGGCGGGGACTCCTGCGAAGACGAACCCAATCGGTCAGATGCCGATGCGCTGCGCGAGCAACTCACGGTGGTACGTCGGGTCACCGAACAGCAACTCCGACGACTTCGCACGCTTGAAGTACAGGTGTGCCGGGTGCTCCCAGGTGAAGCCGATGCCGCCGTGGATCTGAATGTTCTCGGCGGTGGCGTGGAAGTACGCCTCCGAGCAGTAGGCCTTGGCGAGCGAGGCGACCGACGGCAGTTCGTCGTTCATCTCGCTGGCGCACCACATGCCGTAGTACGCAGCCGACTTGGCCGACTCGACTTCGAGCAACATGTCGGCGCACTTGTGCTTGATCGCCTGGAACGAACCGATCGGGCGACCGAACTGCACGCGAACCTTCGCGTACTCAACGGCCATCTCGAGAACCTTCTGCGCTCCGCCCACCTGCTCGGCAGCCAAACCAACAGCAGCCAAGTCGAGAACGCTGGAGAGAACCTTCCAGCCCGCGCCTTCGGTGCCGATGAGTTCGCCGGCCACGTCCTTGAATTCGAGCTTGGCCTGCTTGCGCGTCTGGTCCATCGTGCTGAGCGCGGTGCGCGTGAGGCCCGACGCCTTGCCATCGACGGCGAACAGGCTCACGCCCTTACCCGTCTTGGCGGCAACGATGATGAGGTCGGCGGTGTGTCCGTCGATCACGAACATCTTCGTGCCGTTGAGCGTGAACGACGAGCCGCTGCCCGACGCCTGCAGCGTGATGCCGCTCTCGTCCCACTTGCCCGAGGGCTCGGTGAACGCGAGGGTTGCGATCGTCTCGCCCGACGCGATGCCGGGGAGGTACTTCTTCTTCGCGGCCTCGTCACCCGACTGGAGCAACGTGTTGGCGGCGAGCACCACGGTGGCGAAGTACGGGGCGCACAGCAGCGCGCGGCCCATCTCTTCGAGCACCACGCCCAGCTCGACGTACGAGTAACCCGATCCGCCGTACGCCTCGGGGATGTGCAGACCCTGCAGGCCCATCTGCTCGCCCATCTGCGACCACACGGCCTTGTCGAAACCGGCGTCGGTTTCCATCTGCTCGCGCACGGCGGTCTCGGCGCTCTTGGCCTCGAGGAACGCACGGACTGTCTTGCGGAGTTCTTCCTGTTCTTCGGAGAAAGCAAAGTTCATCTCGACATATTGATGGTGTCGAGGGGGCGGGCCCAAGTCGGGTCGCGTACACCGGTGTACGCAATTGGGCGTTGCGGGGATACCGTGACGCCATGGCCAGGGAAGTCGGAATCCGCCAGATGCGCGCCGAGGCCGCCGCGACCGTGCGGCGAGCCGGGGCGGGCGAATACCTCGTCATCACCATCGACGGTCGACCGGTCGCATCGCTCGGCCCGTTGTCCGGGGTGGACGGGCAGGTGCGCTTGGCCGATCTGGTGGCGCAGGG
>Ga0172376_10008424_pt1 | contig 10775 bp, 9 predicted proteins | sample Lak35m_FD_121114 | JGI IMG/M metagenome (GOLD analysis project Ga0172376, IMG submission 121114) | Freshwater microbial communities from Kabuno Bay, South-Kivu, Congo - kab_092012_35m | ecosystem: Environmental > Aquatic > Freshwater > Lake | place: Democratic Republic of the Congo: South-Kivu... | reverse complement strand
CGCGGCCTTGTTGCCGCTGGCAGCCACCCAATCAATGGTGATGCAAAGTACCGACACCACCGCCGGGCTGCGCCGCGCCATGGCCGCCGCGTTGGGCTTTTACCCACCCGGCAGCTACGTGCAATTGGCCAACGGCGAAACGGCGGTGGTGATTGCGCGCGGCGCGCACGCCAATGCGCCGCACGTGGCCAGTATCATCGGTGCGTCGGGCATGCCGCTGAACAAATACAGCTATCGCGACACCAGCATCAGCACCTACGCCGTACGTGCGCCGCTGGAAACCCAAACGGTTCACGTCATCGTCAACCCCGAGCGGGTGCGCCACTTGCGCCAGCACTACCGGGTTTGAAGGCCTCGAACCACGCAACTCCCGCCAACCCCAGGCCAAGCGCCAGAGCCAGCCAGCGCAGCGGCAAGGGGTCAAACATAAACAGTCGCGCCAGCCAGGGCAGATACAGCGCCAGCATCAGCAACATCAGTGCAGCCCCCACCACCCACCAAAGCGTCTGGTTGGGAACACGCAGACTGCTGAGCAGCGCACCCTTGCGGCTGCGGTTGGAAAAGATCAGCGCCAGATTGGTCGCCACCAGCGTAGCAAATGCAAACGCGCGCATTGCACCTTCACTCAAATCGGTCAACGCCCACAGGGTACCGCCCAGCACCAGTGCCAGCGCGCCCACGCCTTGCAGCAGCGCCAGCAGCAGCGGCGCGCCGCCAAACAGCGGTTGCGTCACATCGCGCGGCGCGCGCTGCATGACGCCCGCTTCGGCGGGTTCGTTTTCAAACACCACGGAGCACGCCGGGTCAATCACCAGTTCCAAAAATGCGATGTGTAACGGAAACAGCACCGTCGGCCAGCCCAGCAACACCGGCAACAGCGCCATGCCCGCAATGGGCACGTGCACCGCCAGGATATAGCTCATCGACTTTCGCAGGTTGTCAAAAATCCGCCGCCCCAGACGCACCGCGCCCACGATGCTGGCAAAGTTGTCGTCCAGCAGCACCACCGATGCGGCCTCGCGCGCCACGTCGGTGCCACGTTCACCCATGGCCACGCCCACATGCGCGGCCTTGAGCGCCGGCGCGTCGTTGACGCCGTCACCGGTCATGGCCACCACGGCGCCGTCGGCCTTGAGCGCCTGCACGATGCGCAGCTTTTGCGACGGCGCCACCCGCGCACAGATACTCCCGCTGCGCAGGCGCTCTTGCAGTTGCGCGTCGGTCAGAGTGGTCAGTTCGTCCCCGCTGAGCACTTCGGCGCTGGCGTCGTCCACCAGGGTGGCCTGGCGCGCGATCGCCAATGCCGTGGCTGGGTAGTCGCCGGTGATCATCAGTACCCGGATGCCCGCACCGTGCGCCTCGGCCACCGCTTGCGCAATGCCCGCGCGCAAGGGATCAGACAGGCCCAGCAACCCGACAAACTCAAAGTCAAAGTCGTGCTCAATGGCAGGAAAGGCGGGGCCTTCAAACAGGGTACGCGCCACCGCCAGCACGCGCAGTCCCCGCGCGGCCATGGCGTCCACCTCGCGCGCCAGTTGCGTCTGGGCTTTATCACCCAGGTGACACAGGTCTGCGATGGCCTCGGGTGCGCCTTTGGCCGCGACCACGTGCACACTGCCACGCGTTGCGCGCCACACGTGCGCCATGGCACGCAGCTCGGGCGTCAGGCCATAAGCTTGCGCCAGCGCCCAGTCATGGTGCAGGTGTTCGGTGTCGGTCAAAAAGTGTTGCCCCAGTCGGTGAAAAGCCTTTTCCATCGGGTCAAACGGGTCGCTGGCGCTGGCCAGAATGGCGTACTCCACCAGACTGTGAAACGCCTCGGGCAGGTCCGGCATACCGGCGTAGTCCACGGTCAACGCGGGCGCCTGAGGGACCTGCAATTGCGCCACCGTCATGCGGTTTTCTGTCAGCGTGCCCGTCTTGTCTACACACAGCACCGAGGTTGCACCCAGCGTTTCGATGGCCGCAATGCGCCGTGTCAGCACGTTCTGCCGCGACAGGCGCCAGGCGCCCAGGGCAGGAATCACCGTCAGCACCACGCTGAACTCTTGCGGCAACAACGCCATCGCCAGCGCAATCGCCGCCAGCAACGCTGCCAGCCAGTCGCCATGCATCAACCCGTACGCCACCAACAAGAACATGCTTGCTCCTGCAGCCAGCAGGGCCAGCACTTTCACCAGCTGCGCGGTCTGGCGTCGCAAAGGCGAGACCTCGGTGGTCAGCGACTGCAACGCCAGGCCAATGCGCCCGATTTCGGTGGCCGCGCCGGTGGCTGTCACACAGGCCAACGCCTGGCCACGCACCATCAGCGTCCCTGAGTACAACATTGTCGGAGCGTCTGCAGTCAGCACCTTGTCGATGGGCAACGGCTCACCCGTCAACAACGATTCATCCACCTGCACATCGTTGCCCTGCACCAGTTGCGCGTCGGCGGCGATACGGTCGCCTTCGGACAAAATGAGCACGTCGCCGCGCACCACATCACTACCGGCGATACGGGTGGCTTGCCCGTCGCGCAACACCAGCGCGCGGGGGCTGGACAGATCACGAAGTGCCGCCAGAGCACGCTCGGTCTTGCCCTCTTGATACAAGGTCAGCGCCAGCACCACACAGACCAGGCCGAACAGTACCAAGCCTTCTTGCAAATCGCCCAGCACCAGGTACAGCACGCCAGCGCCCAGCAACAACGCAAACATCGGGTCGCTGAGGGTCTCGCGCACCATGCCCTGCCAGCCCCCGCGTTCATCCGCGGGCAACTGGTTCGGACCGTCTTGCGCGCGTTGGCTGGCAACCTGCGCCGCACTCAGGCCTTGCACCTCAGGGGTCGGGGCATGCGGCATTCAATGGCATCGCGAAGTGACATGCCACCATTAGATCGCATCCTTAGCGGCGTGCCTACATCGCGCCTCGCTGTCAGTCGCACGTCAGTTGATGGTCTGCGCCGACTGATTTGTATGAAAAAGTAACTTTTGTCAGCGAAAACCCCTACTTGCGCGCCGGCTTAAGCCATTTAAGATTTGCTTGCATTCATTTTCATAAGGAGATTTTTGATGCCCAAAACCCCCTCTACCCAGCGACGCCTGTCGCGTATTGCCCAAGCTGGCTGTGTCGTTGCAGCCCTGTCGGTTGGTTTCATTAGCAGCGCACTGGCTGACGATGCCAAACGCCTGACCTTGGCCGAGCAAATAATCGCCGACATGAAGGCTGGCAAGATGGCGCCCCCCGGTGCCGATGACCACGTGGTGCAAGAGTTGATCGTCAAGCGCAGCATTCCGATCACCTACAAGTACATCAACACTCTGATGAACACGCCCAACGCGTTCGGCCCAGGCGTGGCCTGCACCACCTGTCACAACTCGCAAGATCCGAGCCGCAGCTACCGTGGTCTGGACCTGTCCACCTGCAAGGGCATCATTGAAGGCTCGCAAGAAAAACCCAAGCGCGCGCTGTTCACCATTGGTAAAGATCCCAAACGCGACATCCTGATCCGCCGCCTGCGCAACAACCGCATGCCGCTGGGCCAAAGTTTCGACCAACCCACTTACACCCCCAACCACATGCTGGTGAAACAGTGGATTGACGACGGTGCCAAGAACGACGAACACTTCACCAAGAACGTGTTGCCGCTGTTCAGCACTGCCAACGCCTTCGGCCCGGAAACCCCGGCTTGCACTTCGTGCCACATGTCCAATCAGGAACCACCCAGCTTCCACGAGCTGAACCTGACGACCCATGCCGGCATCCTCTTGGGCGCTGACTCCATCGCCAAGGGCGTGGACAAAGCCACCAAGGTGATCATCCCCGGCAATTCGTCGCTGAGCTTTGTCTGGCAGCATTTGTCGGAAGACCGCATGCCTCCTGGCATCAGCCCGCAAGAACCGCGTGACCATCCGAATACCACCATTCTGGCCACCTGGATCAAGCAAGGAGCCAAGTGCGATTGATGGGTTCCGGTAACCTGAACCGCCGCCATGTGTTGGCGGCTCTCACAGCAGGTGGGCTCTGGCCCACCTGTTTTGTTTCTGCAGCCCCGCAATCACCCCGGGTGGTGCGGCGCTGGACCAGTGGCAACGCCACCTTGGCGCCGTTGGCGCTGATCGACGGCCACATTTTCTTCAATGGAGAAACCAGTCTGGGACGCATCGATCCGGCTTCCGATGCACTGACTTGGACCGTGCCGCACGGTCTGAGCAGCCCGGCGGTGTATCGACCGCGTTCCGCTGGCGCTACGGTGATTTCCGGTGGCCAAAACGAACTCGGTGCCTGGAACGCCGACACCGGCCAGCTGCTGTGGCGGCACAAGAAAATTTTGCAGGTGGGCACACCGTTTGTGACGCCGCCACATACGTTTGTCGGCGACGGCCATTGGTTGCTGGCGCTCAACAACGCCAGCGGCGCCATTGACTGGCGCTTTGCCGCCGACACCGAAGACTGCACCGCGTCCTACGCGCCCACGGTGGCGGGCGACACCGTGTTCTTTGGCCCCGGTGACGGCCTGCTTTACGCCGTCAACCGCGCTGACGGCAAGCTGCTGTGGAAGCTGGACGAAAAGAAAGAATGGCAATACGTGCGCCAGATGTACGTCAGCGGCAACATGCTGGTGGCGGGCACCTACACCGAACTGCTGTACGGCATCGACATCACCACCGGCAAGGTCAAGTGGCGCTTCAAGGCGGGCAACTTCATCAACTCGCACCACGTGGCCGGAGACACCGCCTACCTGTGGTCGCCCATCGGCTACATCTTTGCCATCGACATCCAGACGGGCAAGGTGCGCTGGAAGCACCAGACCACGGTATATGGCAACAACGCCGCCAACTGGGGCCACATGATGGCCGAGATCGTCACGCTGGGCGATGGGGTGTATTGCCTGGACATGAAGCAGGTGCTGCACGTGCTGGATGTGGCCACCGGCAAAGAGCGCCAGCGGCTGGCTTTCCCGCACGATCTGCGTCCCACCGTGGCGCCGCTGGGGGGCAACCAGGCGGTGCTGGCCACCGACCAGGGCGAGGTGCAGCTGGTGCAGTGGGCCTGATCGCCGTCCTGTCATGAGAACGCAAACCTGACGCGCGTTGGCCGGATCCATCCGCCACGCGTGCCAGGCATCCGGTGCGTCCCCTGTGCCGTAACATGCCGCTATGGCCAAGGAAAAAACCAACTACGTCTGCTCCGACTGCGGTGGCACCAGCCCCAAATGGCTGGGACGTTGCCCCCAGTGCAACGCCTGGAACACGTTGATCGAATCGGTCAGCGACAGCGCCTCCCCCGCCAAAAACCGCTATGCCGCATTGGCTGGCACCAGCGCCGTGCGCCGGCTGGACGAGATTGAGGCGGTGGACGTGGAACGTACCCCCACCGGGCTGGAAGAACTCGACCGGGTGCTGGGCGGCGGCATGGTCGAAGGCGGTGTGGTGCTGATCGGCGGCGACCCCGGCATCGGCAAATCGACCTTGCTGCTGCAAGCGTTGGATGCGCTGCAACGCCAGGGCCGCAGCACGCTGTATGTCAGCGGCGAAGAAAGCAGTGCTCAGGTGGCGCTGCGAGCGCGTCGGCTCGGGTTGGAGGGTTCACAAGTGCCGGTGTTGGCCGAAATTGCACTCGACCAGATTCTGGCCACCCTGGAGCGCCTGCGTCCGCAGATTGCGGTGATCGATTCGATCCAGACGGTGTACTCCGACCAGCTCAGCTCGGCGCCCGGCTCGGTGGCGCAGGTGCGTGAGTGCGCCGCGCACCTGACACGCACGGCCAAGGCCAGCGGCACCTGCATCGTGCTGGTCGGCCATGTCACCAAAGAAGGCGCGCTGGCGGGCCCGCGTGTGCTGGAACACATGGTCGATACCGTGCTGTACTTCGAGGGCGACACGCACAGCAGCTTCCGGTTGGTGCGCGCCATCAAGAATCGTTTTGGCGCGGTCAATGAGATCGGCGTGTTTGCCATGACCGAGCGCGGCCTCAAGGGCGTGAGCAACCCGAGCGCCATCTTTCTCAGCCAGCACGCCGCGCCGGTACCCGGCAGCTGCGTGATGGTGACGCTGGAAGGCACGCGCCCACTGCTGGTGGAGATTCAGGCGCTGGTGGACAGCGGCGGCCCCAGTCCGCGGCGCCTCTCCGTGGGACTGGAGCGCGACCGGCTGGCGATGCTGCTGGCCGTGCTGCACCGCCACGCTGGGGTGGCGTGCCTGGATCAGGACGTGTTTGTCAACGCAGTCGGCGGCGTGCGCATCAGCGAACCCGCAGCCGACCTGGCGGTGCTGCTGGCCATCACCTCGTCCTTGCGCGGCAAACCGCTGCCACGCGGCTTTCTGGCGTTTGGCGAGGTGGGCCTGGCCGGTGAAGTGCGGCCAGCCCCACGCGGTCAGGAGCGTCTGAAGGAAGCGGCCAAACTGGGCTTTTCAATCGCGCTGGTGCCGCGCGCCAACCTGCCCAAGGCGCTCAAATCCAAAGACTTCGAGGGTCTGACGCTGCACCCGGTGGAGCGGATCGAGCAGGCGATGGAGATCGTGCGCAGCCTGTAAGGGCGCTGCTCAGCGACGCACCACCGTCGAGCCGGAATTCTTCACGGCGTCGCCGACCTTGAAACCGGGGTCGCCGGCAAAGTCGAAGTTGGCGCTGTGACCGTCCGGATACTTGACCGACACGCGCCAGAATTTCTTGGTGTTCATGTTTTCCTGGATTTTCTTGCCCGCATAGGCGCCGCCCGCCGCGCCGGCCACGGTGGCCAGGTCTTTGCCGAAACCGCCACCCACCTGGTGCCCCAATACGGCCCCGGCCACGCCACCGGCAATCATGCCCACCGCGTTGCTCTCGCCGGGTTTCTCATGCACCGACACCGCCGTAACCTTGCCGCAGGTGGCGCATTCCACGGCATTTTGGGTGGCGTAGGTTCCCTTGGTGCGCAAGCTGGCCAGGGTCTTGTCATACACCGTCTGCGCATCCCGGCGGCACTGGATGCGCGCCTCGGGCGAGGCTTCGTCGGCGCACAGGCGTTTGTCGGCCTCGAAGCGCACCTTGGCTTCCTTCTGCGTCTGGATGGCTTTCGGATCCGAAGTCCAGGTTTGGGCCAGGCTGGGGGCGGCCGCAGCCGCCAGCCAGACCAGTCCCCATGCCAAGCCCCATGGGCGAGTGGTGTGAGCGTTCATGTCCACGTTCTCCTTGAAAAAGCACCACGCGGGTGCGAAGCGCAAGCATACCGCGCCGCCTGGCACCTGACGCCAAACGCCCCCTGGAAGCCACACGACGCCGTGGGGCTGGCGCGCCCCGCGTGCCCAGCGTTAAGCCCGGCTTAATCCAGCGTGGCTACAGTGCCATCCGGCGCGCTGGCATGCGTGCCCCCTTCCAGGAAACTTGTATGTCACCCCTTTCGCGCTTTTTACTGATGGCCTTGTGTTGTTTCGGCACCAGCCAGTCGGCGCTGGCCGACGACGATGAACACCGCTCGTGGTGGAACTGGTGGAAAAGTAAAGATGCTTATTCCAGCGGCCTGAGCACCGCCCAAACGCCGGCGGTTTTCCAGCAGGAATGCGGCGCCTGCCACATTGCCTATCCGGCCGGCATGATGCCGGCCGGCTCGTGGCAACATCTGATGGCAAATCTGTCACAGCACTTCGGCAGCGACGCGTCGCTGGACGCTGCCAGCCACGACACGATCACCACCTATCTCACGCGCCATGCCGGCACCTACAAGCGCGTGGCCGAAATGCCCCCGGACGATCGCATCACCCAGACCTATTGGTTCCAGCGCAAGCACAACAAGCATGTCGCCAGCGACGTCTGGGCGCGCGCGTCGATCGGCAGCCGCAGTAACTGTGCGGCCTGCCACCCGGGCAGTGCGCAAGGCAATTTCAACGAGCACAGCGTGCGCATTCCCGGATGAGGGCCACGATGAATGCCATGCCCCGGGTTCTGATCTGGGACGCCCCCACGCGGGTGTTCCACTGGCTGATGGTGCTGTGCTTCTGCGGTGCCTATCTCACCTCGGAAAGCTCCCGCCTGCTGGGTGTTCACCTGACGCTGGGCTACACCATGGTGGCCCTGGTGATCTGGCGCCTGTTGTGGGGACTGCTGGGCACGCGCTACGCGCGCTTCAGCCAGTTCGTGCGCGGACCTCATGCGGTGGCCCTGCACCTGCGCGATATGCTGCGTTCGCATGCACCGCACCCGGTTGGCCACAATCCGCTGGGCGCCATTTCGATCCTCTTGATGCTGCTGCTGACGCTGGCGGTCGTGGCCTCCGGTTGGGTCTTTTTCACGACAGGTGCGCATGGGTTCAAGGACCTGCACGAAGGCGTTGCCGGCTTGATGCTGGGGGTGGTCGGCGTGCATCTGGCGGGGGTGGTGCTGGTCAGCCTGCGCCAGCGTGAAAACCTGGCCGCCAGCATGGTGCATGGACGCAAGCGCGCGCCCGCCACCCAGGCCATCGGCTGGAGCTGGTGGCCGCTGGCGGCACTGCTGCTGGCAGTGGTGCTGAGCTTCTGGTGGATGCAATGGCAGAATCCGCTGATCGACCTCACGCCGGCGGCCCAAGTGGGGTCGCACAGCGACGACGATTGACGCCACGGCCCTTGAAACCCCATCACCCTTATGCGCATTCTGCTGGCTGAAGACGACTCCATGCTGGGCGACGGCCTGCGCGCCGGACTGCGCCAACAAGGCTTTCAGGTCGACTGGGTGCGCGACGGTCTGGCGGCCGAGCGCGAATTGCGCAGCGGTGACTACCAGGCCGCCGTGCTGGACCTGGGGTTGCCGCTGAAAGATGGTCTGGATGTGTTGCAGGCCCTGCGCCAGTCCAACATCCGCACGCCGGTGCTGGTGCTCACCGCCCGCGACGCCGTGCCTGACCGCATCAAGGGGTTGGACCTGGGTGCCGACGACTACGTGCTCAAACCGGTGGACCTCTATGAACTGGGCGCGCGGCTGCGCTCGCTGGTGCGGCGCGCCCACGGTCAGGTGCATGACGTCCTGGCCTGGGGCGACCTGCAGCTCAATCTGTCGGCGCGACAGGTGACGCTGGACGGGCAGGACGTGACCCTGTCCACGCGCGAATTCGATCTGCTGCACGCCCTGCTGCTCAACGGCAACCGGGTGCTGTCGCGCGAACAACTCGAACAGCAGCTCTACAGCTGGGGCCAGGAAGTGGAAAGCAACGCCATCGAGGTGCACATCCATCATCTGCGCAAGAAGTTGCGCCCCGAGCTGATTCAAACCGTGCGTGGCGTCGGCTACACCTTGCAACGCCTGTCGGCCTGAGCCCTTGCCATGGCGCTGCGCCGACTGTCCTCACTGCAAGCCCGGCTGTTGACGCTGCTGCTGGGGCTGGTGACTCTGGTCTGGCTCAGTGCCGCCGTAATGACCTGGCTGGACACCAGCGACGAACTCGACGAACTGCTCGACGCCCACCTGGCGCAGTCGGCCGCGCTGCTGGTGGTGCAGCAATACAACCCACCCGATACCGACCACGACGGCGCGGTGCCCACCGAAGACGCACCCTCGCTGCACAAGTACGCGCCACGCGTGTCGTTTCAGGTGTTTCATGAAGGTGTGCTGGTGCAACGCTCGGCCAACGCCGGGCGCGCCCCGCTGTCGGACAAACGCCGGGGCTTTTCCACCGTAACGCTGAAGGACGGCAAAGCCTGGCGCGTGTTTGGTGCGCAGGGCAAGGAAGGCGATATTCAGGTGTTTGTGGCCGAACAAACGGCCTCACGCGATTCGATTTTGTGGGCGGTGCTTGAGGGCGTGGTGATGCCATTGGTGTACGCCTTGCCCCTGCTGGCCGTGGTCGGCTGGTTGGCGGTGCGCCAGGGTCTGGCGCCGCTGCGCCAGTTAAGCCACGCGTTGAGCCAGCGTCAGCCACAGGCGCTGGAGCCCCTGAGCCTGCCCGATGTGCCGCGGGAAATCGCACCCGTGGTGCTGTCGCTCAACGCCCTGTTCGAGCGCATCGGACAGATGGTGACCAGCGAGCGGCGCTTCACCGCCGACGCCGCACACGAGCTGCGCACCCCGATTGCGGCCATCCGTATGCAGGCCCAGGTGGCGCTGGCCGCGGCGCAGGACACCGACACCCGCAGCCATGCGCTGCAAGCCACCCTGGCCGGCTGCGACCGTGCCACCCATCTGGTGGAGCAATTGCTGACGCTGTCGCGGCTGGAATCGTCGAGCCATGGCGCACCCCAAGGCCAAGTGGACTTGAGCGCTGTGGCGCAACGCGTGGCCGCCGATCTGGCGCTGGCCGGGCTGGAGCGCCAGCAAGAGCTGGTGCTGCAAGCGCCCGAACCGTGCTGGATCTGCGCCGACGACATGCTCACCAGTGTGCTGGTGCGCAACCTGCTGGACAACGCGCTGCGCTACAGCCCACCGGGCGCGCAGGTGCTGGTGGACGTGCGACAGGACACCACCCACGTCCATTTGCAGGTGCAAGACAGCGGCTCCGGGCTGAGTGAGGCCGACATGGCCCGTCTGGGCGAACGCTTCTTTCGTGTGCTGGGCACCGGGCAGACCGGCAGCGGTCTGGGCTGGTCGATCGTGCGGCGCATTGCTGCGGTGTACCAGGCCCGAGTGACGGTCAGCCGCTCGGCCCCGCTGGGAGGACTGTGTGTGCAGGTGCGTTGGCCGCGCCCGTAGAATCCCGCTTTGTTGCCAACCCACCTTGTGAAGGATGCCCCCATGAGTGCCCTGCCCCCCGCCTTGTCGGATCGTGACGGAAAAATCTGGATGGACGGCCAGATGGTCGACTGGCGCGACGCCAAGATCCACGTGCTGACCCACACCCTGCACTACGG
>Ga0172376_10008423_pt1 | contig 10776 bp, 9 predicted proteins | sample Lak35m_FD_121114 | JGI IMG/M metagenome (GOLD analysis project Ga0172376, IMG submission 121114) | Freshwater microbial communities from Kabuno Bay, South-Kivu, Congo - kab_092012_35m | ecosystem: Environmental > Aquatic > Freshwater > Lake | place: Democratic Republic of the Congo: South-Kivu... | reverse complement strand
CCGCCAGGCCGCTCGAAACCATGGTGGCCGCCTACTGCCCGCTGCCGGAGGATGGTGGCGCCGGCAGCGCCTGCGGCGATGCCGTGGTGCTGCGGGGCGGCCTGGGGGCGATCCAGCAGAACCTGCACCTGATCCAGCCCCTCGTCGGTCACGACCTGCCCTGCTGGGTGTGGTGGAACAGCAGCCTCGATGAAGCCCCGGAGCTGCTCATCGCCCTGGCGCCTCCGCCGAGGCGGCTGGTGATCGATTCCTCGCTCGGTCAGCCGCGCCGCTGCCTTGATCTGCTGCTCGAAAGGATCGAGGCCGGCCAGGCGGTGAATGATCTCAACTGGCTGCGGCTGCGCAGCTGGCGCGAATCGCTGGCGATGGTGTTCGACCCGCCGGCCCGCCGCGATGCCCTCGCCCACGTGGTGCAGCTCGATATCGATGTGGAAGGCGATCATCCGGTGAAGGGGCTGCTGCTCGCCGCCTGGATCGCCGATCGCCTCGGCTGGCATCTGGTGGCCAGCCGGAAGCTCCCGGCCGAGCCCGGTGGAGGCGATGGCGGCATCGCGGCGGAGTTCGAGCGGGGCGATGGGGTCGGCGTGCGGTTCCGGCTGATGACCGTGCCGGTGGGCGTGCCCAAGGAACATCCCGGCGCGATCGTGGGGCTGCGGCTGATCTGCGAGCCCGAGAGCCGGCCGCAGCTCTGTGTGATTCTCTGCTCGGAATCGGGCGGCTGCATGCGGCTGGAATCCGGTGGCATGGCGGCGATGGAGCTGGCCGAGGAGGTGGTGCCGCTGCCCGAGGAGAACGAGGAGATGGAGTTGGCCCGGCTGCTGGCAGGCGGCCACGATTCCACCAACCCGCTGCTCGCCGCCGCGGCTCCCCTGGCGGCGCGCCTCCTGCCAGGCTGAGGGCTCTGGCGATCCGGCGGGGTCTGCCTGCGGTGCGCTTCCTCCCTGCTCCGGAGAGGACCCCGCTGGTCTGCCCTGCTGGCATGCTGCAGAGCCTGCCGCCGGCAGCACCGATCCGATGGCCTGTCTGATCGCCGCTCCCTGCAGCGGCAGCGGCAAGACCCTGCTCAGCCTCTGCCTGGCCGCCGCGGTGCAGCGCCGTGGCGAGAGCCTGCAGCCCTTCAAGGTGGGGCCCGACTACCTCGATCCCCAGCTGCTGGCGGCGGTGGCAGGCCGGCCCTGCCGCAATCTCGATCCCATCCTCTGCGGCGAGCCCTGGCTGCGTGGCAGCTTCCACTGGCATGGCTCCCGGGCCGATCGGGTGCTGGTGGAAGGGGTGATGGGTCTCTTCGACGGCCGCGGACCCGGCAGTGAGGGCAGCTCCGCCGCCGTGGCGGCCCTGCTGGATCTGCCGGTGGTGCTGGTGGTGGAGGCCTCGCGCCAGGCTGGATCGCTGGCGGCTCTGGTGCGGGGCTTCCGCGACCATGGTCCGCCCCCCGTACGCCTGGTCGGCGTGGTGCTCAACCGGGTGGGCAGCGAGCGGCACCGCCAGCTGCTGGCCGAAGCCCTGCAGGCGATCGCGATGCCGCTGCTCGGGATCCTGCCCCACCATCCGGCGCTGGAGCTTCCCTCCCGCCATCTCGGCCTGCTGCCGGCCGCCGAGCTGGCCGATCTGCGCGAACGCCAGGGCATCTGGGCCGATCTGGCCGAACGCCATCTCGATCTGCCGGCGCTGCTGCCGCTGCTGGCACCGCCGCCGCAGGGTCCGGATCCGATCCTGCAGCTGTTCCCCCAACCGCCTGCGGAGCCCATGGCTGCGGTGGCAGTGGCGCAGGATGCCGCCCTGCATTTCCGCTATCCCGAAACCTCGGAGCTGCTCGAGGCCGTGGGGCTGGTGACGGTGCCCTGGAGCCCCCTCAGCGATGCGGCCCTTCCCGGGGACACCGCGGCGGTGTTGCTGCCGGGTGGCTATCCGGAGCTCCATGCCGAGCGGCTCGCGGGCTGTGGCCGCAGCCTCGCGTCCCTGGCGGCCGCCGCCGCGCGGGGCGTGCCGCTGGTGGCCGAATGCGGGGGCCTGCTGCTGCTGGGCCAGAGCCTCGCCGATGCGGAGGGGCGGCTGCATCCGATGGCCGGGCTTCTCCCCTTCGTGGCCCGGCGGGGGGAGCTCAGCCTCGGATACCGCCAGGCCCGATCCCAGGTGGATGGGCTGCTGGTGCGGCGGGGGGAGAGCTGCTCCGGCCATGAGTTTCATCGCTGGCAGCTCGATCCCCTGCCCACCGCTCCCGGTGCGGCAGCGGCGCCGGGGGGGGCCTCCGCCGTGCCGCTCTGGCAGCTCTCCGGCTGGGGCTGCCCAGACCGGCTGGAGGGCTGGAGCGGCCCGCGGCTTCATGCCAGCTGGCTGCACCTGCACTGGGCCGGGGCGCCCGCCCTGGTGCGGCGGCTGGCGGCGGTGGTGCATGGCAGGTAGCGCGCTCCGGTGCTGGCACCGGAGCGCGAACCCCTGTGAGCGGTTTCAGCTCCCGCGGCTGGAGGAGGAATCCGGCTCGCAGTCTGGCGGCTGCGGAGGTGGTGGGGCTTCGGGCCCGAGCGTCCGCTCGGCCCGGATGATCTGCTGCAGGTAGGTGGGGTCGTGGATCACGTGGCGTCTGCTGCGCAGCGGGGCGATCAGGCCGCCCACGGTCTCAGCCAGCCAGTCCCAGGCATCAAGCAGCGGATCGGGCTGCCACCAGGCGAGGCCCGCGAGCAGAAGAGCGAGCAGCAGGGCGCCCAACGCGAGGCACAGGGGCCATGAGGCCGAGGCCCCGGCGATGGAACCCGAGGCTGCGGCCCGGGCTCCTTGCAGCAGGTGGGTGGAGCCGATGGCGATGGCCATGCCGCTGGCCAGGCGGAGGGGCATGCGGGGCGCTGGAGCGAGCGCCATCGGCAGAGGCTGCCGCTGCCCGCTCACCGTCCTCCTGAGCCGCCGGCCAGGGCGGAGCAACAGGGCTGCACGGAGAAGGATTGGCAGGTAAAAAGATTGACAAGATTGGCGCCCTTTCAGGCGGAGTTGGTTGTTCTCCGGGCCTGTAGAGAGGCTGTGCATTCCCTGTCTGGGGAAGAGAGATGACATGCCAGCTCTTCGATCCAGATCGGCCGACTGAACATAGCCAATCGCACCAGCACTGCGAGGCGATCGCTGTGCAACATCCCAGCGCCCCCGGCCGCTGCCGCCATCGTCATGGCGGGGCCTGAATGGCAGGGTCTGACCGGATTGCCGCAGCCATGGCGCAGGGGGGTGGATCTGTGCCAATTTGCAGGGGAGCCACCGTCGTTCCATGGACAGCAGCGAGCGCTCCCGCCGTCTCGCCGATTCACCGCTGGGCGGCATGCCCGGCGATGGCCTTGGCCCGGCCCGCAGGCTGCGGGCCCGCAGGCTGGCCGCCGATGAGCGGCGTTTCCTGCAGCCCTCAGAGGTCCGTCCGGCCCCGCCGCAGGAGCGCTGGCGGCTGCTCGTGCGGGGGCGGGTGCAGGGTGTGGGCTACCGCGCCGGCTGCAGCCGCCGGGCCCATGAGCTCGGGGTGGGCGGCTGGGTGCGCAACCGTCCCGACGGCTGTGTCGAGGTGGAGGCCGAGGGAAGCCCGCGGCAGCTCACCGAGTTCCGGCTCTGGTGCGAGCGCGGTCCGCTGATGGCGCAGGTCACGGCGGTGGAATCCACCCAGATCCCCGGTCGCGGCGACGACTGGTTCGAGATCCGCCGCTGAGCCCCTCCCCCTCCTTCCCAGCGGCGCACGCGGCCTGTGCGTCAGGAGATGGGGCGCCGCGGGCCCTGCACAATGCAGAACCGCCTGCTCCTCCACGATGGATCCGCTGAGCTTCGGCGCCGAATTGCTGGGCTTCGCGCTGGCCATCGGCTTCAGCCCCCTGCACATCGGTCTGCTGCTGCTGCTGCTGCTCGGCTCCGATCCGCTCCGGCGGGGCGGCTGGCTGGTGGCGGGCTGGTGCCTCACCTCCGCGGCGATGCTGCTGCTGCTCCTGAGCCTCGGCCACGGGTTTCTGCTCACCATGCAGCAGGGCACCCGCCATCGCACCGGTCTGGATCTGCTCGCCGCGGGAGCGCTGGTCGCCATCGCCCTCAACGAACTGCTCAAGCGCCCGGAGGAGGGCGCCCAGCCCGCCTGGACCAGCCGGATCGAAACCTTCGGGGCGATGCCGCTGCTCCCCCTGCTGGGGCTGAGCAGCCTGATCCAGGTGGCCAGCCCCGATGATCTGTTTCTCTACGCCAAGGCCAGTGCCAGCCTGCTCGAGGCGGGCCTGCGGCGCCTGCCGGAGCTGCTGCTGGCTGCGCTGTTCGCGCTCGCCACCGCACTGCTGCTGCTGCTGCCGCTGGCTGCGGTGCTGCTGCTCGGCCGGGAGCGCACCCTGCCTGTTCTGCAGGGTCTGCGCCAGTGGCTGTTCCGCCGCGGTGATGCACTGGTGGGAGCGGTGAGTCTGGCTCTGGCCCTCTACCTGGGCTGGCAGGGGATCGAGGGCCTGCGGCTCGCCTGAGCGCACGGGCCGCTCCCCGCGGATCGGGGGCTTCCAGCCCGAGCTGCCCCCAGCGGCAGCCGCGCCGGCACCATGCTTCGCCTCAGGGCGCTGCCGGGCCAGCCTCCTCCTCGGGATCGCGCAGCACCTGCTCCCAGAGTCGGCGTTCGGGATCGCCGCCGGCTCCGGCCACCAGGCTCACCGCCCGGCTGGCGCGGCTCACGGCCACGTAGACGAGCTGGCGCCGCAGCACCGGATCCTTCGCCCAGAACACATCGCCATCCACGAACACCTCGCCGAAGGTGCTCCCCTGGCTCCGGTGCACCGTGAGCACGGCGGCGGGGCCGAGCCAGGCGAAGGCATCCCGCAGCAGGAAGAAACGGCGCCAGAGCCCCCGCGCCTCCGCCTTCGCCGCCTCCTTCGCCTGCTGGCGCAGCTGCTGCAGCACCCCATCGAGCAGCCGCCGCGGCCCACTGCCGAGCGGGGGGAGCAGGCGCAGGGTGAGCTGGCTGCCGCCTGTCTCCACCACCGCCGAAAGGGTATCGATGCTGGGAACGGCCCCGCCGGGGAGATCGGCGCCGCTGATCCCGAAACCGGCCAGATCGCACCGCTCCGGCATCACGTCGCGCACCACCAGCTCCCGGTTGGAGCCGAGCACCATGTCGGGTTCCTCGGCGGCCTCCTCACCGGCCCGGCAGGCGGGCGCCATCACAGCGGTGCGGCTGATCAGCACTTCGCCCGGCAGCACCGGCATCTGCTCGGCCATGGCGCCGTGCAGGGCGCGGCGGGCGATCGGCACCAGCTGTTCGAGACTGCGGTTCGTGTAGCAGAGGATCCTGGCCAGATCAGGGTTGTCGGTGGCGGCACTGCGGCGCAGGGCCTCCTGGGCGGCCTCCAGCCAGCGGGGGCGATCGAGGGCGCAGACCATCCCCTGGCTGCTGCACAGCGGCGCCAGGAGCGGCGGTGGTTTCAGGGGCAGGCTGCCCTCGCGCAGTCCGGTGGCCAGGCGCAGCACAGGGCCCCGGTGGCGCACCACCTCCCGCAGCGCCACGGAGGTGGCCCGCGCCATGGCGAACACCGGGCTGCTGCGCTCTCCCACCGGCGGCAGCTGGGCCGGGTCGCCCACGAACACCAGGCGGGTGCCGTAGGGATGGGCGCAGCGCAGGGTGATCTCCAGCAGGGTGCTGTCGACCATCGAGGCTTCATCCACCAGCACCAGGCTCAGGTGCTCCAGGGCCACGGCGGTCTGGGAGGTTTCCTCGCAGCGCTCCAGATCCCGTTCCCGCCGAAGCTTCAGCCGCAGCAGCCGGTGGATCGTGGAGGGAAACCAGCTCGGTTTCAGCCCGGCCAGCTCCAGATTGGTGCGCAGCACCCCCACCGCCTTGTGGGTGGGAGCCACCACGGTCCAGCAGAGACCGGCGGCCTCCACCAGGGCCAGCAGGCGCATGCAGAGGAAGGTCTTGCCGGTGCCGGCGCAGCCGCTGAGCACGAAGGGGCCTCCATCGGCCGGGGCCTCCAGCCAGGTGCGGAAGGCTTCCAGGGCCGCCTGCTGATCTGGGGTGAGCGCCGCTGATCCGGCGGGCGCAGGGGCGCCGGAGCCCATGCCGGCGGCTGCGGAGGGCGGCCCGGGCGGCAGGGAGGTCACCCCAGCGCCGACGGCAGGCCATGACGCAGCAGCCCGAGCAGATGCAGCGGTGAGCCCACCAGGGCCAGGCCGGGCAGCGCCACCAGCGGGCCCAGCAGGCTTCCCACCAGCACCTCGGTGCGGGTATGGCCGATGTTCTCCTTGAGGGGTTTCTCCCAGAGGGCAGCGGCGATCTCGCCACCAGCCTCCGCCTCGGCGCGCTGGTTCACCAGGGCGTTGACCCGGGCCGCCGTGAGGCCGCTGGCGCGCCGCACGCCGCTGGCGTCGTAGAGCACCACGAAGGCCACGGCCGCCGCGAGGGCGAAGAGCGGATCCTGGAACCCCTCGCTCCAGCCCACCCCGGCCGCGGTGCCGGTCATCAGGGCCGAATGGCTGGAGGGCATGCCGCCGGTCTCGAACAGCACCGCTGGATTCCAGCGGCGGTGCTGCAGCAGCTCCACCAGCAGCTTCGAGAGCTGGGCCACGCCACAGGCCGCCAGCCCCCACCAGAGCACGGCATTGTCGAGCAGATCCCTGCCCATCAGGAGCAGATGGCCGGAGTCGGCGGAAACGGGCGGGGTCATCGGTCGCGGCTGGTGATGTAGTCGGCCAGGGCCAGCAGCGGGGCGGCCTGGTGGCTCCAGGGGGCGAGGCTCTGCTTGGCCTCGGCCACCAGCCCATCGGCGCGGCGCCGTGATTCCTCCAGGCCGAGCAGCTTCGGATAGGTGGTCTTGTCGGCGGCCAGATCCTTGCCGGCGGTCTTGCCGAGCACCTCGCTGCTGGCCGTCACATCCAGGATGTCGTCGATGATCTGAAAGGCCAGGCCGATGCCCCGGGCGTAGGTGGCGAGCGCCGCCAGAAGCGGCTCGGAGGCACCGGCGATCAGGGCGCCGCTGATCACGCAGGCCCTCAGCAGGGCGCCGGTCTTGTGAAGATGGATGTATTCGAGCGTCTCCAGATCCACCGAGCGGCCCTCGCATTCCAGGTCGACCACCTGACCGCCCACCAGGCCGGGCGCCCCCGAGGCCAGCGACAGCTCCCCCACCACGCGCAGCAGCCGCTCGGCGGGCACCTCCGGGCTGCGCAGCGCCACCATCTCGAAGGCGCGGGTGAGCAGGGCATCGCCGGCCAGGATCGCGTTGGCCTCGCCGAACACCTTGTGGCTGGTGGGGCGGCCGCGGCGCAGGTCGTCGTTGTCCATGGCGGGGAGATCGTCATGGATGAGCGACATGGTGTGGATCATCTCCAGCGCCACCGCCGTGGGCATCGCCTGCTCGCTCTGGCCCCCGGCCAGCTCGCAGGCGGCCAGGCAGAGGATCGGCCGCAGGCGCTTGCCACCGGCCAGCAGCGAGTAGCGCATCGCCTCCCGCAGCGATTCGGGGCGCTCCGGGCCGAGGGAGGCATCGAGGGCCGCCTCCACCCGGAGGCGGGCGGCCTCGAGATAGGCGGCGAAATCAAACGCTCCCGCTGCCGGGTCCTGGGCCGTCGTCACCGCCGCGGTCATGGCTGCATGAGCACTGGGTGGATTCTCTCAGGCCACCGGCCGCGCTTCGCGCTACAGGCGCCGCTGACGCGGGCTGCGGCCCTTCAGCCACCCATGCCGTCGCGGCCGGGCAGCGCGAGAGGATGCCCCTGCGGATGCAGATACCGCTGCGCCATCGAGAACAGCAGGGCGTCATCGAGCCGCTCGCTCTCCACGGTGAGGATGCCCACCACCCGCTCGCGCAGATCCGGCCGCTCGCTCTCGAGCAGGCGCGTCAGGCGCCGCAGGTCTCCCCAGGCCGATGGCAGCGCCGGATGGCGGTCTGCTGCGGCCTCGTCTGCTCTCCCCGCCGCGCCATCGGTGGAGGCTGCCGCGGAGCCGTCGCCGCCCTCCTCTCTGCGGGCGCGGCAGCCGATCAGCAGCGCCCGTTCGATCCGCTCCAGCATCGCCACGATCCGCTGCAGGTAGCTCGCCGTGCGCTGGTCGCGATGCAGGGTGATCTCGCCAAGCAGCCAGTGCCCGATCGACTGGGCACCTTCGCCGCCGAGGCCCTGTTCGTTGATCCAGTAGATCCGGGTCGCCTCATGTCCCAGCCAGAGAATCGCCGCCGCCATCGCTGCCGAAGGAGGCGGCGCGAGGTCCCGCTCGCAGAGCAGGCCGGTGCTGTGCAGCACCCGCTGCAGGCGTTCGATGGCTGAGGGATCCACCCCGCCGCCGCTGCGCGCCGCGCCATCCCCGAGCAGCCAGAGGCCGCTGTGTTCGCCGCGGCTGATCTGCCAGTGATGGTTGTCGACGCTGCGGATCGAGGCGCCGTGGGCACGCAGCAGCGCATCGATCTCCTGGAGCCGCAGACCGTCGCGCAGCGCCTCGCGCGGAATGCCCCGGCTCGCTTGCTTCTTCACCATGGCCGCCGTTCCTCCGGTTCTCAGGGCTCCAGCCTCAGGGAGCGTCCCCCCGGTCTCGGAGCGCTGCGGCGGATGCGCCCCCTCAGACCTGCAGATCCCCCAGGGTGGAGGCGTCGAGGCCATGGCGCCGGCACCAGGCGGTCACCGTGTTGACCAGCAGCATCGCCACCGTCATCGGTCCGACGCCGCCGGGCATCGGTGAGATCGCCGAGGCCAGCGGTTCCACCTCCTCGAAGCGCACATCGCCGCAGAGCCGGCCGCGGGCTCCGGCCCCCTCCGCCGGATCGGGCTCGAGCCGGTGGATGCCCACATCCACCACCACCGCGCCGGGCTGCACCTCGGCAGCGCCGATCAGCCGCGGCCGGCCAGCCGCCACCACCAGCACCTCGGCCTGGCGGGTGAGGGCCCCCAGATCGGGGGTGCGGGAGTGGGCCACGCTCACGGTGGCATCGGCGGCCTGCAGCATCAGCGCCATCGGCTGGCCCACCAGGATGCTGCGGCCCACCACCACCGCCCGCTTGCCGGCCAGCTGCACGCCGGCCGCCGCCAGCAGCGCCATCACCCCGGCCGGCGTGCAGCTGCGCGGCCCCGCTTCGCCCTTGAGCAGGCGGCCGAGATTGAGCGTGTGCAGACCATCGGCATCCTTATCGGGATCGATCGCAGCCAGCAGTGGCCCCTCCTCCAGCCCCCCCGGCAGCGGCAGCTGCAGAAGGATCCCATCGACCGCCGGATCCGCGTTGAGCCGCTCGATCGTGGCCTGCACCGCCGCGGCGGGGGTGGCGGCGGCGAGGTGGGCACCGAGGCTGCGGATGCCCACCCGCTCGCAGGCCTTCTGCTTGTTGGCCACGTACACCCCGCTGGCCGGATCATCCCCCACCCGCAGCACCGCCAGACCGGGTGGGCGTCCAGCCTCGGCAAGCCCGGTCTGAATCACCGCCGCCAGGCGCCGCTCGATCGTGGCGGCCAGGGCGCGACCGTCGAGCAGGGTGGCCATCTCTCCCGGGCATCTCGCTCCAGCATGCCCCTTGCGCTGGGTTCCGCCAGGGGAACGGCCCGCAGCTGAGGCCCCCGGCAGGGCTAGCCTGACGGGATGGCGCAGGAGTGGTGGCAGCGCATGCGGCCGCAGAGGCCGGGCTGGCGGCTGCTGCCCTTGCTGCGGCTTCGCCTGCTCTCGCGGCAGCTGCTGCGGCTGGAGCGGCCGCGGCAGGCCCTGGTGCGCTGGCGACCCACCGGAACCCTGGCGGTGCTGCTGCTCTGCCTGCTGGTGGCGGTGCTGGCCAGCTGGCCCCTGCTGGTGGAGCCGAGCCTCCGTCCTGGTGTGGCGGCTCCTTTCACCGTGCGGGCCCCCGCCGACACCCTGGTGGTCGACAGCACCGCCCTGGAGCGTCGCCGCAACCAGATCGGCCCCAGTGCCCAGGTGCAGGTGATCGATGAGCGCGCCAGCCAGGCTCTGCAGGCCTCCCTGGAGCGCCGTCTGGCCGAGGTGCGCGAGCGCCGCAGCCTGGCCCTGCAGCGGGTGGATTCCCTCCAGCTCACCGGCGAGGAGCGCCGCTGGCTGACCTCGCTCACGCCGGTGGATCTGCTGGCCTGGGAGCGGGCGGTGCGGCAGGCGCAGCTGCGCATGCTCAGCCAGGGCGTGGTGGCCAGCGTGGCGGATCAGCCGCTGCTCAACGCCGCCTCGTTGCAGCTGGACGATCAGACCGCCCAGGCCCGCAGCCTCGGCAGTCGGCTGATCGTGGACAGCCTGCAGGGCCGGGGAAACCTGCGCGCCGATCCGCTCCTCAGCCAGCGACGGATCGAGGAGCTGCTCAGCAAGCAGGGCCTTCCGACCCTGCGGGTGCGCAAGGGCGAGCTGATCGTCCGTCAGGGGGAGCCGATCAGCCCCCAGGCGTTTGATGTGCTTGATCACTTCTCCCTGATCAACCGGCGTCCCCTGCTGCTCCCCTGGCTGGTGCATCTGCTCGAGGCCCTGGCGGCCTGTGGTGTGATGCTGCTGGTGATGCGCCGCTGGCGGGCCAGCCTCGAACCGCGTCAGGCGCTTCTGGCGCTGGCGATGCTGCTGGTGGTGCAGGGCTGCAAGCTCTGGCTGGGCGACCATGTGAGCCCGCTGGCGCTGCTGGTGCCCCCCACGCTGCTGCTGGCCCAGGGGATCGGCACCCCCGCGGCCCTGAGCTGGCTGGCGGTGGCGAGCCTGCTCTGGCCCTATCCGCTCGGTCCCGGTCTGGAGATGCGCCTGGTGGTGGCGGCGCTGGTGGCGGCGGTCGCGGCGGTGCTCGCCGGCCGCCAGCGCAACCGGGCCCAGCTGCTGCAGCTGGCTCTGCTCCT